>Ga0210401_10001978_pt1 | contig 23111 bp, 18 predicted proteins | sample IncBWH32MmetaG_FD_150866 | JGI IMG/M metagenome (GOLD analysis project Ga0210401, IMG submission 150866) | Forest soil microbial communities from Barre Woods Harvard Forest LTER site, Petersham, Massachusetts, United States - Inc-BW-H-32-M | ecosystem: Environmental > Terrestrial > Soil >... | reverse complement strand
CGACGCGGTTTTAAGCTCGGAGGTTACGATGATCTTTGTGGGGACGAAATCAAGAAACCCGAAACCAAGATAGTTCCTGGGATCCACTGACGCATCCCCCGCCAGCAGAAGGAACTGCGGTTTATTCCGCCAATTCACTGTGGCGGTCTGCAAGAAGTCGCGAATGGCGTAAGGGCTGGCTTCGCCGAAATTGAACTCGTCATACACTTGATCCAACGGCACGAGTGCGACTGACTTTCGCTGTTGCCGTCGAAGCCGAACGAGTGGACTTAGAGAGCCGACGAAGTTCGGGTGTGCAATGACTACGACCTGGCCCCCGGGTTGCACATCATGCCAAGCGGAGGGACGGTTGCTCAAGACCTGGGAGGGCGCTGCAATTTCTTCGTCAGATAGCGCGAGCAAGATGTGCTTCCCAGGAACCGACCGTGGAATCCCCGCACGAAGTCGATATCCGTTATTTTCAGCGCGGACTTCCGGCACAAGCTCGATGGCTTGTTCGGGATTCGTGATGTCGATCAGTCGGCTGGGTGGGTGGTCGAAACCATGCACAACCAACTCGTCACCAGCTTCGGCCGTGAATTTGAGTAAATCCGATTGCGCTGTGTAAGTCCGGGGATAGGTAAGTTGGATGTCGTCGATTAGGCTGAGGTCATCCGAACCATTCTGCGCGGTCAGAGTAAGGGTGTTGACATCTTGCAGGATAGCGGCGGGAACCCGCAGTGTAACTCTGCCCAAGCTTTGGCCGACAAAACTGAGTTCCCCAACGTTTGCCCCATTCATCGACACCACGACGTTGTGAAGCACTCCCTCGGTTACACCCTGCAGGACCACCTGAAGCTTCCCGTCCGGGCTGGATGTGGACGCCAATGCGGGCGAATTCAGAACCTGATCGACGGGCACCGTGGAAACCAGGGCACCAAAGAAATTGTCGGTGTTTTCTCTGAGCAAAGCTGCAAAGTATGTCGTGCGTGGCTTCAATTCCACCGTTTCCGTAAAGGTTTGCGGCTGCAAACCTCCGCCGTCGTCGACCGACTCCCGTGGAATGCGTTCGCCAGGCTGTTCGCCCACCACCAACCAGTAGACGCGCTTATCGGAGTATGGCGTATCGATTCCGGTGCCGTAGAATTCGATCGCTGCCTGCGGGCCGAACCCTCGACCCTCTGCGTCTGTACCGGTGATGCGGATGGGCTGCTCGATTCCTTCTGCAAACATTCTCAAGAAAGCCGGATCCACGGAGCTGCTCAGCCCCTGAGCGACCAGCTCAGGCTGGGTAACTCGGTACCAGCCCTCATGCTCTACAACGATCTTCACGGCCGGACGCGCGGCGATCTGGAATTGGATCTGTCTTTGTTCCTTTGTGACGGGCGAGACGTCTGGTCTTGCCTCGCGGAAGAGGACTGCTGTGCGTGGTTCCGGAGCCACAACAGGGCCGTTCAATTCGTGAATCATCTTAGAGCGTGTTTCACTCTGCGCCACCAAGCCCGGGGTTGGAGAAACCGGCCCGTTTAAAGTGCGCGTGCCACCTAGATCGACATCTTCAAGCCAGTAAAGATTGGTTCCCGGGCGAGGGGAACGATCGAACCAATGGTATGTTTTTGCGCCGTGTTGCGGTAGCGAGTCATGAAAGGCGAGAGCAGAGCCGGCGATCAAGGACGGATTCAGTAGAATGCGCTGCCCGTTCTCTTCACGATAAACATTGAATCCAAGGTTGTGCGCTTCCTCTCCGGTCTTCCACTCGAGGTTGACTTCGCTCCCGATTGTGGTGGCGGTAAACGTCACCAGCTTCACCCGGGTTGGACTTACGATCAACGTGGGAGGGACATTGGATGCTGTGTTATTCCCGATCACAGGATCGGGTTGGGCTGCGCTCACCGTCGCCGTATTTGTAATACGGCCTCGAATTACGGCGGTGGTGATGATTGCAATGGTCGCGGTAGCGCCGTTAGCCATAGTGCCCAGGGAGCACGTGACAGTTCCGGTGGCCTGGGAACACGTGCCTCGGGACGGGGTCGCTGAAACGTAAGAAACTTCTACTGGCAATGTATCTGTGACAGTTACGTTCGTCGCGGTCGCGGGGCCGTTATTGGTGACACCTAGAGTGTAGGTGAGGATATTGCCCTGCATGACCGGATTCGGCGAAGCGGTCTTGGTTATCGCCATATCGGCGTCGGTCGGCGGCAAAACGTTCACAATGTCCGTCGCCGTGTCATTGGCTGTGTCCGTCTCTCCGCCACCCGCCACGATTGCGGTGTTCGTCTCGGTGGATGGCGCAGTCAGAGATACGGCAGTCGTGATCGTGATCGTTGGATAACTCGTGCTCGGAGCAAGCACATTGGCACGGGTACAGGTAACCGCTTGCCCCGCAATGGTGCAGGTATTCAGGCCCGGTCCCCAACCTGTCCCGGTTGCCGATACGGGAGTCAAACCAGCCGGCAGTGTGTCGGTGACAGTAACGGCAGCAGTAGTGCTAGCGCTCGTGCCGACACTCGAATTTCGCGCGATGAGCGTGAAGGTCCCAGTCGACCCTTGAACAAAGTCGATAGGAGAGTGACTCTTGGTAATTGTCATATCAGGCGTACACTGAGCGCCCGGCTGAGATCCGGGCATCAACACCTGCGACGCATTCGTGACCGTAGTGCCTGCGCTACCACTCGTCGCGCCGTAAGGTACGCCAGGAGTCAGGGTCAAACCACTTGCGCCCGCGGTTACGTCGACACTGGCTGCCGCTCCGGAAAGGAAAACCGCGCCACCGCCGCCTCCGCCGCCCGGGCCGTGGCGATCGGCGATACTAAACGGCTGGGTATCCCACGCGTCTCCTCCCCGTCCTCCGTGGGCCCGAACGGTAAGACCTCCCTCACCGCCTGAGGCCGACACAACAATGATGCTGCCCCCCGCTCCACCACCGCCGCCCGCGTCATTCGAAGTACCGTTGTATGCCGCACTCCCGTTGGCGGAAATGGTGGCTGTACCACTTAGGTTTCCTGCTCGAATGAGGACGATCCCACCTCCAGCCGCGCCGCTACTGGCCTGGGCATCGCCTGGGCTGTTGTTGCGGGTTCCCGCGCCACCTCCTCCGCCCATCACGATCCGATTCAGCGTCGACGGAAACCCAGTTCCCCCGAGGCCCCCGCTGCTCAGGTTTGCATTCCAGGCGTTGCCGCCGGTTCCGCCGACTCCGCCGTTGCCACCCCCACCTCCTCCGGCATTCTGATCGTTCGCGCTGGGGTCTGCATCCGTGCCACCACCTCCAGCGTTGCCCGGAGCGCCCTTGGCCATGCTGCCATTGGGATAGCCCTCGGTGTTCGTATTGAGGAAGGTCGCACCCGATTCCAGCCAATGCGGAGTACCTGCAATGCCCTCCCCTTTCGATCCGTGAGCCCCAGCCACCGCTGTGCCCGTGTATGCTCCGGGGGCGGTATTCACAAAGTCTGTGTTGGATCGACCGGTTGTGCCCGACAGTTGCAGCCCGGCTGCTCCGCGAAAGCCCGTACCATCGACGCTCAGAGTGGCCCCGTTCAACGTCAGAATCCCCGAAACATCCAGTACAAAGACGCCGCCGGTCGAACCGTTCCAAGCGGTAGCCGCAGCGGTTGCCGCCGTGTAACCCAGCGTGGCGGAAGAGAACTGCGGTACGCGAATGACTTGGAACGTACGCTGTCCTTGGCTGGCACCAGCCGGCGCCTCGTTATAGGTAAACAGGAGGCCACCGCCGGGGCCACTTCCCACGAAAGTAAGAGAGCCGCCGCTAGCGGGAACAGCGTTGGCGGCCCTCACAAATTCGTACGCACCACTATCGCGAAGGTTCGTGGACCCGGTGCCGCTTGCTCCATCTCCGTAACTCGACGTGTTAGTCGAATTGATGGCCGCGTCCTGCATTTGAATGAAGAGCAGAAGGTCACCGCTTGCTATTGCCGTACCCGCGCCTCTCGATGTCCCAAGGGTCGCAGTGGTCGCGCCAGCGCTAACGGTGACAGTGGCAGCCGACGGCGGGTAGTAGGTATTGAGGACAGCACTGAGCGTCCCGCCAGCTCCGTTCTTAGCAGGAGTGGCACAGACGTTCGATTGGGAAAATGCCGTGCCCGCACTGGAGTTGTTGCCCAGGTTCAGATCGACCACTGAACTCGTAACGCTGGCCGTGTCGGTAAAGCCTCCCACGGCGCTGGGCGTCACAACCAAGCTCACCGTGGCCGTGGCGTTCAGATTCAGAAGATTGCAGGTCAAGGTTGGCGTCGTAAAACTGCAAGAGCCCTGGCTCGGCGTTGCCGAAACATAGGTGACCCCAGTCGGTAAAGTGTCGGTCAAGGTCACACCGTTCGCAATGGAAGGACCGTTGTCGGTGACTGTGATGGTGTAAGTAATGTTCTGTGGAAAGAATGCGGACGATCCGACAACACCGACAGATAGATCTGCCTGCAACGCTTGTACCGAAACTCCGGCCACGGACCAGTTGGAGTTTACGCTGAATTGCTCGGAAAGGGGGACGCTGGGTGCTCCGGCGCGAGTCGAACCGGATCCGTAGACATCGGGAGGAGACGCCGGGGTCGCCGCCGAAGCCAGAGCCCATCGTGAAGACTGGCTCGGACCGAAGGCTGTAACCGTCTGAGTGCCGCCGATGGCTAGCGTGTCAACCACGAGGTCGCCATAGGCACTAGGCAGATTTAATTGAGCTAGACTCGTGGTACCGTCGGCTGAGAGAAACGACCTTATGGGTTTTGCCTGATCCGCTCCCGTCATTGTGGTCGCGCCCACGACGACTCCGAGCGTTCCAGTTCCACCAGGCAAGGTGAGCGTAACAACCACATTGTTATTTCCGGCGGCCGGGGCGATCAAGTACCACAACTCGACCCTGCGAGTATTGCCGGCGTCGTTATGCGCACCACTCCTCGTTAAGCTTGCGCCTTGATAGGTCACTCCAGCAACGGTAGCCCCTGTGTTGTTGGTGATATTGATGGAGACGCCGACGACTAGAACAACGTTCGACCCCGCCGTGGTGTGGGCAAGAGTAATGGCAGGACTCGCGCCATTCACTTCCTGCGCAATCGAGGTCACACTGTCAAAAGCAACTTGGGCCCATAACACTGACGAAGAGAGCAAGAACAAACAGACCAAAAGCAATCTGCGTACTGAGCCGCACATTCGATGGCCATGTACAAAACGTGCGCTCGACGCAAACCTTCTAGCCAGGAATTCCAGCCGCGCCCGTCTTCCACATAGCGGAACCATCCGTGACCGCCTACCCAAGTTTTCTTCTTTAGCCACGACTTGGCCCACGATTTGCCCGGTCCTCAAGGTCCCGTCCGCCTCCGTACTCGAATCTCCGCGGGCGATGAATATCCCTTGTTTCGCGTTGATCCGTAGCAAGCGATGTGCCTTGTAATGCTCGCGGTCGACGAACAAGACGATGTCACCCCTCTTTAGGGTTGCGGCGGAGACGGGCCTCACATGGAGAATGTCTCGGTCCCGAATTGTGGGGTGCATGCTCCGTCCATGGGCGCGAAAGCGAAAGCCGTGTCCTTCGGAGAGTACGCACTGGATAGCCGAGGTGAATAGCCTCGATTGTGCGATATCTTCAACCACGGAAATTCAGGATCTCCCAAACCGCACTTCCGTCAGGCACGAACCGAAACAAGTAACACGGCACTTGGCTGGTGATCTGGTGCAAAAAGGAGAACGTGAAAGCCAGTGGACCGTGACTGTAAAAAGGGGGGAAACACCGCACGAACAACTCAGCCACCGCGCGTGACTGGGGGAGCAGGGTAAGTTCATTTCTGTCCCCGTGCTCGAGCACGAAGATTTCCTTGAGGTTTGCCTTCTCAGGGGAGGCGAAACCCGCTTCTCCATGCCAAGGGGTCCCGTACATCCAGATCTCGTTCGACACCTCGCGCAAGATAATCCTGTCATCACTCAGCACACGCGCCGCGCGAAGGGATTCCCATAGGCGCGCTGTCGTGCTCTTTCCAGCGCCAGAGTGGCCGAGAAAGAGATGGCCGCCTGTGCCCTGATCTACCAGGCCACAGCCGTGGACCTCGACTCCCCTATTCCTGGCGAGCCAGTTGGTCACCAGCAATTCGTCCAGGGGATATTCGAGCGGATTGACTTGCTTCCCATCGCCCAAACATTCCCGATTCAACCATAGGTGTGCAGAGTGGAATTGGCTATCGATCGAGAGCCGCTTGTAAGGCTTGTCGCCTAATACCGGAGTTACGAAGTCAAAAACAAGGTCGTCGTCCCCTTCGTGCAATGCCCAGAGCGATCCAGAGTCAAAAAGCTTCCTGCCGTCCGGCTTCTGCAACCGATCTGTCCACTGAACCCTTATTTCGATATCGCAGTCCATCGGAGCCGTCCGGAATCGTTTCATTTCTCGGGTCAATTCGACATCGGCTGCGGAGTCAGCGCGGAGACCCAGCGACACATTTCCGATTCGGATGCAAGAACGATGAATGCCAACCGAATGGGTACCAACCGTGTCAATTGTTTCAGCGTACATCCCTGCCTCAGCTTGCAACGTCTCAGCCTCGCCGTTTCAAGATCCAGGAACCATGCATTGACCGGTTGCAACGCAAGACCCACCCACCGGTCCCGCTGACGACATATTCTTGCAAGCCCCGAGCACAGCTTCCTCCGGTCGCAAGCTGATGACGGTAACCTTCGGTGATACGTATGGTTCCTTCATCTCAGGAGCTCTGTCTTCCACCATCAATCACACTCCATCATGCTAATGACGTCCTCCACATCCGCTGCAACCTCCGTCGGACACCCCGGACTGGTTATTCAGGATGGGGAGCAACACCAGTGGGCTGGTCCATTCGCTCACGTTGACGTCTTGCGAAGCGATTCTGCGGGCCGATTCCTCCGCTGATTCAAAGTGCGACCCGCCCGGACAAAAATCACAATCCCCGTGCTCGGGCACTTCCAGGCCCAGTGCCATTGCACGCAGATGCGCGACCTCACAAAGGAATTCGACTGGTGACTCTGGGTCGCCATTCTCCAGTTCGCCATTGGCGGGGCACATGCTGCACAGCGAACGAATTTGACACTTAACACATTTGGAAATTCTCACCCTCTTGCGCGCACGGACTTTCAAGAGAAATTGTTCCCAGCCTTCCCTCACACTCCCCTTACGGATGTCGTAGGTGTCCTGGTGAGACAACACACAAATGCTCATCTGCCCATACGGGTCAATGGCGAAGGAATTCACGCCCCCACCGCACGAGTAGACCGTTTCATTTTGCGGAGAAACCGGTTCCGATCGCCGATCTTGCTGCGCCGCATTGCGATGTTCGGCTGCCAGCTTCGGCCAGTGCAGATCCAGTGCAACCACGTCCTCAGGTGAGAGCCGCACGGCCAGAGGACTCTGGGAGCAGTCGATGCGTGGGTTGACGAGCGAATCGAACTTGAACTCGAGGTGCAACTCCCGCTCTACGAAGTCCTTCATGGCTACGACTTCATGCTTGTTGATCGTAGTCGGCACTGTCTTCAACTTCAGCGGCAATTCTCGCTCGCGTAGCAGAGCCACTCCCCGCATGCAGCGCTCATAACTTCCATCGATTCCGGTCAAAGCTTCATACGTTTCCTTCGTCCGGCCATACAAGGTAATTTCAATCGCAAACGGAGGCCATCGACGGAGGTAGTCTGCGACTCTTTCCGTGATCAAGGTTCCATTGGTGAACAGGGTGATCAGGAACCCCTTTTGCTTTGCGTAGGTATAGATTTCAAGGAAATCCTTCCGCGCGAAAATCTCCCCTCCGGTGTAGAGAAGCCACAAGCAACCCAGGTCGGACAAATCATCCAGCAGCTGAAAGTGTTCTTCCTTACTCAGTTCCCGGCTGCGAGCTTCATGATCCGCGATTGCCAGATTGTTGTAGCAGTGCAGACAGTCCAACGGGCAGCGGCGAGTTACCTCGATTGAAATACTGAGGGGGATACGCTGGCCGGAATAGTGGTCATGAACCGATTGGCTAAATTCCCCATACGTTCTTACTTCCACTGCCGCCCCCTCATACTGCAGATGCGCTGCTCGAAACTCGAACAACCGCCACGCTTACTCCGAGCAATGCTTTGCTGCCGCCGTTAACGTTCCCCTGTCGGAGGGGCGGCTTCAGAATCGACTACACGTTCCGCCAAACCAAGCGAACAGATCTGACCCATGAAAAGCGCAACGTCTTCTTCCGCCTTCTCTCTGCTCAGGTCATATTTGCTATCGATCAAATCGCAGAGGCGTTGAAGGGTTTGGGGCGTCTCTAGAGCATCCCAGATCGTGGTCGCCGTCGCATTCAAGCTGTATAAGGACGTCAAGTCACCGATCCCCGCCCTGAGCGGCAGAACAAGCGTGTCTGCCGCGATCAGACGGGAAACGACAGCCTTTGCACGGATGTAGAGAGCACTCGCGTGGTGAAAGTCAACCGCTACGATGCTTTGGCTTTCGGAAAGACCCGTATCTTCGCAGTCTTTTTCCAAGATCAAAAACGTCCTCTCCAGACCGTGAGCAGGAACACGAATTCCCTTTCCGGCGACTGTAGCACGGCTCCTGTGCAAACGCGGCTCCAGGACCCGTTACCTAAAGAGGTACGTCGACCAGGCGCTCCGGTGCCTGGCGAGTTATTTCCCCGAGTGAAAATGATTGTTTCGACATGGCCTGCGAAGAAACAGCGGTCTCAGTGGCAGGGGGCAAGCACGGATGAAGGTCGAGATCTGTTCAACGAGACTTCGGCGACGATGAAGGCTATTTCAAACCGACTGGCGCTTCCTACAAGCACGCAAGCAAACAAAGGCCTCTCTTAGGAGAGGCCCCGCAATGCGGATATCGCGCCAGCTTCCGCCGGTGTTTACTTCACTTAGGCGCGGGAGTGGTATCGGCGCCGGAGGCGGAGGCAGCCGCCCACTGATCGAGACTGTTCTTCATCACGCTGACTTCGACCCGGTTGTCGGTATGCTTGGCTGTGGGTTGGTCTTCTCCGGCTCCAGCAGCATTGCCCATGCCCACCACATAGACGCGGTAGGCCGGAACCTCATGATTGAGAACCAGGTAACGCACGACCGAATCTGCCATCCTCCGTGAGGAAGCAATGCCGGCTTGACCCCTACCGGAAGAATAACCGTGCACCTCGACAACGTAACCATGCTGATCCTTGAGGTGGGCCGCCATCTCATCCAGGGCTTGCTTGGCATCTTTGCTCAACACGTTCTGTCCTGCATGGAAACGAATAACGGTCTGAGTGCCAGCTTTGTACTGATCTAGCCCCCCCACTACGGTCTCAACTCTTGGGAGGCGAGAATTCACTGTGCTTGCGGTCTGGTTTGCCAACACTGACTTATTGGAAGCATCGGCTGCATGCTGATCAGCCTCGTTCACCTTATCCGAGGCCAGTTGGATACCTCGCTGGGCGCGAGCGTCGACATCTTTCCCGGATTGGCTGTTTGTGGCGGAGAGCTCCTCGAGCTCATTCACTCGATCACGGATGGGGGCGGTGTGCCGCCTCACATACCCCTTACTTGCAAACGGATGGAAGATGAGCGCTGCCGCGCCGGGTTCGTCACCGTCCCAGAAGTCGCCAGTGCTGCTGTCCCGCAGCGGCTCCCTGGGGGAAGCGGTCGTGCTCTGCGAAGGTTGAGCGGCTTGATCGGCTGTTGCCGATTTCTGGCCCGCACTTGAATTCTGTTGCTGCGCGGATACTGGAAGGGCAATGGCTGCTGACAAAAGCAGTGCTACGAATATGGGGTATTTCATTTCGGTTTCCTCCCGACTGGGGGCACCGACCATCCCAGTGCGAATGAGCAAGACCACCAGCTCTGTGCTGAGGGGTAGTTGGTCTCCGTCGCTGTAGCACTGGTGCCGCCCCGTCCTCGTATCTCCCGCTTCCGGACCGGACTACAGTTAGTCGCGAGTAACTGCGGGCTGCATTATACACCCGTTTGCCGTTCCGTGGTCGTTAACAGCGCAATGAGCGGCAAAGCGGTCGCAAGTGATGCCAACTCACACGCCTCCCTGCCAGGCTTGCCGACGAGAGCAGCGGACGAGACTGCTCACCCCTGGAGGAGAAAGAGCCATGACCAAAGTCTATTGCTTTCTTGGACTCGGGCGAGCAGCGGGAAGTATGATCGCGTGATTCCGGTAGCCGGCGGCCTGGACCCGTTCTTTCGCCCACCCCATTTGTTGTCTGCGATTGTTCTGCCAACCCCTGCAAATGCGATAGGCCCGGAGAAGCTGACGATAGAAGCCGCTTGGGTCATCGGTCGTGCCTTAGAAGTTCTCTCACCAGCACGTACAGGGTTGCCGGAGCCAGCGCGAAAACAGCAGCCATTTGGGTCATGATCAGAATTACGCGAGGTGCAAGGGGGCCTGCCTTAGCCCGCTCGTAGCAATAAAAGACCACGAGCAAAATCACCAAAGATATGAAGTAGGCCACCAGTCCCGTGACCAGCATTTGCATTCTCGCGCCCCCCCGTCTAGTGATGTCGCGAAAAAGTTTGGACCAGAGTACACCGAGTGCTCGCTAAATTCTCAAATTTGAAGTGGGCCGTCTGGGCAGTGACCGCGGGCAACATGAAGCATTCGCACGCCGTAGTCACACTCTCGTGCTTTTTACCGGGGGAGACTGTTCAAAATACGCCCCGCATACGCCCCGCGATTTTAGGACCGCGATGCGGTCGAGCCGTCTTTCGCACGATCGGCCGTCTGACATATTGGATGCAACGGTGTCCACCGGCCCGGCATCAAAACTTGTCACATGGAGCGGAGACTCAAAATTGTAGTTGCACTCATGGCCGCTCTGGCCTTGGCTTACGTTTTGATCTCTCCCATGCCCGATGAGCTTCCCGGGACCGCCGTCAGGCTCGGCCTCCTTCAATTCGTGGTTCCTGCCGGCCCAGGATTCGACCTATGGGGTGCCCAGCAAATCATGATGGCAACGCTCCCCGAGGCAGAACCACACCCCACCCTGGATGTACTCGCGGCGACTTGCGTCCATCTTTGCTAGATCTCAATCTCTTCACTCCCTCGCATTGAATTCGTCCCTTCTGTAGCAACGGAAACCTGAAAACCCTTCCTGGTATGGGGTGGTTTATGGCCAAGGATGCAGGAAATTCCATATTGCACGTGAGCAGTCTTTTCTGGGATGGCTTTGAGGCGGCCCAAGCGATCGCCGATCTAGCCCAGTCCGGATTTTCTAGCGAGGACGTTTCTGCATTCGGCACTCTTACCGGCAGAATTCCCCATCTCGACCGTTGCCTGCTGGCGATGGGTCTGACGCCCTCCGAATCCGCCTACTTCGCCGAGTGTTTCGACGACGGTGGGGTCCTTCTGGTAGTTCACGCGCGCAAGCTTGAACGGAGAAACGTCGCTGCCCGCTTGCTCAGACGCCACGGTGGACTCATGGCCGCCGGCGGTTTGTCGTTGCCGATGGAGAATCGAGGTGTGTTGTGAAAAAGGTTCGCCCGAAACCAGGACTGAAAATAATGCAACTGTTAGCTGCCTGGAAAGCCATTCTGGGCGGAAGCAGTCCCATGCTATCCATCGAGATCACACGCGAATGTCCGCTCCACTGTCCAGGATGTTATGCCTACGGGGATACGCATTTGGGAGGCTCCGTGACTCTGCGCGAACTCAGCGATTACCGTGGAGACGATTTGGTGGATGGAGTGGTTTCGCTTGTGCGACGGCATCGGCCACTACACGTTTCCCTGGTCGGCGGTGAGCCCCTGGTTCGTCATCGTGAACTCAGTCGCATCCTGCCGATCTTGAGCGGCATGGGACTTCACACCATGGTCGTAACGAGCGCAGTGATCCCGATCCCCCTACACTGGATGGCGATCCCTCGCGTAAGAGTCGCCGTCTCCATCGACGGATTGCCTGAGCACCACGATGTTCGCCGTAAACCGGCTACCTACGAGCACATCTTGCGCAACATCGCCGGGGCTCGTGTGAACGTTCATTGGACGATCACCCGTGCCATGGCCGCAAAAGCCGGCTATCTGGACGAGTACCTCGCTTTCTGGAGTGCGCGGCCCGAGGTAGTTCGCATCTGGGTCAGTCTCTACACTCCGCAAAAAGGTGAAGTCAGCGACGAAATCCTCGACGTCGGCCAACGAGAAGCCGTCGCTCGCGAACTTGCGAGCTTCAGAGATCGCTATCCGAAATTGCTGATCAACGAAGGGATCGCTCAGGCGATGCGTGTACCACCCACAGCGCCGTCGGAATGCATGTTTTCGAGAATGTCGACGAATTACTCCGCCGACCTGAAGACCCGTGTAGAGCCTTGCATTTTCGGAGGCACACCGGATTGCTCGCAATGCGGATGTGCTATCAGCAGCGGCTTACATTGGTTGAAAGATCTCCATTTTGGGCCGCTAAAGATCGCGCACCTGGCGTACGGGTCAGCAGCGATTGGATCCCACGTGGGCCGGCTCCGAAAGGGTTACCAGGGTGAACCAAGGTGGCGCGAGACGCCAGCCTCAAAATTGGTCAACATCGAGCCGAGTTCTTTGAAATGAGCGGGGAGATCGCAAAGCTCGCGCAGTCAAAATGGGTCGCGATGCGGGCCAGGATTGGACGGCCTGCTTTTCTTTCTCTTCCGGGGCCCTGCCCGCCAGCCGTCCATCTGGAATTACCCACCCAAAAAGCTTTGGATTGCTCTTGAGTCTCTTCCACTCATCGAGAGTGGCGGCACGATGCTCGGCTACCTCGGAGGCTTGGGCTGATTCCGGTTCGCCGGTTGCTGTCTTTGCTGCATGTGCTGCTGCTGCTGAACGTGTCTTTGCTCCAATTGCTGGGTCTGTTGTTGGTGCCTCTGCTCCATCTGCTGCGTTCTCGCTTCATTGGCTTGCTGTTGTGCCATCCGCTGGTGGTCCTGCTCCTGTTTCTGCTGGAGTCTCTGGTGGTCCTGTTGCTGCTTCGCATACAGCTTTTCCTGCTGTTGTTGGTACTTCTGGTCGAGTTTCGCGTTTCCCGTGTTCGGAGCAGCAGGGCGTGGATGGGGTGTGAGATCCTTGGCGTGAAACGCAGTAGGCGGACGGGGAACGCTGTTCCCTGGCCGCGGAACTGATGCATTGCCACGCGGCTGTTCGGCAGCACGATTTGCTTCCGGGTGATACGGCGCTCCTGCTTCTTTGGCCGGTACGACTCCGCGCTCGTTGAATCCTCCCGGCCGGGGAGTCGCTGCGACCGGTGGCCTTCCGTGGTTTGACGAGGCCCGAAGTTCCGGGTTGGTTCGCGCCGCTTGCACATGTTGCGTTTGAGCCGCTACGGGGGGGACGTGTCTCTCGCGTGCCGCAGCTTCTTCTTCCCGCGTCGGGCGTGCATCGATTCCGCCGCTGCCGCCGTTGTAGCTCACGCGATTGACGGTCGTATTGTTGATCACGGTCGTGTTGTAAACGTTGTGGATGTTCGTAACATTCACATTGTTCACGGAACGGTTGTAGAAAAAGCGGTCGTGGTCCCAACGCCCGCCTTCGTAGCCGTTGCCGAAATACCCGAAGCCGTAGTTGATTCCACCGTAGAAGCCAACTCGGGGACCCCAATAGCCTTCATGGAAAATAAACCGGTCGTCGCCCCAACCCCAATACCCCGGGGTCCAGAGGAAGCCGGGTTCCGGCGCCAGCACCCACGTACCGGGTACCCAGTAGTAATCTCCGTAGTCGTAATCATAGGCCCAGTAGCCGGGCGTCCAGATATAACCCTCGGCGGGGCAAAGGGGCTGTTCGTAGACAGGCAAGGCAGGTGGGCCGATCCTGATCGCTATGCTCACTTGGGCAAACGAAGCCGCAGACATGACGGACACTACAAGTGCGAACAACCAACAACGAACGGAGGGAAGACTACGCATTGTGTTTCCTTTTGCCCCACCATCCTTCGCTTCCCCGGGCAGCTGTGCTGGTGCGGGTTGCGTGGATTGAGAAGCGGTTTTTCAGGTTCGAACCTACTCGGTCCAACCTGTAAGGATCTTAACCTGTCGAGAAGAAAGAACACCATCGTCTGCCGGAAGTTGCTAGACGTTCCGTTTAGCGCCGGAAGTGCCGCGGACTGGGCCTTGGACCGTCCTCAGCGAGTGCCTTCGCCCGCTCGCTCTACGTCGAGCACTACGCTTTGGAGGCTCTCCACACAGTCGATCTGATCGAGTGAACGGAGTCCCAGCGCGCGGAGAAAGGGAGCTAGTGTGCCCGTGCAGACCTCAGCAGCGAGATGCTTCGCTACCGGATGACATGGATCCGAACCCCCAGTTTCAGGTTTTTCCATGATCTGTCCGCGGTGTACACCGGAGCTTTAAGCGCGAGTCCGAGCGCCAAACACGCCCGGTCGCCCAGCGACAAACCAAGCGCGCGGGTTTGGGCAATGAGGCTTCCAGTAATCCTGGCATGCTCGGCCGTAAAAGGAGCGACCTCCCCGACGGGGCTTAGGGTGGCTTCCCACGCATCCCGAGGGCTGAGACCGCGACCAACCAATTTGCCGTGCACCTCAGCGAGATTGACCGTGCTGCTTGTCGAGGCACTCAACAGTTGGGGAGTGAGTTTGTCGGCGCCCGCTTCATCATTAAGCACGGCAAGGAGAGCGGAAGCATCCAGCACGATACTATTCATTTCTGGACGCCTCACGCCGTTCGGCGATCAATTCGTCAACCAGTGACGTTCCGGGTTTCACATGTTTACGGACAAGACGCTGGGCACGCTCCACACGGCGTTTCAGAGTCGTGATCCGCAATTCGTCATCCTCGATTCGCAACACGATCTCATCCCCGACGTTGATGCCTAGCGCCTTGCGAAAGGAAGCCGGGATGACCACGCGACCGTTCTCGTTGACACGCAATCGAGTCTCTGTCACATCATCCATATGTGCCATACTTGCACCATTATGTCACAAATCAGAAACTCGGGCAAACGCGCGGGGCGTGGCAAGACGGAAAAGAACTTTCGAGTGGCCTGACAAGTATCTGATCTTTGTCTTTCGGTTATTCTCAACAACAGGGGCGACGACCGTGACGAAACGAGCTCAGGGAGAACCACAATATATTCCCTGCTCTACCTACCGCTTGCAGCTGAACAGCTTTTTCACCTTTGCCCAGGCAGCGGGCGTGCTGGACTATCTGCAAGACCTGGGCATTACTGATTGCTATACCTCCCCATTTCTGATGGCGCGTCCCGGCAGCCTGCACGGCTACGACGTGACCGACCACACGGGTTTCAATCCCGAAATCGGCACGGAGGAGGAGTTCCAGCAGTTCGCACAGCAATTGAAACAGCGGGGTATGGGACTGATTGTGGACGTTGTACCGAACCATATGTGTGTCACTCATCCCTCCAACACCTGGTGGTGGGATGTGCTTGAGAACGGACCAGGCTCCCAGTTCTCGCGATATTTCGACATCGACTGGAATCCTCCCAAGGCAGAGCTTTCGAACAAGGTGCTGCTACCGATCCTTTCAGAGCAGTTCGGCCGCGCCTTGGAAAACCAGCAGATCAGGCTGATCTACGACGGCGGTTCTTTCTTCGTCGACTGCCAGGGTATTCATTTTCCGGTGGCTCCTCGTTCCTGGCCTCTGGTCTTGGATCGGGTGCTACAGGAAATGCGGCAGCGACCTGACGAGCCTCCTGGTAACGTGCTGGAACTGGAAAGCATTCTTACCGCGATCTCCCACCTGCCGCCCCTAACCGAAACCGATCCCGGCAGGATTCGGGAACGCCAACGAGAAAGGGACATCATCAAGGGGCGACTGACGAAGCTGGTGGAAAGCAGTGATGCAGCCCGTATCGGTCTGGGCGCGTCGCTGAACGACATGAATGGACGTAAGGGCGACCCGCACAGCTTTGATGGGTTAGAGCGCTTGCTCGCAGCTCAAGCTTATCGCTTGAGTTTCTGGCGTGTGGCCGCCGATGAGATCAACTACCGTCGCTTCTTCGACATCAACGATCTGGCTGCAATCAGGGTGGAGGATGCTGAAGTATTTACGACGGTACACGCGTTGGTGTTCGATCTCGTGCGCAAGGGTTACGTGTCTGGGATGCGGATCGACCATCCGGACGGCCTGCACGATCCGCAGAAATACTTTGAGGACATCCAGGAGCAGGTTCCGCTCTCTGGCCGATCAGAGGCGAGCCCCGGCCAAGCGGCTTCTTCGCGACGGTTTTTCCTCATGGCAGAGAAGATCTTGGTGGGAAATGAGGAACTTCGTCCTTCCTGGCCGATCGAAGGAACGACGGGATATGGCTTCCTGAATTTTCTCAACGGACTTTTTGTCGATTCCTCCCGTAAGCGTGCCTTGCTTCGCCTCTACCGCCAGTTCAGCGGCTGGTCCCAGTCCTACGCCGATTTGGTTTACCAAAGCAAACTGCTGATCTTGCAGGTATCTATGTCCAGCGAACTGAACGTGCTGTCCCGCCGGCTGGACCGCATCTCCGAGCATCACCGATGGTCGCGAGACTTTACGCTGCATAGTCTGCACGCTGCCTTGCGCGAAGTGATTGCTTGTTTCCCGGTATACCGTTCGTACATCCGAGAAACCGGACCTCATCCCGATGACGAGGATGAGCGGCACATTCGTTATGCGGTCCAGTCCGCCAAGCGGCGCAATCCGGCCATCAATGAGTCGGTGTTCAACTTCATCGAAAGTGTTCTCCTGCTGAAGGATCCGGGAGGCCTCAGTGAAGCCGACCGATCCGATCGTCGGCTTTTCGTAATGCGCTTTCAGCAGCTCACTGGACCGATCATGGCGAAGGGCTTGGAGGACTGCGCGTTCTATCGCTACTGCCCTTTGCTGTCACTGAACGAGGTGGGCGGCGCGCCCGACAAGTTTGGCGTTTCAGCGACCTTCTTCCATGCAAAGAGCCTTATCCGCCAGGCATTTTGGCATAACTCTCTTCTAGCTACTTCGACGCATGACAACAAGCGGAGCGAGGACGTTCGTGCCCGGATCAATGTGCTATCTGAGATTCCAGCCGAGTGGTATCGGGCGATCCGCTCCTGGCAACTGCTGAATCGAGACAAGAAGATCTCGGTTGCCGGAGATCAAGTGCCCAGCGCCAATGATGAATACTTCTTGTATCAGACGTTGGTTGGCGCCTGGCCACTGGGCGGCACGAATGAGAAAGAATATGCGGAGTTCTTCAGCCGAATTTGCAACTACATGGAAAAAGCCCTCCGGGAAGCCAAGGAGCATACCAGCTGGATCAGCCCGAACACAGAATACGAAAGTGCCTTTCAGAATTTCCTGGCGGCGATTCTAGATCGCTCGCCAAAAAACAACTTCCTGACCGCGTTCCAGCAGTTTCAGACCAGGATCGTGAGACCCGGGATATTCAATTCGCTCTCTCAGACTGTACTGAAGATCACTTCGCCCGGTGTCCCGGATTTCTACCAGGGGACGGAAGTCTGGAACTTCAGTCTTGCCGATCCAGATAATCGCCGTCCTGTGAACTACGAACTGCTGCGGAGCCTGCTCAAGCGACTTCGGGAGGCCGAGGATCGAAACACGGAAAATCTGATAGACCAGCTGATTCAGGACCCTGTGGACGGAGTCATCAAGCTCTATGTGACGCGATCGGCATTGCGCTTTCGACGGGCGAATCGAGAACTGTTTGCGAAGGGCAGTTATACCGGCCACCGCGTCGCGGGCGAGAAACAAAGGCATGTCATCACTTTTTCGCGGTCTTATGGTCAAAGAGAGGTGGTTGTGGTAGCCGGCCGCTTCTTTGCTCTGCTAGGAGCAGACAGATGTCTACCGGTCGGCAAAGAAACGTGGAGCGACACCGCGGTCGTGCTCCGGAAACAAACTGCCGCCAGGCATTATCGTGAGTTGTTTACGGGCCGCGTCATAGCCACGGAAAAGCGGGATGGGAACCTGGTCCTGCCCGTTTCGGAAGTGTTTTCGCATCTCCCAATCGCATTGCTCACAAGGGGGGAACCAGATGAGGTCCGATGACTCTAGAGAAGTTCGCTGACTGGATCGTGGAAACTTCGATTTGATCCGCGCCGTCCACAGCAGCGTCGCGAAGTTGCAAGTCTCAGTTCTCTTGGTCTACCTCGACCGATTCGGGTGAACTCCGTTTCAATCAGCAGACTCGGGCCTTGCAGTATGGGTCGCCTACAGAGGCGATAGTTCATCCTCCTTCTCCTCCTTCTTCCCCGTAGCGAGTCTTTTCTCCAGGAACTCCCGCGCCACATCCTTGCCTCCGATGCCGAACGCAATCGCCAGGCTGAGCATTACCGCTCCAAACGCGGTCCCGAAAGTGATCAGCACCGTCTCTTTTGCAACTCCCAACACTTCAAACACCATGGAAAGAGCAAAGATGCTAATGATGATCCGGATCGAAATACTCAACAGTCGCGACGACCGAAAATTCGCATTGACCGCTGCCAGCAGTGCCGCACGGGAGAAAAAGCTGGCCGCTAACAATCCGAAGAAGAGAATGACCAGAGCTACAAATAACCGAGGCAGGAAGAGAAAGAAATTCGAGATGTATTCTTGCAAGCCCACGATCCCGAGTACGCTCACGCCCAGGAGAATGAAACCAACCCAGGCCACCCAAAAGACAAACCGGCTCAATAGTTCGGTGGAAGACGGCAATGCCGCCTGGTGCAGCAGCTGCGTGGCACCTGCGTTTTCCGAGAGTTTGGAAAACTTTGTCAGGCGCAGGATACTGCGCGCCAACACTTTCAACAGGTAGGCGATCATCCACCCGATGAAAGCGATGATTAACATCACAACCAGACGGGGCAGGTAGTGGGCAACGCCTCTGACCAGCTCCTGCACAGCCTGGGTCAGTTCAGTGATGATGATTTCCCGCATTGACGTCTCACTTTCTATCAGCCCAGACCTCGAGAAGGTACGGCTTTAGTCGTTCGAACTCGCCGCACAGAGATTCCAAACTTTTTTCGATGTCTTCTTCGGAACCATCTCGACTCTCCAGCAACAGGGTCAAAGTCCTTCCACGGTAGAGTGGAACCAGGGCTTGGACAATGTGGTCACGACTGATGACGGATTTGTGATATGAAGCCGCGAACTCAAATACGGTTTTAGCCCACAGGTCCGCCGGGTAATTGAACTCGCTTACTTCGAGAGTCGCGATTCTTTGCAGTTCGAAAAGAGTCGAGGCGGAGAGGATTGACCGGAAGACCGGTTCTAATTGGGCAACGCCGGTGGCAAACATTTCCCGAAGCCGCTTCCGGTTTACCCGGACGGGCTCCAGCATGACTTCTGATGGGGCGCCCAAAGTAGGCACAGGTTGAGAACCCGCGATCGTACTCCAAAGCGGAAAACTACTATCCAGGGACGAGAACAGAGCGCCCACCGTCTGGCGCATGGCTGCAACGAGATCGCTGGCACTTCGATCCGGCTGCGCCTTGGGCCCCAGGAAAGACTGGCACACGCGGTATTTTCCAGTGATGGCCGTGATGGTGAGGGAGATTTCGGCGCCGATCCTGCTGCGCTCGTCGTTCCAGGTTTCGTTGGTCAGGAAATCCGTTGCCAGGCGGCCGGAGATCGCGAATTCCGAGGCGTAGGGCTCACGGACTCTATAGCCATAGATAGCGCGCGTCATCGGGTAAAGCAGATTTCGCATGAGGGCGCCTTCGAACTTCTGCCTGCGATAGATGGGGGACACCAGGTCGAAGTTGTCGTTGTAGACAGGAAGGACAAGCCGCTGGACCCAGTCCGGTTCGATGGTTGTCGAATCGGGTGAAACTACCACGCAGGCCTTGGCGCGCAGCAAGTCGGCTGCCGCCAGTATCGTCCGCAGCGCAGTTCCAGGTTCGGGACTGCGCGCATAGCGGGTACTGATGGAGTGCATGGTGCGTAACGCATACACTTTCGACGCGCTCCACACGTCACCGATCGAGGCACCGACTACCAGTTCCGGAGTCCTGTCTTGCGATCCGCCATCGGCATTAATGATTACGGCTCGTTCGCGGGGAAAGCACTTGAGAATTCCGGTCTGAATGGCCCGGATGACGGGCTCAATGGTTTTGGCATTGTTATGCGTCGGCAGGCCCACCAGAATGTCCACTTCGCCTACATTGATGAGCTGGCGAAGAAAATCATCTGCCAAAAGCGTCTCTTCCGCCAATTCACCCTCCGAGCGAAGCTTTCAAAGGTTGTGAGTCAGTGTGCGCATGTCCAATCGACTGCGAACATCCTCGGTATCGGTCAGATCCGTCGCAGTCGAAACCAGTAAAACTGGTAAGGGCCCATGGTTAGCAAGTAAGGCAGATCACCGATGCGAGGAAAAACGTTCCTCCCAAACATCTCAATCAGAATATTTCCTTTGTAGCGTCCCAGATCCAGCTCCACTGCCTGCGCGGCACTAGAGAGATTGTTTACGACCAAAACTGTCTCCCTGCCTAGTTGCCGGATATAGGCCAGCACGCGGTGATTCTCCGGGTACAGAAACTCGATCGAGCCCGCGCCGAACACCGGACTTGAACGGCGAATCCGAATGATGTGCTTCATCCAGGAGAACAGCGAATGTTCAGTGCGCCTTTGGGACAACACGTTCACCGCCTGGTAACCATAAACGGGGTTGAGAATCGGCGGCGAGTATAGACGTTCCGGATCAGCCGTCGAAAAGCCTCCATTCCAGCTGCCACTCCACTGCATCGGAGTTCTAACTCCGTTGCGATCTCCCAGGTAGATATTGTCTCCCATGCCGATCTCATCCCCGTAATAAATGATAGGAGTGCCGGGCAACGACATCAGCATGCCATTCATCAATTCGATTCGCCGGCGATCGTTGTCGAGCAACGGAGCCAGGCGCCGCCGGATGCCGAGATTCAGGCGCATCGTCTTGTCGCTGGCATAGATGTCATACATGTAATCGCGTTCAATATCGGTAACCATTTCGAGCGTCAATTCGTCATGGTTGCGCAGAAAGAGGCACCACTGACATGAGGCAGGGATCTCTGGCGTCTGTTGCAGAATCTCTGTGATCGGCTTGCGGTCCTCCAGCCGTAGCCCCATGAACATCCGTGGCATCAAGGGAAAGTGAAAGGCCATGTGGAATTCATCCCCATTACCAAAATACGGACGAAGGTCAGCCGGCCACTGGTTGGCCTCCGCCAGCAGGATCGCACCCGGGAACTGATCGTCGACTTTCTTGCGCAATTCCCGGATCACGGCGTGGGTTTCTGGCAGGTTCTCGCAAGACGTCCCCTCCCGCTCAATCAGGTACGGAACGGCGTCCAACCGGAAACCATCGACTCCGAGTTCCAGCCAGAACTTCATGACATTCCACATCTCGTCGCGGACCGCGGGCTCATCGTAATTCAGATCGGGCTGATGACTGAAGAAGCGGTGCCAATAATAAGACTTGGAAATTGGATCCCAGGCCCAATTCGACATCTCTGTGTCGAGGAAGATGATTCGGGTTCCGCGATACCTCGTATCGGTATCGCTCCACACATACCAGTCACGTTTTGGATTGTTCTGAGAAGCCCGAGATTCAACGAACCAGGGGTGTTGATCGGACGTGTGGTTGGCCACCATTTCGATGATCACCCGGATGCCACGGTCATGGGCACCCGAAAGGAATGTCTTGAAATCGTCCAACGTTCCATAGTTGGGATGAACGGATTTGTAATCGGAGATGTCGTAACCGTCATCCCGCAAAGGAGAGGGGAAAAACGGCATCAACCAGATTGCATTCACGCCAATTTCTTGCACGTAATCCAGCCTCTGCGCGAGACCCTGAAAATCGCCAATACCATCGCCGTTGCTGTCAAAGAAAGCGCGCACGTGCACCTGATAGATGATCGCTTCTTTGTACCAACCTGCATCGCGCTTCAATGGCAACCGTGTGCCTCCCGAACGATGTCCGGCCCGCCTGCGCCGGGTCAATAGAATAGCAACGCGGGCAACGAACCGCCCCATGTAAGGCGAGCTCTACCCTTACCTCAATTATTCACCTCGTCCAATGCATCCGTCAGCCTCTGGCTCATTAACATGTTGGCTTCCGCGAACTGCGAGCAAAGAAGGTTCAGCGGTCGTAGGCCTTATTCAGTTCGCGTAGGTGCTCTGCCAACTCAGAACTCAGCGCACCAAGTTGGAAGCGCCAACGCCAGTTGCCGCTTGAGGTGGCGGGCAGGTTCATGCGGGCTTCGCTGCCCAGCCCCAGAACATCCTGCAATGGGATGATCGCGGTATCGGCAACCGACGCGAGCACGGTGCGGATCATCGCCCAGTTGATCGGCTCGTCCGCGCAACCCAGGTATGTTCTAGCGAAAGCGTGTTCTTTCACAACATCTTCAGGCGTGCGGATGCTGTCAATCGTTCCCTCGCTATTCCACCACCCTAACGTCGTGTCGTTGTCATGTGTTCCGGTGTACGCCACAAGATTCCGAACATAGTTGTGGGGACGGAAGCTGGGACCTTGCGGGTCGTTGCCGAAGGCAAATTGCAGGATGGCCATTCCTGGGAATCCAAACTGGTGACGGATTTGCTCGACTTCTGCCGTGATAACGCCCAGATTCTCGGCAATGATAGGCAGTTCACCGAGTTCCTGTTGCAGTGTAGAAAACAACTCCGCTCCTGGACCCTTGATCCAGCGTCCGTGCACCGCGATGCGCTCCGAGGCCGGCACCTCCCAGTACGCTTCGAAGCCACGAAAATGGTCGATCCGGACAATGTCGTAGAGCCGGAAAGCAGCCCGGAAGCGCTCGACCCACCACTTGTAACCGGTGCTTTTGAGCAGCTTCCAGTTGAAGATTGGATTGCCCCACAACTGTCCGGTAGCGCTGAAGTAATCCGGCGGCACACCAGCTACTTTTGTGGGATTCCCCTGTGCCTCGAGGCAAAAAAGCTCCCGGTTCGCCCAGACATCGGCGCTGTCGTGCGCAACATAAATAGGAATGTCGCCAATGATGCGGATGCCGTGCTCGTGCGCGTAGGAACACAAGGCTTGCCATTGCTGGAAGAACTCGAATTGCCAGTACTTGATTACATCGATTTCCGCCGCGAAGCGAACCGTCCAGTCCTGCAATGCGTGAGGCTCACGGGCCGCGATGTCGGCCGCCCATTCAGTCCAACGGACGCCATCGTGGGCTTTCTTACAGGCCATGAAAAGCGCAAAATCATCCAACCACTTTGCGTTTGCCTGGCAAAACTGTTCAAAATCCGAGCGCTCATTCCCGTCTG
>Ga0210401_10001976_pt1 | contig 23126 bp, 13 predicted proteins | sample IncBWH32MmetaG_FD_150866 | JGI IMG/M metagenome (GOLD analysis project Ga0210401, IMG submission 150866) | Forest soil microbial communities from Barre Woods Harvard Forest LTER site, Petersham, Massachusetts, United States - Inc-BW-H-32-M | ecosystem: Environmental > Terrestrial > Soil >... | reverse complement strand
GGAGTGCCGAGCATTTCAAATCCGACCATGAACTTGCGAACAGTCGCGGACCGCAGGAGTGGAGGATAAAAATGAGCGTGAAAATGCCACTCTGGATGTGCTGCTTTATCGGTAGGAGCCTGATGAAATCCCATCGAGTAGGGAAAGGGAACTTCGAATACTCGGTCGTAGGTCGAAGTCACCTGCTTCAGGGTGTTGCCGAGGTCCGATACTTCCGCGATCGAAAGATCGAGAAACGTGGCCAGATGCCGGCGGCTGCAAATCAGCAACTCGAACGGCCAGAGAGCCCAGAAGGGCACCAAAGCTACGAAGCTTTCGTTTTGCCAGACGATGCGTACGCCCTGCTTTTCCTCGAGAGCGATGTAGTCGCAAAGCAGGCAAGTGGAATGCAGGCGCTGATAGTCGCTCTGCGCGGCGAGTTCCCTGGCAGGCGCTTCGGGCAAAGAATAGGTTGCCCATATCTGGCAGTGCGGATGAGGGTTGCTGGCTCCCATCGTGGCGCCGCGATTCTCGAAAATCTGGACGTGGTTAATGTCCGGACGCGCGCCCAACTCTTGAAATTGGCCTGCCCAGGCGCGTACCACTTCGGCGATGTCCGGCGGATCCATGGTGGATAACGTCAGGTCGTGGCGCGGGGAGAAACACATGACTCGGCACATGCCGGGCTCCCCGGCGGCAACAAGGAGTCCTTTTCCGTCAACATCGAGGCGATCGGGGGTGGTATCAGGCTTCAGGGCCGCGAAATCATTGTCGAAGACGAAGGTGCTCTTGTAGACAGGATTGTGCACCCCTCCGGCCCGCGAATTTCCAGGGCACAGGTAGCAAGTCGGGTCATATTCAGGTTGCCGTTCGACTGGAATTTTCTCGATGGCACCTTGCCAAGGCCGCAGAGCACGGTGAGGGGACACCAATATCCATTCGCGGGTGAGCGGATTGAATCTTCGGTGCGGGTCTTGGGTCAGTTGCAAACTCGTCCCTCGCAGGCTGCCAACGAATCACGCCTTCAATTTTTGGGGCCCGGAATGCGGAGTGGGCGGGGTAGACGTAGCAAACGTTTATTTGACATCAGCGTAGTAACGTCATATGGTTTGGTCAATTGTAAGCGATTACATGTTCCAGGCAAGGGCTGTTTTCTCTAGGGCAGGAAATTGGGGTCAGGCACCAAAACTGACCGTTACGTAACTGCGAAGCGGGCCGCAGTCACCCACGGGGGTATGCGCAAGTCGTGAACACAGAGGGATTGACGCGCCGATTTGAGAAAGAGTTCGGAAGCAAGCCGAAAGTGTTTACTGCCCCCGGGCGTGTCAATTTGATTGGCGAGCACACCGATTACAACGATGGGTTTGTTCTCCCCTGCGCTATCGGATTCAGGACCCAGGTGGCGATCGCGCCGCGCGACGACCGCAAACTGGTTCTGGTCTCCGAAGATTTTTCCGATCGATTCGAATTCGATCTCGAGCAATTTCCTCGAGTTCGCGTGGGTGCATGGTGCGACTACATCCTGGGAGTTGTTTCTGTTCTGCAGGCGATCGAGCCGATTGCGTCCGGCGCCAACGTCCTGATGCACGGGGAGGTTCCTATCGGTTCCGGCTTGAGTTCCTCAGCGGCGGTGGAAGTGGCGAGCGCGCTGGCGTTCATGAGCCTGAACGGAACTTTTTTCCCGATGCCCCAGGTAGCCAAGTTATGCCAACGTGCCGAGAACACATTTGTTGGTGCCCGCGTTGGGATTATGGATCAGTTTGTCTCGTGCCTGGGCAAAGCAGGGCACGCCTTGCGACTCGACTGTCGCTCACTGGACTTTGAATTGGTTCCGATTCCAGACAACGTGCGCCTTGTCATCTGTAACACGATGGTGAAACACGGACACGCTGGTGGCGAATACAACCGCCGCCGCGAGGAATGCGATGAAGGCGTGCGGATTCTCGCAAGGTGGTATCCGGGCATCAAAGCGTTGCGAGACGTCTCGGTAGAACAGCTTGAGAAGCATGCGGGCGATCTTCCGCCCACCATCCTCAAACGTTGCCGCCATGTCGTTACGGAAAACCAACGCGTCATGGAAGGTACTGAGGCACTTTTCGCCGGGGATGTGGCCCGTTTCGGCGACCTCATGCGCGAGTCGCACCGTAGCCTGCGGGACCTTTACGCTGTCAGTTCTGAAGAACTGGACATCATGGTCGAAGCGGCCGAGGGGCTTCCCGGATATTGGGGAGGCCGCATGACGGGCGGTGGTTTTGGCGGGTGCACGGTAAACCTGGTGAATGCGGATGATGCTGCACCCTTTGTGCGGGAGATCAAGAAGCGCTACCACGAGAAGACGGGAATCGATCCCGACGTCTATATTTGTGCGGCGGCCGACGGGGCGAGCGCCGAGCTTAGGGCGCGTGAGCGGGATGCGTCGTCAACGCCTGTTTTGGAGTAGATTTTCTTCGAGATAAATTGGCGATGGTGAGGGCGAGACGCCCCTTCGGCAGGCTCAGGGCAGGCTCTCACGACAGCCGGCGGGACGCCGGCGCTATGTCCCACCCCAGTTGTGCCGCGAATGGCTGGTCAGGCAGAATTAAGAGTCTCATCATCTCCAAAGATCCTCGAAAGAAAGAGTGCCCTATGCATGTGGCCCGGTTTGGCATGTTGATCGCGGTGATTGCGGTATGCGGATTCGTGTTGGCTGTGACTCTGCTTGCGAAGGACGAAGGCTCGATTCCACATTTGAGCTATCCGGTCGCAAAGACTGTCGATCAGGTGGACGACTATCACGGCGTGAAAGTGGCCGACCCGTACCGTTGGCTGGAAGATACCGACTCGGCCGACACCCACGCATGGGTTGAAGCGGAAAACAAGCTGACGTTCGGCTATCTGGAACAGATTCCGTATCGCAAGTCGATTCATGATCGGCTCACAAAACTGTGGAACTACGAGCGATTCGGAGTTCCGGAGCAGCAGGGCGGCCGGTATTTCTATCAGCACAACAGCGGCCTGCAAAATCAGAGCGTCTTGTATGTCGCGGAGTCATTAACGGCGGAGCCGCGGGTTCTGCTCGATCCGAATACACTCTCGACCGACGGGACGGTGGCGCTGGTTGGTCATGCCGTTTCAGACGACGGCAAACTGCTTGCTTATGGCACGTCGGCGTCTGGTTCGGACTGGATGGAATGGCGTGTACGCGAAGTAAGTACGGGCAAAGACCTGCCAGACTTGATCAAGTGGGTGAAATTCTCGGGCGCTTCGTGGACGAAGGATGGGAAAGGTTTTTTCTACAGCCGCTACGACGAACCCAAGCAGGGCACGATGCTGCGCGACGCGAACTATTTTCAAAAGCTGTATTTCCATCGGCTGGGAACGCCGCAAGCGGAAGATAAGTTGATTTACGAGCGGCCGGACAATAAAGAACTGGGGTTTGCGGGGCAGGTGACTGATGACGGTCACTACCTGATGATTACAGTTTGGCAGGGGACCTCGCCCAAGAACCGTCTCTACTACAAGGATCTCACTAAGCCGGATTCGGAAGTCGTGAAGTTGCTGGATGACTTCGACGCCGAATACCAGTTCATTGACAACGACGGGCCGGTGCTCTGGATGAAGACGGACCTGGACGCCCCGCGCGGACGACTGATCGCGATTGATACTCAGCACCCCGAGCGTGCGAACTGGAAGACGATCGTGCCGGAAGGAAAAGACAAACTCAATTCGGCCAATGTGCTGAACGACTCTTTCGTTCTTGCGTATCTGAAAGACGCGCAGACGGAGGTTCGCGTTTACGATCTTAGTGGGAAGTTCATCCGGAACGTCGATTTGCCCGGCATTGGGACCGCCGACGGATTTGGCGGCAAGCGCAAGGATAAAGAGACGTTTTACGCCTTCACGAGTTTCATCGTACCGACGTCCATTTATCGGTACGACTTGGAAGCTGGCAAGAGCGCAGTGTTTCGTCAGCCTAAAGTCGATTTTGATCCCAACCGGTACGAGACAGAGCAGGTTTTCTACAACAGTAAGGACGGTACTCGGGTGCCGATGTTCCTTACGCACAAGAAGGGCCTGAAGATGGACGGCCAGAATCCGCTGCTGCTGTATGCCTACGGTGGATTCAACATCTCGCTGACTCCCGCGTTTTCCGTGCCAAACATTGTGTGGCTGGAAATGGGCGGTGTTTACGCACAGCCGAATCTGCGCGGCGGTGGAGAATACGGCGAGGACTGGCATCAGGCTGGGACGAAGCTCAAGAAGCAGAACGTGTTCGATGACTTTATCGGAGCTGCGGAGTGGCTGATTGCGAACCACTACACGACGCCATCGAAGCTAGCGATAAGAGGAGGAAGCAACGGCGGGTTGCTCGTTGGTGCTTGCCTCACGCAACGGCCCGATTTGTATGGAGCGACGCTGCCGCAGGTCGGCGTGATGGACATGCTGCGCTTCCACAAATTTACGATCGGCTGGGCGTGGACATCGGATTACGGATCATCGGATGATCCGGACATTTTCAAGGCGCTCTACGCGTACTCGCCACTGCACAACTTGAAGGCTGGGACGAAGTATCCGGCGACGCTGGTGACGACAGCGGATCATGATGATCGCGTCGTGCCGGGACACAGCTTCAAGTTTGCCGCGACACTCCAAGCCGACCAGGCTGGTTCGGCGCCAGTGCTGATTCGGATCGAGACGAAAGCTGGCCATGGAGCAGGGAAGCCGATCTCGAAGCAGATTGAAGAGATAGGGGACGCGTGGACGTTCGTGGCGAAGAACTTGAATATAGAGGTTGCGCTGAATTAGAGCGACAGGGGGCGCACGGCCGCGCGGTACCCCCACAATTCGATCGGCTTGTTATGGCATCTCCATCGCTTCGTGCCAATTGCCAGCGTAATCGCGATTCACGGTTTCTTGCGACTCAATGAAGAATCGCACAAAGGGCACTGAACTCGGGGGATATCCGACGTCTAGCAAAGCGTGACGAAGTTCTTGAAGTAAGCTTGTGTCAAGGCGTAACCGGTCGCGTTCATCGTCGGTCTTCGTTGCAATGTAGAAGGCCAATAATGCAGCATCGATCCGAGTCGCGCCCTCCTTTGTCATAACTTGCGCCTGTGGGCAGTGCTGCCGCGCGATGCGGATCATCTCCCGCCTTGCATGAAACACGACAATGCGTCTCTTGCCAAACCCTAATGGCGGCAAATCGATTCCCCTTCATTTGTCGCCATTTTGCCATAGAAGACGATTGACGCCCGCCCTAAAACAGTCGTCATCCCGCTAGCTCAATCGCGACGAACCGACTCTTACAGGCAGGCGGAATGATTCTATACTGAGTAGGACACGTCGTCGTCGGTTGCGACCTGTGCATAACCGGTTCCGGCCGCCGTTGCTGTCACGGCTTTTGTACCTCGCCGCATGGCGACGATTCCTGTGCGGACCATCTCCAAGACGCCGTAAGGGCGCAGAACTTCCAGCAGGCCGTCGATCTTGTCTTCGGCCCCGGTGATCTCGATAGTCAGCGATTCGGGAGCGACATCGACGACGCGCGCGCGGAAGACGCTGGCGAGCTCAAGTACGTGGGAGCGGGCTTCGTGGGTGGCGGCAACTTTAATCATCGCCAAGTCGCGAACAATCGCCGGCTGGTTCGTAATGTTCTCGACCAGAAGAACGTTGACGAGCTTGTAGAGATTGGCCTCGATGCGGCGCGCCTGGTCGCGGTCAGCATCGACCGTGATCGTCATGCGCGAGACTTCAGGCTTCTCGGTTCGGCCAACCGTCAAAGAATCGATGTTGAAGGCACGCCGGCGAAACAGCGACGCCACCCGGGTCAGGACACCGGGTTTGTTTTCCACGTAGACAACAAAGGTATTCATCATAGAGAGCTCATTCGTCGCTGGCCGTCTCCACAATCGGACTGGGCCTGCGAATCATTTCATGCAGCGCGGCCCCGGCCGCGACCATGGGGTAGACCGTGTCTTCCTGTTCGACTTTGAAGTCGATGAGCACGGGGCCGTCGTGCCCGCGCGCAGATTGCACGGCAGGAACGACCTCAGAGCGCTGCTTGACCGCCATGCTTCGTATTCCGTACGCATCAGCGAGCTTCACGAAATCGGGGTTCAGCAAGGGAGTCGCCTGATAGTTTCGCTCGTAGAAAAATTCCTGCCACTGCCGCACCATGCCCAGGAATCCATTGTTGATGATAGCGATGTTGACCTTGAGATTCTCCTGAACAATTGTTGCGAGTTCCGACATAGTCATCTGGAATCCGCCGTCGCCAACCACAACCCAGACCTCCGCTTTCGGACGAGCCACCTTGGCGCCAATAGCGGCAGGCAGCGCAAATCCCATGGTGCCAAGGCCTCCCGACGTGATGAGGGATCGCGGGCGATCATGCTTGTAATACTGCGCCTCCCACATCTGGTGCTGGCCGACGTCTGTGACCACGATGGAGTCCGAATCGCGCGTTTCGTGCCACAAGTCATTGATCACGTGAGCCGCGTAAAGATGCCCGTTGTCGGGGAGATTCTGAATGTCGCGAACTGCGGCGTCGCCTTTCAGGCGATCGATGTAGTCGAGCCACTCGCTGCGGTCGACTGACGCGACATGCGGTAAGAGTTCGTTGAGGACTTCGCGCAGATCGCCCACAAGGGCAACATCTACTTTGACGTTCTTATTGATCTCGGCGGGGTCAATCTCGACGTGGATCTTCTTCGCGTTCGGCGCGTACGTCTTCAAGGTGCCAGTGACACGGTCGTCGAAGCGCATGCCGAATGCCAGCAGAAGATCGGCCTCCTGGATCGTGTGATTGACCCAGGCTTCGCCGTGCATACCCATCATTCCAAGGTTCATGGGATGCGATGCAGGGAAGGCGCCGAGACCCAGCAACGTGAGCGCAACCGGAATCCCGGTGCGCTCGGCGAAATCGCGGACTTCTTTCATCGCGCCAGAGATGATGATTCCGTGTCCCGCCAGAATTACCGGGCGCTTCGCGTTCTTGATGAGTTCGAGAGCCTGTTCGTATTCCGCTTGCTCCGGCGACAGATCAGGGCGATATCCGGGCAGCTGAGGCTTGGCCGCTTCCCAATCGAACTCACACGAGGTTTGTTGCGCGTCTTTGGTGATATCGACCAAGACGGGACCAGGTCGGCCGGAGCGGGCAACATAGAAGGCCTCGCGGATCGTACGGGCGACTTCGCTGGCGTGAGTGACGAGATAGTTGTGCTTGGTGATCGGCAGAGTGACGCCGGTGATGTCCGTCTCCTGGAAGGCGTCGGATCCGATCAATTTGCTGCCCACCTGGCCGGTGATGCAGACGATAGGCGAGGAGTCGAGCATGGCCGTGGCAATTCCGGTAACCATGTTGGTAGCGCCGGGACCCGAGGTCGCGATGGCGACACCGACCTCTCCGCTGGCGCGGGCATAACCGTCGGCCATGTGAGTCGCGCCCTGCTCATGGCGGACCAGGACGTGATGGACCTTGCTGTGCTTGAGTGCATCGTAGGCTGGCAAAATCGCGCCGCCAGGGTAGCCGAACACGGTGGTGACGTGTTCGCGCTCCAAACATTCCCAAAGGATCTCGGCTCCGGTCTTGGTCATAAGTTTCACTACCTCAACGTCAAGTGTTTCGTGGTGGGCATCGGCGCAAGGTTGCCGATAACGCAAAGGGCCATCATCCTCGCTGGATGATGGCCCGTTCAGAATCTTGGCTGAGCGTTACATCATCCGCTGGAGTCGGTTCCTACAAGTACTCGTACTACCAGCGCAAGCGTGCCAATCCCTGCCAGCGAAATGCCGTTGTCTGGGCGAATCCGATTTGGGTTGGCTCCGAAAGTCAGCATAAGCAGTAAGTTATTCCAAGTTTTGTATCCTGTCCGGCGCAATTGAGTCAAGGACAATCGAAAATCCTGCATTTTTAGCGGCTTTTTTAGCGCCAGGCCCTCTGAGAGTCAGTCCGCAATTCGCAGCAACAAAACCGGTTCCACCATAAAGTCGAAGGCGTTGATGGTCTCTACGGCTCGGCGGATCACAGGTTCCGAGACAGGTTCAACCGTAATCACAAACGATACCCTGTCCTTGGGAAGATGAGGTTCCTGCTCGAGAGAGTCGATGTTGATCGCCTCGTGAGCGATGACCTCAGCGACACGCGCAACGATTCCCCTTTGGTCTTTCACCGTGAGGCGGAGATACCAGGCAACAGGTTTTGGGTTTGTGCAAAGTTCCAGATCGTTGGTATTGAGGAAGCCGGAGATGTTTTTGGCGCTCATCTGGCCTGCCGCAAAGTCACGGGCAATCTCGATGAGGTCGGACACAACAGCTGAGCCAGTCGCGTCGCCGCCGGCGCCTCGACCGTAGAACATCTGGGTCCCGATCTTGTCGCCTACCAGGAACACGGCGTTGTTGACACCTTCAACTTTGGCGAGCATCGAGCGCCGGCCGACGAGCCAGGGACGGACGGCGACTTCGAGTCCGTTCTCGGTCTGTTCGGCTGAACCGACGAGGCGAATGGTGCTGTCGAGGCGGTTGGCCGAGTGGATGTCGATGGCGCGGACATGACGGATGCCGTACGTCGGAATCTTCGAGACTGTCAATCTCCCTTCGAATGCCATGCGGGCGAGAATGCAAAGCTTATCGCGAGCATCCTGACCGTCGATGTCGAAGGACGGGTCGGCCTCCGCGTATCCTGCCTGTTGTGCCTCGTTGAGAGCCTGGTCAAACTCGATTCCGCGGGTTTCCATCTGCGTGAGGATATAGTTTGCCGTGCCGTTCAGAATTCCATGGACGGACCGCAGACGATCGCCAGCGGTCGATTCGTGAATGACGCGAAGAATGGGTATGCCGCCGGCCACGCTGGCCTCGAAGCCAATCGGAAGTTTGCGTGACGCCGCCAGAGAGAAAAGTTCGTCCCCATATTCCGCAAGCAGGTTTTTGTTGGCTGTAACTACGGGCTTCCCTTGCTCGAGCGATGCTCGCACGAGTTCGCGTGAGTCGCTGGTGCCTCCCATGGTTTCGACGACCACGTCGACGTCGGGATCCTCAACCAGACTTTTCCAGAAGTAGATTGCCCGTGCTCCCTTGGGAACGTCCTTGGAAGAAATCGGCGAGCGCCGGCAAACCGCCGTTATTTCGAGACGAACGCCGCTTCGCTGCTCGATGAGGTCGGCATGGTTGCTGACAATGTCGGCCGTCGCGCGACCAACGGTGCCAAAGCCGACAATGCCAACACGGACACGTTTCATAAAGTGGTGATCACGAAGGACACACCGTCAGGATTGCGAGGCTGCAGATTTCGCTCCCGGACTGAGGAACTCCTGGTGCACTGCGCGGACGATTTGATCCACATGCGCGGCTGATACAGCGAAACAAATGTTGAGTTCGCTGGCGCCCTGGGCGACGGCGATCACGCTGACGTTATTACGGGCCACAACGGAGAAGAGCCTCCCCAGAATTCCGCAAGTGCCCTTCATTCCCGACCCCAGAACCGCAATGACAGCAATGTCCCGGTGAACGGTGACCGGATTCAGCACGCCATGCTTAAGTTCTGTCCGGAAGAGTCGTTGCAGCGCGTGGACGACGCGTTCGGTGTCGGGTTCGCGGAGAACAAGGCCCAGCGAGTCTTCCGATGAAGACTGCGTTGAAAACAAAACGTCCACATGCTCGTGACCCATGCGCAAGAACAATCGACCGAAGATCTCAGCGAAATGCACATCTCGACGAGTCGTGAGGGTGACAAGGGACGCCTGAGGGACCGCGGTAACGGCTTTGACGGGCCGATCGCTGGGCGGCAACGACTCAACGATTTTTGTTCCGGGAACTTCGGGTTGGAAAGAATTCTTAATCCAGACGGGGATTCCACGCTCCATGGTCGGCCAGATCGCCTTGCGGTGAATCACTTTCGCGCCGTAGTACGAAAGCTCGATCGCTTCGGCGAATGTGATCTCCGGCAGAGTGACCGCGTCGGGGCAGACCCGCGGATCTGCGGTGAGGACACCATCCACGTCGGTCCAGATCCAGACTTCGTCCGCGTCCATGGCCGCGCCGACGATTGTTCCGGAGTAGTCCGATCCTCCGCGGCCCAACGTCGTGACTTGTCCACCGGGGGTCGCGCCGCTGTAGCCCATCACCACCGGAATCTGCTTGCTTTGCAGCAAAGGTCGCAATAGCTGAGCGCATTGCGAGCGCGTCGCGTCCATGTCGGGACTGGCGTCGCCGAACTTGTCGTCGGTGACGATCACTTTTGCCGAATCCACGAAGGCGCCTTTGACCCCCAGGTCGTTCAAACACGCAGCAAACATCCGGGCGGAGATTTGTTCGCCTAGCGGCAGAACCATGTCCATGACCTGCGGGGTAGCGGATCCGAGCAACAACAGCGCGGAGCATAATTCCTGCACGCGCCTGAGGGTTGCCTCGACTTCGACGGCGACGGCATTGCGCGTCTCGCCCTGGCACAGTTCGTCGAGGACTTGTTTATGGCGAAGTCTCAGTTGCTCCAGGCCCTCTTCGGTCTCCGCCGTCTTTCCGAGGCGGGAGGAATTGAGAATCTTCAGAATGAGGTCGGTGACCTTCGACAACGCGGACACGACGACGACCACATCGTCTCCACGCTTCGCGTGTTGACGGACGATGCTTGCTGCCTGACGAATTCGTTCGGCACTGCCGACAGAAGTGCCGCCAAACTTCATGACGATCAGACTCATGGAGTGAAGGGGGGAACGCTATTAGTACAGCACGCGAACGGGAAGACCGGCAAGGGTATTTCCGGGATTTGCACACCAAAGTAAACGGTGGCGAGGGCAAGAAAAAAGGCCGGGCCAACCCACAGCTACGGTGAGTTGGCCCGAGGTTATTGCTCGTTCTGGCGGTTACTGCTTGCCGATGAACGTGCCGTTGATGTTGATGTTGTCGATCACGACCATGCTTGCGCCCGTCTCCGGTCCATCATCGAGAACAAGGTAAATGCTCTTGACCTTGCTTCCGGTTGCAATCGCCGGGCTGGTTTGCGCCGGGTTTGCCGGATCGAAGCGAAGACGAGTCCATCCTGCAGCGGGTGCTGGTTGAGCGGTGCCCGTGCTGCAGCCGATTTTGTGAACGACATCATCGGTGGTGACGACCACGAATCGCGGACTCTTGGCCGTGCACTGGCCGCCTGTCCGGATGTCGTAGCCGAGTTCGGTGATCGTCATGCCCTCGACATCGCGAATGACCACTCCAGCTTGCGCCTGGTTGGACGCTGCGCTGGTTTTCGAGAGCAGTAAGCCTTGCTGGCGAGTATCGGTTGGCGTCGTCGTGGAGGCGCCAGTGCCGTCAACCCAGGTGGCAGCTACTGAGTTGGTACTCGCCGGATCGTAGGCGTAGGGCCAAGCGTGGAGCGAGGTGGATGCATCGTCGCTTCCACCATTGCTACCGCCAGTGCTTCCACCCGTGTTAACAGAGCCGCCATCGTCACCGCCACCGTCGTCGCCGCCACCATCGTCGGAGGAGACGACTCTGAGGACCACCGGCACAGAGAGACCGTTCGTTCCCTGCGCTGCGATCTTCACGGTTGCACTGTAGGTGCCGGATGCCAAGCCCGCCGGATTCGCCGAGATACTGAGCGATCCGGGCGTTGTGCCACCCGACGGAGAAACGGACAACCAGCTGCCGCCCATTGCCGATGCGGTAAAGGCTACGGGTGTGCGGCCGCTCAGCACCCGGATGGTGCGGGGTGCCGGGTCGGATTGTCCTGATTGATAGTCAAAAGTGACAGCGTGAGTTGGATAGATGTGAAGGTGAGTGGTGCCACCGCTTCCGACCACGAGCTGCACCGGTACTTTTTGCGGGCTGTTGGCCGCCGTGCCGGAGGTGATCGTGATCGAGCCGTTATAGGTTCCAGCCGCGAGGCCTGACGTGTTCACCGCGACTTTCAGCGATCCCGGCGTCGAGCCACTGGCTGGAGTGACCGTAAGCCACGTACCTCCAGACGCAGCCGCAGTGAAGCTCAGCGCAGCGCCCGTACTCGATACCGATAGAGTCTGAGAGCCGGCCGAGGCTGTGCCGGACTGGTAGTTGAAGGACAGAGTGCCCGGCGCGATGCTTAAGGACGCACCGGTGGACGCGCTCGTCACGGCCAAGGTTGCAGAAATCTTCAGGGGAGAGTTAGACGTCCCTGCGGCAGTGACCGATACGGTTCCGCTGTAGGTTCCCGCTGAGAGTCCTGAAGGATTGACCGAGACACTCAACGTGCCCGGTGTGCTTCCGCTGGCAGGAGTTGCAACCAACCAGGCTGCAGACGAGGCAATCGTGTAGCTGAGCGCTCCGCTGCTGCTAGTCAGATTTACCGGCTGGGCCGCGGGAGTGGCACCACCGGTCTGGTAAGTGAACGAGAGATTTGACGGCGCCGCGCTGAGTGTCGGCAGTGTCGCCGATGTAACTGTGAGAGTGATGGGTATCGTCTTGGGGCTGTTCGAGGCACCACTCGAGGTGAGGGTGACACTTCCGGTATAAGTGCCTGCCGCCAAGCTCTGCGGAGTCACCGAAACGCTGACACTTCCTGGTGTACTGCCGCTAGCCGGAGTTGCCGACAGCCAGGTCGCGGACGTGGATACGTTGTAAGTGATCGCGCTACCGCTGCTGGTCACGGATACGCTCTGCGCGGCCGGAGCCGTGCCGCCACTTTGATAAGTGAAGGACAGGCTGGCCGGGCTGGTGGCGAGTGTCGGATTGGTTGCCGGAGCGGTTACGGTGATGGCTTGCTTCAGGGTGCCGGTGCCGCCGCCGAAGCTGTCAATGGCCGCCGCGTAAAAGGTAACGCTCGTTGTGGCCGTCACGGTTGGAGCCGTCCAACTAAACGTCCAGGTGTGGGTGCTGCTTGGTCCGCTGTGTACGACTTCGCCATTGAGCACTTTGGTTCCAGTGCCCGCGGCGAACGTTCCACCGGAGGCGGCGAGATCCATCCCGCCATTTCCCGCGGTTACGGTGCTCACGCTGAGCGTGTAGGAACTGGTGGAGCCTGAAGCGACCGATGTGGGACCGGTCATGGTGACGGTTGGGGCCGTGCCCGAACTGTGGCAGGAAGTGCAGGTCGAACCATTCATTCCAGAATAGCCGGAAATTCCGTTACTGGTGGCCTGAGCAGGCAAAGACAACATGACGGAGAACACAATGAGCGCGAACGAGAATAGTGTTACGCAGAGGCCCTTGGTTTCCTGGAAATAGTTGGATTGAGGTCGAACCGATTGGGTCGAAACATTTGCAGGCAGAAACTTTCCGAATTGCTCCACTGTTGCTTCCTTTCTTCGGAGTCGTATGGCGCGTTACGAGGTCCGAGGGGGACGAAGGATGCAGCTCTCCCTTTGCTTCCACTCGCAAGAAGAAGCTGTTGTGTTGGGCTTACCAAGAAAATGCGTGATTCCGAAGTGGCAAGTGAAGCTAACTAGCAGACCGCAACGAATGTGATTCGAAAGTTACCGGCGAATTACAAATTCGACAAGGGCTCACCAGTACATCTCGATGAGACAATCTACCCACAGACCAAAGTAACGTCCTTTTGTGTATCGATGTAGATCGATATTGAACTAGTTGGTAGGGTTTCTCGGAAATTTCAGGTAGGGCAGGCGAATGCCGTTGATGGTTACTTGATCGGCCCGAATCGTGGTGGGCGCCTGGAAATTCTGTGCGCCTGCATTGGTGACGTAATCGTCCTGATCAACGCCATCGCCGCTGACACCGAGCCCTCCGACTAACGTGCCGTTTTTGTAGAGAGGCAAACTGCCCGGGAAGAAGACCACGCCACTCTGGTGTGCATTGGATGCTTGTGAGCCTTGCGTGCAAGGATGCGCGAGGTCCTGGAGAAACAGGTTGAAGAAAGGTCCTGGCGACGTTCCGTTGATTCCGGGAGGGAAGAACGGTTGTGCTCCGTAGCCGATAGACCGGTTCGTGACAGCTGTTCCCTGGGGCACGCCGGGCAGGTCCGGAGTTCCGGCGGAGTTGCTGAAGTAAATAACGTTCCTTGCCTTCGCCACCGCAACATCGATGCTGAAGACCGTTGCGTCGGGCATTCGATGGAGGCCGAGAATCGTACCGTCCAGGTCTGAAACGGCTATTGTCATCCGCGTTCGAGATCCCGAAGGCAGACGAATGACAGCGCGGGTAAGGTCGGCCGTTGCGACCGCCTGACTGATGATCGAAGAAACGTCCGCTTGCGTGAGGCCAAATGATCCCGCATTGGGCCCGACCAGATCGCCATCCGGAGGAAGACTTCCCGCTATCGGTCCGACAAGATAAGTGCCGGTCGCTGTGGCAGGAGTTACTCCTGTCGGAGAAGTAGTTTGATTCACGAACGGCACTGCAATGCCGCCGATCACGACAACTCCCGGAGGAGGAAGTTGTGATGCGCTGGGAAGAAGTCCGGACTGAGTCGCGCCTGCGAAAGCCGCGTATTCCGAGATTTCTGGAGAACTGTTCACGACTCCCACGCCGCCCACTGCGTGTCCGTTCTTGAAGAGCGGCACCCCGCCCGGATTGACCGCATTGGGATCGCTGTCCATCGCATCAGCTTTGCCCGTAATGATTCCGAGACCGGGAGCACTGCCGTTGATCAGTGTCGCCGGAGGAACGCTCATGCCCGCGTTGAAGGCGAGATTCAGAGAGCATCCTCGATTCGTGTTTTCGATCCCATACAAATCCGCGTTTGGAGCGTTGGCTACTCCCGGCGGGAAATGAATTCCGCTGATGTAGCGAACTGTGCGGGACGAAAGCGGCGCCTGGTCATTGCTGAACAGGGCGGCTGTACGCGCAAGAGCGACCGCCAATTCGTGACTATCCACGGCAGCTCCGAAGTTGCCTGTCGCATTTGTCGCAGCACCGGTCGTTTCGAATACGGCGAGAATGTTGCCGGCCCTGTCAGACACTGCGACGACCAATGGCACATTGACGGATTGGCTTGCGTCTTGGACAACTTGCTGAACATCTGTGGTGGTAAGTGGCGTTGTCGCAGTCGGAGCGGGTGCGGTTGAATTCGAAGAATTGCTGTTGCATGACAGCGAGATCGCGACGATCGATAACAGCAGCGCTGTTCCTGCTGCCTTCGACGCTCGCCTTCGACTTAGGAAGCCGTTCATGATCCGTTCCGAAGCAATCCTGTAATAGTGAATGAAGTCCTTGTTGCGAGAACTTTAATATGCATGTCGCTCGCGAACGACGGTGCTGCGACTTTCGTGTAACCAGAAACGTCAATCCCGAGGCTGGTAACGTTGACTTTCTTTTCCCCTCTGGCAGAATTCGCACAGACCCTCGAATTTCCTATTGAAACGCAGCTAAGGAGAACCTCGGATGTGCAGAACGCTGATTGCGGCTGTTCTATGCCTATTACTTTCGCCGTTGCCGGCATTTTGCGCGCCCGGTGACCATGCTGGACAAATCAATGCTCTGGTGCCCGCGGCATCGCGAAATTCGGCGCCTGCCAAGGTTAGAGACGATTTGCAATGGAATGACCTCTTGCAAACAGGCAGTGCGGGCCGGGTGCGGGCTGGGTTGGCCGACGGTTCCATCCTGAGTCTCGGGTCAAATAGCGAATTGCGGGTTGTTCAGCACGACGCAGCCTCGCAGCAGACATCGCTGGAAGTGAATTTCGGCAAAGTTCGGAGCAAAGTCGTAAAGATCACGCAGCCCAATGGAAAGTTCGAAATGAAGACCCCTAATGCCGTGATCGGCGTGGTGGGAACCGATTTCTATGTCGGCTACGACGCCAATCGGACGACAGTGATCTGCTACACCGGTCGAGTCATGGTAACGCCTGCGGGAAACGCGAAGGTCCTGCGCAATTCAGGGCAGGCTGATTCCAACGGAAGCATCGCGGTTTCTGCCGGCCAGATGGTCGTGATCAGCACAGAATTTCCTCCCGACGGTTACCAATCGACCACGACGCCTCCAGAGGTTCAACGTGCCAGCATGAACGACACGGATGTTCCGGATGCTCCGCTGCCCGCTGCGCACCCGCACCTTGTCCGCAACATAATCCTTGGGGCGGGCTTGGCTGCAACCGGATGGGCTGTTGGAATTTCGCAGTTGCATTCGGCTGGAGGAGCGCCGGCCACGGCTGTCACAACGGGTTGCAAGCCGAATCCGAATACTGGACTCTGCCCGTAACGAGCCCTGCGATATCGATTGCCGCGCGACATGAGGCCCGCATATTTTTTCGGGCACGGTCTGCGGGACCCTGCCTCCATGACATGGCACCCAAAACGCTTGTCCCAGTGGCTCGGCAGGGTTTCGACTCGCCAGGTCGACATCGCCTTGGCGGTTCTCGTCACCGCGGCGGGGTTGCTGATTTTCGCGTATGCCGGGATCGGCGAGAACCGGGGCGCCGGTTTCCTGTTCCTGCAAAACGTTGAGCAACGATTGCTCGACATGCGGTTCGACCTTCGCGGGCAACGGCCTCACGACGACCGGATCGTAATCGTTGGAATCGATGAGCGTACGCTGCAGCGCATCGGGTCCTTTCCTCTTCCTAGAAGAAGCTACGCTAGCCTCGTCGAAAAGCTGAGCGCCGCCGGCGCCAGCGTTATCGCCTTCGACGCAACCTTTCCGACGCCCGAGACAAATTCCGCCACCCAGGCTCTCCATCATCTTCAGGCGGAACTGGGGACCTCTGCGTCCTCTGCGCTCACCGAGAAAATTAAGCAACTGGAAACCGCGAGCGATCAGGACGGGAATTTCGCCGCCGCCTTAAAGCAGTCCGGCCACGTTGTTCTTGGTCATCTTTTCCTGGATGAGGAGCGTGCCAAGAACGCCGATCCCAAGCTCGAAGAAGAGTACTTCAACATTGTTTGGGCTAAGTCCTTTCCGCAGGTTCTGAAAGTGAAAGGCAAAGATGGCCGTGACTTCGACATGAACCATGCTTGGGTTGCCAATGGCGGTACGGTCGCGGCGGGTGCCGAGGCAAACATTACGCGCCTGGCTGAGGCAGCGGCGTCCTACGGTTTCATTGACATCAACCCGGATCCAGACGGGACGCTGCGGCACGCGTTGCTGATTTTGCGTTACCGCGACCAGGACTTCTTTCCGTCGCTGGCGCTCCAGACCGTTCGTGAGTACGAACAAATTCCCGATCAGCAGATTGCCGCCTACATCGCCGAGAACGGGCTCGAGCGACTCCAATTCGGCTCGCACACGCTGTGGCCGTCGCACAACGGCACGGCGATCATCAACTACGCCGGGCCTTACGAGACATACGCGCAGTACTCCATGTGGGACGTGATGAGTGGCGCGGTTTCTCCGGACACGTTCCAGGGAAAGATCGTGCTGGTTGGAGCGACTGCCAAGGCGATTGGAGACCTGCGCAACACGCCTTACACGGGCGGCGAGGCATACATGGGCGTGGAAATCCACGCCAACATCATCGACAACGTTCTGCACGCCACCGAAGCCGGGCGCGGTTTTCTGACTCGCGGCGCAAGCGAGGAGATGATCGACATTGGATTCATCTTGGTCTTCGGGTTGGCTCTGGGGGTTTTGTTTGCACGCGTGCCACCGCTTTATTCGACGATTTCGGTGTTAGTTGTCTTGAGTCTGTTTGGCTGGTTCGTTTATTTCGCGTTTGCGCACTGGGGCCGCTGGCTGAGTTTCGTGATTCCAGCCGGCACGCTCGTGGCGAACTACGCCGCGATTACCAGCTTCCGCATGATCTTTGAGGAGCGCGAGAAACGAAAAATCCGCAAGACCTTCTCGCAGTACTTGTCGCCCGGCGTCATTGCTCTGATCGAGAAAGACCCTCAGAAGTACATCCGGCCCGGTGGCGAGACGAAACAACTGACGGTAATGTTCAGCGACATCCGCGATTTCACACGACTGTCAGAAGGACTCACCGCCGACGAACTCGTCCATTTGCTGAACGAATACCTGGGGGAGATGACCGATGCCCTTTTCCGAAATCTTGGCACCCTCGATAAGTACATCGGCGACGCCATCATGGCGTTTTGGGGTTCGCCTTATCCACAGGACGACCATGCATTGCGAGCTTGCCTCTGTGGCCTGGAAATGAGCCGGGTTCTGGACAAGCTCAACGCCAAGTGGGTTTCAGAGGGTCGGAAACCGATATCGATCGGTATCGGCCTTAACACGGGTTCGGTTAACGTTGGGAACATGGGATCTTCGAAACGCCTGGCATGGACGGTGATGGGCGACAACGTGAATCTGGCGTCCCGTCTGGAAGGCATGACGAAGCAGTATCGGACGCGCATCGTCATCAGCGAGGCGACATACCGGCAGGTGCAGCATCAGTTTGTCTGCCGGGATCTCGACAGAATCCGGGTCAAAGGCAAATTGCAGCCGGTTGGGATCTACGAATTGCTGGATGTCGTGGAAAACCAGAAACGACACGAACTATTGTTGACGGACTTCAACCGGGCGATGGCCGCGTATCGCGATCAAGACTGGCAGGAGGCCGCTGGCCTTTTCGGCGTACTTTCGACTACGTTCCCAGACGATGGTCCGACGCAGGTATTTCTCCAGCGCTCCTTAGACTTCATGGAGCATGCACCCGAACCTGATTGGGACGGTGTGTACGTGATGAAGACGAAGTAATCTCGCTTATTTTTCGAAGTTTCTCCAGTGCCGTCCGTCGTGCTCGAGAAGCGCGTCGGCTTCCTTGGGTCCCCACGTTCCCGCCGCGTAGTTCGGAAAGCTTCGCGGCGGCAGCGCCTTCCAAACATCCAGGATTGGACTGACGACGCTCCAGCCGGCTTCGACCATGTCCGCGCGTTGGAACAGCGTCGCATCGCCCACCATGCAGTCGTGCAGCAGACGCTCGTAGCCAGTACTCGGTTGCTTGCCAAAGTAGTCGGCGTATTCGAAGTCCATGTCGACTATGCCGAGACGCATAACGGGCCCTGGTGTCTTGGCTGCAAAACGCAAGGAGATTCCTTCCTCTGGCTGAATGTGGAGAACGAGCTGATTTGGCATCAGGTTCTCGACGCTGGTATCTCGGAACAACACGAACGGGGCCCGTCGGAACTGGATCACGATGTCAGTGCTGCGTGCAGTCAGCCGCTTACCCGTCCGAACATAGAACGGAACACCCGCCCACCGCCAGTTATCGATCTGCAACTTCATGGCGACATACGTTTCGGTGCGTGAATCAGGTGCGACCGAAGTTTCCGACCGGTATCCGGGAACATGTTCGCCGAGAAGATCTCCTTCTCCATATTGACCGCGCACGGTACGGCTGAGCACCTCTTCGGCCGTCAGGGGCTGGATCGCATGTAAAATCTTTGCCTGCTCGTCGCGCACGGCGTCCGCCTGAAACGAGATCGGAGGCTCCATGGCCGTGAGGCTGACGAGCTGCATGATGTGGTTTGGAACCATGTCGCGCAGGGCGCCGGCATGGTCGTAATAGCCGCCGCGTTGCTCGACTCCTACCGTTTCCGTGACTGAGATCTGGATGTGGTCGATGTAGCGGCGGTTCCAGATCGGCTCAAAGATTCCGTTCGCGAAGCGAAACGCCATGATGTTCTGAACGGTCTCTTTGCCGAGGTAGTGATCGATACGATAAATCTGCGATTCGTCCGCGACTTTCAGGAGCTGCTTGTTGAGGGCCTTCGCAGATTCAAGATCCCGTCCGAACGGTTTTTCGACGATCACACGGCGCCAGGAGTGATTTTCCTCAGCCATCAACCCAACAGCGCTTAACTGCTCAACTACCGGTCCGAAGAAGTTGGGCGCGATCGCCAGATAAAAAAAGTAGTTCCCGTGGGTTGCATAGTCGGTGTCGAGTTTCGCGAGCAGATCCTTCAGCTGTTGAAAGGTCTTCTGATCGCCGAAATCGCCGGTGAGGTAATACATCCTTTGCTGGAACCACTCCTCCAGGTCGGCATCGATCTCAATGTCGGCGAATTGTTGTAAATCCTGTTTGAGCTTGGCTCGGAATTCTTCGGTCGACATCGCATCGTGAGCCACTCCCACGACGGCGAATTCACGGGACAAAAGGTGATGTTTCCCGAGGTTATAGAGAGCTGGAATCAGCTTCCGGCGTGTGAGGTCACCAGATGCTCCGAAAATCACCATCACACAAGGATCGCCGGGTCGTCCGATCCGTTCGCTGTTCGTACCATTGCCGTTCTGAGGCATAAAAATCTTCCTTGGGAGACTCGTGAAAGTTTAGCAAGTGGCCTACCTGCCTTTGTTTCAATTGTGGATACCGTTTACGAACAAAAGTCCCACATTCTAGTTATCTTGCACGTGCCGGACCGCTATGGTACGAAGAGAAATATCAACGAAACGGATGGTGTTGGCTAGTGCGAAGCGGCGGGCGTGTGTCCCGATACCTTTACGGGTGGTTCTCTGTACGCGCACTCTCAACCTCGCTCATGTCTGCGGTGCTGTTGGCCCAGTCGCCGGCTGCCTGCCAGCAAACGACGATGCGACTCGCACAAGAACAACCCGATCGACGCATTCCCGAACACACTATCGCCGGTATCGTAAGTCTACAGGGCACGGTACGCGATCAGGATGGCCACGCGGTTCCAGGCGTTGACGTTCAATTACGAGATGTTCATCGCATCATCGGGGTGACTACGGATAGCGAAGGGATTTTTCGCCTGCGGAATCTAACGCAGGGAGTCTATGAGTTGTGGGTCACCGGCGGGCGCATTGAAACGCTCGTGATGCCGGGAGTGAAGGTGGAGGAGCCAGGGATTAAAACGATGGACCTTCGCGTCAGAGTTGTCGAACTGAGACAGTCTTCGGAAAAAGGGCCAACGGGAGTACCGGCGAGTCTGGCTCCTCTACTGTCTGGACGAGCGCCAACCAGTGCCTATCCCGGCTTGCGCAAACCTGCTCCGGAGCCAGCAACTTCGACTCCGGCGGCCAACGAGATGGCCCCTAGAGCCCGCAACTTTGAGTCTGTCCCCAACCGATGGAGCATCGCGACCCCTGAGTGGCAACGTTACTCGCAGCAATCTGATCGTAACGCTGGAAGCCATTGGTACGATCCATTCAATCGGAATCGCCTTAAGGGCGACTATCCCATCTTCGGACAGCGATGGTTCCTGAATTTCACTGGGACGAGTGAAACTGCGTTCGATGGGCGCAGGCTGCCATTGCCTAGCGGGCTTGACGCTTCCAATTCGGGCAGCAGCGGATTCTTTGGTCGAGGCGAGCAGGCGTTCGCAGCCGAGAATCTTCGATTCTCTTTCGATCTTGTACATGGCGATACGAGCTTTCGACCGGCTGACCTGCGGTTTCGATTTACTCCAGAACTGAGGCTTAACTTTCTTCAGGCGCGGGAGCGCGGCATCGTCTATGCCGATCCTGCAAAAGGGACGCAGCGCTTCGACGCAGATCTTGGAATTCAGGAAGCCTTCGTGGAGAAGAAGCTGAAAGATCTCAGCCCTAACTACGACTTTATTTCTCTCCGAGTCGGGATCCAGCAGTTCACAAGCGACTTTCGGGGCTTTCTGTTTTCTGAAGAGCAGCCCGGGGTGCGGCTGTTCGGGAATCTGCGGTCGAATCGGGTTGCGTACAACTTGGCTTGGTTCTACTTCCTCGAGAAGAACACGAACAGTGGATTGAATGCGTTGCAGAATCGCGGGCAGCAGGTGTACGTCGCGAATGTCTATGTACAGGACTTTCTGGCGAAAGGGTACACCAACGAATTTAGTTTTCATTTCGACCGTGACAACGGGGGTCTTCACTACGACGACAACGGGTTCCTCGTTCGTCCGGCACCGATCGGCAGCGTGATTAACGGCACCATTCGAACCCACGACATCCAGGCGTGTTACCTGGGCTGGGCGAGCAACGGCCACGTTGGGCGATTAAATGTGAGTCATGCCTTCTATCAGGCGTTGGGACACGACACGTTCAACGCGATTGCCGGAAGGCGCGTCGACATTAATGCACGCATGGGAGCCATCGAACTATCGGTGGATCATGATTGGGCCAGGTACCGAGCCTCGGTCTTCTACGCCTCGGGCGACTCCAGCAATCGCTTTGGAAGTTCCAGAACCGACGGGACCGCTCGTGGCTTCGATTCGATTGTCGACAACACCCACTTTGCCGGTACCGATTTCAGTTTCTGGGACAGTGAAGGAATACGGCTGACGGGAACCGGAATTGGGCTCGTAAGCCCGGGAAGCCTGTTACCCAGCTTGCGAGCGAATAAAGAGGAAGGTCAGGCCAACTTCGTGAACCCCGGGCTCATGCTGTTCAATCTGGGAGCAGACTTTACGTTGACTCCGAAGTTGCGCGCATTCGCCAATACAAGCTACTTGCGTTTTGATCGGACCGAACCACTCGAGCTGTTGCTGTCTCAGCGTCCGATTGATCACAGCATTGGCGCGGACCTGGGAGTCGGAGTGGAGTACCGTCCTCCGCTCACAGAAAACATCGTGATACGGAGCGGCGCATCAGCGCTTGTGCCTGGAGAAGGCTTTAGGCAGATATACAACGGAGAAGTCCTGTTCTCGCTGTTTGCCAATGTGCGTTTCCAGTTTTGAGCTTCTTCGCCCCCATGAGATTTCCTCGACCGAAAACGATCCTGCGCTGGACGGCAATTGGCCTGGCCTTCTTTTCCCTCAGGCTTTCCAGTGTTCGAGCGCAAGATGTAATGGCCCCGGCATCTGATTCGCTTCTTGTGCAATCCCAAGCCGATGCCGATCGGAAATCTGCAGGATGCATGAGTTGCCACACGTCCACAGACAAGCCGACGATGCACAGCAGCGATGCTATGCGCCTCGGCTGTACGGATTGCCATGGTGGGAACGCGGACGTTCGCGTCGCGACGGGCACTCTGCCCACATCATCTGACTACGCTGCGGCCAAAACAAATGCACACCCCCAGCCTCGGTTACTGGCTCCAGATCGTTCTTCGAATCCGGTTCGTGTTTACACCGAGTGGCTACGGGAGGATGCGGATTACATTCGCTTCGTAAACCCGGGAGACTTGCGGGTCGCGGAGAAGACCTGCGGCCTGTCCGGTTGCCACGCCGCCGAAGTGCGTAAGGTCCAGACCAGCATGATGACCCACGGGGCGATGCTGTGGGGCGCAGCGCTCTATAACAACGGCGCGTTTCCATTCAAGTCTCCGCATTTTGGGGAGAGTTACGGGCCAGACGGTTCTCCGCAGCGGCTGATCACGTCACCTCCGCCCACTGACGAAGAGATCGAGAAGAAGGGAGTCTTGCCTTACCTCGAGC
>Ga0210401_10001975_pt1 | contig 23138 bp, 17 predicted proteins | sample IncBWH32MmetaG_FD_150866 | JGI IMG/M metagenome (GOLD analysis project Ga0210401, IMG submission 150866) | Forest soil microbial communities from Barre Woods Harvard Forest LTER site, Petersham, Massachusetts, United States - Inc-BW-H-32-M | ecosystem: Environmental > Terrestrial > Soil >... | reverse complement strand
AGGCCACGGGTGAATAATAGACCTCTTTGAACGTGTAGGACTTTGCCTTCGAGCCAAGGATGGGAAGGATCTCGAAGTGCCAGTGATAGTCCTCGTCGATGGTCTTCCAGTAGCCGAGGCTGCCAGAGCCGTGAACTGTGTTGGGCGAAGTGTGGAGCACGAGATGAAATTCCTCGGTGACGGTTCGAATGCGCTGCAGGGTGCGACGGAGAAGACTGGCCAGATCGCGCAGGCTTCCTCCCTTGGCCAGACCAGAACGCTCGAACGCAGACTCATGTACCCGGGGCAGAACCCAGGTTTCGTAGGGAACGCGCGGAGCGTACGGGCATAGAGCGATGTATTCGCCGCGCAGTTCGAGAACGCGAAGCCCCTGGCGCTCCTCTTGACCGATGATGTCGCAGAAAACGCAGCGTTCCTTCTGCTGGTAATAGTCCCGGCCAGCGCGGAGTTCGTAGAGCACGCGACGCGGGACGAAGGTGGTCGCGGTCAATTGGGCGTTAGGGTGGTCGAATTCCTGCCCGGCATTGATGCCGTAGTTTTTGAAAACGCTGACGTACTTGATGCGGGCATCGCCCTTGAGGTCTTTGATCCGCTGGGCGGCGAGCAGCAGAAATTGTTCAATCTCCTGATCGGTGGCGTTCCAGAGATTGCGATCATGCCGGGAGTTCTCGACCAGCACTTCGTGAGCGCCGATGGAACGCATGCGGTCGTAAAGTCCGTCGGCGCGCCGCGAAGGCTCTCCCTCGATCCGGTAGAGCGGACTAGGGTGGACCACGGAGCGAGCCGACCAGGGAACACCTTCGATTTCGCTGCGGGTGGCGATGACTTGCAGAGGGGAGACGGCGTCGGCGCAGAAGCCGCAAGGCGCGGGGGAACGTGGGGGCGCGTCAGGCACGTCATCGCCGGTGATGACCCACGAACGCGTAATGGGATCTTTCCGAAGTTCCATGCGTAAGGAAAACATCCGGTGGAAGTGCGCGTCAACTGTGATTTCCACCGCAGAGGCGGGCGCAGCGCTTTGTTATAATCCGCGCACGAAGCTGCCCGACATGACCGAGACGTCCACGCCGTTGATGCGGCAGTATGCCGCCATCAAGAAGGAGCATCCCAACGCTCTGTTGTTCTTCCGGCTCGGCGATTTCTACGAACTGTTCTTTGACGACGCTATCGTCGCTTCCCGCGAGTTGCAGATCACGCTGACTTCGCGGAACAAGGAAAAAGGCATCTCGGTGCCCATGTGCGGAGTTCCCTACCATGCGGCCGAGGGATACATCGCGAAGCTGATTCGCAAAGGCTTCAAGGTCGCCATCTGCGAGCAGATGGAAGATCCGCGGCTGGCAAAGAAACTGGTGCGGCGGGAAGTAACGCGCGTGGTCACCCCGGGAACGGCGGCGGATTCATCGCTCGGCTCAGAAGAAAACAATTTTCTGGCAGCACTGGCGCGAGTAGGCGACCGTGTGGGCTTTGGCGCGCTTGATCTTTCGACGGGAGAGTTCCGCGCCACGGAATTTCAAGGTGCGGATGCGGCCAGGCGCATTCAGGAAGAGCTGTCTCAGCTACGTCCGAAGGAATTGCTGTACGCATCGGCGGCGCCACTGTTTGCCGGAGCCGAAGGCCAGTCCCCTTTCGAGCGACCGGACGAGGGCGCGGCGCCAGGTCCGACACCGCGGCGATCGAACGGGTACGCCGAGACGCCGCTCGATGACTGGGTGTTTGCTCCAGATCATGCTATTCCCCTGCTCGAGAATCATTTTGGTGTGCTCTCGCTCGAGGGATTCGGGCTCGCGGGCAAACCGGCGGCGGCTTCGGCGGCGGGCGCGATCCTTTACTACGTGCGCTCGACCCAGCGCGGCACGCTCGAGCACGTGGACCGCATCGGATTCTACGAACGGCAAAACTGCCTGGTGCTCGATGCGGTGACGGTGCGCAACCTGGAGTTAATCGAGCCTTTGTTTTCGGGGACCGACGCCGGCGTGACTCTGTTTCGCGCGGTCGATGCCACCGTGACGCCAATGGGCAAGCGGTTGCTACGGGCGTGGATGCTGCGGCCATCGATTGACCGGGCAGAGATCGAGGCGCGGCTGGACGCGGTTGAAACCGAGGCCAAGGATACGATGGCGCGCGAAGAGCTACGGCGCGCGCTGGAAGGAATTCTCGATCTGGAGCGGCTGCTCAGCCGGGTGACGCTGGAGACGGCGAATCCCCGCGATGTGCTGGCGCTGGCCGCGTCGCTGGCGCGCATTCCGGCAGCGCGTGCAGCGGTGGAGCGCTTCGGAGCAGAGCGACTGCGGGGGTTGCATGCTGCGATGGATGAACTCGCCGATTTGCGGGCGCGGATCGAAGCAACCATCGTGGCCGAGCCTCCGATTTCGCTGAGCGATGGCGGCGTCATTGCGGCTGGCATCGACGCGGAACTCGACGAACTGCGCGATCTGAGCCGCAACAGCAAACAGTATCTGGCGCAGATCGAGCAGCGCGAGCGGCAGCGGACCGGGATCGGGTCGCTGAAGGTGAAGTTCAATTCCATCTTCGGCTACTACCTCGAGGTATCCAAGCCCAACCTGCACCTGGTGCCCGGCGACTACGAGCGCAAGCAGACGCTGGTGAACGCGGAGCGCTTCACAACTCCCGAACTGAAGGAGTACGAAGCGAAAATTCTCGACGCGCAGGAAAAGATTGTCGAAATCGAGCGGCGGCTGTTCGCTGAATTACGCACGGCGATCGCCGGGGAAGCAAGGCGCATCCGGCAAACGGCGCTGGCCCTTGCCGAGGTGGATGTGCTGGCAGGGCTGGCCCACATCGCGGCATTGCGGAATTATTGCCGGCCAAAGCTGGACGAGTCGGGCGACCTGGAGATCGTCGAGGGCCGGCATCCGGTGATCGAAGAGCAGGAACTGTCCGGTGGCGGCGAGCGGTTCGTTCCCAATGATCTCTACCTGAACTCGACCACGCACACGATTCTGGTGCTGACTGGGCCGAATATGGGCGGGAAGTCGACGTATCTGCGGCAGGCGGCGCTGATCGTGGTCCTGGCGCAGATGGGTTCGTTTGTGCCGGCGCGCTCGGCTCGCGTCGGCATCATCGATCGGGTGTTCACACGCATTGGCGCTAGCGACAACCTGGCGCGGGGACGATCGACATTCATGGTGGAGATGACGGAGACGGCGGCGATCCTGCATACGGCGACGGCGCGCTCGCTGATCTTGCTGGACGAAGTGGGGCGAGGCACGTCGACCTATGATGGGTTGGCGATCGCGTGGGCGGCAATCGAGTATGTGCACGCGCGGACGCGCGCGAAGACATTGTTTGCCACGCATTACTTCGAGTTGACGGAGCTGGCGGATCAGCTCTCGGGCGTGAAGAACTACCACGTGTCGGTCAAGGAGACGGGCGGCGGGGTTGTTTTCCTGCGCAAGGTTGAACCGGGGGCGGCGGATCGCAGTTATGGCATCGAGGTGGCGAAACTGGCCGGCTTGCCGAACGAGGTCATCGAGCGTGCGCGGGAGGTGCTTGCGGAACACGAAAACGCCGAGCGTCAGTTAACGGGACAGTTGGCAAATGACGAGTCGCGTCCGGCGCCGGCGGCGCAGCTCACGATTTTCACGCCGATTTCGCAGCCAGTGCTCGAAAAGCTGCGCGAGGTCGATTTGAATCAGTTGACGCCTCTGGAGGCGCTGAATTTGCTGGCGGAACTAAAAAAGCAGATTTAACCACAGAGGGCACAGAGGGCACAGAGGCACGCTGAGGGAAGGCCACAATTACCACAGAGGGCACAGAGGACACAGAGGCACGCTGAGGGAAAGCCACAATTACCAACAAGGGCACGAAGGATCACCAAGGAAAAACTTCCACCGATGGGCTTGGGGTTGGGCAGCTTCTGATCATCGGCTTCGATGGTACGGAGATGTCTGCGACTCTGGCGTCGCTGTTGCGGCGCGTTCAGCCGGCGGGAGTCATTCTTTTCGCGCGGAATATTGTCAGCGCGGCGCAGACCTACAAGCTGCTGAAAGATTGCCAGGCGCAGGTTTCGGTGCCGCTGTTTCGCTGTGTGGATCTGGAGGGCGGCAAGGTGGACCGGCTGCGGAATGTGCTCGGGCCAGCGCCATCGGCGGCGGAAGTATTCGCATCGGGCGACCGGAAATTGTTTCGCAAGCATGGACGCGTGATCGGCGAAAACTGTCGTGCGCTTGGATTCAATGTGGACTTCGCGCCGGCAATCGATCTCGCGTTTGAAGCGTCGCGCAGCGTGATGGAGTCGCGGCTGGTTTCGGTTGATCCGAAGAAGACGGCGCTGTATGCCCGCGAATTTCTAGGCGGGCTCAAGGGCGCGGGCGTGCTCGGCTGCGGGAAGCATTTCCCGGGACTGGGCGAGGGCAATCTTGACAGCCATCATGATCTGCCGGTGATCGAAAAATCGTGGAAGAAGCTATGGGCAGAGGATCTGGCGCCCTACCGTGCGCTACGCCGCGAACTTCCCTTCGTCATGGTGTCGCATGCGGCGTACCCGGCGATCACTGGGGAAAACGTTCCGGCATCCCTCTCGAAGAAATGGATCACCGAGGTACTGCGAAGAAAGATTGGATACCGGGGGATGATTGCCTCGGACGATCTGGAGATGGGTGGAGTGCTCGCCGCAGCGCCGATCGAGCAGGCGGCAGTGCAGCACATTCGCGCGGGAGGCGACCTCTGCCTGGTTTGTCATAAAGAAGAATTCGTAACGCGGGCTTATGAGGAGCTGACTCTGACCGCGGAAAAGGATCGCCGGTTTGCGGCCCGAGTGGCGGATTCTTCGCGAAGAGTGCTCGCGTTCAAAAAAAAGTCAACGACGCTGGGGCGCTGGGCCAAAGCGCCGCTTCCGAGCGTGGTGGAACGGCTCTCGCGGCAGCTTTGGGAGTTTGGCGAACAGGTTCGGCTGGGGGCGCTGTGACCGTTCTCTCCCGAGGAGTGCGGCTGCGATGATCGTCGCCGGGGTCATGAGTGGCACCTCCGCTGATGGGATCGACGTGGCACTGGTGCGGGTGAGTGAGGGCGTTTCCGAAGACTCGAAGCGCACGGCGAAACGCGGGCGAGGGCACCCGCGCCACACCGGTTTTCGACTGCTTGGACACGCGGCACTTCCCTACCCTCGCGCCGTCCGCGACGTGGTGTTGAGCACGATGAACGCGTCGCATGCCAGCGTTGGAGATCTTGCGCGGCTCAATTTCCTGTTGGGCGAGCTTTACGCGGACGCAGTGCTCGACGCGCAGCGCAAGTTTCGCGTCAGGGCAGAGCTTATCGGGTGTCACGGGCAAACGATCTTTCACCAGGGCGAGCCGCAGCGGTTTCTGGGGCGGCGCATTGCCGTGACGTGGCAGACCGGCGAGGGCGCAGTGATTGCCGCGCGGGTTGGCGTGCCGGTGGTTTCGGATTTTCGCCCTGCGGATATGGCGGCAGGCGGCAAAGGCGCGCCGCTGGTTCCCTTCCTGGATTACTTTCTCTATCGTGACGAGCGCGTCGGACGGATTGTGCAGAATATCGGAGGCATCGCCAACCTGACTGCGATTCCGGCACGCGCCGCACCGCGCGACATTGTTGCCTTCGACACGGGCCCGGGGAACATGGTGATCGACGCTGTGACGGAGCGGTTGTTCGGCAAGCCCTATGACCGCGACGGCCGGATCGCGGCCGCGGGCACGGTCCACCAGGAAATCGTTTCGGCGATTCTGCGTCAGCCTTTCTTTCAGCGCAGGCCGCCAAAGACGGCCGGACGCGAGGAGTTTGGGCGCGAGTTTGCGCAGGCGTTCCTTGCGCGCTGTGGCCGCATCGCAAAAGCCGATGTGGTTGCGACCGCGACAGCGTTGACCGCACGCTCGATTGGCCAGGGCTTGCGGAAGTTTGTCGTGAGGCGTGGCGGGAAGTACAGCGAATTTGTGGTGTCGGGAGGCGGGGCCAGGAACGCCACTTTGCTCGCGATGCTGGCCAACGAGCTTCGGCCGATGGGACTTTCGCTGCGATTGTCGGATGAATTCGGCCTGCCCTCTGCGGCAAAGGAGGCAGCGGCATTCGCCTTGCTCGCATTTGAAACCTGGAACCGACGGCCGTCGAATGTTCCCTCGGCAACCGGCGCGAGGCGCGGAGCCATTCTGGGGAAGATTTCGTATGCCTGACCGCGGCGGCGAGTTTCGGCTTTCCGCCGATTCGGCTGCGCTCTGCAACGCGCGACCGTCCCTGGCGCAAAAGCTCGCGGCAATTTTGTGTCTTGTTCCTGCTTTGGTTTTTCTGCTTTCCTGCTCGTCCCGTCCCGATCCGAACACGCTGGTGATGGTCATCGAGAGCAGTCCGACGAATCTTGATCCGAGAGTGGGGATCGATGGCGTGTCGGAGCGCATCGACAACCTGATGTTTGACGATCTGCTGGATCGGGATGAGCACCTGAATGTGGTGCCGGCGCTGGCAGAGCGTTGGGAGATTCCCGATCCGCGGACGTACGTTTTTCATTTGCATCCTGGAGTTAAATTTCACAATGGAGCGGCGCTCACGGCCCGGGATGTGAAGTGGACGTTTGATTCCTTGCTGCAAGCCAAGATTCGCAGTACGAAGGCGGCGGCATTCCGACTGGTCGACCAGGTGGAAGCTCGGGATGACCTGACGGTGGTGTTTCATCTGAAGGAGCCGTTCGCCACGCTGTTGTGGAATCTTTCCGACGGAGCCATGGGGATTGTGCCGAATGGCACGCTGGACGAGATGAGCCAGCATCCCATAGGCTCGGGACCGTTTCGCTTCGTGAGCGCGGAGCCGGACAAAGAAGTCGTCATCGAAAGAAATCCCGAGTACTGGGGCGGTGCAGCGCGAATCGAGCGAGTCCGGTTTGCGGTGGTGCCAGACATCAACACACGGGCACTCGAATTACGCAAAGGCAGCGCGGACATTGTCATGAACGCGCTCACGCCCGACATGGTGGTGACTCTTGAGCGCGAGCCGGCGCTAGAAGTGCTGCGCGGGCCGGGGACGATCCTCCAATACATGGCCTTCAACTTCCGCGACCCTCTGCTCAAGGACGTGCGGGTGCGGCAGGCCCTGGCTTACTCGATCGACCGCGGACCCATCCTGGAATATCTCTGGCACGGCTTTGCGCAGCCCGCCGACAGCATTCTGCCGCCCGAGAGTTGGGCTTACACCAACGCAGTGCGCACCTATCATCACGATCCGCAACGCGCCAAGGACATTCTCGATGAAGCCGGCTATCGCCCGGTGAACGGCGTGCGTTTTCATCTGACCATGAAGACTTCGACCGATGAAAACACGCGGCTGATGGTGGCCGTCCTACAGCAGCAATTGCGCGAGGTCGGGATTCAGCTCGACATCCGGACGTTCGAGTTCGCAACTTTTTTTTCGGACGTGACCAAGGGAGCGTTTCAGCTGTATTCCCTGCGCTGGATCGGGGGCAACGAGGATCCCGACATCTTCGAGTATGCGTTTCATACGAACAAATTCACTCCCAATGGAGCCAATCGCAGCTTCTATAGCAATCCGCGAGTGGATGCTCTGATCGACCAGGCGCGCATGGAGCTCGATCAGGGCAAACGCAAGATGCTGTACGCCGAGATCCAGAAAATCCTGGCCGAGGACGTACCTTCCATCAACTTGTGGTATCTCGACAATGTGATGATCCACAGCAAGCGGGTGAAGAATCTGACGCTCAATCCGCCGGGAAATTTTGATTTTCTGCGGACCGCGGAGCTGAGTGCGAACTGACTCTCACAAATAACTCAGCAAAGTGGAATGACCTCAGGGGCTGAAGCCTGAGTGTTTATGGAGGTCGGTGCGTTTGAAAGGCGTACCCTTCCCCAAACCGCTGAAGGCGAGGTTGCGAGGACAAGATTCCCCTTCGACAAGCTCAGGGCAAGCTCTCACGACAGCCGGCGGGACGCCGGCGCTACACGTGGTATGCTCGAAAGTTACTCCGAGGCGTGCGTGCGCATTTTGTTCATCGGCGATATTTTTGGTCGGCCCGGCCGCATCATCGTCAAAGAAAAACTCCCTTCCCTGGTGGAGACCTACTCCGTCGACCTCGTGATTGCGAACGGAGAGAACTCGGCGGCAGGGTTCGGCATCACACCGGCGCTGGCCGAAGAACTTTTCGAACTTGGCATCGATGTCATCACTACAGGCAATCACATCTGGGACAAGCGGGAGATTATTGATTTTTTTCAGATGGCGGATGGGAATGCCCACAGCCCTTCGAGGCGCCTGCTACGGCCGGCGAATTTCGCGGCCGATCTGCCCGGGCGCGGAGTGTACGAAGGCTGCAAGGGAAAGGTCCCGTACGGCGTGATTAATTTGCAGGGACGCGTATTCATGGCTTCCAATGACGACCCTTTCCGGGTAGCCGATCAGTTGATCAACGGGCTTCAGGCCAAAGTCATTCTGGTCGATATGCACGCCGAGGCGACCTCGGAAAAGATTTCGCTGGGCTGGTATCTCGATGGACGCGTGACGGCGGTGGTGGGGACGCATACCCACGTGCCGACTGCCGATGAGCGGGTGTTGCCGAATGGAACGGCCTACATCACCGATGTCGGGATGACGGGGCCCTACGACGGCGTAATCGGGGTCAAGAAAGAATTGGTGGTGGGAAAGTTCCTGAACAACATGCCAGTGCGTTTTGAGCCGGCAAGCGGCGATGTGCGACTGTGCGCCGTGGTGATTGAATGCGACGAAACGACGGGGCGGGCGCGGAAGATTGAGAGGGTGATGGTTTAGGAGCAGGTGACAGGTCTCAGGTGATAGGTCTTAGGACTGCTTAACGAGAACATTTGCGAGGGCTCACTAGTGGAGCGACAGAACGGCGGCGGGTTTCGGTGGCGGGATGCGGATGCGTACCTGTTTGATATTGACGGGACGCTGATGTTGTGTCCGGATCGGACGCACCGGTATGCACTGCATCGGGCGTTGCTCGAAGTTTATGGCGTTGAAACCACGATCGATGGGATTCCCTATCACGGGAAAACCGATCCTGGGATTCTGCGGGCGGCGCTGGAGCGCACCGGGATCGCGAATGAAGTCATTGATCGACAAATGCCGGCTGCGCTTGAAGTCGTGCGGCAGGACGCCAGCGAAAAGGCGGATCGTTTCCGGCCAAACGTGCTGCCGGGGATCCGCGACGTTCTGAATACGTTGCGCGCCGATGGGAAGCTTTTGGGAATCTGTTCGGGGAACCTGGAAGCGGTGGCCTGGCTCAAACTGAAGGCGGCCGGGCTGGCGGACTACTTCGAGTTTGGCTGCTTTGCCGACGAGTGCGAGTTGCGGGTAGAAGTTTTCCGCAAAGGTATCTGCGAGGTGGGACGACGGCTGGGCGCAGGCGCGACGGTCTGTTTTGTGGGTGATACCCCGGAAGATGTGCGCGCGGCGCAAGGCGTTGGCGGCAAGATTATTGCCGTAGGCACCGGGATCTTCAAAGCGGAAGATCTGGCATGCCATGGGGCCGATGCGACGGTCACGTCATGCGCGGAGCTGCTGGGGTTGTGAGGGAGCGAAGCGCCTGTGGGTAGGCTTTCAGAGGTCGTGGGCACTCCCCCTTCCAGTCTGCCCTTAAAAACGAAGGTACTACGTCTGCAAGAATCCGGGATACGAACGTTCTTATCCCGGATAGAATCGTTTGAATGCCACTCGGCCGATCCATTCTAGCGGTCCTCTTGTCAGTGTCGGTGGCGTGGGCCGCGGATCAGCCGGTTACGCCCGCCTCTACGCCCTGCGCCGACGGAGTTCCCGGCGCCCCGGCATGCGTGGTGACCCCGCAGACCCGCCAGCAAGCCCGCAAAGCCTTCCAGCAAGGCATGAAGCTTGAGAAAGACAAGCAGCTCGATGAAGCTTTCGTGGAATTTGAGAAGGCTGCCAGCCTGGTGCCGCTGGATGTGCAGTATGTGACGTTGCGGGAACTGGTTCGGCAGCAACTGGTCTACGAGCACACGCAGCGCGGCAATACCGCGCTGGCGGAAGGCCGGGAGATCGAAGCGCTCGGGGAATATCGCGACGTATTGCATCTTGATCCTTCGAACAATTTTGCTCAGCAGCAACTGAATGAGGCGATCGATCACCGCTCGCGCGGGCGGCATAAACCCAGCGTGGTGGAACAATCGGAGGAGATCCAGATCGCTCCGAAGGACATCCAGCAGAGTTTTCATTTTCGCGGCGACTCACGACAGCTGCTCACGCAAGTGGCGAACGCCTACGGGATCGTGCCGACCATTGACGACACGGTGGTCAGCCGGCATGTGCGGTTCGACGTGGACAACGTTGGTTTCTTTCTGGCGATGCGGCTTGCGGGCGCGGTGACCAAGACGTTCTGGGCGCCTCTGCAGGAGAAGCAAATCATCATCGCCACGGATTCCACCGAGGGCCACCGTCTTTATGACCGGATGGCCATGCGGACGTTCTACGTGCCGGGAGTCAGCACACAGCAGGAACTGCAAGACCTGACGAATGTGCTGCGAACCGTGTTTGAGATCAAGTCTGTCCAGTCGAGCGCGCAGAACGGAACGATTACCGTGAAGGCGTCGCAGAATGTACTGAATGCTGCGACAGAGTTCATCGAGGGAATGGGGTCCTCCCATCCGGAAGTGATGCTGGATGTGCGGATTTATGAAGTCAGCCGCACGCTGATTCACAACTTCGGGTTACAGATTCCGAACCAGTTCAACCTGTTCAACATTCCGATCGGGGCGCTGGGGCTGACGCTGGCGGGTGGGCAGAGCATTCAGGACCTGATCAACCAGCTGATTGCCAGCGGAGCCATCAACCAGGCAAACACTTCGGGGATTGCGGCGCTGCTTGCCCAACTTACCGGTGGGAACAGCTCAATCTTCAGCCAGCCGCTTGCGACCTTCGGCGGCGGATTAACGTTATTCGGAGTGTCGCTCGGGACGCTGGGCGCGCAGCTTTCGATGAACGAAGGGCAGTTGCGATCATTGGAGCACGTAACGGTGCGCGCGGCGCAAGGCAAGGACTCGACGATCAATCTCGGATCGCGATATCCGATCATCAACGCCAGTTTTGCGCCGATCTTTAACACGGCGGCGATTTCACAGGCGATCGGCAACAATTCCTTCATCGCGCCGGTTCCTTCTTTTTCGTATGAGGACCTTGGCGTGACCATGAAGGTAAAACCGGCGGTGCATGGCGACACTGACGTAAGCCTCACCGTGGACTTGAAGGTCCGTTCTTTGACCGGCACGAGCATCAACGGCGTCCCCATTCTGGGGAACCGCGAATATACCGGGAGCATCAACGTGAAGAACGAGCAGTCGGCGGTCATGGCCGGCTATATCACTACCACCGAGCAGCGCAGCATGAGCGGGGTTCCCGGCCTCGGCCAGGTGCCTGTGCTCAGCCGGGCCGTGAATACCAATACAACCGAGAAGGACGAAGACGAGATGGTGATCGTCGTGACCCCGCACATCATCAGCATGGCCGAGGGGCAGGACTCGGAGTTATGGGTTACGGGAGTGAAGTAACGCTCGTTTACGTACGGCCGTTCCTATGGAGCGGCGGGCGTCCCCGCCCGCCCGACGGGCGAGACGCCCGTCGCTCCACTGTCTAGGCGCTGCCGCTGGTTGTTACTGCTGTTTCGCTGCGAAATCCACCAAACTCTTCAGCACATCCTCGGGAATGCCCACGACGTTGCCGATATGGCGTCCGTTGATGTACACGGTCGGAGTACCGGTGACGCCGACCGCGGTACCCAGCGCGACCGACTTGTCGATGCGGGCGCGGGTATCGGGCTTGCTGGCGCAGGCGGCCACGTCCGCTCCCTTGACTCCCGCGGTGTCGGCGATGGCGGTGAGTTTTTCATCGGCATTCGATTCGGTGATATTGGTCTGCTGATCGAAGGTTCCCTGCACAAACTTCCAGAATGCATCGTTAGAAGCGCGGCCCACGCAATCGGCGTAGGCAGCGGCTTTGGCGGCCCAGTTGTGCATCGGCAGGGGGTAATTCTGAAACACGAAGCGGGCATTGGGTTCCGCCGCGAGCAACTTATCGATCACCGGCTGGGCGTCCTTGCAGTGGGGGCACTGCAGGTCGCTGAACTCCACGATGGTGACCGGCGCTTTCTCGGGGCCCCGCGCCGGGCCATTGATGCCTTTCAGCAAGGCTTCGTTGGCGGATGCGTACGGCTTGGCGCCAAACGGCATGATTTCTCCGGCCAGCGCGTGCTTGCCGTCGGGGGTCACGTAGAAGGTGCTCAGGCTTTGACCCTTGGGATTGGTCATGATGACATCGACTTCCGAAAGACCTTCGGCCACCGATGGCTTGATTGCGGAAATCTTCCACGTGACCGACGAGTCGTAGCCGATCGTTTGCTGCATGAAAGCGTTCACAGTGTCTTCGGTAGGAAGATTGGCGGATGCCTTCTCCTGCGCCATGACGGCGGAGAGCAGAAGCAGGACGAAAGAGACGCAGATCAATTGACGGGACATGCTTTCCTTTCAAGGGTGAATCTGGGAATTCTTCGCGAGTGCACGAACGGTCAGGCCTCCGACTTGGCGGCGATCGGGAAACGACGCCCGTATCCGAAGGCCTTCGCGGAAATCTTGATGCCGGGGGCCGCCTGCTGCCGCTTGTACTCAGCACGGTCGACCATGCGGGTGACACGCTTCACCAGGTCGAGATCGAAGCCTCGGCTTTTCGCAATCTCCGCGGCGGAGCGTGAATCCTCAACGTAATCTTCCAGAATAGCGTCGAGGACGTCGTAAGGCGGCAGCGTGTCGCTGTCTTTCTGGTCGGGGCGCAACTCGGCGGAAGGCGGCTTGTCGAGACTGGACTGCGGGATGGCCGGGCGGAGGGTATTCACGTAGCGACTGATGCGGTAGACCATCGTCTTGGGCACGTCGGAGATGACGGCCAGGCCGCCGACCATGTCGCCATAGAGCGTGCAATAACCGACCGCGATCTCGCTCTTGTTTCCGGTGGAGAGCACGATGGCGTTGAACTTGTTCGAAAGCGCCATCAGCAGAGAGCCGCGGGTGCGGGCCTGGATGTTCTCTTCGGTAACGTCTTCCTTCAGGCCGGCGAACACTCCTTGGAGCGTGTTCAGGTAACTCTTGCAGATATCGGTGATGGGCAAGAGTTCGAAACGAATGCCGAGATTTTTGGCCAGGGCGCGCGCGTCGTCAACGGAGCCCCGCGAGGAGAATGGACCGGGCATGCCAACACCGACGACGTTCTCCGCGCCCATGGCGTCGGTGGCGATGGCAGCGGTCAGGGCGGAGTCGATGCCACCGCTAAGGCCGACGATCACCTTGCCAAAACCGCACTTGCGAACGTAGTCGCGGGTGCCAAGCACCAGGGCGGCGTAGGCGCTGGCTTCTTCACCCTCGATCTGTTCGTGCATCTCGCCCTGGAGCGTGGCGGAATCGAAGTAGACGATGTCTTCTTCGAAGGATTTGCCCTGGGCAATCACCTCGCCTTCGCGGTTAAACACAAGGCTCGACCCGTCGAAGAGCAGGCTGTCGTTGCCGCCCACCTGGTTGACCATGACGACCGGGACCTTGTCGGTGCGGGCGATGGTGGCGAGCATGTCGCGGCGAAGTTCGCGTTTCCCCAGCCAGAACGGAGAAGCGGAGATGTTGAGAACGAAGTTCCCGCCGGAGCGGACGAGCGCTTCGACGGGATCGAAACCGTACAGGCGCTTGTTCCAGAAGTGCTTGTCGTTCCAGGCGTCTTCGCAGATGGTGAGAGCCATGCGATTGCCGCAGAAATCAAAAAGCTCCTGCTGGCGGGCAGGAGCGAAATTGCGCATTTCGTCGAAGACGTCGTAGGTGGGAAGCAGCATTTTTGACTGGAGGAAGGCCAGCTTCCCGTCGCGCAGGAGGGCCGCGGAGTTCATCACAGACTTGCCGGTCTCGGCGTGAGCCGGCGTCACCAGGCCGCAGATCACGGCAATGCCGTTAGTCTCGACCGCAATACGTTCGACGGTTTCGCGATTTCTGGCGACGAAGGTGGGACGCTCGACAAGATCACGCGGCGGATAGCCGCACACCGACAGTTCCGGGAACAAGATGAGCCCGGCCCCAGCCGAGCGGGCGCGCTGGGCGAAGTCAATGATCTTTTGGGCGTTGCCAGAAAAATCCCCTACCGTGGGGTTGATCTGGCCAAGAGCGATTTTCACGCTTCCAGTCTAAAGCCCCCCGGTCGGAGACGCCAAGTTCTGGGACAGGGTCGAACGGAAGTTGGGTTGAGAGCTCGGGTCGGTGCCCGTGGGCATGGGCGGGGGTGCAGGCGAACTCGCGCCGGGAAGAGGCTTGGTCGGCTCTTCTCCGGGACGGTGCAGGGTCGGGGCACCCGGCTTGCCGGAATCTTCGTCCTTGGCAACCTTCGTTACCGGCTCAAGAGAAATCTCTTTGTCGGTTTTCACCATCTTGGTTCCGTCCACCTTCATGGTTTCGAGACGGACGACCTCGTCGCCAACGAAGCGCACGAATTCGACATCCTGCGGCGGCTCGCCATAAATCCATTCTTCGAAATCGACTTCATCCTCGCGCTCGCGCACTTTTTTCGGGGGACGTCCCTTGGCATAGGTCACCATCTCGTGGTTCATTCCCACCAGCACCTGATGGTTCTGAATGGCTTCTTTGGCTTTCGGAGGGATGGTCTCGAGGTAAGCCTCTTCGGGCGACTTGGAGTCGAAGTCGAGCACAGGACGAAGAATCTGTTTAAATTGCTGCCCGGTCAGTTCGGGGATATAGGGCTCGAAGTAAACATCCACAAAGGAACCGCGCGCGTTGGCATTGGAGTCGGTAGGGGCGACCGGGGTGGTGCCACCCGAACCGCCGACGCTGATGCGCTCATACCATTTCTGCTTCTTGACGGGTCCGCCGTTGATCTCGACGTGGACGACGTTGTCTTTGAAAATCACGCTGGTGATGCGGACGGCGTCTCCGTTCTTGGCCGCGGGGCCGTACATGGCCACCAGTTGCTGCAACTCGGCCCCACTGGGAGAGACCGCGCCATTTTTGAGCTTGAGCCCCCCGCGTCCCATCGGAAAGGGCGAACGAACATAGACCAGCTCCGCGTTCAGAATCCGGATGAGTTCCATGCGAGTCTGCTTGGACATCTTGGGCGGGTGGGAGCCGGAGCTTTTTGGGGCTTGGTCGTCCGCCAACGCGCAAGCCACCAGAACGGAAATCAGGAGCAACAGGGCCGGTAAACGGCGGAACATCATGGAACACCCCAGGAGCCGATCTGTTCGCATTATAGCCCGGTACGGGGCTGCCGGTTGGACCGAAAGCGCACGTTCAGGAGGCGAATCGGAGGCCGTCGCGGGCGACCTGGAGGGGCAGGACGCGGCCGCCGTTGTCGCCGATCGCGGTCGCCACGCGGCTGGCAGCCCCCTTCTCGACCAGGAAGATGACGCATCCGCCGCCGCCGGCTCCACAGACCTTGGCGGCGCGGCCGCCGTTTTTTCCGGCGATCGCGATCAGCTTATCGATCAGGGGCGTAGTGATGCCGGGGGCATTGGTTCGCCGCAATTTCCATTCTTCCCGGAGCAGGCGGGCCACCTCGTCCCAGTTCGCGTGCAGGAGCGCGTGATACATGGAGCGGGCGATTTCCGAGATGCGCTCAAAGTTGCGGAACACGCGCTTCTCGCCATTGATGTGCGCTTTGAAGACTTCCCAGTTGTTAATGCCCGACTGCCGCGGCGCCCCGGTGTAGGCCAGCACGAAGCGCGATTCGATCTCCTCGGGCGACACGGGCACGGATTCACGGTGGATGCCGTCGGCGTTCAGGTGGATCGCGCTCACGCCGCCGTAGAGCGCGGGATAGTAGTCCTGACAGCCGGTGGGAACGCTGATGATCTGGGCCTCGATGTTCTGTGCGATCACGCGCATCTGCTCGAGCGTCAGATTGCGGTCGGTAAAACGAGCGAGTGCGGCGGTGGTGGCAATCATGAGAGCCGAGGATCCGGAGATGCCGGCGCCGGCGGGTGACTCGGAGTCGGTTTCGATGAGCAGCCCCTCTTTGGGTGCGAAAAACTGCAGCAGCCGCGCGGCAATCGGTAAGCGAAAGCGCTTGGCGTAGCGAAGTTCGTCGAAGCTCACGAAAGATTCTTCGCGCCGGGTATCGATGGAGCGCAGGTGGATGCGGCGGCCCTTGAGCGGCGTGATCTGACACGTCGTCAGAATGTTGACCGCGAAGTTAAGGGTCAAGGCTCCGGGGTGGAAAAGATATAAGGGCCAGAGATCAATCGTTCCTCCGGCCAGATCGGCGCGGCAAGGAGCGTGCGCAATGATCGTGCTCTGCCGTACTGAAGTCCAGGAAGCTTCCATGAAGAGTTTGTACCACGGGGTAGTAACCGGTTACCCTGACTGAAAAACGTCGCAGGCACGCGAGGAACCTGATCGATAACGCCGCTTGAGCGAATCAAAATTGCTAACGACTGCGCACGCGGTGGTGTGCAATGCGCGCGCGGCGCGGATTTGCCGCGGAAGTAGTGCGATCTTCCGTTGACAAGACACTCTATTTGTCGGATATTCCGAGAAGCGGTTTTCCTTAACGGCTGTTGCGTAATTCAACCGTTTCACTCTGGCCGTTCGCTAGGAGTTTGCGCATGGCAGATCCATGGGTTAGGCCTTCTCCCCCAGGTCTCCCGGATCCTGGAGTTTCTCCTCGGCCCGAAGACGAAGTTCGAACCTCGCTCGAAAAAAATCCATCTGCGGACGACTACCTGCTGATCGACCGGTTGCGCGAAGACGCGGCGGCCGGACGCATGGATTTGAGTAGCATCCTGTCGGAAGCTACGCACGCGGCACGCTACTTCACCGACGCTACCGGCGCAGCTCTGGCCCTGTGGAGTCAGGGTGTGGTCATTTGCCGGGCACGCTCGGGAGACACGGCTCCCCCGCTGGGCGCAAAACTGGAAGTGGATTCCGGAGTGTCGGGCGAGTGCCTGCGCACGGGGCGCTCCCAGCGCTGCACGGATACGCTTACGGATCCGCGCGTCGATGGCGCGGTCTGCCAGGAAATGGGAATCCGTTCACTCGCGGCGGTGCCTATGCGAGGCGGCCAGGGAGTGATTGGCATTCTCGAAGTGTTCTCCGATCGGCCAAATGCTTTTTCCGATGCTCACATTACGCTGCTGAAGAAACTGGCGAAGATCGCGGCCACTGGCCGCGAGAAGTCGGTTGCAGCGTTCGTTCCACTTTTGAAGGAGAGCACGCCCCCGACCGAAAAGCCGGCGTCGCTGGTTCCGCTGGTGACGCTACTGCGGCGACTTGAACAGTTCAACTTCTTGCCGGCACGCATGCGCGGCGAAGAAGGACAGCCATTGCGATTGGCAGCGGCCGCTGTGCTGCTGCTGATTCTGGGCATTTCAGGATGGATCTTCACCCGGGCTCGCAGCGGGTCGCGGCCGGGGCAGTCGGTGCATGCGGCGAGTGTTGAAGCCGTGCCTCCGTTGATGGCGGCAAGTGCATCGGGGAATTCCGGACCAACGCTTTCTCCGGTTGACGCGGGTAGTGCAGGAAATGCCAGCACCATCTCGCTGGGTGGGAACCGAAAGCCGTCGGCGGATTTAATGGCGCGGGATGTGGTGCAGAAGGCGTCGACATCGATAGTCGTTACCGATCGCCGTCCAACTCATCCAAGCGACGCGACTCCTGCTGAGCCGCCAGCCCCGGTCACTACGGCGGTGAATACGAAAAATGCTGATCTGGATGTGCCGGCTCCAGACGCCTCGGAAGCGATGCGGGACGGAGCGGAGAGTGTGCCGCAGTCGGTGGCGAACCCACGTCCAATTTTCCCCTTTGTGGCGGTGCCGGTGTCGCAGGGGGTCACAGGCGGAAGACTTAGCCGCAAAGTGGAACCGATTTATCCCGCTGAGGCGCGGCTGCAAAGGATTGAAGGCTCGGTGGTGCTAGACGCGCTGGTGGGCGAAGACGGGAATGTGCGCGACGTGCAGGTTACCAGCGGACCCCCGCTGCTAGTCAATTCTGCCAAGCAAGCGGTGAAGCGCTGGCGTTACGAGCCATTTCAGTTGAACGGCAAGCCGCTCGCGCTCCATACCCAGGTCACGATTCAGTTCAAACTTCCGTAGACGAATCGCACCCCGTCTCCAGTTCAGGACAGGTTGAGCACCTCGCGGACCGTGCCGCGGGAATTTTGAATTTTTTCCTGCAGTAAGGTAATTGCGTAGATAAGCTGCTCGGGCCGGGGCGGGCAACCGGGCACATAAACATCCACCGGGATGACCTGGTTCACGCTCTGCACCAGCGCATAGTTGTTGAACACGCCGCCGGAAGTCGCGCACGCCCCCATCGAAATCACCCACTTTGGCTCGGGCATCTGCTCCCACAACAGGCGAATGACGGGTGCCATCTTGTGCGAGACACGGCCAGCGATGATGATGAGGTCAGACTGGCGCGGGGACGGGCGGAATACTTCAGCGCCAAAGCGCGCGATGTCAAAGCGGGACGCGCCCATGGACATCATCTCGATGGCGCAGCAGGCCAGGCCAAAGGTCATCGGCCAGATCGAGTTCTTGCGCATCCAGTTCACGGCCGAGTCGAGTGTTGTGAGCACAACACCTTCCGGCGTCGGGTTGCCGAAGGTCAGGTCTTTGACAACTTTTTTGCCATCTTCGATAGTGACGAAAGGGCCGAAATTGAGTTCTTTGCTCACGGTTTTATTGTAAACCAGGAGGGTGGGCAGAGGGCGCGGGGAAAGCTTTTAAACGCAGAGAGCGCGGAGAAACCCCGCGGAGAACGCAGAGAGAAGCTTTTGACCGCAAAGTTCGCCAAGAACATCCGCAAAGAACGCGAAGAAAAATCTCATCTCCAACGCGAAGTGTCTAAAACTCTGGAACGCACAAGCCGGGAGGGTGCGACCTGACCGAGGAAAACCACTACGGGATCAGCACGACCTTACCGAACATCTTGCTCTGCTCTAGATATTCATGGGCGGCGCGGATTTCCTTCAGCGGGAAAGTTGTGTCGACAATCGCTTTGAGCTTCCCGCTGAAGACCAGCTTCAAGACGTCGTGCAACTCGCCCATCGTGCCCATGTAAGACCCCAGCAAGGCCAATTGGCGCGCAAAGAGGAATCGCAAATCGAAGCTGACCTCTGGCCCGGAAGTTGCGCCACAGGTCACGAGGGTCCCTCCCGGTTTGAGTGCCTTCATGCTCTCGTTCCAGGTGGCGGCTCCGACGTGCTCGACTACGATGTCGACTCCCGCCTTGCCCGTGATTTTGCGCGCTTCGTCGCCGATCTTCTGCTGATAGTGGTTGATGACGAAGTCGGCGCCTAGTTCCCTGGCCTTCGCGATTTTGTGATCGTCACCCGCGGTGGCGATGACGGTTGCGTTGAAGAGCTTGGCAATCTGTATAGCGGCAATGCCGACGCCCGAGTTGGCTCCCAGCACGAGAACGGTCTGTCCGGGGCGGATGGCGGCACGGCCGGTCAGCATGTGGAAGGCGGTCAGAAACACCAGGGGAACGCTGGCGGCCTCGACGAACCCGAGGCTCTCGGGGATGGGAATCACGTTGACGGCGGGAACAGCCATGAGTTCGCAATCGCCGCCATCGACAGCATTGCCAAGGACGGTAAATTCGCGGCACAGGTTCTGGCGTCCGGCGACGCATTGCTCGCAGTGATTGCAGAAATGCATCGGGGCCAGAAGGACGCGCTGTCCGGGGCGCAAATCGGTGATGTACTCGCCGACTTCGACGATCTCTCCGGCAATATCGCTGCCCAGAATGTGCGGCAGCTTGACGCCGGGGAGTCCCTTGCGAACCCACAGGTCGAGGTGGTTCATCGCGCAGGCGCGCACACGAATCAGAACCTGGTCCTTGCGCGGACGCGGATCGGGAACGTCCTCGTAGCGAAGCACTTCAGGACCACCGAATTCGTGGATGACGGCGGCTTTCATGGAATCCGCTCCGTGGGTCTTCCAACCAGGGTTCAAAACTAGCACATTCGGGGGGACGGGTTCGCGATACGGCAAAAGCTTTTAACCGCAAAGTTCGCTAAGGATTCGCGAAGGGCGCGAAGAAAACCTTAGAACGCAGAGGACGCAGAGAGGAAACGCAGAGGGCGCGGAGAAAAGCGTTTGACCGCAAAGTTCGCCAAGGATTCGCGAAGGGCGCGAAGAAAACCTTAGAACGCAGAGGACGCAGAGAGGGAGCGCAGAGGGCGCGGAGAAAAGCGTTTGACCGGCAAAGAGCACAAAGGAATCGCAAAGTCCGCGACGAAAATCTGGGGCTGGTGTCGGCGATTTCGCCGTTGGACCTGGCAGTTTTGCGGTTGGGGGTTCCGCTGGACTGCGAACCCACGGTTTGACTTGGCCTCGGGAAGCCCGAATAATCAGAAGCTGAGATGGACATTTACGAAGAGATCGTCAAGCTGCGGCAGGAAGGGCGGCGGGGCGCGGTGGCGACCATCGTGAACGTGCGGGGCTCGGTGCCGTCGTTTGAAACGGCCAAGATGCTGGTGCGCGATGACGGCTCGATCGTTGGGACCATCGGGGGCGGGTGCGTGGAGGCGGATGTGTGGCGCGCGGCGCGGGAAGTCATGGAGGGCGAGAAGCCGCGCACCCTGACGTTCGATCTGAATCATGATCCCAAATACGATACGGGACTGGTCTGTGGAGGCACTCTGGATATCTTCGTGGAACCCGTACTTCCTCCAGCTTTACTTTATATTTTTGGGGCAGGCCACGTTTCCATCAGCCTTTATGAGACGGCGCGGCGTGCCGGTTTTGACGTGTCGGTGATCGACGACCGGGACAGTTTTGCGAACCGGGAACGGTTTCCGCACGCCCGCGAGGTGATTGCCGAGGATTTTGACCAGGCGATGGCAAAGCTGACCCCGCGCGAATCGGCGTACATCGTGATCGTCACTCGCGGGCACCGCGATGATATGCGCGTGCTCCGCTGGGCGGTGCAGACCAAAGCCCGCTACGTGGGCATGATCGGATCGAAACGGAAGACGATCGCTATCTTCCGCGAGCTTCAGAAAGAAGGCCTGGCGGCGCAGTTGTTCGAGCGGGTGCATGCGCCGATTGGGCTTGATATCGGGGCAGTAACTCCGGAGGAGATTGCTGTTTCCATTACTGCAGAGCTGATTGGCGCGCGACGGAACGCGGAACGCGTCCAGCCGCATATGAGCTGGTTTTTGCGCAACAAGCGGGAGGCGGAGGCGGCACTCCCTGGCGATGCAGTGGAGAAGGTCGAGGACGAGAGCTAGTCTTTCTGTTATCTTCGCCGCATGAGTCGGGCTCTCAGCCTGTGCGGCGTCATTCTGGCGGCCGGAGATTCTACGCGCATGGGCCGCGACAAGGCCCTGCTGCCGTGGCCTCCTGTGGTCGCAGGACAGACTCCCGCTGGCACATTCCTTTCGGCGGCGATTGCTTCCCTTTCCCCAGTAACCGAGCTCGTCATCGTGGTCGCGGGCCGGAATGCTTCGTCGATAGCTCCGATTGTGTATGCCACAAGCGCCTCGCTCGTGGTCAATCCGGATCCCGACCGGGGTCAGTTCAGTTCCCTGCAAGTCGGTTTGCAGGAAGTGTTGAATCGTGGACGCGATGCGGCGATGGTCACCCTGGTCGACCGGCCGCCGGTTACCCCGGAAACGATTCAAAGGCTGTGCGAGGCATTTGCCGCCGCCACGGCGCGCTGGAGGTGGGCGGTGGTCCCGCAGTGGGCGGGACGGCATGGTCACCCGATCGTGTTGAGCCGCGAAATGATTGAAGCTTTCCTGAAGGCCGAACCTACCTCGATGGCTCGTGAAGTCGAGCACGCCAATCGGGATCACATCGAATATGTCGATGTCGAGGACGCGTCGGTGATTGCGAACATCAACACGCCCGAAGATTACGCCTTGTTGACCCCGTAGGGTCAGCGGTGAAAATGCCGCGAAGGTCATCCGGTACAATTCCTCTTCTGCCGGAACTGTGAAGGTTCGGCGGACCGCGCATTGCGCGAGACATCGAATCGCAGGAAAAATCGTGTCTTCGACAACAGCCACCGACCGTGCCCAAGCCTTCGTAGACTCCGTTTTAAAGCTTAAGCTGAGCCTCGCCACGTTTGATTGCGATGGCACACTCTGGGCGGGCGATGCGGGGGAAAGCTTCTTCGCCTGGGAGATTGAGGAAAAGCTGGTGAGTGACGACATTGCCAAGGCCATGCGTGCCCGCTATGCCGACTACAAGCGGGGCAACGTTCCGGAAGACGTCATGTGCGGAGAGATGGTCACAATGCACAAGGGGATGATCGAGACGGACGTGCAGCGGGCCGCCACGCGCTTTTTTGATCTACAGTTCGCGGAACAGATCTTTCCCGAGATGAAGGAACTGGTACGGCAGCTGATCGCGCAGGGTTGCGACGTGTGGGCGGTGTCGTCGACCAACGAGTGGGTGATCCGGGCCGCCATGCGGCATTTTGGGATTGCGCGGGACCACGTGATCGCGGCCGCGGTGGCGATCGAAAACATGCGTATTACGGATCGGCTGGTCCGGATCCCCAGTGGCGACGGAAAGCCAAAGGAAATCCGAGCAGTGATCAAGAAAGATCCGGATGCGGCCTTCGGCAATTCGCGCTGGGACGCGGATATGCTTGCAATCTCGCGGCACCCTTTCGCGGTCAATCCCAATCCTGATCTGGAAGCCCTGGCGCGGCAGCGAGGCTGGAGCATCTACCTGCCGGGAAACCAGAGGTGACCCTGGTTACTTTCTTTCCAAGGGCTTGTAGACAATTTGTAAGAATCCGCCTTTGGCTCGCGATTGTTACTTGACCGGCTGGTCCGAAGTGAAATATGTTCCTCAAAAGCGCGACGACTCTTTCCCCTCGCGGCCACCGCTGCGAGTTGCCGAACATGCTGTGAGGCAGGAGTTTATGGCTACGTGGAACACTTGGGGTGAGCAAGAAACGTATTGCTGGGCCGTCATTTGCAAAAACAATAAATTCCATCGTCAGGAAAATCTCTTCAGCGGGCACAAGATTCCGCTGGGCGAGACCGATGCATTTACACCACCGCCGGTGATCGACTTCCGTTTGACGGTGCGCTGTGACGAATGCGGGGAAGAATACGCCTACGATCCGGCGGAGTTGGTGCGCTTTCAGACCAACTTTCCTCCGGATTTCAAACCGCATCCGCTTTTCACTTCACGT
>Ga0210401_10001972_pt1 | contig 23157 bp, 17 predicted proteins | sample IncBWH32MmetaG_FD_150866 | JGI IMG/M metagenome (GOLD analysis project Ga0210401, IMG submission 150866) | Forest soil microbial communities from Barre Woods Harvard Forest LTER site, Petersham, Massachusetts, United States - Inc-BW-H-32-M | ecosystem: Environmental > Terrestrial > Soil >... | reverse complement strand
GGATTGAGTCACGCAGCGCAACGCAGCATCGAGGGGGAGATCAGGGTAGAGGTAGGCGAGCCGGGTTGTGGGAAGGACCGAGGCCAGCGTCAGACTTCCCTTCCCTTCTTTGATCATGCGCTCCAACAGATCGCGCGGGAGCGTGCTCCAGCCGCTGGGGTCCATGCGGACCAGGAAAATGTTTTCTGGCTGGCCGGCGATGCGTGCTGCGGCTTGCTCGAGCGCATCGGAACCTTCAAGTACGGTCGCGGGCACGGGTTGCATGGCATCTTCGACGCGGAGGATCTGTTCGTCGCGCTGCTCTTCGAGTGAGGGCAGGACGAGGCCATCCTGGCGCGTGAGCAGGTCGAGGATGGGAATGGGTTGCAGGCTCCGCGAGATCACGTATGCGATGGTGTTCGCGACGATGACAGGAACGATGATGGAGTAGTTGCCGCTGACTTCGAGGACCATGAAAACCGAGGTCATGGGGACGCGCAGAAAAGCAGCGAAGAGCACGCCCATCCCGACCAGCGCGTAGGTTCCGGTGGAGACGGTGAGAAGCGGGAAGAAGTGGCGCTCGATGCCTCCGACGGCGCCGCCGAGCATGGCGCCGATGAATAAGGTGGGAGCGAACATGCCGCCCGGAGTGCCGCTGACGAAGGACAGAGTCGTGGCGAGGATTTTGAGGCCGGCGAGAGCGGCGAGCATTTTCCAGGTGAACTGATCGTGCATTGCCTGATCCATGAAGTCGTAGCCGGCGCCCATGACTTGCGGAAATCCGAAATATCCGATGAGTCCGATGAGCAGGCCAGCGAGGGCAGGCTGGAAGTACTGTGTCCATTTCGGAAGGACGCGGAGGCGCGGGCGGAAAAAACCGATGGCGCGCGAGAAGATCGCCGCAGCGAAGGCGCCAGCGACCCCGAGAGCGGCGTATGCGATCAGTTCTGAGGGATGAACGAAGGCGGTGACAGGGATGCGGAACAGGGCGTCGGCGCCGAGGAACCAGCGCACGATGACCACGCTGGAGACGGCGGAGAGGACGACGGAGCCAAGGATGCCCGCGCTCCAGCGTCCGATGACTTCCTCGATGACGAAGAGCACAGCCGAGATTGGGGCGTTGAAGGCAGCGGCGAGACCGGCGGCGGCGCCGACGGGAGCCAGCAGGCGCAGCTTCTCGCGTGAAAGCTCGAGACGGCGGCCGAGCGCAGAGGCAAGCGAGGCTCCGATCTGGAGCGAGGGGTCTTCGGGACCGAGGGACTGGCCGGAGCCGATCGCGAGGGCGGAGCAGATGAATTTACCGACAGCGTTCCTGAACGGGATGTAGCCGTTGTAAATGTAGAGCGCCGCTTTCGTCTGATTGACGCCGCTGCCGCGGACTTCGGGAAAAAAGTGAAGGACGAGAATGGCGACAAGCAGGCCGACGGCGGTAGGGGCTCCGATGATGCGGATAGCGCTGGGATGGGGCAGCGGACCCATGAGCGCGATGCGGCTCCAGTCGATGGCAATGCGGAAGCAGACGACGGCGAGACCGGAGAACACTCCGATGAAGATGCAGAGAATCAGGAAGAAGCGCTCTTCCTCGAAGCTGGCGTGGAAGGTGAGACGGGCTAGGCGGTTGGCCAGGATCGTGGTGGTACTGGGAGGCGCGACGGTGGCGGCCTCGGAGTCGGGGACGCGCGCTTCGTTTATGCTGCTCATTCGTCGACCGTCTCGCGATCACGGGAAAGGAGAAGCAGCGCGAGATCGACGCCGGCAGGCTGGCCGCACAGCTGCGAGGCTTGCTGCTCGATCTGGAAGACGAGATCCATCAGCGTGTCGGGGAGGTCGACGTTGCTTGGTGAATTGAGCTGATGAAGCTGCGGACGGGCCGATTGCCAGCGGGACCACAGCGCAGTGAGATCGTTGCCAGGGTTCGAGGTAGAAGCGGCGGAAAGATCGAGGTGATTGGCTTCGGCACACGATTTGAGTCGGTCGCCGGCGTGACTGAAGGCTGCGATGACGCGGCGATTGCGCTCGGCGTCGGAGATACGGCGCAGAAAAGGATCAGTGGCGAGGACGAGGTCGGTCGTCTGGAGATGGTCACGCGCCTGTGAGTTTTGTGGATCGGCATCGAGCGCTTTCTGCAGGAAAGATTGCGCACTGCCGTACCGTCCCATTTGAAAAGCGACGGCACCGGCTCCGGCGAGCGCGGTGGCATTTTTGGGTTCGAGCTTGAGCGCGGCTTCATATTGAGCGAGCGCGTTGGCGCCATCGTGCGCCCGCAGGAACAGGTCAGCAACGATCAGGTGCTGGGCGGCGTCGGGCGGCACGACCTGGGCCAGCGCCATAAGTTCGGCCTGGGCTTGCGGGAACGCATTCTGCTGGAGCAGGAATTCGATCAGCTCGAAGCGCGAGCGGCGGCGATTCTCATCCGGGGTGTTGGGCCAGAATCCGTAGATGGCGCTGTGGTAGTAGCGAATGGCGTCATCGATCGAGTGGCGACGGGCTGCGAGACGGGCAAGCGCGAGGTTGATGGTGCTGTCTTGCGGTGCGGCACTCCACAGATGAAGCAGATAAGTTTCCGATTCGTCGAGGCGGCCGGTATCGCGGAGAGCACGCGCAAGGCTGAGCTGGTATTCGGCGTTGTCGCGGTCGTAGCTGAGGGCGGCCCGGAAATCGTCGAGAGCGTTCTCGGAGTGGGCGGATTGGAGCTGAGCTAGTCCGGCTTCGTAGGCGCGCCAGGCGATGCGCTTCTCGTTGGCTTTGAGACGCGTGACCAGCCGCGAGACTGCCGCGAAGCTCGCGATGGCGAGCGCGGTGAGCGCGGCCAAGACTAGTAGGGTGCGGCGAGCGAGAGGCCTGGGAGGGAGGGGGTTCATCGTGATGCGAGATTCATCGTACGGGATGGGGCGGGAAGTTGGAAAGCAGGGGCAGGCCTCAGGCGACAGGGATTGGCTTTCGTGGCAGACGAGGTCAGCACCCACAAGAGACCTTCACCACAGAGGCACAGAGAGCGCAGAAAGATCTTTAACCGCTAAGGGCGCAGAGGGATTGCAAAGTAGGCGAAGAAAGCCTTTTTGATCACCAAGAACATGAAGGGGCACGAAGGACAGAAAAATCTGAAAACGCAGAGGACGCAGAGAACGGCCGCAGAGGACGCAGAGAACATTCCTCAGCGCCACGGGCGCGAAGAGCGCGTAAAAGGGATTTTTTCACTACGAAGGACACCAAGGGCACGAAGGAAGTCTTAAACCGCCAAGAGCCGAATGGATCGCGATGGACCAGTGGAATCTTGTAATCCATCACTGCCGGTTTACTGCGGATGCCAGTTCATTTCTACGCGGACGGGCATTTCGTTTTTTACGGGCAGGGTAAGCAGCGTAGGGGGATCGATTTTGAAGTCGGAGAGCGTGGCGGGAATCGTGCCAGTGAGTTTGGTTTCGGTTCCCTGCTTCGTGAGCTGAAATGTGACCTGCTTATAGTGGGCAGTTTGCCCGGCGAATTGGATTTCGAGGTCGGCGTTCAGGGTGGTGGAGTTCGCGGCCGACTCCGGGAGGCGCGTGCGCACGGTAACCATGGGAAATTCGGCGCCGCGGGTGACCTGGATCATGTGGAGGTCGCGGTTGCTGTCGCCGGAGTCGAAGGACTTCACAGGAACCGCGATGAGGAAATCGCATTGTCCGTCGTGGCAGACGCCTTTGCCGCGGGCAGCGTGGCTGACTCCGTCGGTCTGATGCAGAGGGTGGGAGACATGGTAGGTGAGCGTGCATTCGGCGAGCACCCATTGGCTGTCAGCTGCGTGAGCAGAGGTAGCCCCGATCAGCACAAGAGCGATGAAGGCTGGGAGAAATCGAGGAGCGAGGAACGTTGGCTTTCGCATGATGTCGTTTAGAACTTGAGTGAGACCGAGAGCAGGGCGGCGCCGAAGGCGCCGGCAGTGACGATGGCAACGGGTCCGTGGGCGGAGGCGAGGCCGTGGACCTTCTCACCGTTGTTTTTTTGCTGGTAAGCGAGCGCGCCCAGGATGGGCGTGAGAATCATGCCGGGGCCGTGGATCCAGGCGAGGGCTTTGTGCACGCGGATTGGGCCGCGCGTGGGAGTGCCTTTGGGCTTGGGAGCGCGGATGGCGAAGTAGGCGGTGGTGAAATAGAGGTCGCCGGTGACGGCGCCGAGCACCATGTGTACGGTGCGGTCGGTGTTGCTGGTTTTCTTGCCCCCGGCGCCGATCGAGGTGACGACGCTGGCGATCAGGGGAGCGGCGGTGATGAGCCCGAGCTTCTGATGGATCTTGAGCATGTGGGTGCGCTTATCAAGCAGGGCCTGCTCTTGCGCATTGCTGCGGATCTGTTCGGGGGTGAATCCGAGATCGGAGAGTAAGGGAGCAGTCTGACTGCTCGAGGGAGCATTGGGGAGATTGGTTTGTGGAGGCGGCGTCCACCCGGGAATGGCGGTTAGTGCGACGGTCACGGACTGAACGCTTCCGGGGGAAAAGCTGATTCTCGTGACTTTAGGGTCGAAGCCGTCGGCGGAGACGGTGATTTCGAAGTCGGCCGGGGCGGCAGCGCTGAAATCAAAGCGTCCGGAGGCGTCCGCCTGGAGTTCGGTGGACTGATCGGTGTTCAAGTTTTTGGCGGAGATTCTGGCGTGAGGAATCGGCTCGCCGGTGGCCGAGGTGACGGCGCCGGACAGGGTAGCGCCCGACTGCGGGTAAGCAGCGGCGGTGGCGATCAGGAGCAACAGAAAAAGGAGGTACGGAGGAAGGCGGGGGACGTTCGCTTTCATAACGCTTCTCCTCGTGGAAGTGGCCGCTTTTGGATTGTGCCACAAGAGATGCGAGAAAGGCCGCGCGAGATGTACGGGGAAGCAAGGCTCGAGTTCGAGAATTTATGTGCAAACCTTTGGTTTGGGGTGCACAGTCTCTCGGCCATCCGCAGCTAGGACGCGATGGCGTGCAGGGGATTTCCCGATCGATTATGGTGCGGGGAAGGCCTGGCAAAACAGAATGACCGTCGGCTGCTTGGGAAGTGCCCCGGTGACACAGTCCTTTGAACGGCGAGCTCCCGCGTGCGCTCGGACAGGTGTGTCCGACCCGCACGGGGTTTCAGGTAAGATAACTGCCGCTCATGAACCGCGAGTATCACAAGGGGTACAGCCAGGAATTGCATCGGGAGATGGAGATGCTGGTCTTTGGGCACTCCGGGACACCGCTACTCGTGTTTCCGACTTCCATGGGAAAGTTTTTCGAGTACGAGGATCGCGGGATGATCGGCGTGCTGGCCCCAAAGATCGACGCGGGAGGGTTGCAGGTGTTCTGCCCGGACGGCATCGATACGGAAAGCTGGTACAACAAGTCGGCCCACCCGCGGATCCGGGTGCTGCGGCACTTGCAGTATGAACGCTACGTCCTGCACGAACTGCTTCCCTACTTGCGATGGCGGAATTCCTCGGGGCAGCTGGCGGTGACGGGGTGCAGTTTCGGCGGGTATCACGCGGCGAACTTCGCGTTCAAGCATCCCGACATCGTGACCCATTGCGTGAGCATGGGCGGGGCGTTCGATATCCACCAGTTTCTGGACGGATATTACGACGATGACTGCTATTTCAACTGTCCTCCAGACTACCTGGCAAATATGCACGATGACTGGTATTTGCAGCGCTACCGGCAGATGAAGATCGTGCTGGCCTCAGGCGAGTGGGACATGTGTCTGGACGAGAACGTGAAGCTCTCGGCCGTATTGAACGGCAAAGCGGTGCCGAACTGGCTCGATGTCTGGGGGGACCACACCGCGCACGACTGGCCCTTCTGGCAGCGGATGGCGGGGAAGTATTTTTAATCGCGAATTGGGGGTCGTTGGGATGCTCATGGCCGGTAGCCGGTGGCTGATCGCAAACCTGAACGAGGAAGACGGAGGCAATCGTGGTTGAACGAGATAGGCAAGCCTGCGGGAGACGAATCGCGATGCCAGCGAGCTTGCTCAGAGTTGCGGGCACGCTGCTAATGCTCGCAACGGTTGGTCTGGCGCAGACCATCGATGAGGCGCGGCGGATTCAGGCCGAAGTGTTGGGGATCGATGGGCACAACGACACCATGCAGCGGGTGTTGATTGAGAAGGTCGACATTGGGCAGCGTCTTTCTACCGGGATGATTGATCTGCCGCGCCTCGAAGAAGGTGGGGTGCACGTGCCGTTTTTTGCGCTATGGGTCCCGATGTATTACCCCGGCGCCGAGGCGGTGCGGCGCACGCTTGACCTGCGGGATGCAGCCCAGAGCGTCTTCGACAAGTATCCGGACCAGATCGAGCTGGCGACCAGAGCGCGCGACATTGAGCGCATCGTCAAGCAGAAGAAAATCGCCGCGGTGCTGACCATCGAGGGCGGGCACCAGATCGACGACGATCTAAGCGTGTTGCGCATGTACCGGCGAATGGGAATTCTATCGATGACCTTGACGCATTTCCGCAGCAACCACTGGGCGGATTCGTCGACCGGAAAGGCCGAGCACAACGGGCTGACGGACTTCGGCAAACAGGTGGTACGGGAGATGAACCGGATCGGAATGATCGTGGACATCTCGCACGTCTCGGACAAGACGTTTTACGACGCGCTGGAGGTATCGACGAAGCCGGTCATCGCGTCGCATTCGTCGTGCTTCGTGTACTCGGACGTTCCCCGGAATATGAAGGACGACATGTTCCGGGCGCTGGCCAAGAACGGCGGCGTCGTGGGAGTCAATTTTAGTTCGTCTTTCCTGAATCAAAAGGATGCCGAGGAACTGAAGAAACTGGTCACCGCCCACAACCAGATCGAACCGAATCTCACCGGGGCGGAACTGGATGCCTACGCGGCCAAGGAATATGCCGATCAGGGATGGAACCAGGTGAAAAGCGGCGCCGCAACGGTAGAAGATGCGGCCGAGTGCATCGATCATATCGTAAAGGTTGCGGGAATCGATCACGTGGGGATCGGGAGCGACTTTGATGGGATCACCAGCACACCCCAGGGCCTCGAGGACGCATCGAAGATGCCGAACCTGACGCTGGCATTGTTGAAGCGGGGATATACGGAGAAAGATATTCGGAAGATTATGGGCGAGAATTTCTTGCGGGTGGTGAAGGAAGTCGTGGGAGAGTAGCAGTCGTTGGTCGTTTGTCATTGGTAGTCGGCAAGCAGGCGTGGGAAGCTGGGCTACCAGTGCTTATCGAGTTCACGAGCAGAGCTATCAGAAGCCGCCTTCCTAGCGAGCATATGCGGAGGTCATCATGAAGAAGATCGCGATTGTGTTCGGGATGGAGAATACGTTTCCGCCGGCGCTGGTGGAGAAGATCAATTCCATGGGCGTCGAGGGAGTTACGGCGGAGTTTGTGAAGGTCGGCGGCATCCGGATGGATGAGCCGAAGAAGTATGACGTCATCATTGACCGCATTTCGCAGGATATTTCGTTTTACCGCGCGTACCTGAAGAACGCGGCGCTGCATGGGACGATTGTGATCAACAATCCGTTCTGGTGGACGGCGGACGACAAGTTCTTCAACTACGCGCTGGCGACGAAGCTGGGCGTGGCGATTCCACCGACGGTGTTGCTGCCGCACAATCAGCATCCGCCGGGGACGACCGATCAGTCGATGCGGAATTTGATGTTTCCGCTCAACTGGGACGAGGTGTTTGCGTACGTGGGGTGGCCGGCGTTTCTCAAGCCTTACGACGGCGGCGGGTGGAAGCACGTCTACAAACTGCATTCGCCGGAAGAGTTCTTCAACGCGTACAACGAGACCGGGACGCTGTGCATGACGCTGCAGCGCGGAGTGGAGTTTGACGAGTACTTCCGCTGCTATGTGATCGGGCAGGAGAAAGTGCACATCATGCGCTACGACCCGAAGGCGCCGCATCATGAGCGCTATGTAAAGGGGAATCCTCCGCCGCGTGCGGGGTTGAAGGAGCGAATCGAGAAAGACGCGCTGACCTTGTGCCGGGCGCTGGGGTATGACTTGAATACGGTGGAGTTCGCGGTCGAGGGTGGCGTGCCGTACGCGATCGACTTCATGAATCCGGCACCGGACGCGGACGTGAATTCGGTGGGGAAAGAAAACTTTGATTGGGTGGTGAATGCCGTGGCGGAGATGGCGGTGAGGAAGGCGCTGAGCGGGGAGAATCCGGCACGGGAATTGCGGTGGGCAGCGTTTCTGGAGGGGGAAAAACCTGAGGCAAAGAAGACGGTTGTGCGGAGGACAAGCCAAAAGGTGGCGCCGGTGGCGGGGGCATAATACGTGCCGACTAGCCACAGCAAGCTTTTAACGGAGAGGACGCGGAGGACAACCGCAGAGGACGCAGAGAAAAGCTTTTAACCGCCCTTCGGCTACGCTCAGGGCAGGCTCTGGTCGCTAAGAACGGCCGCTAAGCACGCGAAGAAAAGGCATACCACGGTTATACTGGTTGGGTTCTTGATGCGGGTTTGTCGCGGTTCGAAAAAGATGGGCGCGAAAACCTTCGAGTCTGCGCTGGGATGAAACCTACCTTCACGATCGGGATTGAGGAAGAGTATCAGACGGTCGATCCTGTCTCGCGGGATTTGCGGTCGCATATTCACGCGGAGATGATCGAGAAGGGCAAGATGCGCCTGCAGGAGCGGGTGAAGGCCGAGATGCATCAGTCGGTGGTCGAGGTAGGAACCTCGGTCTGCACCAATATTAAGGATGCGAAGGACGAAGTGAAGAAGCTGCGGCGCGACATGATTAACCTGGCCCGCGAAAACGGGCTCAGGCTGGCGTCGGCGGCGACGCATCCGTTCGCCGACTGGCGGGTACAGGAGATTTATCCGGACGAGCGCTACCAGAACATCGTCGAGGACATGCAGCTGGTAGCGCGGGCAAACCTGATTTTCGGATTGCATGTGCACATCGGGGTGGAGGACCGGGAGACGGCCATCCACATGATGAATCACGCCCGGTATTTTGTGCCACACATCCTGGCGCTCTCGACGAACTCGCCGTTCTGGCTGGGAATGAATACGGGGTTGAAGTCGTACCGCTGCAAGGTGTTCGACAAGTTTCCGCGGACGAACATTCCGGATTATTTTCCGAGCTGGGGCGAGTACGAAAACTTCATCAAACTGCTGGTCAAGACCGGGTGCATCGATAACGCGAAGAAGATCTGGTGGGACATCCGGCCGCATCCGTTTTTCAATACGATCGAGTTCCGGATTTGCGACATCCCGATGCGAGTGGATGAGACGATCGCGCTGGCGGCCTTGATCCAGGCGACAGTGGCGAAGTTGTACAAGCTGTACGAGGCGAACCAGGGCTTCCGGTTGTACCGGCGGGCCCTGATCATGGAGAACAAGTGGCGCGCGGCACGCTACGGGCTCAACGGCAAGATGATTGACTTCGGCAAGCAGACGCAGGTGCCGGTGCGCGATCTGATTCTGGAATACCTGAAGTTTGTGGATGACGTGGTGGATGAGCTGGGGTCACGCGAAGAGATCGAGTACGTTCACAAGATTCTGGAGATGGGCAGCGGAGCGGACCGGCAGCTGCAGGTTTTCGAGAAGACCGGCGATTTGAAGAAGGTCGTGGATTACATCATTGAGGAGACGGAAGTGGGCGTGGCCGAGGAGGCAACCTCAGTTTCCGAACAAAAAGCAGGGTAATGGATAAAGTCAGTCACGCACATCGTCCTCTGAACACCATCCCCTTTGATTCCGAACTGACTCCGGGCGCGCGCAACGCGGTGCGGGTGTGTCTGCGGGTGCAGCCGACGGAGCGAGTCACGGTCATCACCGACGACGCGAGCCTGGAAATTGCGGCAGCGTTGGTGCGGGAACTGGAGCAGGTAGGAGCGCGGTATCACGCGTTCGTGCTCGAGGAACTGGCGGAGCGGCCGCTCGTGAAGCTGCCGCAAGAGATCCTGGATGATCTGGAGACGGTGGACGTAAGCATTTTCGCTGTCCGGGCGCAGCGGAACGAGTTGCAGTCGCGCATGCAGATGACCGAGGTGGTGAATCGGAGAAAGATCCGCCATGCCCACATGGTGAACATCAACCGGCAGATCATGCTGGAGGGAATGCGCGCGGATTTCGCAAAGGTGGACCGCATCAGCCAGAAGGTCGTCGAGATGGTGCGGAAGGCGTCGCAGATCCGAGCGAAGACCCCGGCTGGCACGGATTTGGTAGCCGATCTGAATCCTGCTTATAAGTGGTTGAAGACGTCGGGGCTAATCAGTCCAGAGAAGTGGGGGAATCTGCCGGGAGGCGAGGTCTTCACGACGCCGGGCGAGGTGAACGGGACGTTTGTGATCGACGGCGTCGTTGGGGATTATCTGTGCGCGAAGTTTGGGGATTTGAAGAAACATCCCCTGACGATTCGCGTGGAGAAGAACCGGCTGGTTTCCGCGGAGAGCTCGAATCGCGAGTTGCGCGACGATTTCTGGGCGTATACGCACACCGATGAGAATAGCGACCGCGTGGGCGAGTTTGCGATTGGGACGAATGTGGAGTTGAAAGATGTGATCGGCGAGATTTTGCAGGACGAGAAGTATCCCGGGGTGCACATTGCATTCGGCAATCCGTATGGGGAGCATACGGGAGCAAAGTGGTATTCCTCGACGCACATCGATGTGGTCGGGAGAAATTTCGATATCTGGGTGGACGGCGAGCAGATTATGCGGGGCGGGCAGTTTTTAATGGAGGCGTAATCGTAGGCTTTCGGTCGTCGGCCGGCGGAGAAAGTTCTTCACCGCCTAGCGCGCCTAGAACGTAGACAGTAGACAAAAGCGTTTAACCGCAAAGTTCGCGAAGGACGCGCAAAGAACGCGAAGCAAACCCCAAGAGAAGCCCGTCGACCCAAAATAGCCTGGAATCTCTTTGCGATCTTTGCGGCCTTTCTTCGCACTTTGCGGTTAGTAGCTTTCCTTTCCAGCGCCAGCGCGTTTCTGACCTCCAGGGTACGGCTGATTCCATTCGCGGAATCGTGCGCCCGCGCTACACTGTGCGGTCATGATTCCTTCCCTCAGGCAGTCGTTTAATTCGAAATACAAGCCAGAGAAATATCCAGAGCTGCTCGGGCTGTTGGCGGAGCGGTGTGGGGTGCCGATTGGGTTCCGCGTGTCGGAGACGCCGTGCTTTTTGCCAGAGGAACTGCTGGGGCGCATCGCGGCGGATGGGAAGGAGTTGATCCGGCAGTTAGTGGAAAGTCCGGAGTACCGGGCGCGCTCGGAGGAGTCGATTCCGGCGGAGTTTCGGGTACCGAACGAGGCGCCGCATCCGATGTTTGTGCAGGTCGATTTCGGGCTGGTGCGGGATGCTGCGGGCGAACTACAGCCGAAACTGGTTGAGTTGCAGGCCTTCCCTTCCCTCTATGCCTATCAACCGGTGCTGGCCCGGACATTTATGGATGTATATGGCCTGGAGCCGGGACTGAAGTACTTGTTGGGCGGTCTGGATTCGGCGGGGTACCTGACGCTGCTGCGGCGGGCGATTGTGGCGAATCAGGACCCGGAGAACGTCATATTGATGGAAATCGATCCGGCGCATCAGAAGACGTTGCCGGATTTTTTGCTGACGGAAAAATTGCTGGGAATTCGCACGGTGGATATCCGGGCGATTCGGAAAGACAGGAATCGCCTGTACTGGGAGGCTGACGGGAACAGGATTCCGATCCGGAGGATTTATAACCGGGCGATTGTAGATGAACTGGAACGCAAAGGCGTGCAGCTGGGGTTTGATTTTCGGGACGAGCTGGACGTGGAGTGGGCGGGGCATCCGAACTGGTATTTCCGGATTTCGAAGTACTCGATTCCTTATTTGAAGCACCAATCGGTGCCGAAGACGTGGTTCCTGGATCAGCTGGATCGAGTACCGGACGACCTGGAGAATTACGCACTGAAGCCGTTGTATTCGTTCGCCGGGCTGGGAGTGGTGATCGCGCCGACCAAAGAAGATATTGCAGCGGTGCCAGCGGAGCGCAGGTCGCAGTACATTCTGCAGGAGAGGCTGCACTTTGAGCCGGTGATTGCGACGCCGTTTGGCGGGACCAAGGTGGAAGTGCGAATGATGTACCTCTGGGTGGACGAGCTGCGCGCGGTGCTGACGATCTTGCGGATGGGCCGCGGGCTGATGATGGGCGTGGATCACAACCGAAACATGGAGTGGGTGGGATCGTCGGCGGGATTGTTCTAAAACCGTCGTCGGTCGCTGGTCGTTGGCAAAGACTTCGCACCACAAAGGACACGAAGGGGCACAAAGGAAAAGCTTTAAAGGCTGAGGGCGCACAGAACGACCGCAGAGGACGCAGAGAAAAGCTCTTAACCGAAGCGCGCGAAGGATTCGCAAAGGGGCGCAAAGGTCAGACGGCATGGATCAATGGATCAAAGGAGGCTCAAGATCAGGAACTGCCGACTGGCAGGTGATAACTGAGAACTGACGACTGGGTTTAAGTCTTTTGCCCTGTTGACCAAAGGGCGGTTGCGGCCTAACATGGCCGCCGGGCTGCAATGGGCGCACAGGAAATGATCGGGGCGACCGTTTCCCACTACCGCATCCTCGGCAAACTCGGGGGTGGAGGGATGGGAGTCGTGTATGAGGCCGAAGATGTGCGCCTGGGCCGTCACGTCGCGCTCAAATTCATTCCTGACAATCTGACTGGGGACCCCAAATCCCTGGAGCGTTTTGAGCGCGAGGCGCGGGCGGCCTCGCAGCTGAACCATCCGAATATCTGCACGATTCACGGCATCGAGGATAACAACGGGCATCCCTTCATCGTGATGGAAAAGCTGGAGGGGCAGAGCGTGAAGGAGATGATCCATGGCAAACCGATGGACATGGACAAGGTGCTCGATATCGGAGTACAGGTGGCGGAGGCGCTGACCGCGTCGCATGCCAAGGGCGTGATTCACCGGGACATCAAGCCGGCAAATATTTTCCTGACGACCACCGGACAAGCGAAGGTGCTCGATTTTGGGCTGGCCAAGCTGACGGCCGAGGCCAAGCTGGCCACCGCGACCGACACGGGGATTGAAGAGTCGCTGACGGCCGTGGGGGTGATTCCGGGAACGGCCGTCTACATGGCGCCGGAGCAGGCACGCAGCGAAGCGCTCGATGCGCGGAGCGACTTGTTCTCGTTTGGCGTGGTGCTGTACGAGATGTCGACGGGGAAGAAGCCGTTTTCCGGTACCAACATTGTGACGACGCTCGATGCTGTGCTGCACCAGAAGCCAGCACCGCCGCGCAGCTTGAATCCCGCCGTGCCGCCGGGTCTGGAAAGCATCATCGGCCGGGCGATGGAGAAGGACAAGACTCGGCGCTATCAGAGCGCGGCGGAAATGAAAGCCGACCTGCAGCATCTGAAGCGCGAGACCGAGTCTGGACTGACCAGGACCGCGGCGAAGATGACGCAGCCGCTGCGGGTGGCGACACAAACATTCCAGAGCGGAAACCGGCTACAGACCTACCTGATGGTCGGCATGGCCGCGGTGCTGGTCACGGTGCTGGGAGCGGTGGGAGCGTGGTGGTTGAAGCACCGGCGGACGCCGGCTCCGGTGGCTGCTGCAAAGAATACGATCGCGGTGCTGCCTTTGCAGAACATGACGGGGGACAACAGTCTCGATTATCTGCGATTTGCGCTGGCAGACGAGGTCGCGTCGGTTCTGACCTACAACCGTGGACTGGATGTGCGACCGACCGGAAGCACCCGGAAATATGTGAGCGCCGATGTGGATCCACAGCAGGCGGGGCACGAACAGCACGTCGCGAACGTGGTGAGCGGTCACTTTATCCGGCAAGGGAAAAACCTGCTGGTGACATTGCAGTCGATCAATGTAGGCAGTGACAGTGTAACGTGGCAGAGTCCGCCGATTACGTCACCAAACCAGGACTTCATCACCCTGCGTGAGGAACTCACGAATCAGGTCCGCAAGGGATTGCTGCCCACGCTGGGAGCTGGTAGCGAATACCTGGAGACAAACACGCCACCCAAGAACCAGGAGGCTTACGAGCTTTATCTGCGCAGCGTCGCGGTGCCGCACGACGAGAAGCCGAACAAAGAAGCAATCGCGATCCTGGAGAAAGCGGTGGGAATGGATCCGACCTATGCACCGGCGTGGCAGGCGCTGGGGCTGCGGTATTACTACGATTCACAGTACTCGAGCGGCGGCGAAGAGGCGTTTCAGAAATCAAATTCCGACTATGAGCGGGCTCTGGCGCTGGATCCGAACCTGAATTTCGCCGCGGGACAGCTCATTACGAACCGGGTAGAGCGCGGCGACCTGGCAAAGGCCTACGAGGAGGCGCGGGCGTTGGTGAAACGACGTCCACAGAGCGCGCAGGCGCATTTCTCGCTGGGATACGTGTATCGCTACGCCGGTATGCTGGAGCAATCGGAACACGAGTGCGAAACTGCGGTGCAACTGGATCCGGGAAACTATCTGTTCCGCTCATGCGCATGGGCGTTCCTGTACATGGGCAACACGAAGATGGCGCGGGAGTACGTGCAACTCGATGCGGGATCGGAATGGGCGAATTGGACCATGCCGGCGATCCTGTTGCGCGACGGCAAGGCAGCCGAGGCCCGCGAGGCTGTGAAGAAGATCGCGCCGGTGCCGCGCTATCACCGCGACCTGATGGAAGCAGCAACCGGATTGCGCCCCCAGGCGGAGCTGGACCGAATTGCGCGGGAAGACGCCACCTCGCCGACGGCGGGAGACGATCCGGAACAGGCGTATGACCAGGGATCGGTGCTGGCCTTTGTGGGGAAGAAAGATGCGGCGGTGCACATGATCCGGATGGCGATCGAGCAGAACTACTGCGCGTACTCGAACCTGGAGAACGATCCTCTGCTCGACACGCTGCGGTCGGCGCCCGAGTTTGCAGATTTGTTGAAAGCCGCGAGGTATTGTCAGGAGCCGCTGCTGGCGCAACACAAGTAGAAATAACTGCGGATTCGTCCGCGCAGGTTTTGCGAGACGGGCCTCAAGTAGAGTAGTACACTGTTTGGCGTATTCTGGCGTGCTGATGCCGCCAGTCCCCCAGATTATCCTTTTGAATTAACCGCACCGCTGGAGATCGTCGATGTCGCAACCTGCTTCCCCGCGCCACGAGGAGCGATGGAGAGAACTTGCTAGACAAGCTTCGCAAGAGAAAGACCCGACCAGACTGTTACAGCTTGTGAAGGAATTAATCCGGGAAAAAGATCGCGCCGACGAAAAACCAGGGGCACGCGAAAATCCACCTCGCGACAGCTAGGGCTATTGCCAACGTTGTTCGGAGTTGTAACCAGGCGCGACGACGTGAACTTTCCATCACTTCTTGGGAGTGGGATCGGTTCGCAGAAGGGGACGTTTCCTGGGCGGGAGGTTCAAGGTTTTGGCCGTTATTTTTCTGAGGAAGTCCGAATGCTGGCGAAGAGCCTTGTTTAATTCGGAAAGGATCTTCTGCGCTTCATCTTCGTCCGCGGCGGCGGCCTTCGCACACAGATCGCGGATTCGGTCTTCGATGTCGTGAATCTCCACAACGGAATAAACTGCGGCATCTGGAGCTTTCGGGGAATACCCGAACCCATGTAACGTTCCCGGGGGAATACCTGATTGCTTTTTGCGAGGTTGAGGAAATCTCGTAAACAGCTTTGGAGACTTTGGGCCTCTCCGGCAGCGCCCGGCTCGCCAAGGCTGATTACGCGTTTCGCAGCGCACGAATGTCGCGCAGCAGCACTTGTTCGTGGCCTTCCGGGTTGACCCTTGGGTATGCCTTGCGGATGGTGCCTTCAGGATCGACGACGAAGGTGGTGCGCTCCCAGAATTTCATTCCCTTCCATTCGGATTCGCCCAGACCCAGGGTCTTCATGAGTTGGGAACTGGTGTCGGCGAGCAGATCGATGGTGAACCCGAACTTGTTGCAGAAGTTTTTGTGCGACGCCGCATCGTCGGCGCTGACGCCGACGATCTTGATTCCGGCAGCATCGAAGTCGGCTTTCGCAGTGGTGAAGGACTTGCCCTGAATCGTGCAGCCAGGCGTGTCGTCCTTAGGATAGAAGTAGATAACAACCCAGTGCCCGGCAAAGTCGGAGAGTTTGGTGAGTTGGCCGTTCTGGTTGGGAAGAGAAAAGTCGGGGAAGGAGCTGCCGGCTTGCATCATGAGGCTTGAAGATTCCTTTCGCGATGAGTGGAAAGATTGTAGCAGGCGAGTTGTCCGTATCGACTAGTTGCGAAGCAAAGCGGAACTAACCACAAAGGACACGAAGGAATACGAAGGAGCTCAATCAAGGGACAGAAAAACCAGATCTTATAGTGACGCAAATCAAGAGAGCGGGACGGAGAAGATCCGTCCCGCGCGTTTTTGAACCAGTTCGCTGCCCGATTAGCTGGAAGCTCCGGTATGGGCCATCATTTCTTCGGGAGAGACATCCTTGATATGTGTGGCGACGGTCCAGACGTGGCCGAAGGGATCGTGAATCGTACCAGAGCGGTCCCCATAGAACTGGTCCTGAATGGGTTTCAGCAGTTTGGCGCCGGCAGCGACGGCACGGGGAATGGTGGCGTCGACGTCGTTGACGTAGAGGAGCAGGCTCACGGGCGTTCCGCCATAGGCTTTGGGATTGCGAAAACCCATGTTGGAGTTTTCGTCGGCCAGCATGATTTGCGAGTCACCGATTTTGAGTTCGGCATGGCCGATGCGTTTTCCTGTGGGATCGGGCATGCGAAACAGTTCGGTAGCGCCAAAAGCTTTCTTGTAGAAGTCGATGGCCTGTGCGGCGCCGTCGATGATGAGGTAGGGAGTGATGGCGTGATAGCCCTCAGGAATGGGTTTGACTGGCATTTGCATTTCTCCTGGTGAGGTTTGACGGTGGGGCGCGGGTAAAAACAGTGTAGCAGTTTCGCAGTTCTCGGTTCCCAGCAATCCCCAATTTGTTTGGCGTTCCGTTGTCGCTCCAGGCTTCAGTGTAGATCGCTGCATTGTTGCCAGCGTTATGTTGCCGTGGAGTTCTGCAAGATCTGCCATTGGGCGGCATCCATACCATCTGCGGAGAAAAGTGACAAGCCAGAGGCGCCGCCTTCGAGCGCCATGTGGATAGTGCGAGCCATGTCGTCGGGCTTCATGTTGTGGATGAAGAGTCCGCTGTAAATGGGCTGGCGCACGGTCGAGACCGCTTCGCGAGTCTGATCGCGGACCCATTCGGGTCCGGCTTCGTAGAACACGTTGTAGAGCATGGGCAGGAAGGCGTCGAGTTGGAAGCGGCCCCAATCCTGGCGAACCATTTCCCGGGCCAGGGATGGGCCGGGAAATACGGCAGCGGTGATCTGCTTACCCTGGGCACGGGCCGCAGGTGCCAGATGGTCGTTGACGAGGTCGACCACCATGTCGAGGCGAAATTGAAACCAGGCTTTCTCGACGGCAGCATCTTTGATTTTTCCGGCGGCGATTTCAAGGGGATCGACACCATTTTTTTTCTTGAACTGCTCGCGCTCGTACGCGGTGTAGCCGTAGTCGTAAGGCGGGTAGACCTTATCCTGCACGATCTTGTATTTCGCCCAGAGACCTTTTGGCAGGATGGCGTCGGGATGGCGGATGTAGTCGAGGTGGATGCCCGTGAGATCGGGAATGGAAGCGAGTTCTTTGACGGTGGTCTGGACCCAGGCGCGAACTTCGGGGCGGCCGGGGTCGAGGAACCGGTAGTAATCGACGTAGGCGGGTTTGTCGGCGGCAGATTCGCCTTTGGCGTTGACGTTGTACCAGTCGGGATGCTTCTCGAGGATTTCTGGAATGAGGCACGGCATGGACCACATCCAGGCATGAACTTCGAGCCCTTCGGCGCGGGCGAGAGGAAGAATGCTTGTCAGCACGTCGGCCTTCATGGGCAGGTGGTGGCTGGGGAAGTAGGCGTGCCGGCCGTCGTAGATTTCAGGAAGGATGGCGTGGACATTGCTGGCTCGCATGGTGGCGAAAAGCCGTTTCCACTCGTCGAGCGGTCGATCGGGATGGAGCGGGATCCAAACCCAGTTCTTGCGGGGCTTTGAACTGGTACCGGACCGCGTTTGGGAAGGGAGATATTGGCCAGCGCCCAGGACGGCGACTGCAGCGGTCTTCAGGAAATCTCGGCGTCTCATGGGGAGTACCGTGCGCAGCGTAGCACGAGCGGATGGTTGAGGGAGGAAAAGCTTTTAGAGCAAAGAGGGTTGCGCAAAGCGCGCTAAGAATAGCTTCACTGAGTCGTCGTCAGCCGCTTCGCACGAAAACCGGAAGTGGAAGGTCCAATTGTTCAGATAGTTGCTCTGAGCAACTATGTATTTGATAATAGCAACTATAACTCTCTTTCACGCAGGAGGTATTTCGTTATGGCTTCGCACGCAGATCGACGGTCGCTCTCGCGGGTGGCAGCGGTGAGGCGGTTCAATCGTTTTTACACGAAGCAGATTGGGGTATTACAGGAAGGCCTGCTGCGCAGCCCGTTTTCCTTGACCGATGTGCGGGTACTCTACGAGATCGCCCACCGAGAGAAGCCGACCGCGGGGGATCTATGCAGGGAGCTTGGTCTCGATGCCGGGTATCTGAGCCGGGTGCTCAGCGGGTTTGAACGGCGTAAGCTCGTCCGGCGTACACGGTCGGCGGCGGATGGGAGGCATAGCTTTCTGAGTCTGACTCGCAACGGGCGCAGGGTGTTCCAGCCACTGGAGCAGCGGTCGAACAAGCAGGTGGCGGGGATGTTGCGCAAGCTTTCGCCCAGCACTCAGGCTCAACTGGTCGGGGCAATGCATGCGATCGAAAATTTGCTCGAAAACCAGAAAGCCCCGGAGGCCTACGTTCTTCGGCCCCATCAGCCGGGTGATATGGGATGGGTCGTGCATCGGCACGGCGTCCTGTATGCGCAAGAGTATGGATACGACGAGCGTTTTGAAGCGCTGGTAGCGAGGATTGTGGCGGAGTTTGTTCAGAACTTCGACCCGAAGCGCGAGCGATGCTGGATGGCAGAGAGGGATGGGGAGATTCTCGGGACGGTCTTTCTGGTCAGGAAGTCGAAGAGAGTTTGCAAGCTTCGTCTGTTGTTGGTGGAACCAACGGCACGCGGCATGGGTATCGGGCGGCGACTGGTAGCGGAGTGTGTGAGGTTTGGAGGACAGGCGGGCTACAAGAAGATGGTTTTGTGGACGCAGACCGAACTGGGCGCCGCGCGGCACCTGTATAAGGAGGCTGGCTTCCGGGTGGTTGGGCGCCAACGCCACAACAGTTGGGGACGGCGGGGTCTGGTCGCGGAGATTTGGGAGAGAAAGTTGTGAGAAATCACGTCTTAGGTCATAGAGTCTTGGGTCTTCGAAGATCGCAGGTGAGCGTCGCGCTCAGTGAGACGTGGTGCCGTCCTAGTGCTGGCTGATGAGTGCCAGACCCACCAGACAGAGAATGATTCCGGTAAGGTTGCGAGTGGAGAGGTGTTCGTGGAAAAAGAGGATGCCGGCGCCGACCAGAAGTAGGGCGCTCGCCGTGTTGCCGAGGGTGGAGAGGAGGCTGATGCGCCATCCGGTGCGATACGCCAGCAACACTGAGAGTTCGACAGCAACAATGGAAATGCCAACCGCAAGACTGGCCCAGTTGATGCCCTTAGCCGACCAGGGCCCGGCGGTACGCGATGGGTAAAGAGGAATGAGAAGGACAGTACCGGCGAGTGCCGTGAGGTAGTTCAAAGCAAGCGAGAACAGCGGATTGATCTGCGAAGGGACGGATTTTTGAGCGATGTGGTAGGTGGTGGTGCCGAGAATCATGAGGAGGATGGGGAGATAGAAGAGCATCGGATTCCCTGCTTTCGCGTTGGCGCGACGAGGATAAATCATTTCAGGATTCGGGGCGGAATCGGACTGAAAGAGACCCCACCACAATCTCGCAAGAGCACCACGCTAAGGGGTGGGCCAACTGGCGCGAGGTTCGGGGCCGGCGCCCGCGAAATTATAGGACGGGAGTCCGTTCCGAAAATCCCCGCCCTGACGTCGCCAAGGACGCGACGCTAGAGCGGGGCACCCGCATTGAAGTTATTTCCTGCAGCTCTGCCGCTTGCGCGCTTACTTCCCCGCTTCGCCAAGCTGTTTCAGTTTCTGTTCGGCGCTGTCTTTAATGCCGTTGCGGCGCTGCTCGTTATCGGTGGTGTCTGAAGCGAGCAGGTCGAGAGCTTTCTTTGCGTTCTCCCGGGCCAGATCTTTCTGGCCATCGGCGAGATAGGCGTCGGAGAGGCTGTCATAGACATTGGGTGAGTTGGGAAAGGCTTCCGCGTTGAGCTTCAGGATGTCGATTGCGGTCTGGTTATCGCCCGCCTGGAGGTGCTCATAACCGATGATGTTGACAACGTCCTCGGGAAACAGCTTCGCCTTGGAATCTTGGGCGCGGGCCTCGGCGAGCTGCTGGCGGACTCTGGTGGCGCCGCCTGGTTCGTCAATGGTGTTCAGGACGCGAGCGTCCGCGGAAATGGGTGGTGGGTCTTTGGCAACCGGAGCGTGACCGGGGGTTTTGAGGAGTGTCGTGACGTACCAGTCGACGATGAGGCCGGGGAGTTCGGGATTGGCGGCGAACATGTCGGACCCGTGGCCGCCCTTGGTGTAGTGAACGAACTTCTTTCCCGGGTTGGGAGTGAGAGTGTAGAGCCACTCGATGGTCTGAACCGTGGGAGGAAACTCATCGTCATCAGCAACGGCGAAGAAGACGGGGAGCCTGGGGGAATTGCGAAGGAACTGGCGGCCCTCAAAGTTAGCGGGTCCGGAGAGCAGGACGAGGGACTTCACTTCGGGATGGCGGAGGGCGAGTTGCACGGAGTTTTGCACGCCACAACTGGCGCCTCCGGCGCCGATCATGTCACGTTGCACGCCGGGCTGAGACTGGAGAAACTGGAAGGCGACGTCGATGTCGCTGGGCCAGTGCTGTCGTTCCGCTTGAGCCTTGTCGGGCGGAAGGTCGACGAAGCGGGGTCCGCCGCTCTCCCCGTAACCACGTAGATCGAGGGTCAGGACGTTAATTCCCGAGGAAGCGAGTTGCTGGGCGAGCGAATCCCAGACCTTGCGCTGGCGGTTGCACTGGTGGAAAAGCATTACGCTGGGACCGGGCTTAGCGGCGGCGAAATAGCTAGCTTTGAGACTGGTACCGTCGGAGGCTTTGAGGTCGACGACACGCTCGGCGGAAAGCGCTGTTCCAAATGAAACCAGGACAAACAGGACGAGACTGCAGGAAAGAACACACCGGTTCGGCATGAGAGCCCTCCAGAAAACGGCACAATGATAGACGCACCACGGGTGAAAACGAATGCAGCTAGGCGGGAATCTGGACGCCGGAAGAATTGCGAACGGGGGACGAAGAGGATTTCGGCACGGGAAACTTAAAGGAGACAGTGGTTCCAGATTCATCGGAAGAAATCTCCATCTGCCCCTCGAAACGGCGGATTCGTTCTCGCATGCCGCGGATGCCAACGCCAGCACCGTGCGCCTGAATCTCGGCGAGACGGTTGGCGGGAATGCCCTTGCCTTCGTCCTGAACTTCGAGAATGACATTGTTGGCGGCGCGCCAGATACGGATTTCCGCAGTTTTGCTGCCGGAGTGGCGGTGAATATTGGTGAGGCACTCCTGTACGAGACGGAAGATCATGAGTTCCATCTCGTGCGGGAACCTGCCGAGATCTTCGGGGATGTCGACGTTGATGCTTAATCCGCTACGCTCGGCAAGACCCTGGACATACCAGCGGAGGGCGACGGGCAATCCGCTCTCGTCGAGCAGCGGCGGGTGCAGCAAGTACGACATGGTGCGGATCTCCTGGCTCAACTGCCGGACGAACTGCTGCGTCTCCTCAAGATGGGAGATCAGTTGCGGGTCGCCTTCGCGGGCGAGCTGGGCTAGATGGCCGAGGCTCATGCCGAGGGCGGTCAGGGTCTGGCCGGCGCTATCGTGGAGCTCGCGCGCCACGTGGCGGCGTTCGTCTTCCTGAATTTGCAGCATGCGCTGGGAGAGTTCGCTGAGCTGCTCAGACTGCTTGATGACTTCGGCGGTTCGGAGTTCGAGCTGATGAGTGCGGACACGCACCTGGGCTTCGGTGAATTCCTTGCTCTCGCGGAGAGCGTCCTGCGCATGTCGCAGTTCCGTAATGTCGGTATTGGTGCCGAACCAGCGGGTGATCTGGCCGGCGGAATCCTTGATGGGAACGGCGCGAGAGAGAAACCAGCGATACTCTCCGTCGTTGCTGCGCAACGGAAAGGTATCTTCCCAGATGACGCCAGCTGTGATGCAGCGCTTGAACTTGTCGATCACTTTGTCGGCGTGATCCGGGTGCAGGACGTTGCGCCATCCCCAGCCTTGCATATCGTTCAAAGTTCCGCCTGTGTAATCAAACCAACGCTGGTTGTACCAGGAAATCCATCCGGTATTGTCCGACATCCAGGCGAACTGTGACATGTTGTCGGCGAGGGTGCGGTAGTTTTCCTGGGCAAGCTTAAGGTCTTCTTCGGATCGCACGCGAATACGTGCCATTCCCAAATGCGTTTGCACCCGGACCAGCAACTCGCGGGCACTGAAAGGCTTGATGAGATAGTCATCGGCGCCCTGCTCCATACCCTCGATGCAGGATTCCTCGCCAGCGCGAGCTGACAACACGATCACTGGGAGAGTGCGGGTGCGGGAATCCGACCGCAACTCGCGGAGCAGACCGAAGCCATCGAGACGGGGCATCATGACGTCGGTGAGAACAAGTTCGGGAAGTCGTTTGCGAATTGCGGCGAGCGCCGCTTCGCCGTCAGGGACGCATTGGACTTCGTAGCGCTCGGCCAGGATGCGGAACAGGTACTGCCGCATATCGGCGTTGTCGTCGGCGAGCAGGACGAAGGGACGGTTTTGCGCATCGACGACGGGGCTGTCCGCGGGCATCGACATCAGTTCGTGCCCCACAGGAAGCTCATCGTAGGAATCGGAGAGCGCGGAATCGGGAAGCCAGCGCAGGGCTTCCTCCACGAAGGGCGCGGCTCCGACAGCGGCGGATCTCAACGTACGTGCGAGGCCGATTCGTTCGGCAGAGAGATGGGCTTTTCCCAGAGGGAGACTGACGAGAAAGGTGGTGCCCTCCCCGACGGCACTTTCGACACTGATGGAGCCGGAATGCAATTTCACCAGTTCCTGCACGAGGGCGAGGCCAATGCCGCTGCCCTCGTGGGTGCGGCTGCGTGTGTTGTCGACGCGGTGGAAGCGCTCGAATACGCGGG
>Ga0210401_10001971_pt1 | contig 23163 bp, 19 predicted proteins | sample IncBWH32MmetaG_FD_150866 | JGI IMG/M metagenome (GOLD analysis project Ga0210401, IMG submission 150866) | Forest soil microbial communities from Barre Woods Harvard Forest LTER site, Petersham, Massachusetts, United States - Inc-BW-H-32-M | ecosystem: Environmental > Terrestrial > Soil >... | reverse complement strand
GGCGAAATCTATAATTTCCTCGAGCTGCGCCGCGAGCTTGAGTCACTGGGAGCTTCTTTTCGGACCGAATCGGACACCGAAGTCATTCTTGAAGCCTGGCGCGAATGGCAGGAAGGGATGCTGCCACGTTTCAACGGCATGTGGGCGCTGGCGATATTTGATACCGAGACAAATTATCTGTTTCTCGCCCGCGACCGTTTCGGTATCAAACCGCTTCTTTACGCGGTCACGCCGGAGCGTCTGGTGTTTGCGTCGGAGCAGCGCGCCCTGATGCAAAGCCGATTGTTCGCGACATCGATCGATGTTGGGGTGGCGCGGAGATTCGTGCTCGACGCTTTCGGCGTAGAAGGTAGCGAGCGCACCCTCTGTCGTGAAGTGCGCCGCCTGCAAGCCGGACATTTCATGTGGGTGCGCAAGGGACGGCTGGACATCCGGCGCTGGTGGAACACGGTGGATCATTTGCCGGCGCTACCGAGGAGCGATGCCGAGCAGGTCGATCGCTTTCGCGAGCTGTTTCTGGATGCCGTTGGCTTGCGGATGCGCAGTGACGTACCGATCGGGACCTGTTTGTCGGGAGGTTTCGATTCCACTGCCGTTTTGTGTACGATGGCGGCGCACGAAAAGGCCGGGATGGGACCGCGCGACAATGCCGCGTGGCGCCACGCCTTTGTCGCGACATTTCCGGGCGCATCCAATGACGAAAGGCCCTTTGCAGAGCAAGCCGCCGCATGGGCGAAGGTCGACCCGACCTTCCTGGAAATTGGTCAGAAGGAGGCCTTGCCGGATCTCGAGCGTATCCTGACCGACGCCGATGATATCTATCTTCTTCCGCCAAGCCCGATATGGTTGATCTACCGGGAGCTTCGCCGACAGAAGGTTGTTGTATCGCTCGACGGCCACGGCGCAGACGAATTGATGGGTGCCTATCGCCAGGAGGGTGAGGCGTTGGCATTCCGCCTGAGGAATACGCTCGCGGGTTTTTCTTCCAGTTCGGATTGGGCGAGCCGAGGGGTGGATCTGTTGCGTGTGCTGACAATCAAGCGGCAGGGGCATTATTTCCTGCGCGGGGGTCTGCGCGATGTGCCCGCCCAGCTTCCGCTGTTGGGTGACGATGATACGCTGCCGCCGGATTGGGGTTCCCTCAACAGGCGCCTCTACAGGATGTTTCATGGCACCGTACTGCCTACAATCCTGCGAAATTTTGATCGTATCTCGATGGCCCATGGCATTGAAGTCCGGATGCCGTTCATGGACTGGCGGCTGGTGACCTATACGATGGCGCTGCCGGAAGCGAGCAAGTCGTGCGGCGACTACACCAAACTCATCGCGCGCCGCGCCCTGGAAGGTCGCATGCCCGAGACCATTCGTATGGGTCGCCGGAAAATAGGCTTCAACTCGCCGATGCCGGAATGGCTCAACGGCTCGCTGTCCGGCTGGGTCACCTCCTTGCTGGAACAGAAGGTCCCCGCGTTCGCCGAACTCGTGGACGAAAAAAAACTGCGCGCCGCGGTCGATCGACTGACGGCGTCAAAGACATGGGGTTGGGAGTCGGCAGGGCGGATTTGGCCGTATTTCAACATGAAGTGGATGTTGGCAAGGTACAGCTGAGTTATGCGCCTTCTTCAAAATAGCGCACTATATCCGTCATATCTGCCGCAACTAAACCAGCTTGCGCGGCAAGCCCATACCTTCGAGCAGCGCCGCCAAATTTTTTTAGACGACCGCTTTGGTGCCATGCATTTCTTGAAACCGATCCTCGAAGGAGACCCGGATGCATTCTTCACCAATGGCGACGATGAAATATTGCAGCGCCATTGGGCGAGCGAGAACGGCATGCACGGCAGGCCGTCGCTTGAAGATATTTTGCTGGCGCAGATAGAGCACCACCGAGCCGAGATTTTCTATAATCTTGATCCTGTCCGCTATCCGAGTTCCTTTGTTCGCAAGTTGCCGGGCTGTGTTAAAAAAACTCTTTGCTGGCGGGCGGCCCCATCCGGCAATGCAGATTTTACCGCTTACGGTGCGGTGCTTTGTAATTTTCCATCAATGCTAGAATCCTGGCGCCGCAGAGGCTGTCGAGCCGAATTCTTCGTTCCCGCGATCGACTCCACAATGGCAGAATATGGAAATGGCGACAGACCTATCGACGTGCTTTTCGTCGGCGGCTATTCGCGGCATCATTCCGTCCGCTCGAAAGTTCTCGACTGGGTAGCACGTCTTTCGGACGCCTGGAACGTGGTCTATTGCCTCGATGCGTCGAGGCTGACCATGCTTGCAGAAAGTACGCTCGGCCGCCTGCTGCCGCTACAAAAGTATCGTCGCCCCAAAACCATTGCAGAACTCGCCAAGCCGCCGGTTTTCGGGCGGCAGCTTTATGAGTTGATTGGAAAGTCAAAAATCGCGCTTAATGGCTCTATCGATATGGCCGGAGACGATAGGGGAAACATGCGTTGCTTTGAGGCTATGGGGTGCGGTGCCTTGCTGGTATCGGACGCCGGCAAATACCCGGATGGAATGGAAGCGGGCGTGACGATGGAAGTTTATGAATCCGCTGACCATGCTACGAAGCTAATCTCGAATTCTCTGAGGAACTGGCCAAGGCCGGCGGTGATCGCGGCCGAGGGACGGCGCCGGGTTTCGCAGATTTACACCAAGTCATCGCAGTGGAGCCGGTTTGTTGGTCTCGTCGCAGACGTCTAGAAGTGCCAGGGCGTTTGGAGGGTGCGGCCGGCCCACAGTTAGACCGATAAGAAATGCGAACAGATGAAGCATCTTACGATCGGATGAAGGGGAGGACGCCCGCGGTGCGTCCACTCCTGAAATCCTTTCGCAGGTTCAACTTTGATTTCATTGCTCAGCGGCTATTAGGGCGCGCGACTTGCGTTATTCACCAAGGCGCGAGGTTGTACCGAACCGCCAAGATCAGGAATGCTTCAGGGGACAGCCGCAAAATCGTAATAGGATGCCATACCCACGTGCTTGGCGAGTTGTTTACGTTCGCACATGGTGGCGAGATCAAGATCGGAGAATGGTGCTACATAGGCGAGGGAAGCCGGATATGGTCGGCTGCGTCGATCGAGATTGGAGATCGCGTACTTATATCGCATTCGGCTAACGTCTTCGACAGCCTGACACATCCTCTTCAGGCGGCGGCGAGGCACGAGCAGGTCAAGCAAATCTTCGAACAGGGCCACCCGCAAAAGCTGTCGCTTGACGAAAGGCCGGTGAGGATCGGTAACGATGCATGGATCGGCGCATGCGCGATGGTTTTGCGCGGCGTCAGTATAGGGGAGGGTGGCATCGTGGCCGCTGGCGCCATTGTCACGAAAGATGTTCCAGCTTTCACCATCGTGGCAGGAAACCCCGCGGTCGTTGTCAGGGAATTAACGCCAGATGAACGCTGACCCCGCGATATCAACATGGGAAAGCGCGGTGACTTGGCTGCGAAACCAGCCGGAACAACGGCAGCTTATCCTCGATGCCTTTTATGATGACCCCGTGATTGATGCGGCCGAGCGCTATTTCCGAAGCAGCGAATGGCACGCCGTTTCGAGGCTTTTGCAGGGCAGGACTGGCGCCGCGCTCGATGTCGGCGCTGGACGCGGCATCGCGAGCTACGCGCTTGCCCGGGAAGGCTTCGCGGTTACCGCGCTCGAACCTGATCCGAGCTTGATCGTCGGCGCCGGCGCAATCCGTGCACTGGCCGCGGAAGCGGCGCTGCCAATTCACGTGGTGGAGGAGTTTTCCGAGCGCCTGCCGTTTCCCGATGGCACGTTCGACGTTGTCTTCGCCCGAGCCGTTCTGCACCATAGCCGCGATCTCGAACTTACGTGTTCTGAGATGTATCGCGTGCTTCGTCCCGCTGGCGTTTTGGTAGCCGCGCGCGAGCATGTCATCAGTAGAGAGTCCGACCTTGGTCAGTTTCTCGACCACCATCCCTTGCACCACCTTTACGGCGGCGAACATGCGTTTGTGCTTGATCGCTACGTCGGTGCTTTAAAGGCTGCCGGTTTTGGGCATTTGGAGATACTCTCTCCGTTGAAAAGCCCAATCAATCTTTTCCCTCACACGGTCGAAACCTTGCGGGATGTCGTCCTGGATAGAGTATCGGAGAAGATTCCCGCAAGACCGCTGTGGCGCGCCTTGCTTGGCTGCAATCTGGTTTTTCAAGCGCTGCTGTCGATTGCCGGGCACTTCGACAATCGGCCGGGGCGGCTGTACTCCTTCGTTGGTTATAGGACGGCATCATGATTGTCTGGATCACGGGCGCCAACGGCTTCATCGGCCGTTACCTCGCTCGGGCATTGGCCGACGCCGGCCACACGGTGCACGGCGTCGGTCATGGCGCGATTCATGACTCGGATAGAGAGCGCCTCGGTCTGCAGAGCTGGCTGAATGGCGAAATCGATGCAGCCAATCTCAATTCGCTGGCCATCGCACATGGACCCCCCTCGAAAATTTTCCACCTGGCGGGCGGGTCGTCCGTGGGGTTATCGATCGCGCAGCCCTTTGAAGACTTTTTCCGAACCGTCGACAGTACAGCACGATTGCTCGAGTGGCTTCGTGGCTCCGCCCCGCAATGTCACATCATCGTGGCGTCGAGCGCGGCTGTCTACGGTTCGAGCCATACGGGTGCGATTTCGGAAGACGCGGCGTTGACGCCGATGTCGCCGTACGGTTGGCACAAGCTGATGATGGAGCAGCTGTGCAACAGCTATGCTACAAGCTTTGGCCTTCGCAGCTCTGTGGTGCGGCTGTTCTCGGTTTACGGACCGCGTCTGCGCAAGCAACTGCTGTGGGACGTCTGCAGCAGGCTTGCGCAGGGCAAAACCGAGCTTGTTCTGGGAGGAACGGGCGACGAAATGCGCGACTGGACCGATGTTCGCGACGTTGTGCGGTTGCTGACGAAAGTCGGCGAACTACCGAAAGCGGAAACGTTTCGGGTCATCAATGGCGGATCGGGTCGCGGCACGAGCGTCGCCGTGATTGCGAATTTGCTGGTCAGCCACTTTGACCGCGACATCACTGTGCGGTTCTCCGGGGCCGTAAGGGCAGGGGACCCGTTCAGCTTGCTGGCCGAGGACGCGCGGCTGCGCGAGATGCCGTTCGACTGGAGGGTCCAGATCGACCAGGGCCTTGCGGACTATGTGAGATGGTTCAAGGATCAGTCCCTTTGATCGACCGTCGGCCGCTGCGTGTCGGTTTCACCGCCATCTCTCGCCGGGTTTCGGCCGGTGCTCACAATTACCAACTGAACCTGTTTGCTGCGCTGAGCCGCTATTGCCCCGGCGAGATAATTCCAGTTCTGTTCGCCGGTACGAAAGACGACCCCTCCGAGCTTGCCGCGTTCTCGCAAATCCCCGCGGTCGAGGTCGCACGGTCGAGTGTTTTCGACCGCCAGCGACTTTTCTCCGCATTGGCGTTTGGGCTCGATCGGCCGGCCGCGGCCCAATTCCGAAACAGGCGTATCGACGCCGTATTTGAGAGCGCGCGTTTTTTTGGCTGGCGCCTGCCGGTTCCGGCCATTGCCTGGTTTCCGGACTTCCAGCATCTCCGGCTACCGCAGCTGTTTTCGCCGGCGGTGCGGTGGCGTCGCGAACTCGGCTTTCGCGTCCAGATCATGTCAGGCCGGCACATCATGTTGAGCAGCGAAAGCGCTCTGGGCGACTTTCGGAAGTTTTATCCTGGCCGGACAGACGTTTCGGTGGTCCGCTTCGCGACGTCGCCCGATGCCGCGCTCCTGACCGCCAATATCGCCGAGATCCTGAACAAATACGATTTGCCGCCGAGATATTTCTATTTGCCGAACCAGTTCTGGCGGCACAAGAACCATCAAGTCGTGGTCAACGCGCTGACGATCCTGAAACAGCGCGGATGCGACATCGTCGTGGCAGCTTCAGGTAGCCCGAAAGACACCGGGGGAACGGACTATTTCGACAACCTGGCACGAGAGGTCGCGGGGCGCGGTCTTAAAGCCAATTTTCGCTACCTCGGAATGATTCCGCTGGATCATGTTTATGCGCTGTTGCGCACGGCAGTAGCAGTGATCAACCCATCCCGCTTCGAGGGCTGGAGCACGACCGTCGAAGAGGCCAAATCATTTGGCGTGCCTTTGCTCCTTTCCGATATCGATGTCCACCGTGAACAGGCAAGAGATACCGCGTGCTATTTTGGACTCGACGATCCTGCCACGTTGGCCGATATGCTCTGGCGGACCATGCAGAATGCGCCTGCGGTTGTCACCCGCGATCTGCAGCCGGGTCTCGATCGGCGCGTCGCCGCCTTCGCCGAAGATTTTGCGGGCGTTGTTCGGAATAAGGCCAATCGTCGCAAGTGATGACAGTCCGCGACATCCAGGCGAATGCCCGCCACTAATTGTTCCCGTGTCAATCGGCTCCCAGCCGAGCGAGTGTAACTTTCTCGGACGCGCAACGAGAGGGCGTCCGATTCGCGACCAGAGACAGGTTAGTCCGGTAGCCTTGAGAGATATTTCAAGGAGTTTCTCGGGAACTGACAGCAGCAAGGGCGGGCTGCCTGTGAGGCTGTTTCCCCATTTGCGGAACTCAACAAGCGTGGCATTGTCCCTAGGTAGATGTGCGTGGCCGATCGCAGTTCCCGAAACTGGCGCGGTCGTCTTATCACTTTTCATGATTTCGCGCGTTGATTGCGGAACAGGTCGCGCCAGAGAAGCGAGCGCTGGTGAAGCGAATCCTAAAGATACTCAGCTACATTGCGGCCGGACTCTACCTGCTGGTCGATGCGATATTTATGACGATCGCCAGGCCGATTGCCGACTGGATCGCGAGGCATGTGGCGCTGAGGAGATTAAGAGATTGGATCAAATCATTGCCTCCCTATCCCTCTCTCGCCTTGTTCTCTGTACCGGTCATCGTGCTCGAGCCGATCAAGCCGATAGCAGCCTACCTGGCGGCTACCGGCCAGTTTGTGAGCGGAGCTGTGACTTTCATTTTTGGCGAATTGCTGAAGCTTGTCTTAGTGGAGAGGCTGTTCAGCCTCACACGCGAAAAGTTGATGCGTATCCCTGCCTTTGCGAGGCTGTATGAATCCTACAGCCAGGCCATAGCGTGGCTGAAGGGAACGGAGGCTTGGCGAACCGTCCAATCGCTCACAAGCAGCGCTCGCGATTATTTCAGGGCAACGGGCGCGCAAGTAGCGCATTGGATTAAGTTGCTTCGTCGAAGAGTACAAACTAGCCGGCACCAACATCGCAAGCGAGGCCGCGCGGACTAGACACACTTGTTGCTCGACGGACGAAATATCGAACGCCTTGCGCCGGCCATCGACCTGTAATGTCTGCTGTCCCCTGCGAAAATTACTTCGTCAGTATCCAGTTCAATGTGGAAATACTCAATGGCTTGATCGCCGTCCATGGCAGCTGGCGCGATCGATTTATCATTGACGAGATACATGACGGGAATGAGCGCACAACCAATGAGCAGAGAATGTCGGGAGAAAGCGCGGCGGGGATAATTGTCGTCAAGAGCCGAGCGCGATGCAGCTACGAATGTTGCTTTGTTGAGCAGTCGCGTTGGTTAGGACCGCAGTCAGTCCCGTTCGTTGTAGCGGTGAGCTCGGTAATCGTCTTTTCGGTACACAGTAGTCACCGCCCGGGCTGAGAGGCGTTCCGTAAACCGGCGCAACTGGGTCTTGTTGTGGCCGTAGAAACCTGAGGCCTTCTCCTGAACATACTCGACGACCTTTGCGCGGACGCGTCGGTCGAGCCGCGGTGTTTCTAGAATCCGATTGATCAGTGCCCCAGAGAGTCCGTAATTCTTGTGTTTGGCCCTAAGAATGGTCCAAGTCGTGCTTCGAGAGAGGCCAAGCGCGGTCGCCTGTTTATCGAGCGAGACGAAGCCCGCCGCTTCGAGGGCATCCGAGAGTTCTTTGATCTTTGAGCTCTGTCGTTCCTTGGCGTCTGAGTCCTCAAGCCGCATACGGTTGCCCCCGCCCAGAGACAGCTTCGCGCTTCATCTTTGTCGCTTGCTCAGCGTCGCTTGGCTCACTGCGATCGTGATTTTTCATGTTACCCCAATTACGAACGCGAGTTGCGGTGCTGCGTCCCGATTCAGTTCACTTTGGCCGATTGTGTTGCCCAGCAGCAACAACCGTGCCAATCCGACACGTCTTACGGCTGGTGAACCAAGCTGCTGATTCCAACCGTGAAAAACCTGGATTCGTGAGCTGTCGCAACTCTTTCAATTCGTCGCGTTCAGACCGGAGTAGGTAACATCAACTTCACCGACTTTGAGGCACGCGCAAAATTGCGTTTACAGCGATGATTGCGAACGCGAGTTTGCAGAGCAAAGATGACCGAATCCGGCATGATGCTGAAAAAAATTTGGGGCGGCTGGCGTCGTTTAGGCAATGTTCACTTTTGAACATCAGGGAACAATGCGGTCAACCGCAAACATTTGTGATGTAGAGCCAGTGCGTGGCTCAAAAAAACAATGCTGCCCGGCCAACAATCCTCGGTTTCGGCGGCGCGTCATACGAGCGACTACGTCTGATAATCCTTCACTTTTCGACCCGCGGCAGGGAGGCCGGAAAATTCATAGCGGCTTCACTGACTTTGAGGCATGCGCAGATTAAGGGGCAGGTGCGCGGCCAGTCGCAGCAAATCGCGCGTGCGATCCTGCGGATCACGCAGCAATGCCAACCGATTGCGGCACGGTGCTGAAAAAACGAGCGGCCGGTTTAAATTTAATCCGGAGTAAGTTGTTGGCTGATCGCATTTGCTTTGATAAATCATAAAAGTTGGGGCATTCAACGGCGCAAACAAAAATGCCGTTGGTTCGGTGCGGGGGATCATCGGCGGTTATGGGCCTGCCATCACCAACTTCGCGACGCAAGAACAAAGTTTATTTGTCCATTTGGGACGTGCTCTGGGCTTTGGTGTCGCCGCTCGCTGCCTTATGGATGGGAAACGCTCTGGTCTTGTCGCAGCAGGACTGGGGCATGATAGCGATTTACTGTGCGCTCTCATCCGGCTTTGCGGTCATGGCATTTCTGGCGTTCAGGCTGCAGGACAGCCTGACGCGACACTTTTCCGCGCATGAAGCGATCGACATCGTCGAGGCCGTGTTATTTGCGCAGCTGATGACCGGTGGCTTTCTGTTCACACTCACTCGCCTCGACGGGATTGCCCGGTCGGTGCCATTGTATCACGGCCTACTGCTCGCAGGCGGGCTGATTTTCCTTCGTATCCTGATGCGCGGTGCGGGCGAAGAGGAGGGCGCGATCGACTTCCAGTCACGCCGCGAACGAATTATCGTCATCGGCGCTAATCGTCTTGCGTCCTCCTTCATTTCGATGCTGAAAGCCTACACGCCGGGTCGAGCAGTCGTGGTCGCGGTACTTGAGGACAAGTCAGGCAAAATCGGGCGCGCGCTCGGCGGGGTCGAGGTGCTCGGAACGTCGCAGGACCTGGATCCGATCGTCGGCGAATTTGCTGTTCACGGGGTGCACATTGACCGGGTGATTCTCGCCGGCGATAAGGACTTGCTTAGTTCCGCGGCCTTGCATGACGTCGAGCGCGTCTGCAAGAAGCGTCATCTTGAGCTATCGTATTTGCCGCGCATGCTGGGGCTGACAGAACCGGCGCGGTGGGAGCCGAATGTCGCTGCCGCAGCAGAACCTACCCCCGAGCGCCATTTCTTTTTGCGGCTGAAGCGGTTGATCGACATTGTGGCATCGCTTGGGCTGATGCTCTTGCTGTTACCCATCTTTGCCGTCGCAACGCTGCTGGTCCTGATCGATGTCGGCTCGCCTGTGCTGTTCTGGCAGGAGCGGACCGGTTGGAGGGCACGGCCATTTTTGATTTACAAGTACAGGACCTTGCGTGCGCCGTTTAACTCCGAGGGCCGGCCGGCTGTCGGAGATCGACAACCCTCGGCGATCGGTCGCTTCCTGCGCGCGACGCGCATCGACGAGCTGCCTCAGCTCATCAATGTGCTACTTGGGGATATGTCGCTGATTGGGCCTCGGCCGTTGCTGCCGGAGGATCAGCCGTCCAACACCGCGTTGCGGCTTTCTGTTCGTCCGGGAATTACGGGATGGGCGCAGATCAATGGCGCCAAACTCGTCGCCAAGGAGGACAAGGAGACCTTCGATGAGTGGTACGTCCGCAATGCCTCGCCCTGGGTCGACACAAAAATCGCGCTGTTGACGCTTGGTGTTCTGGGCCGGAACTATCTGGGGTCGGCGGAGGCCTCGGCGGACCTGGCCCAGGTGCAGTCCAAGCGCGCCAAGCTGGCGATGCCGGAAACGGCTGTGCCGGACCAAGCGCCAACGCAAAAAGGCATGCATCCCGCAGCGACTGTGAAGCGCTCTCCTTAAGCACCCAAGCCCGCTTGCGTTCGCGCGGGCATTGCCGCCCGGGGCTTTGGGGGTCCAAATCCAAAGGGCGGTTCAGAATATCCAATGCCCGCGGCCAGGAAAGTCACGCTGCGTTTATGGAACCAGCCGAGGTGTTGCAGCGAGTGCTTGCCTGACCTGGAGGGCGGCCCATGTGGTACCTGCTGCAATCTCTACTCATCTTCGCCGTCGTCGCCTCGAACATCCATTGGCGATGGACGCCGAACCGCTACATCCCGCCTTTGCTGGGTATTGGGCTGCGTCCCGCCGTCGCTGGGGCAGTAGAACGCATCCGTGAACAATGGTCCCTTGAATTGGTCGGCTACGATCACGCCCGAAACAACGACGAGAGCAAGGACAACAGCTGGTAAGTTCATGCTTCTCTTCTTTCCGTCGGGGCTGGGTTCGCCTTCAGCAGCGGCAAGCCGCGCATGCCATGGCTCGCGTGCTTTGCGTTCGCGGGCAGGAGACAATAACGCACCCAGGAAGAGGCCGGAAATGAATGCGACGAAGATGAGGATGATGTACAGAGTTAACCATTCGTCTTCATACATGGCGAGCCACTCCATCGAGGCGATGGAAACTGCGCAACGTCCGCGGCTTAAGATTGTTTCCGCTTCGTGTCGTTTCCGCTGCCTAATTCCAGCGGCATTTATTAGGGCAGACGATCCTTAATGCACAATGTACATAACCCTGCATGACTCAGAACTGGCCGCTGGTAAGTCTTTTGCTGCGGGCTGGGTAGGTTAAGCGACATGACCAAGCGCGCCTCTGCTGTCCGCATTACCTCGTAAGCGGACATCAACGGCAGGGTGGATTTATAGGTAACCGCCATAGGTGGATTCTGGGCGGGTCCAAAGTATTGGCTCGCGCGTCAAGAACCATATGGCGCGGTTGGCTTGTGCACAGCTGCGGTATGGCTTTCATAAGTTTTCCCGTCGGCAGCCGGATCGGGCGTCCCCAGACGCCCCTTGGTGAGATTAACGCTGGCACGTCGATCCTCGGTTTGCGACGGGGTCCGCTCGAAGCGAATGTTTTTGTCTGAAGGACGGTATACCGAGTACAGTTTGGCGTGAGTTGCATGCTTCCCCAGAAGTTTTCACGAGCTGCGATGAACGCCTGGTCCAAATCGCGTAAGGCGGTGACGGCATTCTCAAAGCATCGCTCCGTCAGGCTTGGCCTGGCTGTCGCATTGATGGCCTTTACGGCTGCGGATTCTGCCTATTGGGAGCGCTGCACGCCTCAGCCGACAAAGATCTTTTCGGGCGTCACGTATGGTTGCGAACGTCTGGAGCGCACCGAACAGGGGCACGGCGTCTTGCATTGGGTGCGCGTCGAACTCGACGCTCCGGGAATCGAGCTTTACGTGAGCCCGCTCGATCGCCCTGCCCTTGAGCAGGGCTGGCAATATCGATTGCGGTGGATCGATGAGGTCGTGAGGAACGAGCGTCTCGCCGTCGCCATCAACGGGGCACTGTTCACCTCAAAGTATCGTTGGCGGCCGGGACTGCCGGGGGATCTCGCCAACGGGGTGGAAACCGTTGTTTCCGACCACGTGGCAAGCCATTTCTGGGAACACACGTATCTGTTGTGGTTCGACGATGATTTGCAGGCGCATCTGCGGCCATCGAAGCCGCCGAAAGCGGCCGAGCTTCGCCAGGCCAAATGGGGAATCGGAGGGCAGGGTGTCGGGCTGCATGATGGCAAGGTCTGGCCGGGCAGCAACCGGCAGCCCGATTCACGGACGGCCATCGGAATCGATGCCGAACGCAGGCTGTTGTTTCTGGCTGTGGCGCAGTGGGCCTCCCCCTATCTTGTGCTCGAACGGCTGGCCCAATTGGGAGCGCGCGATGCCATGCTGCTGGACGGCGGGAGTTCGTCCGCCATGGCCATCGGCGAAGGTGCCCGGGGCCTCGCGAGGGGAGCGTTGTTCGGAGGCTCGCGTCCGGTTGCGACTTTTTTCGGAGTGAGGGCGCGCCGACTTAGCGCGCCGCAGGGCAGTTGAAGCGTTCGCTCTTTGCTTCGAGCTATTGAATTGCACCCGAGGGGATGGGCGCCGGAGCGGTGAAGATCACAGTCTCGCACGGCCAGGGGTTAAGCAGTTCTTAACCTGTTGCGGCCACGCTTTGCGCCTTGGGAGCTCTGGGCGCATGACGGTATTTGTCCTCTCGGGACTGTTGATGGGTGGTCTTATTGGCGCGCGACTGACGGTGCTCGCCTTGCTACCGGCAGCCGCTTGCACGGTCGGAATTGCTGCGGCGGTGGCGATACTGCGCCCGGGAGCCCATGATTGGACTGCGCTCGACGTGACCGCTCTGCTGCTATTCCTGCAGATTGGATATTTGTGTGGTGCGGGCTTACGCGTCTATGTCCGCCCGCGCACGGTCAGCGAACGAAAGCGTCTGCACAGCTCCTGACCATTTCGAAGCCGCGATTCCCATGCAAATGAGGCGCGGCCGCAGCCGTGGATGGCGACGGGGGATCAATAGAACGAGTTCATCAGGCTACTGCGCTTGCCGCACATTGAGCAAACGAAACGCGGCTCTAGATCGGACAGCCTCACGCGATCCGGCCACCGATCACCGCTGCTTGTGATCGAGTGGCTGCAGCGATCAATTTGATCAATGAGCGAGCGACCGTGACTATCTGTTGGTTTTCACGAAATCCAAAATCTGGTCGGTGAGCAGCGTGTCCGCGGTGTTGATCGAATAAACTTCGGACATGTGGTTGTGCCGCGCCAGCACGACCGAGCGGATGCATCCGTTCGGGCCTTCGCATGCCGCCGCCTTCAAGAGATCGAATTGCCGTAAGAATACCGGCGCGTCGAACTCAGCCGTGACGATCATCAGCGGAATTTTGGTTGCGACCAGGCCCTTGATTGAGGAGCGCTCCGCATAGCGTGCGGGATCGTCGCCGAAATAGGCCTTTTCGGGAGCGCGAAACGCGCTTGCCGTGAGATCGTAGAGGCCGGAGAGCATGATAGCAGCTTTGATCCCGCCATCTCTGACTCTGTAAAATTCGGGATGCGAGACATAACTTGCGACATGAGTGGCGCCGGCCGAGTGACCCAACAGGTAGAGGCGCGATCCATCGCCGCCGCGGCTGCCGACATTGCCGGAGACCCACTTCACGGCAAGCGCGATGTCCTCCGCGCCGGCCGGCCACGGATACTGCGGAGCCAAGCGATAGGTCATGGTGACGCCGATAAAGCCGTGTCTTACGGCCCAGAGCGCGATGTTGTCGTAGAATGGACTCCCGGCGCTATGCGTGTCCCCAGCGATGAACGCGCCGCCATGGATGAAGATCAGCACGGGTTGCGCGCTTGAATCCGTCTTTGGCGTGAACACATCGAGCAGGTTGCGCTCAGCCGGCCCATACTTGATGTCGCGTTCGACCTTGATGCCTTGATAGGGTTCCTTCTCCTGCAGCGTCGCATAGTCGTCGGCCGTCTTGGGAAAATCGACGACGTTGCGGATCTCGATCGGCTTCCAGATAAGGTCAGCCGGCATCGCGCTTGGCTGTGCAGCTGCAGCCACCACTGCTCCGGTCAAGACAAAAACAGCGGCGACCGTCTTACTCAACAATGACCTCCGGATTTGCCCTTTTTTTGTTTTGTGATGCTTGGAAACCAATTCTTCATGTGGACGCTGGGCGCGTCGGGATGCTTTAGGGCTTTGAACGCCAGTGGGGCCGCCCCGTGCGAAGGAAATCAGAGCGGCCCCTGCCGACCGCTTCTTCAATTGCCCTGCTCCAAATCGACAGCGCTGCAGTCGGGTTTTAGGACCATAGGCAAAAAGTCGGATGGCCGCAGTGATACGCGTCACAAAAATCGCCGATGGCGCACGCGCGCAAACACGACCCCGACCGTTTGGGTAGGGACGGGCACCGGGGCCATCGGTACCCCCCAGAGAATGCACCGCGCGGCTCGACGGACAGCCGGAAATCGTCTGGCGATCGAGCCGATCAAGGGTCAGGGCTGGGTCAGCGACCCTAGTAAGTGCGTGCCTACAGCGCTATGCTTGAGCTGGGGTCAGTCTTTTGAGCTCCTCGAATGGCGTCGAAGAGTTTTCAAGCGCTGGTATTAAGCGCACTCCTGCTTGTCGGCGGCCCTTTGGCGGTGTCGCTATTCGCTGAAGATGAAAAACGCCGGGAAGCAGGTCCCCCCTATCCCAGCGGATCAGAGATCGTGTTCGAATGGCGATATTCCTGCCCTGGCGGGAGGGGCTGCTCGTTCAATTGTCCAGGATCGGCAGATGGCACATCGAGCGCCCCGAGATCGGGCGATGCATCGAACGCCACGAGATCGGGCAGTGCATCGAACGTCACGAGATCAGGCGGCGCGTCGAACGTCACGAAGCTTGCGATTCATTTGGGAACCATCCCTCTCGGCGGCACCGAAAAAGCCTTTGGCATATTTTATGAGTTTTCGACCATGGAGATTCCGCGCGCCAACGGTTTTAGCCTCACGACCGGAATAAGCACGCTCCCATGCCAAGTGAGTGGCATGAACCTCGACTATTCCGGGCCACCAAGACCGGTCCCTCCAGGCCAATAACTAGTCTAGCCAATACCGCTACCAACGCAGATCAGCGTCAGCGTGGATCAGCACTCTGCCTTGCGCATCCTGGCCAAGGTATTTATGCGGGCGGACCAACGTCCGCATACGTCCGGCGAGCAACCGAACTCGAACGCCTTAAGGCGTTTGCTAACGGCATTGTGAATTCAGTTTCATTTTGGGTTCATGTTCAGCGCAGCATAACTGCGAACCTTTTTGGACTGACTGCGGTCACGGTTTAGAGCATGAACGCGGTTTTTTCGGCCATTGATTTTCGTGTTTTGGGAGCGCGTATTGAGTAACCCCACTGAGGCTTCCGATCGTTTGCTTGCCCTTCATCTCGGTGCTCAGACCCTAATCAAGCAGCTTGAAGAACTTGAGCAACTTCGAGACCAGCTACGCAGGGCCGAAGCGAAAGCGGTAGGCGCGCGGCGGCGCCAGCGCTCCCGGCGCAAACGACAGACTGGCTGCGGCCCCAAGCGGCGCGGCAGCCGGAGGGTACGCTGAAGCCCTGGCGCCGTCAGCGGGCGTAACGATTGTCAGGATTTGCTCAGCGTAGAAATCCATCCAACCATTCGCGAGCTCGATTATATTTCTCTCTGCTGCAACGTATATTGGTGAGCATTTCCCCTCGCCCCCGGCCGATGTATTGGATGGCGTCGTGGGTGACGGGCATGAAGCAGGCATTGTGATATAAAAACATCACGACGTATGACCCTTTAGCTGCCATCAAGAACCGCGCAAACCGTACTGGTCGGTTAAGCTTGTCGGTTAAGGTTTTTGTCCGCGCTGCGGGTTAATTCTGGATCGATTGTATTTTTGCGGGGTCCCATCCTGCGGCCATCTGCACAAGAAACTTCCCGTAAGACCGCGGGACCCAGCCTCGCAAAGATGGGCCCCGTCCGATCTCGTGATCATGGGCCCGCAAGGAGCAGGCCCGGCCCCAGAAGATAACACTCGCCGAAATGCGCTCCTCAGGCGTGCGCGGGCTGCTGATCTACTGCGCAGATTATCGCCGCAGCCATCGCGATCAGCGGCGACCGATGGCCCGATGACGTTCGTCTGTCTGATCTCGAGCCCAGGTTTGTTTGTTCAGTTTAGGTTTTCGTTGGTAAACATGCCCGGCGCCTTACAATTGTGCTAGGTTCCTCGCCATGAAGACGATCATGACGATCCTTGGGGCCTTTCTCTTCTCTGCAGCGATCATCAGCCTACATTTACGAGTCATTTGCGCTGCTGATGGCATCATTGATTTGCGCGACCTACTAGGACTGAGGGCCAAGACGTGATCCGCGCCGCCTTCGATCCAAGCGTGAAGCCGCACTTCACCCACGAAGAGGTTCTTCTGATGGGGGCAGCGCGGTGAGCATCATCAATATTGCTGCGAAAATTCAGCGGTCCATTACCGCCGTTGCGCAAAATGTTCTATGCTCGGCGCAGGTTTAGCCGAGTGGACTTCGATTGTTCGCCGACAACAACATGCGCCACTCAAGGACTTGCGTGTTCCGCTCCCCCGGAGCGAGACAAGCCCTGGTCGCGTAGGAGTTTTTGGGGAGACCAGCGGATGGCAGCTAGACAGCACTGGATTCGATTGGCCTGCTTGGTTGCTGTTGCGACCGTGACGATTGGGCCAGCGGCCCCGAGCGCTGCGGCCGATCCTGCCACCGGGTTTTTCGGGATGGGATCTGGCTCGAAGTTGGCCGTGACGGGCACGATGCCAACTTCAACGCCCACTCCAACGCCTGCGCCGACTCCCGGGACAGGAAATTGCGGCATGCAGCTCGGCGGTCCCGCGATCTTCTGCGACACCTTCTCGACGAGCAATCCCGGTATTCAAAGCCGCACGGGCGGTCTCGATCCAAATGTGTGGGGAGTATCTCGTATCGGTGGACTGAATAGCCCAGGGCAAGGTCAGTACAATAGGTGGCTACCAACAGCGCTCGTTGACTGTAATGGCACGACGACGGTTGTCCCCCCAGACGATGTCGTCGTTTGCAATGGTCAGCTACGTGAAGCTCTCGACGACCAAGGCCACGTTGTTACCTTAGCGATGTATCCAAAACAACCTTTTGATTTTGAGGGACGAACAGGAACGGTATCGTTCGATGTTTCGAACGATACCCAAGGAATTCACTCTGCGTGGCCGGAATTTTGGTTTACGGATGCGCCGGTTCCGGCTCCTTTCACCCACTCTGTTCCTTGTGATTTCTGTTCTGTACCGCGACATGGTTTTGGAATTCGCATGTCGATTGACTCGTATGCTGGAAATCACGGGTTATGTCCCAATGGCGGAGACGTCGACAGATGGGGAGCAGCTGAGCTGGAAATTGTCCGTGATTGGGTTCCGGAAGAGAGATCATTCGGACATCCAAACGTACGGATATTCAGTTGTGTGAAAGCTTCTCCCGGACCCAATGGCCCTCTTAACCACCTCGAACTCCGCATCTCCCAAAATCAGATTGAACTGTGGGGCTCCGATGCCGGCAGTTCCGTACTACGACTGATGACCCGTTGGTCAAACGTGAATCTTTCGGTCACACGAGGGCTCGTCTGGCTAGAAGACACCCATTACAACGCGACAAAAGGAAATTGTCAGTCAACCCGCAAACCATGTCAAACACAGCATACCTTTACCTGGGACAATCTCGCTTTTGATGGCCCGTTCACGTATCGAGACTTCAGTTATGACGCGCTCGATGCTTTGGTTCCACACAGCGATGGTTCCGTTGACTTAGCCAAGTACGCAGCACCAAATCAAACAACGAGTTGGAATGTTCTGAACATGCCGAGCAACCCACAAGCGGCTGCGGCACGAGTGCTATTTAACTTCATCCCTGCAAACTGGCAGGCAGCGAAGACTCTCATCGTCACCGTTAACGGCAATCAGCATCCTACAGCGTGGCCATATCCGAGTTCACTTTCACAAGGCTGGTGGAAGACGCTAGCAGTTACTATTCCTGTGACCGATCTTGTCGCTGGGACGAATGTTGTTCAAATTGGATCAGTGGATCAGCCAGTGATTGTTTCCAATGTTAATCTCGTTTTGGTGAACGTCACAGGCGGCGTGCCGGTCTTGCCGGGCTCGGTGAATTCCTATCCCGAGTAGCATCTCCCGACGTCTACGCTAACGCGGCCGAGATCCGGAAAGGCGGCCTCGCAGCAGCCTGCACGGTCGGAATTGCTGCGACGGTATCGATGCTCCGCCCGGGAGCGCATGACTGGACTGCACTCGACGTAGCCGCTCTGGTTGTATTCCTGCAGATCGGATATTTGGGTGGCGCGGGGTTAGGCATGTTTGTTCACCCGCCGCGCGTCGTCAGCGAACGAAAGCGCCTGCGCAGCTCCTGACCGTTTCGAGCCGCGTGGGCTGCTAACTTCCCGCAATCGTCCGATACAACAGCATGCTCACTCCGCAGCCTGTTCGGTACAGTTTGCGAGCCGCGCCTTTGCATCCTCGCTCGATGCAGCTGGCAGATTGAGCGCAAGCGAGCGCTCCAGGGCCGATTTGCACTGGTCCCACTTCTTCAGCTGTTGGTAGCTCCTGCCGAGATAAAGCTGGATCTCGGCATCGTCGCGGCGGGCGCCCGCGGCCTGGTTCAAGAGCTCGACCGATTGAGCATAAAGCCCGCGGCGGAAGTTCAGGATGCCGAGGGTCTTGGCGAGTTCGGGATCATCCGGATAGGCCTGGCGCGCTTTTGTGGCCGTCTCAAAGGCCTTCGACCATCGGCCGCCCCGCCCGGCGTGGAGAAAGGCGAGATCGCGAAACGCACGTGCAAACAGTGGATCCGCATCCGCGGCCTCGGCGATCGGTCAAGGCGCCGCGACTGTGAAGCGCTCTCCTTAAGCAGCTAAGCCCGCTTGCGTTCGCGCGGGCATTGCCGCCCGGGCTCAAACGAACGATGCCTGGTATCGCACGCGTGAGGAGCGGTGTCTCCGTTTGGGCAACGGCTCTGAGTTGATACCAGAAATCGGCCGACGAGTGCGGCAAAAGTCGCGGCGGGTCATTCGGATTGCCATCCCGGCGCTCCCTCGTCATCTGTTTTCGTCGTAAGACGCTCCTGCGTTCGTCCCAGCGCGGTTGAGAGAACGAGCCAGCCCGCTGCGACCGGCAGCGCGCAGAGCGCGATGGCGCCAAGCTTCAACCCCAACACTTGCAGGCTGTCATAGACCCAGCCGTACAACGCGTCCGAGCCGCGATAGATCACCACGTCGATCAGGTTCTTCGCCTTGTACTTTTCCTCGCGCCCAACCACGGTGAAGAACACCTGCCGCGCCGGGTTTGCGATTGCAAAATTCATCCAGCGCTGCGCGACCTGAAGTGTCACCACGACCGCCAGGCTCGGCGCGATCGCTAATGCGCCGAAGCCCGCGACATAGATGGCGGGCAAAGCTGCGGCCGAAATGCCGGTGCCGAAGCGCTTGAGGAATGCGGCGGTCACGAAAACCTGCGTGGCCAGGCTCAAGAGGCCCACCGCGAGATCGATACCTGCAAACAGGCGGGTTTGTGCTGCCGCGTCGTGCATCATCGTTGCCGATACGATGTTGGCCTGCGCGAAATAAGCAATCGTCGCGCCGAACGAGAGCAAGCTGACCCAGCCGGCCACGCCCAGGAGATAGGGCGAGCGTATCAGTTCGGACAAGCCGGCGAACGCGCCGCCGCCAATACGCTGCCGTCGAGTATCTACTTCCGCCGCCGGCTCGGCCACGCGTTCAATTCGATGCACGCAGAGCACAGCCAGTTCGAGCAAGATAGCAGCCGCGATCAAGAGGTTGACCGGACCGAGCGGCCCCGACAGCCAGATTGTGATGATGGGACCAAGAAGCGCGCCAGCCGTTCCTCCAGCGCCGATGAACCCGAACAGCCGCTTGCCCTGCTCCGATGTAAACAGATCGGCCATGAACGACCAGAACACCGCGACCGCGAACAAGTTGAAGACGCTGACCCATACGAAAAACACGCGCGCCACGATCACTTTTTCGATGCCCAAAAACAGCAACAGCCAAAACAGAACAAGGTTGGCGACAAAGAAGTGGTAGACGATCGGAATAAATCTGACCGGTGGCAATCTCGCCACCAGCGCGCCGTAGATGGGTTGTGCGACGAGCAGGCTGACAAACGTCGCCGTGAACAGCCAGGGCAGGTTTTTGGTCCCGCCCGCAATGCCCATCTGATCGCGCAGCGGACGCAACACGTAGTAGCCGGCAAGCAGGCTGAAGAAATACGCGAACGACCACAGCGCCGTCGCCCGTTCGCGCGCGGTACCGGGCACCGTGCGCTGCAACCAGCCCCCGAGAGCCGCCGCGGAAGCCATCATGGTGCCAGCGACAGCTTCTGCTTGAGTTCCGCTGCGCTCACATTCTGGCCATATCCCGGCGCACCGCGCTGGAAGCGGCTCGCATCGGCCAGTCTGCCGACCTCCACCGGATCAAAGCCGGCATCGCGCACCAGTTGCGCTGCGACCTGGACTGCCTCCCGATCATCGCCCGCAATCGGCACCGCGAGCCTGGGGGCAGGCCGGTTCGCCTCGCGTTCAAAGATCGTATAGGAGAGCGTGTTGAAGGCGCGCACCAGCCGTGCGCCGGCCAGGTATTTTTGCGACGTCACTCCGATGCCATTCCGCTCGACCTCGTCGGCAATGGCGCCGTCGCGGCTGGCCACCGCATTGTCGGCGTCGAGCACGATCTTCCCCGCTAGCGATTTGCCGTAATCTTTGCCGATCTGCGGCAGCGCGCCGTAAGGCACTGCGATGAAGACGACGTCGCCAAAGGCAATGGCCTGATCGACTGTGCCGGCCTGTGCAAGGGGTCCCAGGCGAGCCACGAGGTCTTGCAATTCCTCCGGATGACGCGATGAAAGGAAGACTGGATGGCCTGCCTTGATCCAGAGGCCTCCGATCGTGCCGCCGATATGGCCCGCACCTATAATGCCGATTTTCAACTTGGGACTTGGGACGGTCTGACCCGATGCGGTCGTCGGTTGGAGTACCGCTTGGAGGATGAGCGCGCCTGCGGCGCCTAACAGTGCGCGGCGACCGCGATCAACAGTGACATGCTCGAGCATCATCAGCACACCAATTGCGAATTGCAGCAAATCGAGTCCTGCCCTCCAGCTTAGAGTCGATAACGCGAAAAGTGTTATAAATAGTCGCCTGGAATTGGCGCTCGCACAGAGTTGATCTCTCTCCCTAAATTTCAGGCGTTTGCCGCTATTGTCCTTTAGCGGCTCGGCGGATCTATTTGGGTGCGGCCGACGGAGCGGCATTCGGCTTCGGTTCCGAAGGAATAGCCGGTACGTCATCGTTTGCGCTGCACTGCTCGACATAAGAATCTTCAGTCATATCGCGTTTCATCATTGCTTCCTGATTGGCTCTCCATTCATCTTTGCAATTCTCTACAACTGTCTTCGAGACTTGTCCGTCTGTTTTGAGCGGTGCGGACAAGGAAGCCGGGGCGGTAGAAGTCGAATTTGGCTTGACAGTTTCCGCAAGTGCACTGCAATGCAGCATAGCTATCCCCGCAAGCGCGCCACAGACCAAACGAAGGTGCTTTTTCACCTTTCGACTCCTGTTGGCATTGCTTGTATCGCGAAAAGCTTTTCTATAACGCGTGGCCGCACCTGCAACCATTCCATTCGTGACCTCGCACAGACCAATTCGAACTTTTCGCGCCTGTTCCCCCACAGCTGTCAATTGTTGAATTTGGTTGATGTCTCTTATTGCCCTTCTATGGCCCTTCGCGTCGAAGGGTGACGCCCTAAGATTTTTGGTTCGGTTTTGGGAGCAGCGGAGATGCGAGGGCGCGCCACCACGGCCGAAAACGTCGCGGGTGACCCAGAGTTGTCATTCAGCGCCAATTCAACTCTAGCGGCCTGACAGCGGATACGCTGCATCCAGTGTTTCAAGCTCCTGAGGTGACAGTGTCATTGACAGTGCGACGGCGTTTTCCTTTACATGTGCGACGGACCCGGATTCCGGAATTGCAATGACGTTACCGCTTCGGATGGCCCAGGCCAGTGCAACAGCGGCTGGGGAGCAAGCGTGTGCTGCGGCAATACGCCCAAGAATGGGATCACCCAGCAGGCCGGCGCCGAGGCCGCCAAGCGGCGCATAGGCCATCAACGGCATGTTATGCCGTTCGCACCACGGCAGTAGGTCGCGTTCAATGCCGCGGCCGCCGAGGTTGTAAAAGACCTGATTGGTCACGCAGCGATCGCCTTGTGGAATATGGAACAGATCTTCCATTTGGGCGACTGTGAAGTTGGACACGCCCCAGGCACGAATCTTGCCAGCTGCGCGGAGACTTTCGAACCCCGCTACGACCTCGGAAAATTTGGCGTTCGGAGTTGGCCAGTGCAGCAAATAGAGATCGAGACGATTAGTACCGAGCCGGGTAAGGCTCGCCTCACAAGCATGTGCCATGGCATCTCCAGTGACGTCATTGGCTTCCACCTTGGACACTACGAAGGCGCGATCACGCTGGCCGGCAATCACGCGCTTGATCAATTCTTCGGAACGGCCTTCACCGTAATCCCCCGATGTGTCAATCAACGTCATCCCGAGCGAAAGGCCCGTGCGCATTGCTTCTTCTTCGTCAGCTGCCGGACGTCTGCCCTGCCCGGTACGCGCAGAGCCCTGACCGATCGCCGGGACAACGGTGCCGTCGCGAAACTTGACGGTCAGCGCTGTGCCCGTTGCGGCGACGGCAGTCGCTGCATCGAGACCCAACGCGCCTGACAAAGTCACCAACGAACCAAGCGCGACGCAACGTTCATTGAATTCACGTCGGCTCAGCAATCTTGTATCGCTACTCTTCACGACACTGTCCCTCGACTGCGTGCTCGATGTGAAGATCGATAAGCTGAGTTCCACTCGGCTAGCTCACCGCAAAGATGGAAGCCTCCGGCTGCTTAGTCAAGGTATGCGAAGCAGTTCTTAATCTCTTGCGGCCACGCTTTGCGTCTTCGGAGCTATGGCCGCGTGATGGTATTCATCCTCTCGGGACTGTCGATGGGTGGCCTCATTGGCGCGCGACTGACGGTGCTCGCATTGCTGCCAGCAGCAGCCTGCACCGTCCGGATTGCTGCGGTCTCGATGCTGCGCCCCGGAAGCCATGATTGGACCGCGCTCGACGTGACCGCTCTGTTGCTATTTCTGCAGATTGGATATTTGTGTGGTGCGGGCTTAAGCGTCTATGTTCGCCCGCGCATGGTCAGCGAACGAAAGCGCCTGCGCAGC
>Ga0210401_10001970_pt1 | contig 23167 bp, 17 predicted proteins | sample IncBWH32MmetaG_FD_150866 | JGI IMG/M metagenome (GOLD analysis project Ga0210401, IMG submission 150866) | Forest soil microbial communities from Barre Woods Harvard Forest LTER site, Petersham, Massachusetts, United States - Inc-BW-H-32-M | ecosystem: Environmental > Terrestrial > Soil >... | reverse complement strand
TCCTCCGCGCGCATTCTACCGAGCGGAGTCGAACGAGGGAAGCGGCAAGCGCAGCGCGACGGAATCTATTTTTTCCGCGCCGACGTCGTGCCGGCCTGGATGGATAGTGCGTATTGCAGAACGCTGGCGGGCGTCCAAACGATGCTGCGCGACTTGTACCAGGTCGCGAATTTTTCACCGCCGCCAACGGTTAGCGCTCGCGCGACGACCGTGGAGCAATTCTGATCGAGGGTCTTCCACGGCAGCAGGGGCCCTGCGAATTCTTGCCCATCGCGCACCAGACCCAATCCTTGCCACCAATCCTTGATGGCGTTTTCGTCGAGACCGTTGATTCGAACCGAATGATCAGGTCTTTGTCCTTCGTCATCCACGTCGCTCGCGAAATTGCGATTGCGAAAGGGATGCGAAGCGTAAACGTTGGGAATCTTGGTCGGCACTTGACCCGGATTTTCCGGCCACCACGAGACGTATGTGCGGTCAAGCTCGAGCGAGGCATGGCCCCACGCTTGCGTCGAACCTCGGAAATTCCAGATATGCACGGTGACCATGGCGACCTCCGTTGGCCGGGCGAGGCGGCAGGCTCTGCAAGCTGCGAGACCTTACTATACAAACAGAGAAGGGCGGCGGCAATATAACCGCGCCGATCGACGTTGTTCCCTGAGTCTCGGAAGCTCAGCCAGCTTTCAGTTTCCCCCGTCGATCGCGACGCTAGAGAATATTTGCGGCCGATATTTCGTCCCAACCTCCTCATGTTCAGCTGATTGTCAGGTAATTCTAACGTTGCCTTAACTCGCGATTCATCCAAGCGTGACTCGCGCCGTTCATAAAGTTTGCGGCTCAATGATCACAACTGCAGTGCGGTCAATGAGTACGGGCGTGTGTGCAGTCGGAGCGAGGCGTGAGAGCCGTCCCGATTGAACCTGCGACAGTCCAAACATTTTTGAAAGAGGCCAGATCATGCTCCGTCGTCGAAGTGTGTCCAGAATCTCTTTCTTTCTCGTTTTGATTTTTCTTTGCACCGAGTTAGCCACCACCGCTCTGGCACAGGGCACGAAAGGCTCCCTGTCCGGGCAAGTCACCGACGTTTCGGGGGCCACGCTAAAAGGTGCAAATATCTCCATTCAGCCGACGAACGCGACGGCCGTCTCGGACGCCGACGGCCAATATATCGTCAACGATCTCGATCCCGGCTCTTATACAGTGACCGTCACATATGTTGGATTTGCACCGTTCACGAAGACCGCCACCGTCGAGGCCGGACGGACCGCTGACGTCGACGCGCAGCTCGAACTCCAGGTCGTAAATCTTCAGGTCCTGGTTACGGCGGGCCGCACGTCGGCGGAAGCCGAAGCGATCAACGAGCAGCGCAGCGCGGACAACATCGTTCAAATCCTTCCCGAGGAAGTGATCCGCAGCTTGCCGAACGCGAACATGGCCGACGCGCTGGGGCGGCTGCCGAGCGTCACCCTCGAGCGCGACGAAGGGGAAGGCAAATATGTCCAGGTCCGTGGAACCGAGCCGCGCCTGAATAACACCACAATCGATGGCGTAAACGTTCCTTCTCCTGAACCGGGCGTGCGCGAGATCAAGTTTGACGCGATCCCCGCAGACATCGTCGAATCGGTCGAAATCAGCAAGACGTTGCAGGCAAACATGGACGGCGACGGCATCGGCGGCTCGATCAATCTCATCACGAAGACTGCAACCGATCGTCCGATCGTGTCGGTCAGCACGCTAGGCGGCTACACTCCGATTATCAACGGACGCGGACTGACCGAAGAAACGGGAACGATCGGCCGGCGCTTCGGGCCCAACAAGAGGTTCGGCGCCTTGATCGGTGGTTCCTACGATTGGAACGGGCGCGGCATCGACGACATCGAGCCTGTTCCTGACGTCGCAACACTTTCAAACGGCCAGCAGGTGAGCTGGAAGGACGGCATGGACATTCGCGAGTACCAATACTTCCGCTCGCGCTGGGGACTTGCGGGGAGCACGGACTATCGACTCGGTCAGGGCTCAGACATCTATCTTCGCGGTCTCTATTCGGATTTTCACAACTACGGTGATCGCTGGGCTTACACGCTTACGGACAACACGCAGGGGATTACCCTTCTGAATCCGTCCAACGTCGGCTGTCAGACCAACAGTGCCGGACAAACCGTAGCGCCTTGCACCGGCGCGCCTACGTTTAACGCACAGTTGAGAAATCCCGACATTGGAATCAGCAGTCTCGCGCTCGGCGGAAACCACGTGCGCACGTCAACAATCTACACGTGGATCGTCTCGGCCTCGCGCTCCTGGTACGGCAATTCGGCCTATTCGACGGCCGTATTCAGCTCTGCGCTGCCCTCGAGCACCTGCGATTACAATTCGGCTGCGACGACGCACGTGTACCTCCCGCAATGGAGCCCCCAGTGCTTCACGGAAGGCTACAATCCCTCGAACCTCGTGCTGAACAATATCAACCGCGATCTCGGCCACTCGGCGCAGTTGAATCTTCAAGCAGGAGGCTCTGCCGCCTGGAACTACCACCTCGGTTCGCGCGCGGCGACATTCGAAGTCGGCGGAAAATTCCGCAACGCTCATAAGTTTGCCGACACCTATGTGCTGACTCTGACGCCGGCCGGAACGATACCGCTTTCCACTTTCCCGAACCGGCTCACCAACTCGAATTATTACAGTGGCAACTACAAGCTGGGCTACAACGTCGACTATGAAGACACAATTGCCTACGCGGACAAGAATCCGGGCGCGTTCACTTCAGTCAGCACCCAGGGCCAAGACCCATCGCAATACGACCTGATAGAAAAGGTGACAGCCGGCTACGTGATGAACACGATCGACCTCAACCGCAAACTCCGTTTCATTGCCGGATTGCGTGTCGAAGGGACCAGCGATAGCGTTCAAAACCTCGCATTCGGCAGCGACGGAAGTGTCGCGCCGAATGCCTTCTCCGGCTCTTACAATACGATTCTGCCGAGCGCTTCGCTGAAATACGCCGTCGGCTCGAACAGCGATCTCCGTTTTGTGTATGCGCGCGGACTCTCCCGCCCCGATCCGCAGGACATCGCGCAGAAATTGAGTTGGACCACGGCCGCGAACGGCGGAAATCGGAACTCGGTCAGCTTTGGCAACGCGAACCTCAAAGCGGAAACGGGAGATGATTTCGACGTTCTGTTCGATCACTATCTCAATTCCTTCGGCGACTTTTCGGCGGGATATTTCTACAAGCGACTTGAGAATCCGATTATTACGACGCAGTTTGACCTGAACAACTATCAACCGCCCGGCGGCCCGCTTGGCAATTATTTGGCCACAGAGCCGGTCAACGGCGGAAGTGCTTGGATCAGCGGCATTGAGGCCGCGTACCTTCAGCACTTTTCCATGCTGCCCGGTCCATGGGCCGGCCTTGGGATCTCGGCGAACTACGGCTATACCGATTCACGAATCAGCGGAATTCCGGGGCGTTCAGACAGCCCGCGATTGCTGCGGACCTCGCCGAACGCCTTCAACATCAGCCCAACGTTCGACCGAGGCCGCTTCTCGGTTCGCGTGGGGCTTTCCTACAACCAGGCCAGCATCTACGGCTACCAATATTCGGACGGTACTCCGGGTGGCGTGAAGGGTCCGCTGAGCGACATCTACTTTTACTCGCACTTCCAGATTGATGCGCAAGGCAGTATCCGTATGGGACACGGGCTCACGTTTGTGATGTCTGGCCTGGATCTTAACAACGGAGTGTTCGGCTTCTACCAGGGAAGTGCACAGTACATGATTCAGCGCGAATACTACCGGCCGACGATCTCGGCCGGACTGCGCTGGGCGCTCGGCGAATAGAGGCAGCTCTAAGCTTTTCGCCCGAAGCGATTCCACACCACGCCGCGGCCGGCACGTCATCGGCCGCGGCGAACTAGATTCCCGAATTCAGCGCCGTTGCGAATGCAATGACGCCAACCGCCAAACACCGGCACCGCGCCTCGGCACCCGGCCCGGCGCGCCGGTGTTCCGTTGTGGCATCTGTGTTGCTTGGCGCCGAGAACTGAACACACCCATGACGGACCGCAATCGCCGATGTATACTGACGCATCTGTAAAATAGATCGCGTATCAAAACTCCGCAGGAGCTTAGCCAGCGCGCTGATACCACTGGCTTTGTGATCGATCATGCTCACCAGAACTGATGTGATGTTGGAAGACGACGAGCGGCCGAGGCTGACCACGAACCAGAAGGCCCTCAAGATCAATCTCGATCCGGTTTTCTACGGCACATTTGCCGAAATCGGCGCCGGCCAGGAAGTCGCGCGCTGGTTTTTCAAGGTCGGCGGCGCGGCGGGCACGATTTCAAAATCGATCTCCGCATACGACATGACCGTGAGCGACGCGATCTACGGTCACTCGAAGCGCTACGTCTCGCGCGAGCGGTTGCAGGGCATGCTCGATCACGAGCACGCGCTCAATATCGAAAGATTGAAAGCTGCGCGGGGCGACACGACGGCGTTCTTCGCTTTTGCGAACACGGTCGCGGCGCGCAACTATCAGGGCACCAATGAGTGCCACGGCTGGATGGGCGTCAAATTCCAGACGCAGCCGCGCGACGACGATAGCCAGATCATCCTTCACGTCCGGATGCTCGATCGGGTAAACGACCTTCAGCAGGAAGCGCTCGGCATCGTGGGAGTCAACCTTCTCTACGGCGCGTTTTTTCTCCACCACAAGCCGCAAGTGCTTCTCGAATCGCTGCTCGACGGCCTCACTACCAATCGCATCGAGATCGACATGATCGAGTTCAGTGGCATCGAATTTCGCCGCGTCGACAATCGCGTGGTGAGCCTCAAGCTGGTGCAGCTTGGGCTGAGCGGAGCGGCGATGTTTGGCCCGTCAGGCGAAGTGTTGCAACCGTCCGAGGTTCTGCGCAAGAAACCGATTCTTGTCGAACGCGGAAGTTTCCGCCCGGTCACGAAGGTCAACATCGACATGATCGACTGCGCGCGAAAGCGTTTCGCCGCCGAAGCCGAAGTCGACGCCTCCCAGATTGTCGAGCTGATGGAAATCACGATGCGCAATCTGATGGCGAGCGGGAAAATTGATCTTTCCGACTTCCTCGCGCGCGCCGACGTGCTCGCCGCGGTAGGGAAGACCGTCCTGATTTCCGATTACTTTGAATATTACCGCCTGGGTGCCTATCTCGCGCGGTACACGTCGATGCCAATTGCACTGACCATGGGTGTCGGCAGCATCATCGATCTTTTCAAAGAGGAGTATTACACGGGCCTCGAAGGTGGATTGCTCGAAGCCTTTGGAAGACTCTTCACCAAAGACATGCGGATTTACGGTTATCCGCTGCGCGATTCATCGACCGGCGAGTTGACTACCGTCGACAACGTTCAGATTCCTGGCACCGGCATCCACTCGCTCTATACGTATCTGCTTGAGCGCGGGCGCATCAAACGGCTCGATAATTTTGATGAGTCCGTGCTGCACATTTTTTCGCGCGATGTCTTGCGGCGCATCAAGGAAGAGGATCCATCGTGGGAAACGATGGTGCCTCCCGAAGTGGCCGCCAGAATCAAGCAGCGCGGCTTCTTCGGTTCTCGAGAAGCTGACGTTCACGACGCCGCTCGACAAAAGTAAATCACTGTCCCATTCACGGCGCCGTGCCGTCGCTTGGGCTTTTGCTGCTGGTTTTTGGTGACGCGTCCTTCCGAGCGCGGCTTTTGATTTCTTTCCGAAAGCCTGCCCGCCGGTCTTTGCTCTTCTCCGCGCACGTTGCCTGGCTGCCGTGCCGTTCGGGTTTGTAGTGATGATTGGCCTACGTATGCCACTCGCCCGCTTTTGGGGTATCCACCCGATATGCTGCGGATTTGGTTGGTGCGATCTTCCGGAGCGATCATCTCGGCGCTCGCTGCAACGCCGCCGGCCCCAGCCAGAATAGGTGTGTCATGAGCAATTCGACTCGCTATTGGTCTGGGAGCTTGGGCCGCACCGCCAAGGTGATCCCGGTCATACTCCGGATTTGGCTGCCTCTCGCAATGCTCCTGGTTTCCGTGACCGTTCCCGCATGGGCGCGCGACACTCAGCACGAAAAGGCGACAAAGCAGCTCGGATCGTTGGTCACGAGCGGAGGAGTCGAAGTCAACGGGGCAGCTGCCCCAGCCGAATCCACGTTGTTCGCCGGCGACTCAGTGACGACGCGCGAAGACGGCAACGCGACGCTGACAATCAGCGGCAAAGGCGAATTCGATATCGGTCCGACGACCCAGGTCGTTTTCGCCGATGATCCCCGGTATCTGGCGCAGCTGACACGGGGAACGGTGACGTTCAGTTCGCTGGCAGAACATTCAAACCTGGGCGTGCGCACCGGAGACTACATCGTCACGGTGCCGCCGGATGTTCCTTCCCAAACCGCGGCCACGGTAGAGCGCGAAAGCGATGGGTCGGGCTTGGTATCCTGCACCATCGGCAGCGTGCAGGTTGTGGCGATGGAGGGGGACACTTCGCTCGCGCTACGCGCCGGACAGTCGACCAGTCTCGCTTCCGAAGGCGGCCAGGCGTTCGCCGCACGAACACCGTCTGATCCGATTTTGGCGGAACCACACAAGGTGGTCAAAAAGCATTTGCTCCGGACGTTCCTTATCATTGCGGCCGGAGCCGGCGCGGCGGCCGGGATTGTCCTTGCCACTCATCATTGAGGCGGCAATTCCGCCTCAAGCGCGGCGTCACCTGCTCGGGCACCAACTCCCGACGCCGCAATCTCTTCCCTCGCCAATTCCGTTGGCCCGTTGACCATTTCCTTTTGGCCCATGGCCGCGCGCTGCAGGCGGGCGCAAATTATGCAGCGCAAACGTGCGTATCGCGCTGACGGTTCTGATCGGAAACCACTTGGTACTGCAGAATCCGCCAAAGTCGTAGTGCTGTGTTTACCTGATTGTTCCAAATCGCGCTCGCCCACATCCTTGTTGCGGCCGGTGTATGTCTCACTGTTTGCCGAAGGACTCGACATCGAATGCTAGCTACGACCCATGACGCCGTGTGGTCCGGCGATGACCACTCATCGACTTCTCGCCGCCAGCACGCGCGTGAAGCGCTGACTTGGGCGCTTGTCTACGTTGAATTTGGACAGGATAACGGCGGCATCGCGCTGAATCTAAGTGAAGACGGGATTTCTGTGCAGGCCGCTATGCCTCTGGCAGGCGACAGCTTTCCGGAAATGCGTCTCATGGGTGGTCCAGACAGCGGCTGGACTGAAGTGACCGGACGGCTGGTGTGGATAAACGACACGAGGAAAACTGCCGGCATTCAATTCGTCGATCTTTCCGACCATGCGCGAAGCCGAATCGCGGGATGGATCGCGTTGGAACGCGCCCCGCAGGGGGCTATGCCGCTGCCGAGGAGTGACGCTCGGCAGACGCCGAATCGCACTGCGTTTAATCGCGGTCTTCATGCTGGTGACGCCGAACAGATCGCTCAGATCGCTTCTCGTCGTGTCGGGAGGGGAGAAAAGGACCGAGGCCCTGACGCTAAGTCGCCGCCTTCCGCCGCGTCCGATTCGAACGCACCATCGTCGCGATCATCGAATCAGCAAATTGGCAACCCTAAAGGCGCCTCCTTCGCGACTGACCCATCTGCGCGTGGTCTTAACGATATCAACGCCATTCCAGGGAATCGACTCTTCGGCTCGCAAACGCCGGCCGCCTCTCCTATGATGCAGAAGCACTGGTATCGTCCGCGTCCGCCACGCGCCCGATTGATTCCGGCTAACTGGAACGTCGGTTTCTACTCAAGCGTCCTTCTGTTGGTCGGGATGACTTTCGCGACCGGACTTGTTCTAGGCTCCGGCGATTTGGGACGGTTCTCGAAATCCGCAAACAAGCCGCCTTCGCAACAAGACGACCTGGGTACGACGGCGAATGCCAAACCCGTGAAGGCGCCCGACGATCAGACCAGTGCGCTCGCCGCGCCAGACAATTCGCTCGCGAAGCTTCTGAGCCCTCCGCCGAGTGTGCTTGAACCGGGGAAACCCTCGCCGCTCGCCCAAAGTTCAGCTGAGGGTCTGCCAAGAGGCGCGAGCGACAAACGTTTCGAAACCGCGACGGCGCCGAAGCGAAAACCGCAAAGCGATCCGATCACGCCTGGCGCGTCGGCCGAACCTGCGAGCGTCCATCCCGCGACTCCCGTTTTGCAACCGAGTTTGCCAGTAGCGGCAAATTCAACCGTCGGGCGGAGTGAGGCAGTGCCCGAGAAACCCGTGGAGAGACCTGGCGCGTCTCCGCCTTCATCATTCGGTTCTGTTCAGACCCAGCCAGTTCAGCCGTCTGCTCAATCGGTTGCCACGGCAACCGCGCCTCCAAGTGACGCGGCCCGCTCGCAAACTGATCTCCGTGCGGCAAGTGTGCTTAATGTTGCCGAGACGACTCCATCGTCCAAAGTTGATCCTGTTGCAATGACATCTCATGCCGCCGAGGCCCCGCCGGAAGGACATCATGTCCCGCCAGTCGCGTCGCCTGGCCACATGGATTCCGGCCATCTGATTCATTCTGTGCAGCCCGTCTATCCGGCCGACGCAAAGAAACAGCACTTGGAAGGGAACGTCAAGTTGCGACTTGTTGTTGGCGCGGACGGGAACGTGCGCAGCATTCAGCTGGTAAGCGGAGCACCAATGCTCGCGCCGGCCGCGATAAGCGCCGCGCGCCAGTTCCGCTACGCACCAGCGCTATTGAACGGACAGCCGATCGAGACCATCCAAACCATCGACATGTCGTTCAGCTTGAAGAATTAGACTGGCTTCGTCTTAGGTGGCAAAAAGCGCTCGCGGACTAACATGACCGAGGCCTCAGTAGTACCACTCACTCCCTCAAAGTAGTGACCCTCCATTCCAACCATTTGGGGTCGTTCGCAGTGCATCGTTCATTCCACTATCCGCACGACAGGGCCGAGGACTCACGACCTCGACGTAGGCAACGGATCAAAGCGATTCTACAAAAGAGCAGGCGCCGTCGACTTTGCCGCGTCGAGCCCCCTCGGGCGATTACATAGGGCACCACAACATTACGATCAATTGGTTGACGAACACGGCGCTCTCTGGCGCCCGTCTGTATGGGGAGAATTGGGGCAAACTCGGGTATTTCAATGCCTAAGGTGTCTCCATCCCGGTTGCCGTGATCGTCTTCCCGGACGAACTCTATCCAGCGCCGCGGAGCTGGGCAGAGCGGGCGTTCCCCAAACTGATCCATTACAACAAGGTGGAGAAAGGCGCCCACTTTGCGGCCTGGGAACAGCCAAGACTGTTTTCCGAAGAAGTTCGCGCGGGCTTTAGATCGCTGCGCCAGTTGGGTCTCAACGTTCGGGTCAGTAGTTTGAATTGAGTTTCTCGATAGAGGCGTAGAGGCAACAAGAGCCCAAGACTACGCAAAAGGAGGACGTCATGAACCAAGTCAGTGTTAGCACCGCAACGACCGCATCCGCCAACGCGTACACGGCCCCCGCATTCTGGGAACGCTTGTGGCGCGCGGCCGGCATCCAATCGGTCGGGCTTTTTGTTATCGGGTACGTGATCTACGGCTACCAGCCGCAAGTCGGCGCGACGGCCGACGCGCTCGCCGCGTTCTACGGTGCCGGCGGCACGCGAATCCTGATCGCCGCGGTGTTCTTCGGCCTGTCGATCCTCAACCTCCTGTGGTTTGCTGCGGCGCTGCGGACCACGTTGGCCGATGCCGGGGAAGACGGTTGGGGGGCGGCGGCTACCGCTTCCAGCGCAGCGGTCGGAGTGCTGTTTCTTCTCCTTATCACTATTGCCGCAGCGCTCGCGTACGCAATCGCGGGCTCGGGAAACAACGAGCTCACGGCGGGCCTCAACGATTTCATGTGGGTTGGCGTCGTCTTGAGTTCGTTCCCGCGAGCCATGCTCATCATGTCCGCGGCGTTCGGTCTCTGGCGGGCCCGGCTAATCTCCAACGCGCTCTTCGGGGCGGGCGTCGCAGCCGTCGTGCTTACCTTGCTGGGCGGCACCGTGTGGCGGAACGACGGATTCTGGGCGGCGGACGGCGCCTATTCGCGGTTTGTCTCGCCCTTCATCGGCATCGTCTGGGCCCTGATAGTTAGTCGCGTCCTTCTGACCAAGGCACCTGCTACGCGTGCGGGATGGTAATGCCAACGCCGCCCCGGCCTGACGGACGATCGCAAGGCCGGGCCCGGGCCGAATTGCAGCTAGGCCTTTCAAGCGGATAAAGAAGTTTCGAATCAATTCGAAAGCGAGTACATGATGACTCTAGCCTACAAAATAGGGCAACCTGAAGGACGAGCGCGCCGAAAATGTGAAAAGATTTTCGAAAAAATGAAATCGCGTCTGCCGCAAAGGCCATCAACTCGGATTCTGTCCTAGGCGATGGGAATCGTTGCCGTAGCTCTCATTCTCGTGGCTGCGGAAGCAAACCAGTCTCAGGATAAGTACGCCGAGAAAGTGCCGGGTGGCCTTGCGTTCTCTGACTTCAGGGGCTATGAAGGCTGGCAGGTTGTCTCGCTCAGTCATAATGCAAGTGCGGTTGCCTTGATCGTCGCGAATCCTGTGATGATCGAGGCCTATCGGGCTGGCATTCCTGGCAACGGCAAACCTTTCCCCGACGGCTCGAAGATGGCGAAAATCCACTGGGCTCCGAAACAGAGCGAGAGAGCTCCGGGTCCGACCACGGTGCCCGGTGCGCTGCAAAACGTGGACCTCATGGAGAAGGATAGCAAGAGGTTCGCGGACACCGGTGGATGGGCATATGCCGTCTTCGATTACGACGGCACGTCCAATAGGTTCTCGCCCGGTAACATGTTTGATCGGCCGCCACAGGCCAACGACGCCAAGTGCTGGTTCGCGTGCCACACGATCGTAAAGGACAGAGACTACGTTTTCACCGAGCACGGGAAGCGGTGAACGCAAAACGCGACCCTCATCGCCGCGTGGCCATCGAAAGCAGGTAGTCGCGGTTGGTTCAGCTGTGTGGCGGAGGGATGTTCGGGCTCGAACTGCAAATGCAGTAGAGTAGGCGGGAGGTTCGCCCAGATGAAGTTCCAATCCGTCAATGAAATCGGGCGGCGTGATCTCATTCGAATGGCTGGTTGTGCGGTCGGGGTTTCTGTTCTATTGGGCTGTCAACGAATGTTCGCAGCTGGCCCGCACGCCTTTAACTCGTCACTTGGTGACGAAGGCTCAATGCCCGATTTCAAAGGCGCCACCGGCTGGCTCAATTCAACTCCCCTCGGCCGCCAATCACTTCGCGGAAAAGTCGTGCTGGTTAATTTTTGGACGTATACCTGCATAAACTCTCTGCGGCCGATGCCTTATGTGAAAAGGTGGGCTGCGCAATACCAGAATGCAGGACTTGTCGTGATCGGCGTTCACAGTCCCGAATTCTCGTTCGAGAAAGAAACCCCAAATGTGCAGACCGCGGCGAACGAATTGAACGTTCGCTTTCCAATCGCGATCGACAGCGATCACAAAATCTGGGACGCGTTCGACAACGAGTACTGGCCGGCACAGTATCTTGTCGATGCCAAAGGAAGAATTCGCTATCACCACTTTGGGGAAGGCGACTACGCCGAAATTGAGCACGCCATCGTCGAACTGCTCAAAGAAAACGGAACGACCGGCCTCAATGAAGGTGCGGTTCGCGTTTCCGGTGTGGGAATCGAGGCCGCTCCGGACTTCGCCGAATTGCGATCTCCGGAAACGTACATCGGATATCGCCAGGCCCAGAATTTCGCTTCGCCCGAACGAACTGCCAAGAACTCAGACAGGCTCTACAGCGCACCGGCAAGACTTTCGCTGAATCATTGGGCGCTCGCCGGAACGTGGAACGTCAACGCCGAGAGCGCCGTGCTCGAGTCCTTGCCCGGCAGTGTTGTGTTCCGGTTCCACGGCCGCGATCTGCATTTGGTGATGGCCCCAACGAGAGAAGGCACGCCAGTCCGCTTCCGAGTGAAACTGGACGGTGTCGCTGCAGGAGTAAACTCCGGAGTGGACGTTTCGCCTGACGGCACTGGCCTCGTCCGCGAGCCACGTCTCTACCAACTCGTTCGCCAAAAAGGTCCAATCATCGATCGCACCTTCGAAATCGAATTCCTCGACCCGGGCGCCCAGGCCCTCGACTTCACCTTCGGGTAGCAAAACGTGGCGCAGCCGCCCTTGGCTGCGGCCTTTAGAGTGGCACGGGTGCGTCACCGCTCTTTGACGCGGATGCTACAATCTATGCGTGAACGTTGCGCGGAGCCTGATCCAAACCTGCCGACGGGGTGGCCTCGTTCTTTCTACTCGACTCGACCGTTCGTGTCAGGCTGATTTGCCCGTAAGTTATTCAAGACAAACAATCGGGCCCGCAGGAACGGGACAATTTTTCGCAGGAGCCGGCCACTGCAAATCGGAACCGTTCCGCCCATGACCGCGCGCGCATTTTCCGTCGGCTCGGTCCAATTCGGTCTGGATGCGCCCCTTGTCCTGATTGCTGGTCCATGCGTAATCGAAAGTGAATCGCACGCCACGATGATGGCTGAACGTATCGGCGAAACCGCCGCGTCGCTCGGCGTGCCTCTGATTTTCAAAGCCTCTTACGACAAGGCCAATCGTTCGTCGGTCACTTCCTATCGCGGACCGGGGTTGCTGGACGGCTTGCGCATCCTCGGCGCGATCAAAAAACGAACCGGTCTGCCGATACTCACCGATGTTCATGAGGTCTCACACGTCGCTCCCGCCGCCGAAGTTTGCGACGTGTTGCAGATTCCCGCGTTCCTCTCGCGCCAAACAGACTTGCTGGTCGCGGTTGGAAAGTCCGGCCGCGTAGCCAACATCAAGAAGGGCCAATTTCTTTCGCCGTGGGATATGGGAAATGCCGCTGAAAAAGTCGCGAGCGCGGGCAACGAGAAGATTATTTTGACCGAACGCGGTGCGTCGTTCGGCTACAAAAATCTTGTCGTCGATATGCGTTCGTTTCCGATCATGCGAAAGTTTGGGTATCCGGTCGTTTTCGATATCACACACTCGGTGCAGCTGCCGGGCGGAGAAGGGAAATCGAGCGGTGGCCAGCCTGAATTCATCGAGCCACTCGCACGCGCGGGAGTAGCCGCCGGTGTCGATGGAATCTTCCTCGAGGTTCACGACAATCCGCCGAAAGCGCTCTCGGACGGCACAAACGCCTTGCCTCTCGCCGATCTGCGCGGCCTGCTCGAACGCTTGGGGAAAATTGGCACACTGGTGCGCCAATTCCAAAAGTAGTCGGCTGAATATTTCAGAGCTAGATCAGTTTGTGCCTGAGCAGAATGCCGCCGAGGATGCCCGAGATTGTGTCCTGCGTCGCATGCTGCAGCATGCCGGGGCGCAGCGTCTTGCGAATTGCCGCGAGCGCGCCAAACATCGCGCCGTACACCGTGATCACGACGACGCCACGCGGTCCCTGGTAAAAATGCGCTCCGCCGAAAACCACCGCTTGCAGTGCCACAGACAGCGGAATTGACTGAGTCAGCGCCAAAAATTGGCGCTGAAAATATCCGCGGAAGACAAACTCCTCGCAAAATCCGGCGGTAATGGACAGTGCTGCGAATACGAGCATCTCTGGGACGCTCAGCGGCAGAAGCACGGCGGCCGCCTTGGCACCGCTGAATTTCAGGGCGAATTCAAGAATCACCAAAACCGCAACCACCGCAACCCAGAAAATAAAAGCCGTAGCCACGTCAATCAGAAAATCTTCGAAGCGGCTCCACTTGCCGCCGACGATTTCGCGAATCGTAACGCCCTTCGGGCGCAGCCCGAGAAGCCACACGTAAACAAAGAGCAGCAACTCATAGACGAGCGTTTCAAGGTAGATCGGAATCTTTGAGGGAAGCCGCGAAGCGCGGACCGCGAATCCCGGTTGCCCCTGCAAATACGCGAGCGAGAGGATCACCGCGATCAGCACAATCGTGTGCCACCATGCAGCCACCGGCGCGTAACGCGGAGTTTCAGGCGGTGCAATTGTTGGTTCGAAAGGAGCGGTCGACATTCGTGTGCCGTGCGCCGCGCGAAGGAATGCCAGATCGCGGACAAGCCATCTTAGCAGGCCTTCGGTCGCCTCGCCCAGCAACTAGACTTCGCGTGCAATGGAAGCTACGCTTGCCGCCGTGATCAACTGGCTTTCACCGAAATCCGCGATGGGCATGGTAATCGCGACGAGCTTCGCGGCCGGCCTCAATGTCTATGCAACGGTGCTCGCGGTCGGCTTGCTGTCGCGGAGCGGCCTGATGACTTTGCCGCCCGCTTTGCAAGAACTCCAAAGCTGGTGGGTGATCGGGGCGAGCGCGACGCTTTTTCTTGTCGAATTTTTCGGCGACAAGGTTCCGGCGTTCGACTTGGTTTGGAACGCACTACATACCTTTGTCCGCGTGCCGGTAGCGGCGCTGATTGCATATTTTGCTGCCGACGAACTTTCTCCACGAGACAAAATGATCTGCGCCGTGGTGGGAGGTTTGATTGCGCTGGCCGCGCACAGCGGCAAAACCGCATTGCGTGCGTTCGTCACGCCGTCGCCCGAGCCGCTCTCGAATATTACACTCAGCGTTGGTGAAGACGCCGTCGCGATCGGACTGACCTGGCTCGCGGCGCGCCATCCGTATGTGGCTGCGGGAATCGCGCTCACGGGAGTGCTGCTTGTGATTTTCGTAATTCGCTTCGTCATTCGCGCGCTGCGGGCACTATTCGGCGGCGCCGAGAGAGCCGTACAATCGTCACCGCAACGCAGAATGTAGCAAGGGAAGGGGCGTATCGCGGCCTCCGGCTCCCTCGGGATGATCCTGTAACGGCACTCGGATCTAGAGAAATTCCTACATCAGATTGATTCCTCGTCTGGTTTTGTTCGCAGTAACCTGGTTGCTTCCCGCCACATGCGCGAGAATCTCGGCGCTTCAACCCTGGAGCTCCCCTCGGGCCTAATCGCGAAAATGAATGGAATTGCGATAAGAACTCGAGAGCAACCGGTACGACACGCCAACAAGCATTGATGGTCAGGACGAATTCGGAGTGATCTGTTTTCAGTATTACGTGCCCACTCGGGCACGTGCACCCGTAACGCTGCCCATACTTCACAGGTCCAGCAGCACTTCGGTTGAATAATCCTCTTGTGAGAATCCAACGGAGAATCTTACGCGTCGGGATCGAACGAGGAATGAAAAATCACGCGGGCAGCAGGCGCGGGATTTTTCCAACTGAAGCTCGTGTGAGGGCCCTCTGGAGGCAGAAGTTGGTTTGCAAGTCAGCTTCGCGCTCTGGACAGAGCACGTGTTTGCTGCGCAGAACTACCGACGTCTTTTGACGTTGATGTCGAACCATTACCCGTTCTCATTGGTGCCGTCGGAGTCGCGACAATTGGCCCGGGGCGGTAACCCATGCTGGCCGAAAGGTCGGATGCCATTCGGGCCACCAGGGGGGCCAATTTTGAGACTCGCTTTCTGTTGAGCCGGAGTGCTGCGCCAGCGATGCTCAGTGCGGCGACTATTTTCCCTGACTGATCCTGGACGGGAGCCGCAATGCACTTCAGACCGGCCTCAAGCTCCTGATCATCGATCGCAATGCCTTGTGTTCGTACGTGTGCGAGTTCGGCCTTGAGCTCTGAACGACGAGTGATTGTGTTGCGCGTGTACGATTTCAGTCCGTCGAGACGAACGATAACGTCAACCTCGCTCTCGGGCAAAAACGCCAAAATTGCCTTTCCCAATGACGAACAATGCGCCGGCGCCTTACCGCCGACCGTAACGGACATCCTCAATGCATGTCGTCCGTCGGCGACAGCAATAGACACGACTTGACGGTCTCTGAGCACTCCAAGAAGCGCTGTCTCTCCAGTTTGGGCGCTCAATCGTTCGAGATAAGGGCGCGCGACAGTCGCCAGATCGAAACGGGCCACCGCTTTAGATCCAAGTTCGAGCAGTTTGGATCCCAAGCGGTATTTTCCGGTCCCAACGTCCTTCTCGGCATATCCGTGATGTTCTAGAGTTCTTAGCAACCGATAGTAAGTACTCTTGTTCAGGTTTAGCCGGCCTTCCATTTCGGCCAAGCTAAGGTCTTCCGTGCTCTCGGCAAGCACATCCAGGATCGCAAAACTTCTCTCAAGAACCTGCGGCCGATAAGGAAAACCGTTCTCGCCTCTACGTCTCATACCTCTTAGGATAACACGCCGTCGGTCGATTAATTGGCACTGTCTTTGCATTGCGTCTCGGGGCACTACATCGTCCCGGCGAGATGCTCAATGTTGCTCTAGAGATGTAACTCGTCGAAGGGGGCGTCATCTTGTGTTTGCGAAACCCCGCAATTCGATGAACGGGTACGTTTCCGTATGTCATAGTATGATATATAAAGTTTCTACTTGACATTGATGTGCTCGGGTGATTTTATGCGCGCACGATAGCTTTGCGGTGACACCCGCACAGCACGGGTGAAAGGGGGATAGATGCGCACCATCGAATACTTACTGCATCGACCGGGCACAGTAATCCGTCAGATTTTGACACCACTGCTTGTCGGCCTTTTCTGGGTATCGGTAGCCTCGTCTCAAAGTGTCGGAGGAAAAATCAGCGGACGTGTGACAGACCCATCAGGCGCGATTATTCCTGGAGTTCAGGTCACCGCACAGAATGTCAGCACGAACGTCGTAATCTCAACTCAGACCGACTCGAGTGGTTATTACACGATTCAGTTGCCTTCTGGCGATTACACGTTGACTGTGACGGCCAACGGTTTCGCAACCCTTAAGCAACAGAATGTTAGCGTTACGATCGGTAGTGACGTCGGCATTGACCTCCATCTTCAAGTGGCCTCAAGCGCGACGGTTGTGGAGGTACATGGCGAAACCTCCGCACAGTTGCTTACGCCCAATACCTCTGCAGTTCAAACGACAGTGAGTAACGATATTGTATCGACCATGCCCGTCGAGGTTTCTGGGTCATTGCGCAACGCGGTGAGCTTTCTAAAGTTAGAACCGGGTTACAACGGAACTTCCCTCAATGGTGGAAATCCAGGCGATGCACCAACAACGGTGGACGGGGCCGACGTCTCGGGATCGGCGTTCGGCGCTGGACAGGAGACCGTCGGATGGGCGATGCCAGTCCCCAGTTTTGCCGTACAAGAGTTTCAGGTTGTCGGCAGCAATGCTGATGCGAGCGTTGGGAGGACTCCTACGGGTTCAATCGCATACGCGCTCAAATCTGGGACCAATCAGTTCCACGGGAGCGCATTCGACTACAACAGAAACACGATTTACGACGCGAAGAGTTGGTTTGAACCGACACGCGGGGTGGATCGGCAGAACGAATTTGGCTTTGATCTCGGAGGCCCGATCAAGCGCAACAAAGTCTTTTTTTACGGCTACTACGACGGTTTTCGCTACAAGACTTCGAACACCGGAACGTTTTATACGCTCCTGACGCCTGCGATGAAGAAGGGAGATTTCAGTTCCGCAGACAACTATAACGCGAACATTCCTGCTATATACGACCCCTCCACCACGATTTCAAACGGAAGCGGCGGATTTACTCGGAAGCAGTTTGCATGCAACGGAGTGCTGAATGTGATTTGTCCAGGCCAGATCAGTTCTGTTTCGGCCTATTTTGCGACGCTTTTTCCAGACCCGAATATTCCAGGTCAGATAACGAACAACTTCAAAGGCATATCCTCAACGTCCACTAATTTCGATCAGTTTTTAGGCAAGGTCGATTATAACGCTAGCTCAACCTCACGCTTTTCTTTCAGCTACAACTGGCAATCCAACCCTGATATCGGATTCAGCAGTTTCTTCCCCGCCTGCCCGTTCGGGCTCGCGTGTGGCACGCTGATTACGAACTTTCATGGGGATCGCGCGATTGCAAACTGGTACAAAACGTTTTCGTCCAGCAAGGTCAATCACGCACTGGTCTCCTTCAATATCCTGTATTTCTTTATGCACTTCGGCGGGCAGCAAAGTATTGCCGCTGGAAACAATTACAACGCAAAGGCAGGACTAGGATTTGTCGATGGGTCAGGCTTCGCCCATCTGAGCGCTGGTTCCTATTACCTAGGCGGCGGCTCTGGCATCAACAAGATAGCGCACTCAGTCGCGAAGCTTAAGGACGACTTTACCTGGGAATATGGCAGTCACGATATGCAATTTGGTGCTGTCTACCAGTATTACAACACTATTGGAGTGCAATTCGCCGGTAGCTCCACAAATTGGGGAACATTCTCGTTCTCTCCATTGGAAACCGCGCTCCCTGGAAATTCATCAACAGGCTTTGCCCCTGCGAGTTTCCTTGTGGGGGCAGTGGATAGCGGTGGGCTAGGTCAACTTCCAAACCAAGCCACGATCATGCCGTACTTCGGGATTTACGGGCAAGATAGTTGGAAGATTCGACCAAACCTCACTCTTAACTATGGGCTGCGTTGGGACTACGACTCACCAATTACAGACAGACAGAATAAGATTACGAGTTTCGATCCGACAATTCCGAATCCAGGTGCGGGCAATATCCTCGGCGCACTGATTTTTGCCGGAAATGGTCCGGGACGGAGCGGGAAGAATCAATTTGCCAACGCGTGGCATGGGGGAGTTGGGCCGCGTATTGGTTTGGCCTATTCCTTTAAGCCGACGACTGTATTCCGCGCTGCATATGGCTTGATGTTCGGCGACAGTTCTGGACCTGCAGAGGTCATCAATCAACAGGGTTTTTACGCTCAAACGATTCTGGGAAGCTTAAACGGCGGTGTGACTCCGGCGTTTAACTGGAACACGGGTTTTCCGTCCATTCCCCTTGGGCCTGATTTGGTTCCAACCTTCGCAAACGGAGGCTCTACATCTTGGATGCCTCTCAACGGCGCCAGATTGCCGGAAGTCGAGAACTACAACGTCGGGATTCAACAGAAACTGTGGGGTGGAATTGTTGTTGACGCATCGTATGTGGGTACACAGTCGCACCATATGTACAACGGCCAGCTGGATCCTAATCAGCTCAACCCAACGTATCTGTCCCTAGGCGGCACTCTGGCCAGCAATATCGGCTCGGCGCAGGCCAATGCGGCAGGAATCAACGCCCCTTATCCTGGATTTGTCGGAACCGTCGCGCAAGCTCTGCGTCCCTTTCCTCAATATCAGACCATCACCTATTTAAACGATCCAGTTGGAAATCAGAATTACAACGCCCTTCAGATTCGCGCGCAAAAGACATTTGGCCAGGGGCTCTCGATGCTCGTTGAATATACGCGCGAAAACAATGTAACCGACGTGAATGGTGCGGGCGCTCAGAACTACTACAACCTAAAGGCTGAAAAAGCCGTGGCCAGTTACGACGTCCCGCAAAATTTTGTTGCGGGCTACTCGTACAATCTTCCCATTGGGAAAGGCCAGTTGCTGGGACTTAGGAGTTCGATAGCAAACAAAATGCTCGGTGGATGGGCCGTCTCGGGAATCATCACTCTCCAGTCGGGAATGCCCATAAACGTCACCACGGAGCTAGCTTTGCCCGCGATCGGCCCTATTCGCCCCAATGTGGTTACTGGGCAATCGCTTTATGGCCCAGACCACAGTCGCGGATCCTTCAATCCCAATACAAATCAATACATAAACCCTAGCGCGTTCACTGCTCCTCCACCGTTCACTTTCGGCGACGCGCCAGCATACTTCGACTCACTTCGGTCATTTGGCCTTCGAGATTGGGATGTCGCTTTGATGAAAAAGTTCCCAATTAACGAGCGAATTAGCCTGAATTTCAAAGGCGAGTTTTTCAACGTCTTGAACACAGTCAATTTTGGTGCGCCAAACTCGGACATCAATAGTCCCGGTTTCGGCAAAATCACAACGATCAACGGCAACCCCCGTAACGGGCAGGTGTCGGGGACCGTTTCCTGGTGAGGGGGCTAATGATGTGCAGACGCGCAGGGATGCGAGGACTTAGGAGCTGAAAATAGTGACGTTCCGGCGCACTCTCAGTCGGAATTCCTTGTCCACGTAAGCCGCCGGTCGCGAGGGCCATTGGAGGGCGACCGGCGGTCGCGTCAATTGTGCGAAAGAGATTTTCGAACTTCGCACGTCGTGGGGATCACCGACAACAGCTTCGCGCGACGCTGTCCGTCGTTGCCAGTCACAACAACCTGGGTCCCTTGCAATTTCGGCGAACATCCCGCGGCGGCACATCGACAAATTCAGATCGTACGCGCAAACGGACGCGCGATGTGAGCCCTTCTTATCCGGGAACGTATATCCTTGTTGCAATAACGGTTGCTTCGCAAATGCTTGCAAAGTCGTCCGCGGGGAAGCAGCCCATCTAGGGGCCGCCCCCGTTTGCATAGAAATCCTCGAATTTCGAATCCGCTGACATCTTAGTCAGTGAGACACGCAGAAAATTTCGCCCATTCCCAGTCTGCGTGCGGCGCCCTGGTCGCGCGTCCAGTTGGTTCTTGGCGCGCTTCATTGAATCGCGTCTTACGCCGAGTATGTGCGAGCGAGCATTCGGTGCTCCCGGATGACTTATCGTATATCACAATATGATATATAAAGTTCCTACTTGACATTGCTGTAAGCCCGGTGGTCATATGCGGCCACCGCATGGTGCTGGTTGGCGTGAAACCGTGCAACTCATGGTGAGCCGGGGGGTACATATGCACAACGTGAAAAGCTTTGTGTGCCGGTTGCGGCCCGTCGTTCGGCAGATTTCAATCGTTCTTGCGCTCAGCCTCTTATGGGTCGCGGCCATTGCTTCAGGGCAAGGTGTCGGCGGCAAAGTAAGTGGCCGTGTGACGGATTCATCTGGCGGGATCATCCCCGGAGTTCAGATCACAGCACAGAACGTCAATACCAATGTTATGACCGCTGTACAGACCGACTCCAGTGGTTACTACACATTTCAACTGCAGTCTGGCCAATACACTCTCACCGCGATCGCCAACGGCTTCGCAACTCTTAAGCAGCAGAATGTCAACGTGACAATCGGAAGTGACGTCGCGCTGGATCTCCATCTTGAGGTCGCTTCGAGCGCGACGGTCGTGGAGGTGCACGGCGAGGCTTCGGCGCAGTTGCTCACTCCCAACACGTCCGCCGTGCAAACGTCAGTCAACAATGATTTGGTGTCTACGATACCCGTAGAAGTCTCCGGAACGTTGCGAAATGCGGTAAGTTTCCTGAAGTTAGAGCCCGGCTACAACGGGACTTCTCTGAACGGCGGAAACGGAGGCGATGAGCCAACCACCGTAGATGGCGCCGATGTTTCCGGATCGGCGTTTGGCGCTGGACAAGAGACCGTCGGGTGGGCGATGCCGGTCCCGAGCTTCGCGGTGCAAGAGTTTCAAGTCGTCGGCAGTAACGCCGAGGCAGACATCGGCCGTAGTCCTACCGGGGCAGTGGCATATGCTCTTAAATCGGGTACGAATCAATTTCACGGAAGCGCATTCGATTACAACAGAAACACCATTTACGATGCAAAAACTTGGTTTCAGCCTACCCGCGGCGTAGATCGGCAGAACGAATTTGGTTTTGATCTCGGCGGCCCCATTAAGCGCGACAAAGTTTTTTTCTATGGTTATTACGACGGCTTTCGGTATCAAACTTCGAACCCCGGGACGTTCTATAGCCTGCTGACGCCGGCGATGAAGAGGGGAGATTTCAGTTCTGCGGACAATTACAACGCGACCGTCCCTGCGATATACGACCCCTCCACCACGACCTCAAACGGGAGCGGTGGTTTCACCCGGCAGCAGTTTTCCTGCAATGGCGTGTTGAACGTCATTTGTCCGGGCCAGATCAGTCAGATCTCGGCCTACTTTGCGGGGCTTTTTCCAGACCCAAATATTCCGGGCCAGATAATAAACAACTACAAAGGCACTTCGTCGACGTCCAACAACTTCGACCAGTTGTTGGGCAAGATAGACTATAACGCCACGCCAACATCACGCTTTTCTTTCAGCTACAACTGGCAAACCAATCCCGAAACCGGATTCGGTACGTCATCTCCGGCCTGTCCTTTTGGATTGGCGTGTGGCACGCTCGTCACCAATCAGCATGGCGACCGTGCAATTGCCAATTGGTACAAAACGGTTTCGCCGACCAAAATCAATCACGCACTGGTTTCTTTCAATATTTTGTACTTCTTCCAGCACGATGGAGGCCAGCAAAGTGTGGCGGTCGGAGACAATTACAACGCAAAGGCGGGACTGTTAGGTGTCAATGGTTCAGGCTTCGCGCACCTCAGTGCTGGCTCGTATTACCTGGGCGGTGGTTCAAACATCAACAAGATCGCGCACTCAGTCACTAAGCTTGCGGACGACTTCACTTGGGAACACGGCCCGCACCAGATACAATTCGGCGTGATTTACCAGTACTACACAACGATAGGGGTGCAGGCTGCCGGTAATTCCTCCTATTGGGGGACATTTTCATTTTCTCCGTCGGAGACGGCCCAGCCGGGAAACTCATCCACAGGATTCGCACCTGCAAGTTTTCTCGTGGGATCGGTGGATAGCGGTGGATTGGGTCAAAACCCCAACCAAGCCATGATCATGCCCTACTTCGGTCTCTATGGCGAAGACAAATGGAAGATCCGCTCAAATCTTACGCTCACGTATGGTTTGCGTTGGGACTATGACCCGCCGATTACCGACAGACAGGACAAAATCGCGACTTTTGATCCTTCCACTCCCAACCCAGGCGCCGGCAACCTCCTTGGGGCTCTGATTTTTGCGGGAAGTGGGGCTGGGCGCAGCGGCAGGAAGCAGTTTGCCGACCCGTGGCGTCGGGGAATTGGCCCTCGTATCGGGTTGGCATATTCCATGAAGTCGGCAACGGTATTTCGCGCTGCGTACGGCCTGATGTATGGTGACAGTGCGACGCCTGGCGAATTCATGAATCAGCAAGGGTTTTACGCTCAGACCGTCCTACAGAGTTCAAATGCCGGCGTAACTCCCGCCTTTAACTGGAACAGCGGATTTCCGCCCATTCCCCTCGGCCCGGACTTGGTTCCTACTTTTGCGAACGGTGGTTCGACTTCTTGGATGCCGCCGTACGGGGCTCGACTGCCGGAAGTTGAGAATTACAACGTTGGCATTCAGCAGAGGCTTTGGGGCGGTGTTGTGATCGATGCGTCATACGTTGGTACGCAGAGCCACCGTATGTACGACGGGAGCAACAACTACAACCAGCTCAAACCGA
>Ga0210401_10001969_pt1 | contig 23167 bp, 17 predicted proteins | sample IncBWH32MmetaG_FD_150866 | JGI IMG/M metagenome (GOLD analysis project Ga0210401, IMG submission 150866) | Forest soil microbial communities from Barre Woods Harvard Forest LTER site, Petersham, Massachusetts, United States - Inc-BW-H-32-M | ecosystem: Environmental > Terrestrial > Soil >... | reverse complement strand
TTAGGCGCGTTGAAGTTGATCCCTGAGACATCGATAACATCGCTGCTGGTCGCCGTTGCGGAGAAGCCATCGATATGACCGCTGAAGTCGGCGGGATTGTCGATCTTGAGAGCAGCGGTGGAGTCCACGAAATTGACCGTGCCGTCGCTCAACTTGCTGATCTCCAGCGATCCGCCGGAGGGGACGGTCGACGGCTGATTGGCGACCAGCGTGCCACCCTGGCCGTCGCTGGTGAAATTGAGGACATTGTCGAAGTAGTCGAGCGTCAGGCTCGCGCCGTGCGTGCCATCGCTCACCGTGAGCTGGTGGGTCGTGGCATCGTAGCTCTCGGCGAAATGGGCCGAGTTGAAGTCGACCCCGACGAGGTCGATGTCATCGCTATCGGAGGCCGTCGCCGAGAAGCCGACGATGTGACCGAAGAAAGCGGTTGGGTCGTCGAGCTTGAGCTCGCCCGTGAGGCCGGCGAACGTCACCGTCTGGTTCGACGGCGACGCAATCTCGAGGCTGCCGCCATCCGCAACGGCTGCCGTCCCGGTCACAACCACCTCGAGGTCGGTGCCGCCGTGGCCATCGGACGTGAAACCGAACGTATCCCCGGCGGGCAGGCCGCCGGAAATCGTGAAGGCAGCCGAAGCGCCGTTCAGCAGCAGCGACGAACCGTTCCAGACCGCGGACGTGACGACGGTATCTCCGAGGTCGATCACGTCGCCGGTGGCGAGGCCGGCCAGCGTCACGTCGAAAGCGCCGCTGTCCTCGACATGGACAGTGCCGGTGCCGACGAATGTCAGCACATCGGTCGGCGAGAGCGTATCCCCGGCGCCGAAGTTCACGACGCCGGCATCGAAAATGGCGACATTGCTCAGCGTCGAGCCCTCGACATCGAGCGTACCGTTCGGTCCAACCGTCAGGTTGCCACCGCTGATGACAGCACCGTTCTCGACTTCGAGCGCGGCGCTGCCCGGATCGACAAGGATGTTGCCATGGTTGACGACATCGACGCCGTTCAGGATCGCGAGCGAGGGCTCGACATGAAGCGTGCCGTCGACGGTCAAGAGACCGCCGTTCATCGTCGTGCCGTGATCGAGCGTGAGCGTCGTACCCTTGTCGACAAGGACGTTGCTGTTGCAGGCGATCGTCACATCGTTGAGATCGGAGTTGCCTCCCACCGTGCGGATCAGACCGCCCCAGGTGGTTGCGATCGCGCCCCCTGTGATGTCGGCGTGATCGAGATCGATCGTCGAATCGCGGCCAATTGCGGCGATGAGGCCGTCGGTGTTGTCGACATGCGTATGATCGAAGTCGACGGTACCGCCCCGCAGCGCGCCGATCATTCCATCGTTGTCGACATGCGAGCTGTCGAAGGTCACTTCGCCCTGTCGCTCGGCCTCGATGCGTCCGCAGTTGTCGACATGGTCGTGGTCGAACCTGACCTCCGAAGCGCGTCCGTCGGCTTCAATGGCGCCGCGTCGATCATTCTCGACAACCGACCTGTCGAGCACGACCGTACCACGATTATCGGCCTCGATCCGCCCGGAATTGTCGACATGATCGCGGTCGAATCTAACCTCCGAACCGCGCCCGTCCGCTTCGACAACACCATGCCGATCGTTCTCGACGTCCGCCCTGCCGAGCACGACCGTGCCACGATCCTCCGCCTCGATGCGCCCGGAATTGTCGACGTCGTCGCGATCGAGCCTGACCAGCGAATCTCGCGCGTCAGCCTCGACCGTCGCGCCCCGCATGTTGGTGATGCTCGACTGGTCAGCCACCAGCAAGCCGCCCAACGTGGCGGAGATCGTGCCCCAATTGCCGACCACGTCCCGCTCGAGCCTGATCGTCGCACCAAAGCCTTCCGCGTCGATCGTGCCATGATGATCATTCGCGACCAGCGAGTGGTCGAGCCTAACCGTGCCGCGGTGCTCGGCCTCGATGATTCCGGAATTGTCGATCGCATCGCGGTCGAAGCCGATCTCCGAGCCGCGGCCTCTCGCGCTGATCAGCCCCGTGCTCTGATTCGTGATTTGATCGAGATCGAACGCGATCGCGCCGCCATGTCGGGCTGCGATCACGCCCGCATTGTCGACCGAGCTGTCGTCGACATCGATCCGCGAGCTTCTGCCGGCGATGATCCGCCCGGCCGGCTCGGAGCCGTTCGCTGCTTCGTTCGTGATCTGGCTGAACTGAAACGATACCCTGCCGCCATGCCGCGCCACGACGTCGCCATCGTTGTCGATGGCGATGGGATGGCCCGCCGTGCCCGAGATGTCGGCCCTTGCAAAAATCCCGTCTGCGGCGATCGTGCCACCGCTTTCGTTGGCGACATCGGCCTTGATCAGAATCGCGCTGGCCGCGCGGGCAACCACATGGCCGGAATTGTCGAGATTGCTTTCGATATCGAGCGTTCCGCCGACGCTGGCTTCGAACAAGCCGGCGTTGTCGACGGTATTGATGCCGGTGTCGACGAGCAGCATCTGGCCACGGAGGTCGGCGTCGACCGCGGCCAGCGTGTCATTGCGGAACGCCAGCGCGCCGCCGCCCTTTCCGATATTGCCGCTGCCGGTGATGAGGTTGTCGGCGTTGGTGAGCGTCGCACCGGTGCCGGCGGCACCGACGATGAAGTTGGAAGTGGTCGGCCCCAGCATCTCGATGGCGCCCCCGCCGGTCAGCGTCATCGCGCCGGTGACCACGAGCGACGGGTCGGCGCCCGACGAATTGAGCTCGATCAAGCCGGCGTTGCTGATGGCGGACGCGGCGAGCGATCCTCCGGTGATGTTGAGGGTCGCGCCATGATCGACGGCCAGACTGCCGATCGCGTAACCGTTATTGTAGTTCGCCTTGCCGGTCTGGATGATGACCGTGTCGATCGCCAACGTCGGCGCAAAGCCCTGATTCCAGTCGAGCGGGTTCTTGTCCCAGTCGCCGACACCGTTCCAGATGAAGATATGCGAGGACGGCGAGCCCGGCGGGAACGACGGAGTGAGCAGCCCCGGAACAAAGAACGCGATCGGCGTCCCGGTCGCATCGGAATTGAAGCCGTTGCCGGCGGCGAGACTGAACGACAGGAGGTCTGAATTGAGACTGATCGGATTCGGAAACGATGGCGCATCGATCGGGCTGCCGCTGCCATGAACGCCCAGCGCGCTCGGCACCACGTCGCCTGCCTGCAGCCACTGCGCGAGCTCCCCGGTCACGCCCGACGAGTCGAGCGGCAAAGAGAGCAGATTGCCGTCCCGGTCGAGATAGGAGACCAGATGAGGGTCGCTGATACTGCCCACGACGTCGCCGTCGGCGATCAGGTCGAAGAGGCCGTGGGTTTGGTCACCATGATCGGTGACGGCGAACGAATAAGAGACACTGCCGAGCTTTTCCGAAATGCTGGCGATCTCGCCGGCAGTCAATTCATGCGCCCAGCCGGTCGCGCCCTCGTGGACGCTCATGGTGGCGACCGGCGTCATGATCTTCAAGTCGCCATGGTTGGCGAGCTTGCCGGCGACAAAGCCGAAGGTTCCGTCGATCAGGCTGAAGGCGGCCGCATTCGCATCAGAACCGGCGTCGTAGGAATAGGCGGTGAGCGCCATTCGCGTGTTGGCGACAAGGTGGACCGCGGTGCCGTCGGAAAAGAAGATGCCGACCGAGGACGAGCTGCCGGTCTGGATCACGTCGCTCTTGAAGACCGCGTCACCCGCATGCAGCACGACGGCTACGCCGTTGCGCACGACGGTCACGTTGCCGACGACCTTGTCCACCCGACCGATTGCGTTGTGCTCCATATGGCTGGTGCTGTCGTGCGAACCGCCCAGAGGCTGCGCTTGCGCGTACTCGTTTCGCGCACCAGCTGCGGCACGCCACGCAGCGGCATCCATCGTCAGGCGATCGTCATCCGGCGCGGGATGCTCGCCGGCAAAATGGCCGCGGCCGTGCAGACGCAGGTCGGCAGCATGAAACGCCCCGTAGCGGGACAATAAGGCATCGGTGGTGTCGATCGTTTCGGGATGCGCGTTCGCTTGAACCACGGGCGCTGCGGCGCCAGCTTTCCCCTCCTCAGTCGTCTCATTGGCCATTCGGCTCTTCCCGATGCGCGTTCAAGCTATGAACCACTGCGACTCCGGGACACGCCTGCAGCCTTCCCGCGTAGGGTGGATCCGCGCAATCCCACAGCCGCGGCCACGATGCGGTATTTTAAAATTTAGAACAAGTTCATCATAAATGAATGGTGAATGACGGCCGCCGCCAGGCGACAACCGGCTTCCCAGCGAGCAGCAATCCCGATCTAAGTCTTTCAAATATCGAACGAATATTAATCGCGCCGTCGTTGCAGGCGGATCGATTGCATCGAGACAATCTACAACTTATGGAGGAAGTGTCCCTCCCTCAAACGCCGGACACCCTACGTCGCAAATCGCGGGATCAGCTTGATCGCGTTTTCGCTGCCGATCGCCTTGAGATCGGAGGCCTCGAGCCCGAGCTGCTCGAGGTTCTTGAATTGGTCGAAACCGAAATACGGATAGTCCGTGCCATAGGTGATTTTTGAGGCGGGGACGAGCTTCAGCAGCGCGGCCATCGTGGGAGCGCTGGTGGCGTTCGCCGTGTCGTAGTTCAGGCGCCTCAACTCGCCGATGATCCCCTCCGGAGCGAACTCCTGAACGTTGGACTTGCTTCTCCCGTAAAATGCATCGATGCGGCCTGCCATGACGGGGATGGTGCCGCCCGCGTGCGAGAACAGCCATTGGATGTTTCGCCAGTGCGCAAACCCGCCGGAGAGAAGCAGGCTCGTCACCGTACGCGTCGTGTCGTGAGGCACCTCGATCACGGCCGGGAACGCGCCGACGTTCAGTTGCGCGCAACAGCTTGCGACGAGCGGATGCACGTAGACCACCGCCTTGCGACGGTTCAGCTCGTCGAAGACCGGCTTGTAGACCGCATCGCCCAGCCATTTGTCGCCATAGTTCGTCTGCAGTCCGACGCCATCGGCCTTCAGCGTATCGAACGCGTATTCGATCTCCTTCAGCGTCGTGTCGGTATCGAGCATCGACAGCGTCGCGAACAGGCCGAAGCGGCCCGGATAATCCCGCATCATGTCGGCGGCGAAGTCGTTGCACGCGCGCGCCATCTCGCTCGCTTTCGCCGCATCGAAATCGAACCAGACGCCCGGCGTCGAGGCGATCGACAGCATGCTGGCGCGGACGCCGGCCTGGTCCATGCCCTCCACCGCGCGCTGCTTCGACCATGCGAGCTGCCCCGCAAAATGCGGGATCTTGCGCGCCTCCTCCCAGCCCAGCCAAAGCTTCTGGTACTCCGGCGGATAGAAATGGTGATGCGTGTCGATCAGTCCACGCGCTTGTGCGAAGGCAGGTTTCGCGGACAGGGCCGCGGCTGCACCGAGCGCAAGCGTGCCGGTAACGAACCGGCGACGCGACAAGGTCGCGCCGCATGCACAACGGCCGAAATGGCCTGGGTGCGCGTTGGTGCTGGCCCGGTCGAGCATGAGCATGATCTCCTGGTTTGGAAACGCTTCCTTTCCTGCTTATCGTGGTCCGAGCATCAGGGGAAGCCGGCGCGGCCCCCGCACCGTTCCCGCCGACCATTTGACCTCCGCGCCGGGCGCCAGCACAAAATCAGGGAACCGGGCGAGCCATTCCTCGAGCGCAACACGCATTTCCATGCGCGCCAGCGTCGAGCCGATACAGCGATGGATGCCGAGCCCGAACGCGGCGTGCCGGGTTTCCGCGCGGTCGATGACGACGCGCTCCGCATCGGGGAAGGCCTCCGGGTCACGGTTGGCCGCGCCATAGGCCAACATCACCATCTCGCCTTCCTTGAACACGCAGCCGCCAATCTCGGTCTCCTTGACGACTTCTCGTGCGAGCGTGCTCGGCGCATAGGCGCGCAGCAGCTCCTCGATCGCGGTTGGCAGCAGGTCCGGCTCGGCCACCAGGCGCTTGCGGTCGTCCTCGTGGGTCGCCAGATGCCACAGGCTCACGGCGATCGCGCTCCAGGTCGTATCGACGCCCGCAAACAACAGGAGCCGCAGCGTCCCGTTGATGTGCGCGTTGCTCAAGGGCTCGCCGTCCATCCGGGCCGCGATCAGATAGCTGATGAGATCGTCACCTTGCGTCTTGCGACATCTGGCGATCGCCTCATCAAAAAACGCCGCGACTTCGCCAATCACGCGCGGAACGATCGAGATGTCGGTCATGGACAGCTCGAAGAACTCGTGAATCCATCGCCGGAACAGGTCCCCCGCGTCCTCGGATATGCCCAGCATGCGGGCGGTCAGCCGGGCGGGGATCTCCTCGGCGTAATCAACCGTGCCGTCGCACGCGTCCTTGCCGGACAGCCGCTCCAGCAGTTCGCGGCACAAGGCCCGGGCCCGCGGTTCGAGCTTCTGGATTGCGGCGGGCGTAAACGCCGGCAGCAGGACCTTGCGTTCCGCGCGATGGGCCGGCGGATCGGAGGTGATCGGCGGAGCGGGCGCCAGCGGCGGCCGGCCTTCGCGGATGAAAACGCGCCGCGACGAAAAATGCTCGGGATCGTAGGCGATCGCGCGAACGTGCTCGTAACGCGACGGAAAATAGACGCCCGTGAAGCGGTCGGTATGGGCGATCGGGCATTTTTGCCGGAGCTCCTGCCAGATCGGATAGGGGTTTTCGATCCAGCGTGGATCGAGCGGATCGAAATCGCTGGCCCAATCGGCAACAGGTGCACGCCCGCTCATGCCCGCTCTCTCACGATGGCGAGGGCGAGTTCGGGGCAATTGGCCACCGCGAGCTCGACCTTCTCCAGGAGATGCCCGGCAACGACTCCGCCACCGAGCTCCCGCGTGTCGCCAAACGCGTCGACCTCGAACAGCTCGGGCGCCAGCGCCACGCAGCGGGCATGCCCCTGGCATCGGCCGCGATCGATACGGACGCGCAACACACCGGAGCTGGGTGACGCTTCCTGCAGAACATTCACGGCTCGTCTCCACGATGAAGGTGATCCCAGACACGACCAGCATGAGCGGGCGGCGTTACGACGTGATTTCAACGGGGCGAAAACGGGTTACCGACGTAATCATGCGGGCACTAATGCAGCACGGATATTGCCGGTCTCATTTGGGGCTGCGGTCGCAGATCGACTTTTCTGACCGCCGCGCCATAGGTCAGCGCGAACGCGATCTCCTCGGCGACGATCGGCCAGCGCACGACATCGGAAATGCCGGCGCTGACCAGTGTATCGGCGCCGATTTCGATCGCGGCGCGGGTCGCCAGCACGATCGGCAGACGCGGCGCCGCCGCATGCAAGCTCGCCGCCAAGTCGAGCGACCGCGCGGCGGATCCGAAATCGCCGACAATGATCATGTCGAAGCGGCCCGGACTGGTCCGGCATGCGGCCACCGCGGCATCGGATCTGCTGAAGCCGACCGGCTCGTAGCCGAGCGCCGCGAGCATCTCCTCGTCCCGCAGCAGCCGCTCGCTGTCCTGCGCCACCAGCATGATGGTCTCGCCCGTTCCGGCCGGATGCGCGGTCGTGCTCGGCTCGGACGCCTGCTCCGCGGTCGCGGCCCGCGGCAGCCAAACCTCGAAACGACTGCCTTCGCCCGGCTTGCTGTGCACGTTCATGGCTCCGCGATGGTCGCGGACAATTTCGCCGACAGTGGCAAGCCCGAGACCATTCCCGGACGAACGCGTCGTGAAGAACGGTTCGAAAATCCGTCCCAGCGTCATCTCGTCCATGCCCTGGCCCGTATCGGTCACGGCGATGCAGACATACTGCCCCGGGCCGAGCTCGCCATGGCTGAGTGCGCGCGTCTCCGATATCTCGTCGAATGCGGTCGCGACCTCGATGCGGCCGCCGTCAGGCATCGCATTTGCCGCATTCCTGCACAGGTTGAGCAGCACCTGCTGCAACTGGGCATGCTCGCCGGAGACCAGCGTCGCTGCCGGCGGCTGACGAATCACGAGTTCGACTGCGGGCGGCCGCGCGACCTCCAGAAGCGACGCGGTCTCCGCAATCAGGGCGCCGACGCTCAGGGGCTTGCGACGGACACGCCGGCGGCGTCCGAACACCAGGATCTGATCGATCAGATCTCGCGCGCGCTCGGCGCCGCGGCGAATCGCGCCCAGGCTGCGCAACAGCTTTGCGTCCGAGCCCACACGCTCTTCCATTACTTCGGAATGACCGAGGATTCCGCCCAGGATGTTGTTGAAGTTGTGAGCGATGCCGCTCGTGAACATCCCGATCCGCTCCATACGCCGCGCCTGCTGCAAACGCGCTTCCAGCCGGGTCCGTTCCTTTTCCATCGTATGCCGCCCGACAGCCTGAACGATCGTGTCAAGCGCCATGCGCAACAACCCAAGCTCGTCACGGCTGGCGATGCGGCAGGGCCGCCCGACCGCATCAAAGCCGAGCACCACACGGGCGCCGTCAGCGTCGGCATTCGTCGCGCAGGCCCATCCCCCAAGGCCGAGATCGAGGCAGACCGACTTGGCTTCTCCGACGGGCATTCGCAGGACGCACGGGATATGGACCACGCCGTCAGCACCGCCGAGGCGTACGGCAAGATCGGGAGCTCGCGCCGGCCAGCCGGCCGGCGGCTCCTTGCCTGCCTTGTGCCAGAGGTGAACGCGCTGTATCGGACCGGACATCATGAAATAGGCGCGGTCCGCGCCGCAAAGGCTCGCCATCTCGGCCAGCGCCCGGTCGATCTCGGCACCGATCTCCTGCGGACGCGCGTTGATGAAGCGCATCGAAATGCCTGCGATCATATGCTCGATCATGGCGCGACGCTGCAACGCCCTGGCGCGCGATTTGAGGCGAACTCCGAAAAAGACCAGGGAGGCGACCAGCAGCAGCGAGGTGCCATAGAGCAGCCCGCGGTAGCGCCGGGCGGACATCCGCGACGCAAGCTGGAGTTTCAGGATCAGCGCGCGGAGTGCGTCGCGGTCCTGCTTCTGCGACAACGCGCGGATGGCTTTCAGCGTGCCGTCGACGGAAGGAAGCAGCCGTTGCAGGAGCCGGCCATGGGCGAGCAGTCCTTCGACGGCCTGTTCCTGGTCGGCTTGCCTCGCCTGCTGGTCGAGCGCATCGAGCCGGTCCCGGACGTCCTGCGCTGCCGCCGCCGAGGTATCGAGCGTCAGACGCAGGATGGCTGCCGCGGCGGCGCTGATGGCCGGGTTGAGGTCGGGCGGGACGGCATTGCCTTCGAAACGCCCGAAGAACGACAGCGAGTTCTGCAGCAGGGCGTTTTGGCTCTTGAACAGCTCGACCAGTCCCTCCTGGCGGCTGATCGAGGCCGTTAACCGGTCGATCACGGCCGTGGTCTCGGCATCGACGGCGGCTGTCTCGCGCAGGCGTTGCAGCGCGACGCGCAGCGCCTCGAGCTCCCGTACCACGGGGTCGTAGTTCCGCAGCATGCCGACGCGCGCGGCGAAGACGTCGCGATGCAACGCATTCCCGATCATCGCGAAATGATCGAGGTCGGCGAGCGCGTGATCGAACAGCTCGGCTTCCGGATTGACGGAGCGAAAGGAGAACCAGGTCAAGGCGAGGACGAGGCAGGCGACGATTGCAATCGGCGGAGCGGTTCTCATGGCGCCGCTCCCGTCACCGGCGAGCCGCGATAGTTCCCCGTCAGCGTCTTCAGGAAGCGAACGAGCGAGGCAACCTGCTGCTCGTTGAGCGTGCGGTCGAGTTGCGCGGCCGCCATCCGGCGGACCGCTTCTTCGAGGGTTGCCGCGCTGCCATCATGAAAATACGGCGCCGTTGTCGCGACGTTGCGCAGGCTCGGCACGCGGACGATTCGTGGCGGGCTGGAAACCAGCGGACGAAAAACGCCCTGGCGCTCGAACAGATTGCCGCCGATATTGACACCTTGATGACAGGCGCTGCATCCGAGCGACTTGAACGTGCGGTAGCCTTCGAGTTCGGCGGACGAGAGCGCCGATGCGTCACCGCCGAGCCAGCGGTCGAACCGCGCTCCCGGGGTGAGCAGGGATTTCTCGAAGGTCAGCAGCGCATCCAAGAAATCGTCGCGATCGGGCCCGCGTCCATAGGCGGCACGGAACTGGCTGGTCATGCCAGGATCTTTCTGGAGCCTGCGAACGGCGGCTTCCGCGTTTGTGTGCATGTTGGCCGGATTCTCGAGCGAGGCTTCGACATGCTCCGCGAGGCCGCGAAAATTGCCTTGCCAGCCCAATCGGAAACTGAGCGCCGCGTTGAATACGCTGAGCGTGTCGAGCGATGGCTTCCCCGCGGACCCCGTCCTGCCGCCCGCGCCGTTGGTCCTGATATCATGGCAGGACGCGCACGCCAGATTTCCGTCGGCTGACAGCCTGACATCGCCGAACAGGCGCTCCCCCAGCGCAAGTTTCAAAGGATCGGCTGCCGGCGGCAGCGGGACAGGCGTGATCGGCTCGTCCTCCGCAACAACGTTCGACTGAGGAGACTCGGTGTCCGGTGCGGATTGCGCGGCCGCCACGCTTGCGAGCGCAGCGGCCGCGCAGATCAACAAGGCGAGGCGGCCGCTTGCTGAAATCAGGCCGGCCGACCATGACCCCATCATTCCCACTGGCTGTCCTGCCTGACGATAGCTTCGATATCGCGGTGACAAGTCCCGATGTCGCGCAGGGTCCGGTCGTCGATGCCGTCGAGTTCCTTCGCCGCCCGGCGCCCCACCCGAATCACACGCACCTTCGACAGCAACGCCGTCATGGTCGCGCCGATCGAAGCGGACGAGCCCGCGCGAGCTGTTCGCGCCGGGTCGGGCTGCGACAAAGATTCGGTGCGGGATGACGCATGCGAGCCAGGCTTGCTTCGCACAGGGAACGCGACCGCCCGATCCCTTTCGATTCCGCGCTCAACCATCGTGGGAACCAGCCGCAGGATCGGCCGCCCCCGTGATGCGGGTCGTGGATGCGAGGCCGCAGCCTGAAGGGAATCGCCGCGATCAACGCCGTCGTCCTCCAGCGGGACGAACGGGTACATCGCCTGGGCATAGGCGGCGCAGCCCGCAAAAAATTCCGCAAGCAGCCACGACACGATGGCGATCGGGACACTCGGCAAAACGCTCCCGGCATGCACCGAGAACGCAACAGTCTCTGCCATCAGGCCAGACACTGCCGCGCGGATCGTCCGGCGAGGGGGCTCCTGCCTGGGAAGCGGCAGCAGCGACGTTTCGGATTCATCGTCCGATTCGGGCGTTGGCTCTGAAGCAATGTGCTGACCGATGAGGCGCAAGGCGCGAACCCGCGACGACCACGGGGCATTCGACAATGAGTTGGCAAACGGCATCGATATCTCCGAGGCAATATTGGCGAGGGAGATTCTGCCGGCATGATGTTTCCGAAGCATTCCGGAGCGGGACGTTATGGCTACCGCTGTAACGCGGGCTACCGCCGACCTTGCCGCGGCGACCTGCGGCCGCCGGGGCTTCGCGTTCCGACGTCGCGTGGCGCAGGCAGCGGACATCACAGCCGTTCGACGGGAAGGGTAAAGACGTAGCCGACGCCGCGCTCGGTGCGGATGATGGACGGCGTGCTCGGATCGCCCTCCAGCTTGCGCCGCAGGCGCAGCACCTGGACGTCGATGCTGCGGTCGAAGACATCTTCGTGGATACGGGTCGCCTGCAGCAGATGCTCGCGCGACAGCGGCCGCTGCGGCGCATCCAGGAAAGCGATCAGAAGCGCATATTCGCCTTTGGTCAAAGCCACGGGCTCGCCACCCGAATTGGTGAGGCGGCGGCTCCGCCGGTCGAGCTGCCAGCCGCCGAAATGACAGCGGCCCTTGTCGAGATCCCGCTGGCCCGCGGCCTGGCCTGCCTCGCGACGCCTCAGCACGGCGCGGATACGGGCCAGCAATTCTCGCAAGCCGAACGGCTTGGTGATGTAGTCGTCCGCTCCGAGTTCCAGCCCGACGACACGGTCGATCTCGTCGCGGCGATGTCCCGTCGTGATGATGACGGGAACATCGGAGGTCGCGCGAATCTCGCGCAACAGGTCCAGTCCGTCGTCCTGGCCGAGCCGCAGATCAAGCACGACCAGATCGGGCTGGTAGCGGGCGAGCATCCCTGCCACCTCCTCACGACGCGAGGCGGAGACCGCACGGATGTCGTGGTCCTCGAGATAATTCGTCACCAGATGACGCATGGTGCTGTCATCTTCGACGACCAGGCACAGGGGCGATCTCCGATCCACGCTGTTGCTCGCGAGCGACGGCCCAAGCGATCCGAAGGCGTCGCCGTTGAACTGGCTGGCTTGGCTGCCCGCTGGATTTTCAATCCCTTCATTCATTCGATCTCTCCGGCGCCCGGGGATACCGCTATAGGGCACGCGATCTTGCATCGCAGCACACGTTTCGGAGAGCAACTTTGTGAGGTGTTGATACTGTTGTTCGCGCGCCATGCGATGGCTGTGGCAAACGCGAGCCGGGCAATCCGTTACAATTGTAACGCGAACGTTCCATCTCGAAATCATTTCGTATCCCGCGACTCGTTCGTTACACGCCGCGCCGGCTCTTGCTTGCGCTGGTGCTTCACGAAGCGGTGCGCCGAAGCGGGCTGCTTCGATTTGGGATCATCATCAATGTTTGAAATGCTTATATTGGCGATTCCGATCGCGACCGCCGCGCTTCTCGTCTGGTCAAGCATTCGCGCCTGGCGGACAAAAAAGCCGCTGTTGAAATGGGGCGGCGGCGGTTTGGCGGCGCTGTCAGCGGCGGTCGTCACGTTGATCGGCGTCGTGCTGCTCACAGGCCTCTTCAAGCTGCACGCCCGCAGCGCACCAACGGTGACATTGAAGGTCGCGGGAACCGAGGACCAGATTCGCCGCGGCCAGGCGGTCGCCGACGGATTCTGCAGCGCCTGCCACTCCAAAACCGGCAGGATGACGGGCGGTCTCGAGATCGGCAAACATTTTCCGGTGCCGATCGGATCGTTCGTCTCGTCCAACCTCACACCATCGGGCGAATTGAGCCGGTGGTCGGACGGCGACATTTTCCGCGCCATCCGCAACGGCCTCGACCGCGATGGCCGCTGGCTGATCATCATGTCCTACACCAATGCCGGCAAGCTAAGTGACGAGGACATCTGGGCCGTTATCGCCTATCTCCGCAGCCTGCCGGCCGCGGGACAGACGACCTCGAATCCACCGGATCATCTCAGTCCACTCGGTCTTGTGATGTTGGGCGCCGGCATGCTTCCGACAGGCAAGCCGACGTCGTCGGGCACGATCATCGCGCCATCGCACGGCGCGACCGCGCAATACGGCGAATACATCGTGTCCTACCAGGACTGCCGCGAATGCCATGGACAAAGGCTGACCGGAGGCATGCCGGGCCAGCTTGGACCGTTGGGGCCTGACCTCACACCGGTCAAGGACTGGACGTTCGAGGCGTTTGCCGCGACGCTGCGCACCGGCGTCGACCCCAATGGCCATGCGCTTGGCGAGGACATGCCGTGGAAGCCGCTCGGCCGCATGGATGATGAGACGCTCCGCGCCATCTATGAATATCTGGCGCACCTGCCGGGCGGTTGACGATCGTCGCCGTCGACCCGCCGGCGTTTCAGATTCGAATGCCAAACAACCAATGCCGTTATTGCGAGCGACCCGTCTGCACTCGCTGCGAGCATCGCCGGGCAGGAGTCCGCCGAAGCGCGAAGGCGGATGCGAAGCAATTTCGAGCGTGACCTGGACTCCGGATTGCGTCGGCGCGGAGCCTGTCATCTGGCTGCGCTTCGCGCGAACCCGCTGGCGCCTCGCAATGACGGTCATCTGGGCAAGCGTCCGCATTCTCGCGGCGTTGATCGCGTCCGAGTGTTGCTTCGAACCGCCCTCGGAATTGAAAAGAGGGCGCAGGGAATGCCGGGTTGCTGGCCGCAACCCATGGCCCCCGGAAGGAACCACAGGTTCAGCCAAATCATCCGGCGTTCCCTGCGCAATGGTTTTAACGGTGTCCTTCGCGCTCTCCTTGGGACCGGGCTTATTGCCCCCATCGCCGCGCGGATCGCATTCGCGCAACTTGACACCAGCGTCGGGGTGTCGGGACCACACGCCTTCGCGTCCGCATCGGCGCCGTTCGTCCACGCGAGAAGCAATCCGCGCGCGTCACCAAAGCGTCCATCGCATCCCGCGCTCCACGTGTCGTGACGATCGGCCGAAACGCCCCTCTTTCGAGCGAGGCGGCCGAACCCGTTGGACGATCAGCGATATGCGATCGCTCTGCCCCACGCGCGGAGAAGCGAACGGCGGTTGCTACTTCATCGGCTCGGTGGTCGACCACAGCACCGTCGCGGCGCCCTTCTCATAAGCCATGCCCTTGGGATAGCTGATCAGTTCCAGCTGCAGGCCCCACGGCGCGAAGAAATACAGGATCGATTGTCCGGCCGCGGGTCCGTCATTGATCGGGATCGGCCCTTTGAGCGTCCTGACGCCCTTCGCTTGCAGATAGGCCGCGGCCTTTTCGATGTCGTCGACATACAGCGCGATATGGTGTCCGCCGATGTCGCTGTTCTTCGGCAGCGTTTTGGCCTGATCGGGCGATTCATACTGGAACAGCTCGATGTTGGAGCCATAGCCGCAACGGACCATGCTGATCTCGTCGATCACGGCGCGCGGATTGACGTTGACGACGTCCTGCATGAACGTGCCCTTGTCGTCCGAGAACGGCCCGAACGACATCGCGTGCTGACAGCCGATCACGTCGGTGAAGAAAGCGGTCGCCGCCTTGACGTCGGGCACCGTGATGCCGGTGTGATCGTGGCCGCGCAGGCCCGGAATGGAATCGGCCGAGGCCGGCAGGTTCGAGACGCCGAGCGTTAGCGCGGCAACGGCAGCTAAGAGCTTTGACTTTGTCATGGTCGCTTCCCCTTCTTTGCAATGAACCTCGTCATGCCGCCGATCCCTGCTGCTGGGAGACGACGGTCGGCTGCTCACCGAGCCAGCCCGGCTCGACATCCGGCAGCGGAATCGCCGCGAGCAGTTGCTGCGTGTAGGGGTGCCGCGGGGCGCTGAACACGCGCGCCACCGGGCCGTATTCCACGACCTCGCCATGCTGCAGGATCGCGACATCGTCGCAGAGCACGCGCACGACAGAGAGGTCGTGGCTGATGAACACCATGGTGAGCCCGAGCCTGGCCCGCAGCTCCTTCAGCAGCAGGAGGATGTGGGCCTGGGTCGAGACGTCGAGGCCCGACACGATCTCGTCGGCCACGATGAAATCCGGTTCAAGTGCCAGTGCACGCGCGATGCCGGCGCGCTGGCGCTGGCCGCCCGACAACTCATGCGGATAGCGGTCGGCGAAATCGGCCGGCAAGCCGACGAGGTCGAGCAGTGCCGCCGCGCGCTCGCGCTGCTGCCGTCGTCCCTTGATCCGGCCATGCACGCTCAAGGGGCGCGTCAGCGTGGTGCCGAGCCGCAGCCGCGGATTGAGCGACGACTGCGGATCCTGAAAGATCATCTGGATACGCGCGCGCAGCGGCCGCATGTCAGCCTCATCGAGATCGCCGATCTCGATGCCGTCGAACTGGATGCCGCCGGAGGTCGGCTCGAGCAGCCGCACCAGCAGCCGGCCGAGCGTGGTCTTGCCCGAACCGGATTCGCCGACCAGGCCGAGCACCGAGCCGCGCGGGACGGCCAGATCGACGCGCTTGATCACGTCGCGCAGAATTCTGCGGCGAAACAGGCCGCTGCGCTGCGGATACGCAAAACTGAGGCCGCCGGTGCGGAGCAGGACATCGGTCATGGCTGCCCCGCCGCGGAGACGCGGTCGAGCCGGCGCGCCTCCGACCACAATTGCTCGATCAGCGCCGGCGGCACCGGACGCAAGGCTTCCGCCGGCCGGTCGGCGCGCGGCGTCGCCGCCAGCAGCGCGCGTGTGTAGGGATGGCGCGGCCGCGCCAGCACATCCGCCGTCTCACCCTCCTCAAGCACGCGGCCGGCGTGCAGCACCGTCATGGTGCGGCAGATCTTTGCGACCACGCCGAGATCGTGCGTCACGAACAACACCGCGGCGCCGTGACTCCTGCGCAGCCGCTCGACCAGTTGCAGCACCTGGCGCTGCACCGTGACGTCGAGCGCCGTGGTCGGCTCGTCGGCGATGACGAGGCCGGGATCGCAGGCAAAGGCCATCGCGATCAGCACCCGCTGCCGCATGCCGCCGGAGATTTCGTGCGGATAGAGACCGAGCACCCGCGCAGGCTCGCGGATCGCGACTTCGGCCAAGAGTTCGGCGGCGCGCGCGAGCGCCGCGCGCTTCGACAGGCCGAGATGATGTCGCAGCAACACGGAAATCTGCGCGCCGACGCGCTTGACCGGATTGAGCGAGGTCATCGGGTCCTGCGGTATCAGCGCAATGCGGCGGCCGAGGAGCTTACGCCGTTCCGCATCCCTCAGGCCCAGGAGATCGCGCCCCTCGAAGGCAATGCTGCCCGATGTAATCGTCGCGTTGGCGGGCAGCAGCCCGAGCACGGCGCGGCCCAGCATCGACTTGCCGGCACCGGATTCGCCGACCAGCCCGCGCACTTCGCCGGGCTCGACCTCGAGGCTGACGCCGCGCAGCACATTGACCGCGCCGATCGCAACGCACAGATCCCTGACGGAGAGCGTCGCAGTCATTGGCGTTGCACCGGATCGAGCGAGAGACGCAGGCCGTCGCCGAGCAGATTGAGCCCGATCACGCTGACAATGATGCAGCCGATCGGCAGCGCCATGATCCAGGGCGCCTGATAGACGATCTGGCGTCCTTCGGCGATCATGCCGCCCCAGGTCGGCGTATCGCCCGAAACCGAGATGCCGACGAACGACAGGATCACTTCGACCAGGATCGCAATCCCCATCTCGACCGCAAGCAGCGTGACCAGGAGGGGAACCAGGTTCGGCAGGATTTCCAGCCGCAGGATTTTGCCGGGCGTCAGCCCGATCACGCGCGCCGCCGCGGCGTAATCGCGCGCGAGCTGGACCATGGTTTCGGCGCGGACCACGCGGGCAAAGCGGGTCCAGTCGACGACCACGATCGCCGCGATCACCGAGGTCAGGCCGGCGCCGATCACCGCCGCCAGCACGATCGACAGCAGCACCGGCGGAAACGCCATCCAGACGTCGATCAGGCGCGAGATCAGCTGATCGAGGAAGCCGCCAAAACTGCCGGCGAACAGGCCAAGCGTGGTGCCGATCGCCGCCGCGAGCGTCGCCGCGATCAGCGCCACGGCGACCGCCGTGCGCGCCGAATAGATCAGCCGCGACAGCACACAGCGGCCGAGACTGTCGGTGCCGAGCAGGTAGGCCGGATCGCCGCCTGTCATCCAGGACGGCGGCAATTGCGCCGACATCAGGTCCTGCTCGAGCGGATCGTGCGGCGCGATCCATGGCGCGAGCAAAGCGACCAGCACGAGCATGCCCACCAGCGCAGCGCCGATCCAGAGCCGCGGGCCGCCCCGTCTCACGGCGGCGAGCCAGCGCTGACGTCGTGCGGCGGGATGACCGAGCGCAAGGTCAGCCATGGCGCAGCCTCGGATCGAGCAAGGCGACGACGAAATCGACCAAAAGATTGAGCGCGATGAACAGCACCGCGAAGGTCAGGACCAGGCCCTGGATCAGCGGAAAGTCGCGGTTGATCACGGCATCGATGGCCATGTTGCCGATCCCCTCATAGGAGAAGATGCGCTCGACCAGCACGGTGCCGCCGAGCAAGAGCGTCACCTGGACGCCGCCGAGCGCGACGGTCGGAATCAGCGCGTTCGGAAACGCCTCGCGCACGAGGATCGAGGGACGCGAAAAGCCGCGGGCGCGCGCGATCTGCGCGTAGTCCTGGTCTTCGGCCTCGGCGAGCGAGGTTTTCAGAAGCCGCGCAACCAGCGCCGCAAATGGCAGCGCCAGCGCCAGCGCCGGCAGGATCATATGATGCAGCAGCGCACTCACGACATCGAAGCGGCCGGTCAAAAGGCTCTCGATCAGATAGAAATTGCTGTGCAAGGTGACGTCGATCTGTGGATCGATACGCCCGGAGATCGGCAGCCATGGGATCAGCACGCCGAACACCAGCAGCAGGATCAGGGCCCAGAGAAAATCCGGTATCGCAAGCAGGACGCCGACGCCGCCATCGACCGCCCACTCGGCGCGCCGGCCGCGCAACAGAATGCCGGAGAGCGCGGTGAGCACGCCGAGCGCGGCGGCAATCAGCGTCGCCAGCAGCGCCAGTTCGAGGGTCGCCGGCAAGCGTGACAGCAGCAGGCCGAGAACGCCCTGGTGCAGGCTGATCGAATGGCCGAAATCGCCACTCGCGACCTGGCCGAGCCAGATCGCAAACTGTCGCGGGATCGACAGATCGAGCCCGTAGAATGCGCGCAGCCTGACGATGTCGGCCTCGGACGCGCCCGGCGGGATCATCATCGCGATCGGGTCGCCCGGCACCACGCGCAGCAGCACGAAGACGATGGCGCCGACGCCGAACAGAGTGGGCGGCACGAGGACGAGTCGTCTGATGATCTCGCCCCATCGCATCGTCGTGCTGCCCCGCTGCTTGCGGCCCGCGGCTTAAGCAGGCGTGACGAGTTGCGGAAGGATCATGCCGTTGGCCTGCGCCACGACTTTCAAGTCCCTCTTGTGGATGATCGGCTGCACATATTGGAACAGCGGGATCACCTCGCCCTCCTCGGCGATGTATTTGTCGACCGCCTTATAGCCGGCGATGCGCTTGGCCTCGTCCTTCTCGCCCCACAACGGCCCGATGCGCTCCACGAGATCCTTGCCCTTCCAGGCGCAATGCGGCGACGGGCCGAACATCGCATGACCCGTCGAGGTCGAGGGATCGCCGATCGCGTTGCCCCAATTGTAGAAGGCGGCCGGCGCCAGCGCGTGGCGGGCACGCAATTCGTAGTGCTTTGCGATCTCGTAGACCTCGATATTGGCGTCGATGCCGACCTTGCGCCACATGCCGACGATCGCCTGGATCATCTCATAATCCTTCGGCTTGAAGCCGCGCGTGGTCTGGATCGTGAACTTGACCGGCTTCTCCGGCGAATAGCCGCTCTTGGCCAGCAGGCTTTTGGCAAGCTCCGGATCGTAGGCCACCTTGATCTCGGAATCGAAGGCGGCATAGCCCGGCGCCTCCAGGGTCGCGATCGGAACGCCGTAGCCCTTCAACAACCGTTCGACGATCGCCTTCTTGTCGATCGCGTGATGGGCGGCGAGCCGCACATTGCGGTCGAGCATCGGGTCGATGTCGGTGATGAAGATCATCGCGATGTCGGACACCGCCTGGGTCTGGCCTGACAGTTCCGGCTTGGCCTTCAGACGGTCGAACTCCTCGTAGGGGATTTCGAAGGTGAGGTCCGAGCCACCCGACTCCATCTCGGCGACGCGGCTGGTCGGATCGGTGATGAACTTGAATACGACCGTGTCGAAGGCCACCTTGCCGCCCCACCAGGTCGGATGCGCCTTCAGCCGCAGGAACGCGTTGCGCTCGAAAGCATCGACCTTGTAGGGGCCCGATCCGATCGGCGCCTTTTCAAAGCCTTCCGCGCCAACCTTCTCGTAATAGGCCTTCGGCAGCACGTAGGCGGTGAGGAACGCCATCCACTTGAACAATGCCGGCTCGAACTCCACGACATCGCCGGTGATGGTGTTGCCGTCGATCTTGTAGTTGCCGACCTTGGCCCAGACGAACTGGATCGGGTTGCCGCTCTTCGAATCGGCCGCGCGCGTCAGCGACCATACCACGTCCTCCGGCGTCACCGGCGAACCGTCGTGCCAGGTGGCGTCCTTGCGCAGCTCGAGCGTGATCTTGCTGCGATCCTCGTTCCAGCCCCATTTGGTCAGAAGGCCCGGCTTGAACGAAAGATCCGGCGCCTGGCCGATATAGGGATCGAACACCGACTGGTAGATCGACTGGATGGTGGGATTGACCGCCGAGACGCCGACGGTCGGGTCGAACGACGGCAGGTTGACATTGTAGGCGATGGTGAGCGTGCCTCCGGCGGCGTGGGCGCGACTGCCGATGAGACCGGATGTGAGCGGCAGCGCGGCGGCGCCGCCGGTGAGCTTGAGGATCGAACGACGGGAAAGCGCGCAAGATACCATGACATCACCCCATGTGCGAAAACGGCGCCCGTGATCGGACGCCGTCGACAGAATTCGATTTATTCCGCGGCCTGCGGCGCGCTCTCGGACCAGCGCGCCATCAGCGTGTTCGAGGCCAAGGATTCGTCGACGAGCTTTTTCGCGGTCTCGACCCCGGCCACCGGCAGCTTGTTCGGATCGAGCAATCCGATCTGCACCAGCACCGAGGCCTGGTCCCAATAGATGTGCTCGTTGTAGAGCTTGTCGCCGCGGAAGCGGACGATCGCGACCAGCGGGATTTCGACATATTTGCCGGTCGGCGGCACGCCGGGCAGCATCCAATCGATCTCGATGTCGTGGGTGAAGCAGAACAGCATCTCGTCGACGATGCGATCGGCGCCGATGGTGCGCGAGATCGGTACGAGCTTGGTGTCCTGCGGCGTCTTCGGAATGAAATGGTTCTTGTAAAAGCGCAAGAGGTCGCGATGGCCGACGCCGCCGGTCATGGTCGGGATGTGATTGACATAGGGCTCGGCGACCATGGTCGTCATGGTCGCTTCCGCCGAGCGGGTCGCGAATTCGAGCTCGGTGTGCTTCTCCCACAGCGCCGAGAGATCGTAGTGCGGGCCCAGCACTTTGCGGAACAGCGCGATCGAGCGGCTATGCGCCATCAAGGTCGCGGGCTTGTCAAAACTCGCGCGCTCGGGCGCGGCGAAAGCATGGTCGCAGCCGGGATAGAGATAGAACTCGACGTCGCTGCGGCCCGCGAACGCCGCCATGATTTGCGCCCGCGCTTCCGCCGGCGCAAAACGGTCGAGCTCGGCGAAGTGGAAGACCATCGGCCCCTGCACCGCACCGGCCTCGGCGAGATCGGCCTCGATGCCGACGCCGTAATAGCTGACGGCGCAATCGACATCGGTCCGCGCCGCGACCAGATAAGCGAGCTTGCCCCCGAGGCAGAAGCCGAGCGCGCCGACCTTGCCGGTGCATTCGGGACGGCCGCGCAGCACTTTCAGCGCGTCGGCGGCATCCTTGATCGACTGGTTGGCGTCGAAGCGCTGGTAGTAGCCCATCGCCTTGCCGAAATCGGCCTCGCTGTAGCCGAGTTCGACGCCCGCCTCCATGCGCCAGAACAGATCCGGCGCGAGCACGACATAACCCTCTTCCGCGTAATAATCGGCGACCGCCCGCATCGAGGCGTTGATGCCAAAAATCTCCTGCAGCAGCAGGATGCCCGGACCGGAGCCTGCGGCGGGACTGGCGAGATATCCCTTGAAGCGACCGCCGTCGGCGCTCGCGATGTCGATCCACTGTCCCGCCATCGTATCGACTCCCCTTTGTTCCGAAAACGCCCACGGCCTCGCGCATCTGAACCAGGCGTTCAGCGTACTCCCTCGCGCGCCGCCATTCCATGTTGTTTTCTTAATTGTATTTTTAATGTAAGAATCGAACTTGTAAATAGTGTTGATTGGGCAAAGCCTGCCTACAGGGTGAGCGAAGGCGAATCAGGAGACTGTTTTTGAAGAAGACAAGGACCGCCCTGAAGCGAACCGGCGAGGCGAGGCCAAAGCCGGTCACAACCGAGCGGCCGGGATCCTGGCATCTCGCGCGCACCGAGACCGAGCGGCGGCTGTCGGAATTCGAGTTCCGCCTGGAGCGGCTCGCACAGGCCTATTACCGCTGGAAGGCCGCCTGCCTTGCCGCCGTTTGCAACGTGCCGCTGACCGGCGACGACGTCGCCGTGCTCAACGTGGTGCGGATGGGCGACGAGCCAAAGCGGCTGTCCGAGATCGGGCAGCTGGTGAACCGGGTCGATGTCCCGAACCTGCAATATGCGACGCGCAAGCTGGTGCGATCGGGCCTGATCGAGACCGAGGGCTCTTCATCCCGCAAGGAAACACGCTACCGCGCGACGCAGACCGGGCGCTCGGTGACGGAAGCCTATGCCGCCCTGCGGGCTGCGACGCTGCCGCCGATGCTGGAGGCGCTCGATGGCTGGGCCGACAAGTCCGAGGCCGCAGGCGCGCATCTGGAACTGGTGGCAAGCCTCTATGCCCAGGCGGCGCAGATCGCGATCACGCGCCGGCATCAGCCGTAGGGATGATCTGTCGAAGTTGAGCCGTTGCCGGATCGGCGGCGCGCCCCCTCTTACGGGGAGAAGGTTGGGGTGAGGGGCATTTTCTGGCTCCAGACTCGCTGATATTCCCCCTCACCCGCAAGCGGGGAGAGGTGATCACCCGCCTCAGTGCGGCGGGGCGCCGTCGGCCAGTAGCGCCGCGATCGCCTCGGCGATCGGCTGGTGGGTCGCCTGCTCGTAGAAAGAGAAGGCCGGCGACGGGTTGACCTCGAAGCAATACCACTTGCCCTCCGCGGTACGCCGCAAGTCGATTCCCGCGACCGGCAAATCGAGCGAGGCTGCGAGCGCCCGGCATCTTGCCGCGCAGTCGTCGGGCAGCGCGTAGGCCCGCAGCTCAACGTCAAAACCCTGCCTTCCCCCGTAACGATAGTCATCCGCCTCCGAGATGATCTCGGTGGCAAAAACCTGGTCTGCCACCACGTGAACGCGATAGTCGCGCCCGGTGATGTATTCCTGGAATTGCGTCGGGCACCATCTGATATCGTCGAGGCGGCCCATATCCTGGTCCTTCAACCGCGACACGATGCTGCGCACGCCGCTGGTCGATTTGTAGATGATGTCGCCATGATGTTCGCGGAACGCCGTGACGGCGTCCCTGGCGGTGGAGAGCAAGGTGTCAGGCACTGCAAAGCCGGCTTTCGCAATGAGCGACAACTGATAGGGTTTCGAGCCGTTGGAGGCCATCGCGGCGAACGAATTGACGACCAGCGCCTGCGTCACGTCGAGCCAGGTGGTGACGAGATCATCCAGTTCTGCCGCATGCCGGCGAACGTCCTCGGCCTGGCCGGAGGAGGCTGCAATGCTCCGGCCATCATGCGAACGAACGTAAACGGCGGAAATCGTCGCGAGATCGCAGGCCTCCTCGCCGATCCGGAGCGCGCCACCGACCTCGGCGCCGACACTGAGATCGAACGCGGTGTCCGCGGCACGCGCCTGGTCCAGGAAAAAATGCGCGGCGCCGCGCTCCTCCAGCGCCTCGCGCACCCAGGCGAGCGGCCTA
>Ga0210401_10001968_pt1 | contig 23173 bp, 24 predicted proteins | sample IncBWH32MmetaG_FD_150866 | JGI IMG/M metagenome (GOLD analysis project Ga0210401, IMG submission 150866) | Forest soil microbial communities from Barre Woods Harvard Forest LTER site, Petersham, Massachusetts, United States - Inc-BW-H-32-M | ecosystem: Environmental > Terrestrial > Soil >... | reverse complement strand
CTTGTGCTCTGCTGCGAGCGGATCGCGGCCTTCTCGCTGCCCTGGTTCGGCCGGTATGACTCGTCCATCTGCTCGACATTGGAGAAGTCGACATCGGCGGTGACCTGGGCACGCACATTGGTGCGACCCACGATCGGCTCCAGGATGTCCTCGATTCGCTTGATCGTGGCCGTTTCGATCTGTGAGACGTAGTCCAGCTGCTCCCCGTCCAGGCTGCCCTGCCCCTCGCTCTGGGTGGCCAGCAGCGTTCCATGCTGGTCGACCACCGAAACATTCTTTGGGGTCAATTCCGGTATGGAGGATGCGACCAGGTGAACGATGCCGGCCACCTGGCCCCGCTCGAGCGTCTTGCCCGGATGCAGCTGCACCAGCACCGACGCGGTCGGCGCCTGCCGGTCGCGCAGAAAGCCCGAATTCTTCGGCAGCGCCAGGTGCACTCGGGCGCTGGCAACCGGCGCCAGCGACTGGATCGAGCGAGCCAGCTCGCCCTCCAGCGCCCGCTGGTAGTTCAGCTGCTCCTGGAACTGGGTCAGCCCGAACTTCTGCGATTCGAGGATCTCGAACCCCACCACCGAGCCCTTCGGAAGGCCTTGCGAGGCGAGCTTCAATCGCGCTTCGTGGACCTTGTCGGCCGGCACCAGGATCGTGCCGCCGTCGGCGTTGCGGTACGGCACGTTCATCTGGGACAGCTGCGCGATCACCGCCCCGCCGTCCCGGTCCGAAAGATTGGTGAAAAGGACGCTGTAGCTCGGCGAGGAGCTCCAGAGCCAGGCGGCGCTGACGACCGCGACCAGTCCGGCGGCGGCGAGCACCATCAGGGCGCGCGCGCGTGGAGAGAACCTGGCCGTCAGTCCGATACCGGTGGGCATGATTTGAGTGGCTGCGATCGAGGAGTCCATCGGTTCGGCGCAGGCGTCCGGGCGCGCGTTTGCGCGTCACCCGTAGCAAAGCGATTTCCGATTATTGGGAGACTTGAGATCCCGTAAACGCGGATAAGCCGAGGAAATCAGGGCTAGCGAGTAACCCCAAAAACCCGTCATCCCCGCGGATGGGGTCAGAGCCGAAAAGCCGGCGGACACGAATTGGGCCCCGAACAGGCGCCATCTTTTCGCAGTGCACGGTGCAGTGCGCGGCTAAATTGACGCTGCGGTCCGGATCCAGGGCCGCCTGCGGGGGACATCATGGATCTTGGATCGATCAACGCTCAGATCGCCACGGCCGTCGCGGGCGCGCCGGCCGCTTCGTCTGCGGCCGCCCTGACCTCCGAAGCCCTGGCGAAGGAGGCTGCTGGCAAAGGCTTCGATTTCGCCTCGTCCCTGGACGCGGCGCTGAAGGCGGTCGGCCACAGTCAAGCGCAGTCCGACGAGCTGCAGCGGCAGTTTGCGCTGCAAAATCCAGACGTCGGACTGGAAGACACGGTGGTCGCGATGAGCAAGGCCAGCATCTCGTTTGCGGCAGCCGTGCAGGTTCGCAACCGGCTGGTGCAGGCCTACGACCAGATCATGAACATGCCCGTTTGAGCGGGCCGGTTCCTTTCCTTTCTTAAAATCCGAGACTGGCCAGCAGGTCGTCGACCCCCTGCTGGTCCGCCACGACGTCGTTGCGAGCGACCGGCGAGACGACCGGTCCTTCGAGGTGCTTGGCTTCGAGCCGCGGGCGTTGGGCGGGCGGCGTCGTCTCGATCAGCAGTTTGAGCAATTGCTCTTCCAGCCCCTGGGCCAGCACCACCACACGCCGGATCACCTGTCCGGTCAGGTCGTGGAAGTCCTGCGCCATCATGATGTCGGTCAGGATCGCGTTGGTGCGGTCGGTCTGGCCGCCGATGCTGCCGAAGAAATCGCAGGTCTCGTCGATCAGCTGCTTGCCGGCCGGCGTGCAGGCTTTGCCGCCGGCGGCAAAGGCGGCCACCGCCTGCCATCGCTGGCGCAGGTCGCCGACCTGCTCGGTGAGCTCCTGCTGAACGCTGCGCGCGCGGTCCACCGCGTTGAGCACCTTTTCGGCCGCTTCGCCCGTGACTCGCGCGATATAGGCCAGGCGGTCGCGGGCGTCGGGCAGGTTGTCGCGGGTGTCCATCAGCTCGCGGTCGTAGCCGAGCTCGCGCAACGCGTCGTGCAGCGTGCGCGTGAGCTGACCGATCCGCTGGTGAATCGTTTCCTCGGACTCCGGCCCGGTCAGCGTGGCGGAGGCGGGCGGCGCTGCGGTGGCGGCGTCCGGTTGTGTTGGAGCAGCCTGCGCGGCTGCATCGATATGGCCCATGGTCGCCGCCTCAGTTCTGTTTGGTCAGGATCTTCTGCACTTTTTCTTCCAGCGTCGCCTTGGTGAACGGCTTGACGATATAGCCGCTGGCTCCGGCCTGTGCGGCCTGCACGATGTCGTCTTTCTTGGCCTCGGCCGTCACCATCAGGAACGGAATCGATTTGAGCGCCTCGTCCGAGCGGACATTCTTAAGCAGCTCGAAACCGTTCATGTTGGGCATGTTGATATCGGAGACGACGAAATCGAACTTGGTGGTTTTCAGCATGGACAAGGCCACCGCGCCGTCCTCGGCCTCCTCGGCGTTGCCGAAGCCGATTTCCTTCAGCAGGTTGCGCAGGATGCGGCGCATGGTCGAAAAGTCATCGACGATCAGGAAGCGGATATCGCCGTTCATTTCATCTCCTGCAATTGCCTGGGATAGCGCGGCCACGGCCGGGCGCCCGGAACGCGACCTGATTGTGCGGGCGCGGCCAGCGCTCCGAATCCCGGAAAAGCTCGCGCAAACATTACGATTCGGGGCCTGCAGCGATTCATCGGGCCGCCTTCGCCGCGGCTTGCGCCGCGGCTTCGGCCTCCGAAGCCTTGGCGGAGGAGGCCGCCTCGGCCGCCGTAGCCTGGGCGGCCCCGGCCCCGGCCTCCGGAGCCTTGGCGGAGGAGGCCGCGTTCTCGGGCAGCGCCTGCGACAGCTCATCGGGGGCGCCTGCCTCGATCTCGCCGCCGGCGCGCTGCAGCCGCTCCTCGGCGATCTTGTTCAGCACGATGATCGAGATCCTGCGATTCAGCGGGTTGCGCGGGTCCTCCTTGTCCAGCAGGTTCGAGTCGGCCAACCCGACCACGCGCGCGATTTTCTGCGGTTCCATGCCGCCCGCGATCAGCTCACGCCGCGAAGCGTTGGCGCGATCGGCCGACAGCTCCCAGTTCGAGTAGGAACGCTGGCCGCCCGCGTAGGGGGCCGAATCGGTGTGGCCGGTCAGGGCGACCTTGTTGTCGACCTGGTTCAGGACCTTGCCGATCTCGCGCAGGATCTCGCGCATGTAGCTTTTGACCTTGGCTCCGCCCAGGTCGAACATCGGACGGTTGAAATCGTCGACGATCTGGATGCGCAGGCCGTCCGGGGTGATGGCCACCCGGATCTGATTGCGGAACTCGGACAGGGTCGCGTTGGCCAAAATGGCCCCTTCCATCCGCGATTTGAGCTCCTCCATCCGCGTGAGCTCCTCGATCTTGCGCCGCTCCTGCTGCTGGTGTTCGGCGCTCTTGCGGCGGTTTTCCTGCTCACCGCGTTTGCGCTGGCCGACCACCCGGGTCAGGTCTTCGCCGCCGCCATTGATGATCGAAGTGGCGTCGCCCGAGCCGCTGCCGCCGCTCATGGCGACCTGAAGCGGCGTCTGGAAGTACTCGGCGATGCCCTTCAGATCGCCCTTGGTGGTCGATCCCAGCAGCCACATCAGCAGGAAGAACGCCATCATCGCGGTCACGAAGTCGGCGTACGCGATCTTCCAGGCGGCCCCGTGCGCGGCACGGCCGGTCTTCTTGATCCGCTTGATGACGATGGTCGATTTGGCCTTTTCGCCCGAGCTGGTTGCCATGTCCGCCTTTGTCGGCGCCGCCGCGCGGCGCCCGATCGCACTACCGTTTCTGCTTCACGTGCTTTTCAAGCTCGACGAAGGTCGGCCGCTCGGTCGAGTACAGGATCTTGCGGCCGAATTCCACCGCGACCGCTGGTGCGTAGCCCTGCAGGCTGGCCAGCAGCGTGGCCTTCACGCAATGCAGCTCCTTGGTCGATTCGTCCACCTTCTGCTCCAGCAACTGCGCCAGCGGGCTGACGAAACCGTACGAAATCAGGATGCCCAGGAACGTGCCGACCAGCGCGGCCGCGATCATTTCGCCCAGGATCGCGGGCGGCTGGCCCACCGAGGCCATCGTCTTGACGACCCCCATCACGGCCGCCACGATGCCGAAGGCGGGCAGACCGTCACCGGCCTTCTGCAGCGCGTGTGAGGGGGCCATGGCCTCGTGATGGTGCGTGTCGATCTCCTGATCCATCAGGTTTTCGATCTCCAGCGGGTTCATGTTTCCGGAAACCATCATCCGCAGGTAGTCCGTGATGAACTCGACCAGGTGATGATCGGCAGCCACGGTCGGATGCTTCTGGAACAGCGGGCTCTTGCGCGGTTCATCGACATCGGACTCGATCGCCATCATCCCTTCCTTGCGGACCTTGGTCAGGATGTCGAACAGGAGCGCCATCAGCGCCATGTAGCGCGCCTTGGTGTACTTGGAGCCCTGCAGCAGCTTCGGCACCGACCTGGCCGTCGCGCCCAGCACCTTGGTCGAATTGCCGGTTATGAAGGCGCCGATGGCCGCCCCGGCGATGATGAAGAACTCGATCGGCTGCAGCAGGACGCGAAACGCCCCGCCTTCCAAGGCGTAGCCGCCGAGTACGGCACCTACGACCAGGATGTAACCGACGATGATGAACATTGAACCCGGCCCCGGCGATCAGGGCAAGGCGGGACGCGCGCATTGCCGCCGCCCCGCCCGTCCCCAGTCTCTTATGCGCTAAGCATTTTTCGGCAATCCGGCCGATTGACTTAAGCGGCGCGGGGCTTTCGCGAGGCACACCCGCCGGGCGGAAAGCGCCGAACTCGTCCCGGCCCCGAGCACTATTCGACGGATAGGAGCGCGGGCTGAAAAAAAGAACCCGGCCAGGCCGGGTAAAGGGTCGGAGGAGGAAGGAGCAATCTGCAGGTGCGGCAGCCGATCCGGGTGGGGCCGGCTGCCCGACAGCATCCTTTACGCGGTCAGCACCTCTTCTTCGCTGCGCTGGCTGCCGCGGCCCTTGCCCGCGCGGGCGGGCGGCTCGCACAGGCCGCAGACGTAGTTCTTGGTGAGCTCGTAGGTGTGGGTGACGAACTTGCCGCTGCACTTGCAGCACGGCGTCAGCGTGACCATGCCGGCATCGACGAACTTCACCAGGCGCCAGGCCCGGGTCACCGACAGCAGCGGCTCGAGCGACTGGGCGCGCGTCTGTTCGATGTACAGCTCGTAGGCCTTGATGATCGCGTCGATCTCTTCCAGCTCGGTGGTCTTGTTCAGGTACTCATACATGTTCAGGAACAGCGACGAGTGGATGTTCGGCTGCCAGGTCATGAACCAGTCGGTCGAAAACGGCAGCATGCCGCGTGCCGGCGACTCGCCTTGCACTTCCTTGTACAGGCGCAACAGCCGTTCGTACGACAGGTCGGTTTCCGATTCCAGGACCTGCAGGCGCGCGCCCAGCTTGATCAGCGCGATCGCGCGCTGGATCTGGCGGCTCTCGCTGACGATGCTCTTGATTCTCATTGGATCACCCCGTCGGCTCAGTTGCTCTCGGCAAACTGGCCGGCCATCACGATATTGGCGTGCAGGCCGGCGACCGCTGCCCCCGGCGCCAGCTTGGCGCGCGAATGGCTGGTCAGCAGATTCCAGACCACGTCATCGTCGAAGCGGAAGCGCAGGATCAGCTGGTTGCTGGCGGCGATCTTCATCAATTGCGCCGGCGTGAGCTGGTCGATGATGGCGGCCACTTCCTCCGAGACGCCGAGCCGATACAGGGCCTGGGCCTTGTCGGCGCGGATCATGTGTTGGGCCAGCACCAGGTAGGCGAGGTTGACCTCGCGCACTTCCTGCAGCAGCTGTTCGTTGATCGCGGGCGGGTTGCTCATTTTTTCTTCCTCCAGAGGGTCGGACTTGCGAAGGTCCGGATTGCGTTGCGAAGTGGGCCCATTCTGGGCGACCTCACCGGCAGCGTTGAATCGGGGCATCGCCAAATCAGGTGTCGGAAACAGGGCAGAACTTCTGTAGGAATTGGCCCTACACGTGGTTTTCCAAGGACTTGCAGGCAGGCGGCTATCTCACGAATGCCCTAAAGCCGCGCGGTGGCACGCCGATAACCCGGTGGAGGCGACGTCGTCACCGACCGCCAAAGTTTTCTCCCCCGCCCTGCGCGCCGCGTCGACCACGGTCACCGGCGCGCTTTTTTTTCAACCGCTCGGCTGATGCGCCGAATTGTCATGCCTGCGGCCCTCTTATCAGAACGTGCTAGCCGATGCCCGTGGCACACCAAATGCGGCGGTTTCCTAAAGTCCCTACGTACGGACACCGATAAGGCAAGTAACGCGACGTCGATCCGGCGCGCGGACATACCGGCAGGCGCCATTACGTGAACGGCAGCCGCTTGGGTAAAGGGTCAACCCGGCCCCTTGATCGGGCTGCAGTTCGGTTAGAGAGGAAAAGGAGCTTCAAATGCCACAAATCATCAATACGAACATCCTGTCGATGACGGCGCAGGCCAACCTGAACAACACGCAGAATTCGCTGGCGACGGCGGTTCAGCGCCTGTCGTCGGGCCTGCGGATCAACAGCGCGATGGACGATCCGGCCGGTCTGGCGATCTCGACGCGGATGGGCTCGCAGGTCAGCGGCATGCAGGTTGCGGTCCGCAACGCCAACGACGCGATCTCGTTGTCGCAGGTCGCGGACGGCACGCTGGGGACCGTCGGCGGCATGCTGCAGCAGATGCGCGATCTGGCGGTTCAGGCGTCCAACCAGACCAACGGCTCGAGCGACTTGGTGAACCTGAACACGGAATTCACGTCGCTGGCGTCTGAAATCAACCGCGAACTGACCACCACGACCTTCAATGGCCTGAACATTTTGGGCTCCAACGCAGGCACCGGGGTCTACCAGGTCGGTGCCAACGCCGGCGAGACGATCTCGGTGACGACCACCAACATGGCGACCAACGCGTCGATCACCGCGGTGACGACGACGGTGGCGACCATCCTGACGAATAGCAGCGCATCGTCGATGATCAGCACCATCGACACGGCGCTGTCGGCGGTCAACACCGAGCGCGCCAAGTACGGTGCCACGGAGGCCGAGTTCCAGGGCGTCGTTTCGAATCTGCAGACCGGTATCACCAACCAGTCGGCGGCCCAAAGCCGGATCCGCGATGCCGATTACGCAACGGAAACGTCGTCCCTGACGCGGGCGCAGATCCTGCAGCAGGCTGGCACCGCCATGCTGGCCCAGGCCAATGCGCTGCCGCAATCGGTCCTGAACCTGTTGAAGTAAGCCGGCACCCGGGCCGCGCACCGCGGCCCGACGCACGACAGGCGCCCTCCGGAAGGAGGGCGCTTTTCTTTGGCCCGTCCGGATCGGCGCCCCATCCCGTGAGCGGGACTAAAGTCGGCGCCGGTGCTGCCGAATCTCAGAGGAGGGCGGTGAGCAGGCGTTCCGGTTTCGAAAATCTTCGTTGCATCATGCAAAACATCGGTTCGGTAGGACACTCAGTGACGGTCGATATGCCGGCGGCGCAGGCCGCCCCGGGCGTCGCCGTGGGTGCCAACCCGAAATCCTCCGCGGCCGCGGTGCCGGCGCACTCCGACCCCCAGCAGAGCGTGGCTGCCCCGACACTTGCCGAGCTGAAGGCTGCGGTCGCAGCGGCCAACCAGCAGCTCGATCAGAGTAACCGAGAATTGACGTTTGTTTTCGACGATAAGCTGGGACGGATGTTGGTCAAGATTGTCGACACCCGAACGAATACGGTGATTCGGCAGGTACCGTCCGACGAGATGCTGGCCGCGGCGCGCGCGTTGTCGGGAGCATCGACGCGCGGCACCCTGCTGCGCGGCAAGGCCTGAAGACGACGCTTTCAAGGGCGGACCATGACCATCGGGAGCACAACCTCCAACTCGCTCGCCTCGCTGCTGTCGAGCACGCTGAACGGGGTGAACTCGTCCAACGGAACCAGCAGCCCGAGCACGTCGCTGACCGGCAGCCCGATCAGCACCGGTCCGATCGACGTGAACACGCTGGTGAGCGAGCTGATGACGGTCGAGTCGCAGCCCCTGACACAGCTGAAGTCGCAGGAATCGGGTGTCCAGTCCAAGCTGAGCGCTTTCGGACAGGTTCAAAGCGCGCTGTCCAGTCTCGACACCGCGGTGACGGCGCTGAAGACGAGCTCTGCGTTCACCGCCTCGCAGGCCACCGTGACCGGCACCGGGGTCGGCGCGACGGTGACCGGTTCGCCGGCAGCGGGCTCCTACTCGGTGATCGTGTCGGCCATTGCCCAGGCGCAGGCCACGGCCTCGGCGCCGCTCGCCAGTGCCTCCACGGTGGTGGGCACCGGCACGCTGACGATCCAGCTGGGCACTTACACCTCCGGCACCAACACGTTCACCGCCCAGTCGGGGTCGAGCCCGGTCAATATCACGATCAACTCGGGCAACAACACGCTGGGCGGAATTGCGGCCGCGATCAACAGCGCCGCGGCCGGCGTCAATGCCTCGATCGTGACCGACAACTTCGGCAGCCGCCTGGTGCTGACGTCGAGCAGCACCGGCACCGCCAACCAGTTCATGCTGACGGTGGCGGACGCCGACGGCACCAACACGAACACCACCGGGTTGTCGCAACTGGCGTTCGATCCGACCGCGACCGCCGGTGCCGGCAAGAACCTGACCCAGACCCAGCCGGCCGCCGATGCCCTGTACAGCATCAACGGATTGCCGTTGACGTCTTCGACCAATTCGATCACGACCGCCATCAGCGGCCTGACGCTGAACCTGACACAAGCGCCGGCGCCCGCCTCGACGCTGCAGGCGCAGATCACCGTCGGCAGCGACAACAGCGCGGTCAGCACCAGCGTGAACAACTTCGTCCAGGCCTACAACAGCCTGGTCAACGTCGAAAACAGTCTGACCTCGTACAACTCCAGCACCAACACGCCGTCGACCTTGACCGGCGATGCCTCGATGTTCGCGCTCAGTTCGCAACTGCGCTCGATCCTGGGAAGCCAGGTCAGCGGCGTGACGGGCCTTTCATGGCTGGCGGACGTGGGCATCGATTTCCAGGCGAACGGAACGCTGAGCCTGAACACGAGCAAGCTCGGTTCGGCGCTGTCGGCCAACCCGACAGCGGTGGCGCAGCTGTTTTCAAACGCGACCGGAACCGGAAGCCAGCAAGGGTTCGCGGTTCAGCTGTCCTCGTCGGTCGAAACGATGCTCTCGCCCACCGGCCTGCTGGGGGGAACGCAGACCAGCCTGCAGTCGACCGTTACCTCGATGAACGACCAGATGGCGCAGATGCAGACCCAGCTCGACCAGACCCAGCAGCGCCTGATCGCGCAGTACAGCAAACTGAACAGCGATCTGGTCGTCGCGCAGGAGAACCAGGTCGCGCTGGCCAACGCGCTGGCGGGCCTGCCGGCTTGACCGGTTTTCCGCGGCTTAACCGCTGCTGCCCGGGCTAAACCGGGTGCGCGGGGGCGCCGAAATAGGGGATGGAGCTCGGTAGCCGGGAGGCGCAGGTGTCTGGATTCGGGGCCAAGGCCTATCAGAATGTTGCGGTGCAGACGGCCGTCGGGTCGGCCGATCCGCACCGGATGACGCTGCTGCTGTACGACGGCGCGATCGAGGCGATCCGCCTCGCGGTGGCGCACATGGGAACGCGCCGCGTCGCCGCCAAGTGCGAGGCGATCGGCAAGGCGCTGCGCATCGTCGAGGAAGGGCTGAAGGCCAGCGTCGACCGCGAGGCCGGCGGCCAGCTGGCGGAGAAGCTGGTTTCGTTGTACGACTACATCACGATGCGGCTGCTGCAGGCGAATCTGCGCAACGACCGCCGGGCCCTGGAGGAAGCGTGCACGCTGTTGTCTGACCTGCGCGCCGCATGGGCCCAGATCGGCGCGAGCGCTTCTCGCGCGCGAGCCGCCTGAATGGCGCCTGACGACAGCCATGCGTGGCGCGCAGGTGCCGGCGATGCATCGCGCCGCCTGATCGAACGCTACCAGGAGGTCGCGCAGCTCAGCCGCGACATGCTGACCGCCGCGCACCGCGAAGACTGGGATGAGGTCGCGCGCCTGGAAACGAAGTGCCGGGACCGGATCGAGGGCCTGAAGCAGGCCGCCTCGATCGAGCCCTTGAACGCGGTCGAGCAGCAGCGCCGCATCGAGCTGCTGCGCGACATTCTGCGGGCCGACGCACAGATCCGGATGCGCTCCGAACCCTGGCTGCTGGAGCTGGAACGCCTGATCGGAGTGCCGCCCGGCACCGATCCGGCCGATTGACGCACGACACAGGACCGACCATGGACTCCGCAGTGCTCGGGTTGGGGGCGGTGGCGTGGACCGACGCGTGGAATTCCGCGGCGCCCGAGGCCGGCCTTCGTCTGCCTGTCGATCCGGCGCGCCTGCTGGAGCTGCTGCGCGGGATGCCGGTGTCGCGCGCGTTGCTGTCGGACCTGCAGCGGGCCGCGACAGCGGGTCACTCGGTCGATCTGATCGTGTCGCCCGATCGCCAGGTGGCCGAAATTGCCACCGGATCGGGCCACTATGTGCTGACGCAGGCGGCCCGCAACGCGGTGCTGGCGGCGCTGGTCGGACGGCGGCCAACGGAGCCGGTGTCGAACCGGCCCGCGCCCGGGTCCGGCGACGAACGATCCGCCTCGACGCCGGAGGGCTCGGCGCCCTCGCGGCGGCCGCCCGCGCCCGGCGTGCTGTGGCAGTCGCCCTCGGCCTCGGCGCGCGATCGGGCGCCGACCGAATCGATCGCGCTGCCCTGGCTGAACGCGACGGCCCGCCTCGAGGTGGGCCCCGACGCCTCCCGCACGGCGTCCGGCGGCGACACGCCGGAACCGGCGGTGCGCTGCGCGAGGCTGCACCTGGAGCTGCCGCACCTGGGCCGGTTCGACGCCGATATCCGCGTGTGCGGCAGCACTGTGGCGGTCGTGGTCGGTTGCGCCGACCCGGGGGCGGTGCGGCCGCGGCTGGCTGAGCTGCAGCGCGCGCTGTCGACCCAGGGCCTGGTGTCAGCGCACGTCGGCATGGAGCCGGCGCGAGGATCATGATGGCCGACGGCGGGCGCAGCCCGACCAAGCCGCCCGCGCAGGCGGCTGCGCTGCGCTACCAGGCGGAGACCGACCGGGCGCCACGCATCGTTGCCAAGGGCGAGGGCGCGCTGGCCGAGCAGATCCTGCGCAGCGCCCGCGAAAGCGGTGTTCCGATCCACGCATCGCAAGAGCTGGTGGCCGCGCTGATGCAATTCGAATTGGACCAGCACATTCCCGCCGCGCTGTACGTGGCGATCGCGGAGGTGCTGGCCTGGGCCTACCGCCTCGAAGCCGATCGCAGCGCCGTGCCGGCCGGCCCGCACCCGGATATCCCGCATGTACCAGGCGACTGATTGTCTGACGCGCGGCCAGCGGGCGATCGAGGCGTACCGCTTCGACGAGGCGCGACTCGCCTATGCGCAAGCGCTCGAGCTGGCGCCCGGGTCGGTCGACGCGCTACGCGGGCTCGGCTACGCGCTGTTCCAGCTGCGGCGTCTGTCCGAGGCACTGGAGGCCATCGACGGCGCGCTGCGCCTCGACCCGACCGATCTGCTGTCGCGCCTCCTGATGGGGCGCTTGTGCCTGAGGCTGCAGCAGCCGGCGGCGGCCGAGGCCAATTTCCGGCAGATTCTGCAGCGGATCCCGGCGAGCGAAGCGGCCACATCGGGCCTGATCGACGCCCTGGTCGCCCAGGGCGGACTGCAGGAAGCCGGGGCGCTTTGTGCAGACCTGCTGGCGGCCAACTCCGCCTCCGAGGTGGCCCACCTGGCTGCCGCCCGCCTGGCGGGCTTCCAATGCCAGCACGAGCGTGCCCTGTCGCACTTCGACGAGCTGGTGCGCCTGCGGCCCGGCAACCCGGTGCACCGTTACAACCGCTCGCTGTGCCTGCTTCGACTGGGCCGCCTGGCCGAGGGCTGGCTGGACTACGAGCAGCGCTTTGCGGCCGGCGTGGTCCATCTGCGCTGCCCGAGCACGCCGCGCTGGGATGGCCGCCCGGTCCGGCATCTGCTCGTGCTGGCCGAGCAGGGCCTCGGCGACACGATCCTTTTTGCGCGATTCCTGCGCGAGGCGGCGGCTCAATGCGAGCGGCTGACCCTGGCCTGCGCAGACTCGCTGGCCGGACTGATTGGCCGCAGCCTGAGGATCGAATGCGTTTCCGAGGACCCGCGCCATTGGCCGCAGCACGACGCGCACGTGCCCCTGATGAGCCTTCCGCTGGTGCTGCAGCTGCCCGATGCGACCGCAGCCCGCCCGGCCTATCTGTCGCCCGACCCGTTCAGGCGCGCGCAGTGGTCCTCGGCTCTGGCCGGCAGCGCCGGTTCGGCTCCCCGGATCGGACTCGTTCACGCGACTTCGGCGGCTCACTCGACCGAGGAAAATCCCTTCACCCGGCGTTCATGCGCCGCCGCCGATCTGCTTGCGCTCGTTCAGGCCAGCGGATTGGAGGTCTACAACCTGAACCTGGGGCCGGCCGCGGAGGCGGCGCGCAGCGAGCTGCCGGGGCTGCGCGAGCTGCCACGTCCGATCGAAAGCTTCGAGGACACCGCCGCCGTCGCCGGTTTGCTCGACGCGGTCGTCAGCGTGGACACGGCCGCTGCGCACGTGGCCGGGGCCATCGGCACGCCGCTGCAGTTGCTGCTGCCGGCAGCGCCCGACTGGAAATGGCAGACCCAATCGGCAGCCGCTCCCTGGTATGAAACGGCCCACCTCGCGCGGCGGCCGCCGGGCGCAGGATGGGCCGCTGCGGTCTCGCTCGTGGCCGAGCGTCTTCAACGGGCATTGCGCGCGTCGGCTGCCGGCTGCTGAACCGGCGCCGCTGCCGGGACCACTGGAATCGTTGGCGGGGCACGGCGCGCGCAATGCGCGCTATCGGCATGAAATGGCCAAGCTTGAGCGGTCTTTTCAGATCCTCCGGGCCCGCTCGTTGACAGATGATCCCTGATATCGGCAGCCGGGTATGGGTCCGGCGGCCTCGAGCCTTGCCCGGACCGGACAGTCACGAGCGGACAGGAGCGCCTTCATGCCGGATTCGCGCACGCAGCGCGGCTCACGGGTCATTTGGATCACGGGTCTGTCGGGTGCCGGCAAGACCACGCTGGCGCGCGCATTGGTCGGACGGCTTCGCGCCCGGGGGGAGCAGGTGGTCTTCCTCGACGGTGACGAATTGCGGGCCGTCTTCGGTGCCGACGTTGCGGCGGCGGGGAATCACGATCGCGGCAGCCGTCTGATGCTCGCGATGCGGTATGCGCGCCTGTGCCGGACGATCGCGGCCCAGGACCACACGGTCGTCATCGCCACCATTTCCCTGTTCCGGGAGGTGCATGCCTGGAACCGGGCGCACCTGCCCGGCTACTTCGAGGTCTACCTGAAGGTGCCTGTCGAGGAACTGCGCCGGCGCGACGCCAAGGGAATCTACCGCCGCTTCGACGCGGGCGAGCTGCGGGACGTGGCGGGCCTGGATATTCCGATCGACGAGCCGGACGAACCGGACTGCACCTTGGCGTTTGCGCCGGGCCGCGACGTTGCGGCCATGGCGGACGAACTGATGGATCAACTCTTCGGGATGCAGGACGCATGAAAACCGACTGGGACTACACCGCGCTCGCCGACGCCTACCTGATGCGTCCGGACTACTCGGACGCAGCCATCGATGCGATGCTCTCGATCGCGGCGGCCATGAAGGGCGACAAGGTCTGCGACGTGGGAGCCGGAGTGGCTCACCTGACACGGATGCTGGCTCAGCGGGGGCTGGATGTGACTGCGGTCGAGCCCAACGAAGCCATGCGTGCCAACGGCATCGGAAGGACCGCGGCTCTGGCGAACGTGCGCTGGGATGAGGGCACCGGAGAGAAGACGGGGCAGGCCCCGCGCGCTTACAAGATGGTCACGTTCGGAAGCTCCTTCAACGTGTGCGATCGGCCGGCGGCGCTCAGGGAAACGGCGCGCATCCTCAAGCCGCGCGGCTGGTTCGCCTGTATGTGGAACAACCGGCACTTGGACGATCCGATCCAGGAGCAAATAGAGTCCATCATCCGGCAGCGCATGCCGGCATACGGGTACGGAACACGCCGGCAGGACCAGACGTCCGTGATCGACGACAGTGGGCTGTTCGGGCCGGTCGTCCATATCGATTCGCGCGTCGTTCACGAGCAGACCATCGCACAGTGCGTGCAAGCCTGGCGGTCGCATGCGACGCTGGAGCGGCAGGCGGGCGCCTCCTTCGCGGCGGTGGTCTCGGCGATCGAGGAGTATCTGCTGGGCCTGTACAAGGCGACGATATCGATTCCTTATTCCACCAACGTCTGGGTCGCTCAGCTGCGCTGATGGAACGCAGTACGGCTCTGCCGTTTCTGACCAAGGCGCGCACGCTCGAATCGCTTGCGGGCCGGATCCAAAGCGCCCGCATCGCGCCGCTGGTTCACTTCACCGTCGAGGAGTGGCGGCTCGACCGGCCAGGCTGCCACAAGCGCGTCTGGATCGAGGTCGGACAGGGGCCCTGGATCGTCCGCTCCAGCTGCCTGCGCGAGGACGGCGCCGGCCAGTCGAAAGCGGGCGCGTATCTGTCGGTGCCGGGTGTGACCGGCGAGAACCTGCAATCGGCGATCGACAGGGTCATCGCTTCCTACGGCGAAGCCGATCCTTCCGACGAAGTCCTCGTGCAGCCGATGCTGCAAGGGGTATGCCGTTCCGGCGTCGCCTTTTCGCACGACCCGAGCACGAGCGCACCTTACCGCGTCGTGAACTGGACCGAAGGCAGCGACACGAGCGCCGTAACCGGCGGGGCCGGTGGCCGCGTCTGGCAACAAGCCGCCAACGCGCCGGTCGCGCCCGAGCCGCTCTTCGCGCCGATTGTCGCCCTGCTGGAGGAGCTGCTCTCGCTGTTCGGCCACCTTCCGGTCGATTGCGAATTCGCGGTCACCCGCGAGGCGCACGGCGAGACGCTGTGGCTCCTGCAGGCGCGTGCGCTGTTTCTGCCGCAGGACCCTGAACCGGCGGCCGTCCAGGCGGAGCGTCTGCGACGCATCCACGACAAGGTAGCGCGCGGCATGCAGCCCCATCCCTTCCTGATGGGTCGGCGCACGGTGTATGGCGTGATGCCCGACTGGAATCCGGCGGAGATCGTCGGTATCCGGCCGCGCCCGCTCGCCCTGTCGTTGTATCGCGACCTGATTACGGACTCGATATGGGCCTATCAGCGCCACAACTACGGCTATCGCAATCTGCGCAGCTTCCCACTGATGCCGCACTTCTTCGGCCTGCCCTACGTCGACGTTCGCCTGTCGTTCAATTCCTTCATTCCGGCCGACCTGGACGAAAGCCTTGCCGGACGGCTCGTGGACCATTACATCGACCGGCTGCTGGCGGAGCCGACCCTGCACGACAAGGTCGAGTTCGAGATCGTCTTCTCGTGCTACACGCTGGATCTGCCTGAACGCCTTGAGCGGCTGGGCCAGGCCGGGTTCACGCGGCAGGAACGCGAGACGATCGCGAACAGCCTGCGTACCCTGACCAATCGCATCGTGCATCCGAAGGAAGGTCTGTGGCGGGCTGACCAGGCCAAACTCGAAGTGCTCAACCGCCGGCGCGAGCAGCTGCTGGGATCGTCCGCCGACGCCCTGGAGCGGATCTACTGGCTGCTGGAGGACGCCAAGCGCTATGGCACCTTGCCGTTCGCCGGGCTGGCGCGCGCCGGATTCGTGGCGGTGCAGATGCTCAAGTCGCTGGTGGCGGTCGGGGTGTTCTCGCATTCGGACTTCGACGCCTTCATCGGGGGGGTTTCCACCGTGAGCGGCCAGCTGGCGCGTGACCGCGCGACGCTCGACAAGGGGGCGTTTCTGGCCCGCTACGGGCACCTGCGCCCGGGCACCTACGACATTCTTTCCCCGCGCTACGACGAGACGCCGGAACTGTATTTCGACTGGGAACGGCGCCCGCAAGCACCCGCACCCGTCAAACCGTTTTCGCTGACGCTGCCGCAGATGCGCGAAGTGGTCAAACTGCTCGACATGCACGGCCTGCAGCCCGATCCGGTCGGACTGTTCGATTTCCTGCAGGCCGGGATCGAGTTGCGCGAATTGGCCAAATTCCATTTCACCCGCAATCTGTCCGACGCCCTGGTGCTGATGGCCGAAGTGGGCGAGCGCTGGGGGATCGCACGCGAGGACATTGCGTTCTGCGATGTGTCCGCCTTCAAGGAGCTGCACGTCGCCGGGGCGGACTCGAAGGATGTCCTGCGTCGCAGCATCGAGCAGGGCAAGGCGCGCCACGCCGAAACCCTGAAGATTTCGCTGCCCCCGTTGATCTCGCGCCCGGACGACGTCTGGGCTTTTGAATGGCCGGAGACGGCGCCCAACTACATCACGCAGCGTGAGGTCGCGGCTCGCGTGGTCGGGTGCGATTCCCGCGAGCACCTGGCCGGGGCGATCGTTTGCATCCCGAATGCCGACCCGGGGTTCGACTGGCTGTTCGCGCACCCGATTGTCGGACTCATTACGGCGTGGGGCGGCGCCAACTCGCACATGGCGATCCGCGCCGGCGAAATCGGTCTGCCGGCGGTCATCGGAGCGGGCGAGGTTCTGTATCGTCGATGGTCCGAGGCTCAGCGGCTGCACTTGGACTGCGCCGGCCGCCGCGTCGAAGTGCTCGCGTGAAGCTGGTCGCGGTCAGCCAGCGCGTCGACGCCTGGCCGGAACGGGGTGAATGGCGGGACGCGCTGGACCAGCGGCTTCATGACTTTCTGCTGGCGGCCGGCTGTCTGCCGGTTCCGGTACCGAATCGCTGGGTGGCGGCGCCAGGCGCGGAACCGTTCGCGCGCTGGATCGCCGCGGTCAGGCCGACAGCGGTCGTGCTCTCCGGCGGCAACCATATCGGCCAGTGCCCGGCGCGCGACCTGACCGAGCGCAGCCTGCTCGACGCCGCCGAACGGCAAAACCTGCCCGTGCTGGGAATCTGCCGTGGCATGCAGATGATTGGCGTGCGCGCCGGCGCTGAACTGCGATCGGTAGCCGGCCACGTGCGGGCTCGCCATGCCGTGTCCGGTGCGATCGCCCGCGACGTCAACAGCTACCACGACCTTGCGCTGGCGGCGTGCCCGGACGGATTCGAGGTGCTGGCGCGCAGCGCGGACGGCGAAATCGAGGCCATACGGCACCGGTCGCTGCGCTGGGAGGGTTGGATGTGGCACCCGGAGCGCGAGTCGACGCTGGAGCGGGCCGACATCGAGCGCGCCAGAGAGCTTCTGCATGCCACCTGAATCCACCGCGCTCCCGGGCCTCTGGTGCCGGCTGTGGCGGGTTAACGCCGCCTCTTCATGAAAGCAATCGTTCTTGCGGCCGGTCGCGGCAGCCGGATGAAGGGCCTGACCGAGGACCGCCCGAAATGCCTGGTCGAACTGCGGGGCAAGCCGCTGCTCGACTGGCAGCTGGCTGCGCTGCGCGCAGCGGCCATCCGCGATGTGGCGGTCGTCACGGGCTACCGCCGGGAGCTGCTGGCGACGCGCGGTCTGGTGGAGTTCCACAATGCGCGCTGGGAGGCGACCAACATGGTTGCGTCCCTGTGCTGCGCCGAAGCCTGGCTGCGCGGCGGGCCCTGCATCGTCAGCTATTCAGACATCTTCTTCGACGCAGGCGCCGTGACCTCGCTGATGCGAAGTACTGCGCCCATCGCCGTAACCTACGATCCAAACTGGCGGCTGCTGTGGGAGCGGCGCTTCGCCGATCCGCTCGCCGACGCCGAGACTTTTCGCATCAACGCCGACGGCACCCTGGCCGAGATCGGCAATCGGCCGGAGTCGATCGATGCCGTCCAGGGGCAGTACATGGGGCTGCTGCGCTTCACGGCCGAAGGCTGGGACGAGGTGAAACGGATCCGAAGCGGCCTGACGGCCGAGCAGCGCGACCGCATGCACATGACCGCCACGCTGCAGATGGTGATCGAGGCGGGGCGGGTGCCGGTGACGGGTGTTCCTTATCGAGGTCAGTGGGGCGAAGTCGACAGCGCCGAGGATCTGGCGGCTTACGAGCCGCGAGCCGGGTCGCCTCGAACCTCGGGACCTGCCTGAACCCGAAGCAGCCGCATCTTGATCTCCGCGACCGACCGGCCGGACGCAGTCCGGCTGTATCGACCGGCGGCAAAGCGATCGGCTGAGAACTCGCCTTCGCTCTGCGGGATCGCGTAGAAGCGATCCGAGTAGCGAACGATGTTCAAACCGAAGATCCCTTCCTCGATCAGCTCGATGTCGCTTTGCGCCCGCTCCTGCTCCGGGGCGTCCGGGGGCACCATTCGGGACAACAGCTCGACGCCCAGTTCATCCTGCAGGCGCTGCAGGCCCAGGCAGGCGGCGACCTGGACCGCGTGCTCGTCGAGAAAGAGCAGGTTGAGGTTGACGAAGGCATTCAGCGCGGCTCTGGCCTGGGGCACGGAGGTGTCGGAGAAGGTGCGCTGCACGTAGTAGATCGCCTCGGCCACCGCCGCCAGCTGCAACAGCGGCGAGCCCGACAGATCCGCCTCCGTGACGAAGGCCGCGATCTGCGCCGGGGCAGGCGCCGCACCGGCCTCGGTTCTGAGCAGGAAGTCGGCGGCGGCCGCGACGAGGCGTTCCGGCAGGGTGCGCGCCAGGATGCCGCGATAATCCTCGAACACCCGATCCGAGCCGGCTTGCGGGCCGTGGCCGGGATAGGCAAGTTGCGCCAGGATCGCCTCAGTCGTCTTTCCGATGCAGGCGCGGGCCTCGTCGGAATAGGCGGCTTGCCATTCCCCGACGAGCGCATTGCGAACGGTCTTGAATTCCCGTCCTGTTTCCCGTTCCATCGCTTCCATGGCGCGCCGCGCGCTGTCCAAGCCGGACGACTCGACGGCAGCGGAGATCTCGGCGTCGGTCCTTTCGATCCCGATGAAGCGGAGAATGTCCGCGAGCACGCGGTTCGGCGCCTGCTTGACGTCCTCGAAGCGAACCGGCTTGACCGGCATCGCTTCGCCCATTGCCAGCCAGAACCAGCAGAAATAGGCGAAAGTCTCCAGGGGCGGCAATTGAAACAGGCCCGGGAAGTGATCGGGCCAATCCTCGGCCCGCTTCAGGTAGGAGACGAAATCAAGGTCCTTCGCGTAGCTGCGGCGATAGAGCGAGTGAACCGCGTCACGCGGATCACGCACGAACAGGATGGTCGGGAACCGGCCCAGATCCGCGAAATCGAGGCGATGCTCCCAGACCACTTCCTTGTCTTCGAGAAAGGCGAAGGACTGCCGGTCATGCAGCACCGGCAGGTGCCATTTCAAGTGCTCCTCGGCCCGCTCCGACATTCGCCAGGCCCCTTCGCTTTCGAGCCAGTGGCCGGGTTGGAACACGTTGTTGGTGACCTTGACGCCCAGATGCAGCAGTGCGTTCACGAGCCACGTGACGCCGCAGGCGAAGGGCGGGGAGACGATCTGGAAGCGGGCTGCAGCGCCCGGCGCAGGCTGTGCGCCTTGCGCCGGGTTGATCGATCCGATGGCGGGCCGGCTCCCCGGCAGACGGGACTCCGGCGCCGTCATGCGATCACGCGAAGATCTTCGACAGGGTATCGTCGATCACGGGTTTGCAGACGTCGACGACATTCATCGACGTCCTGAACTTCGCGGCACCGAGCTCCCCGGCCTGCCGCCAGCCGTCGCCGGACAGAAGCTCCTTGCAGGTAATGGCCACGCGCTCGGGCTGGTCGGAGCGCATGAAGTCCCGATACGGGTTGTCCAGGGGAATTTCCTCCGACACGATGCACGTTTCGCGCTCCAGCATCTCGGTGATTCGCATGCAGGAGGCGAAGCGCGGATCGATGCCGTCGACGGTGTCGTCCTCGGCGTGGAGGTTCAGATTCAGCCCGATCTTGGCCCGATCCATCAACGAGCCCAGGTAGCTCTTGGACTGGTATCCGACCGGAAACCCGCGTCCGACGCACAGGACCTTGATGCCCTGTGCATGGAAGCTGTCGATCACGGCACTGCGATGCGGGGTCCGGGTTCCGAAGAACAGGACGTCGATGTCCTTGGGCGCCAGGCGCGCCGGCCGGGGGCTCTCGAATACGTGGCCGACCGGGAAATAGCGGGATACGCGGCCGCAGTCCCGGTACTCATGCGCGGTGCGCTGCAGCCAGGACCATACGAAATCGACTCCGTGCGCGAATGCCTCGAAGCCAGCGACGCGCTTGCGAAAGAAGGTCTCCTTGTCGCCGTCCCAGAGCATGCCGTGCTTTCCGTACGGGATGGTGCCGCCGACCATCAGTTCGGTGGCGATCACCCCGATCTTCAGTCCATGCGACTTCCTGAGCTGCAGGACCTGCTCGATGAACGCGGGCTCGGGGAAGTACTCGAAGAATACGTTGATCGCTTTGGGGTAGATCTCATCCTGTACCACCGTCGTCTCGTGGCCGCACTTGCCCAGCGTTCCGCGCATGTAGTCGATCAGCGGGGACAGATACTCCCCGGCGGCGGTGGCGCCGTGGTTCTTCATCACGAGGTTGAACCACATGTTCGGCGTCCTTGAGTCGACGAAGTCAGAGCTTGAGCGCGAGGTCCTGGCTCGATTCCGAAAGTCCGGCCGGCGGGCGCGCCGAATGGGACACAGCTATCGAGATCCTGGACGGAGCTGCCGAAACGGTCGACGATGCGTTGCTCGCGGCCGCGGCTTTCGGAGCGGGGATCGGCGTTGGAGGTGCCTCGCGCATTGCTTCGCGCCGGGTGTCGGTGTGTTCGGCGAACATCTCCCCGAGCACGCCCGGAGTGGCCGCCTCGCAGCCGAGGTAGCCCTCGCACAACCGATAGACGAACCGCTCGCCCTGGTCGTCGAACAGCGTCGTCAGTTTGCCGTGCAGATCGATTCCGCCGTAGGCCACCCGCAGCGGGGCCGTGACGCCGTGCTTCTTCAGCAGTTGCTCCATCTCCCGCTCGGGGCTCACCGCGCCGCGCGGCATGGCTGCGTCGTCGGTGCTGCACCGGCGCCCGCAGCGCCTCATCTGGACGCGGTCCAGGATCGCGCACTGCTTGGCCGGGTTGTCCAGCCGGTTCGGCCACAGGTAGCCCAGGGCCGATCCGTGCAGCGATTCACGCAGGGTCGGCGCCGCCCGCCGCAGCGTCGACTGCGAGAACACAGCGGCGGCCGGATCGACGAAGCTCGTGTAACGCAGGGCGAAGTTGGGGTTGTGCAGCGTCAACGGGAACCGGACCCGGCTGTCCCACGAGAACGAGGGCTGGGCCAGATGCAGGTCCAGCGCGGCCATCAACTCGAACATCCGGTTGATGTCGGCACAGCTGGCCGCCAGGTCGTCGTCCGGCAACCAGACGTATTCGTAGGCACGCCAGGCGTCGTTGGTGTCGCACAGCAGGGCGTGCAGGGCGTGCCACTTGGGCCCCTTGCTGTCGATGCGCACCATGGATTCTCCGGAAGCCGGATAGCGCAGGGCGTTGTCGCCGGCGTAGCTGACGACCAGGTCCCAGTTGCGCTCACCGCCGGTGGCGAGCCAGAGCGGATGCAGCGAGCTGTCGCCCGCGCGTACGACGACGAGGTTGGCGTTGCTCATGGGGTTCCTCTTGCGTAATGGTCTGTCGAAATCTCCGCGAGCAGCTTGCGCACCAGGTACTCCCAGGTGTGCTGGGCATCCGGGACGAGCGTTCCCTCGAAGGAGAGCACGCGCTCGGCCGCGAACCGGATCGATTCATCGCTGAAGTGATACGGAAAGCACCCGGCCGCGTGATCGGTGCGTACGTTGAAATTGCTGGCGATCGGGACCCCCATCGCGAGCGCACTGACCGCGCGCTCGTTGGTGCCGTGGCCGAAGTTGGGGTCGAAGTTCACCAGCCCCGCGTAGTGCTGGCACACGTGGCTGAAGGCGTGGTTGTGGTCGGGGTCCGGCTTGCAGAACCGGAACGACTCGGTGCCGCCCACGTGCTGTTCCCAGTTTTCGCCGTAGAAATCGACCGGCAGGCCGCGTAGCGCGCGCGCCACCTTGACGCGGCGGTAGCGCTTCAGGCACGAGTCGATCGCGCACAGGGCGGTCATCGCCTCCGGCCGCACCAGCGACTGGGCCGGTTCGCCGAACGCGCAGGCCACCGCGCTCAGCCCGTGCACGATGTTCGTGTGGCGCAGCGCCTCGGCGATCGTGCCGATACGGCGCGGCTCCAGACCCCAGGGGTTGTTGCCGCTGATCGTGCTTTCGAAATCGTCGTGGAACCGCGTGACCGCCAGCTCCTTGTTGGCCGAGGCCCAGATCAGCAGCCGATCGCCAAACGCCTTGGGCCCGCGGCGCCGGGGTGCCGAGTAGGCACCGGTCGGAAAGTAGTGGGCACGTTCGCCGATCAGCCGCGCATCGTTGCGCTCCAGGCTGGCCACGTGCAGATTCGGCATCCGGGTCCAGTCGTTCAGGAAATCGCGACAAGCCGCGACCCGAACGTAGTCGTACGGCCACGCATCGATCAGGTAGGCGATGAAATCGGTCTCGGCGGGAACGAGGCGCCACAGCGGCGTCTGATCGATCTGCAGCGCCAGCGGCAACGTGCCCGTCGTGATCATCAATTCGGCGTACGGGTCCTGCAGGGTCGGCAGGTGCCGCCGCAGGTCCGGGTCGTTGATGTTGACGATCTGCGCTTCGTAGCCGTTGGCCTGCAGCGCGGCGGCCAGGCTGCGCGCCATCATGTCCGTGCCGCCGAACGGATGGGTGTTGGTCAGGACGACCGCTTTCGGATAGAGCGTGATCATGTGGCCAGTTCCGCCAGCACCGGCTCCGTCTGCAGCAACTGGCGCACGCTGCGGGCGACCGACTGCAGGCCGATGCCGACCTGCTCGTGTAGCTCGGCGCGGGTGCCCAGCTCGAAGCGGTAGCTGCCCTGCACCCCCAGGTTCAGCACGCGGGCGTCAAGTCCCTGGCGCGCCACGAAGTCGAACATCAGCGCATCCAGCCCGCCGCGGCCGGCAAAGCCTTCCTCCAGCGTCACGATGCCCTGGTAGGGGGCCAGCGCCCGCGCCAGCGCCGGCGCATCAAAGCCGGTCAGGCTCGTGAGGTCGATCACCCCGACCTCGCGG
>Ga0210401_10001967_pt1 | contig 23177 bp, 15 predicted proteins | sample IncBWH32MmetaG_FD_150866 | JGI IMG/M metagenome (GOLD analysis project Ga0210401, IMG submission 150866) | Forest soil microbial communities from Barre Woods Harvard Forest LTER site, Petersham, Massachusetts, United States - Inc-BW-H-32-M | ecosystem: Environmental > Terrestrial > Soil >... | reverse complement strand
GGGATCGAGATTACGCCGGGGCCCGAGTCGTACCACAGCCCTGATCCGGCACACGTCATCATTCACAGCGGCAAAGTGGAGAGCATCACGAGTCGGGGGAGCGAACTCTCGGCCTATGAGCTTGAGCCGCAGCTGATCACGTCGCTATTTGACGCGGAACAGCGTTCGAAACGTCAACTCGTGAAGTACGACGAGATTCCCAAGGTGATGGTCGACGCGGTTCTGGCCATCGAAGACCGGCGATTCTTCCAGCATGGCGGCGTGAACTTCCTGCGCCTGACGCAGGCTTTCTGGATCGACGTCACCCGGCAGCGGCACGACCAGGGCGGATCGACGATCACGATGCAGCTTTCGCGCGCGTTTTTCCTGACGCCGGAAAAGACCGTGAAGCGCAAGCTGTCGGAAATCATGATCGCGCTCGAGCTCGAGCAGAAATTCAGCAAGCAGCAGATTTTCGAGTTCTACGCCAACCGGGTCGATCTGGGACAGCGGGGCTCATTCACGATCAGCGGGTTCGCCGAAGCGTCCCGCTCTTATTTCAATAAAGACCTCAAGGACATCACCCTGCCCGAAGCCGCGCTGCTGGCGGGGCTGATTCAGGCGCCGAGCTATCTTTCGCCGTATCGGCATCCGGAACGGGCGCTGGAGCGCCGCAACATCGTGCTCGATGCGATGGTCGATACCCATGCGGTTACCCGCGAAGAGGCTGACAAGGCCAAAGCGACCCCGCTCAAGCTGGCGCCACCCAATGTCGAGGCGAGCGATGCGCCCTATTTTGTGGACCTGGTGCGCGACACGCTGGTGAACAAATTCAACGAGCGTGAGTTGAATGACCAGTCGTATCGCATCTACACCACGCTCGATCCCGATCTGCAGCGGGCGGCGGCACAATCGGTCGAGGCAGGAATCAAGCTGGTCGATGACCAGATCACCAAGATGCGCACCAAGAAGGTTAAAGTGGGGAAAGGAAAATACGAGACCCACGTTGCGCCCGGGCCGCAGGCCCAAGTCGCCCTGGTCGCGATCGATCCGCACACCGGAGCCGTTCTCGCGCTGGTGGGTGGACGCAACTATGGCTTCAGCCAACTCGATCACGCCGTCGCCAAGCGGCCGACGGGATCCATCTTCAAGCCGTTCGTGTATGCCGCGGCGATGAACACAGCTCTTGACGGCACCACGACGGTGCTGACCCCTGCATCCATGGTGGACGATACCGCCACCACCTTCGCCTACGGTGACCAGATTTACGAGCCCCGAAACTACAAAGAGGAGTACCACGGGCCCGTTACCCTGCGCTACGCGCTGGCCATGTCGTTGAACAACGCGACGGTGAAGCTGGCCGAGGAAGTGGGTTACGACAAGGTGGCCGATCTGGCTAAGAGCGCCGGGATCGCATCCGTGAAAGCAACGCCGGCTATGGCGCTGGGCGCCTACGACGCCACGCCGCTTGAAATGGCAGGCGCTTACACCGCGTTTGCCAATGAAGGAACGCGCATCTCTCCGCTGCTGATTACCTCGGTCCGCAATGCCAAGGGCGATGTGCTGCAGGACTACACCCCGGACAAGCACGCGATCCTCGATCCTCGAGTCGCGTTCGTCATGACCGACATGATGCAGGGTGTGGTCAACTTCGGGTTGGGCTATTCCGCGGTTCGTGGACGGGGCTTTCAGGCTCCGGCGGCCGGCAAGACTGGGAGCTCGCACGACGGCTGGTTCGCGGGATACACGAGCAATCTGCTCTGCATTGTGTGGGTCGGTTACGACGACTACAGCGACCTGCATTTGAGCGGCGCGCAAACCGCGGCCCCGATCTGGACCGAGTTCATGAAAAAGGCCGGCGCCTTGCCGCAGTACTCCGATATGCACGCCTTCAGCCAGCCCTCCGGGGTGGTCGATGTGCAGCTCGACAAATCCACCAATCGTCTTGCAACACCTTCATGCCCTGAGACTTACACGGCTGCGTTCGTTGCCGGGACCGAACCGCACGAAACCTGTGACCAGTCCAGCGGGGTGGGGGGGTTCTTCTCGCACCTGCTTGGACTTGGGGACAAGCCGCTGCCGCCACCCCCGGCCGGGGCTCAGGCCGGCAACCAGGCTCCTGCGAATGGACAGGAACCCACTGACGAAGAAAAAAAGAAAAAAGGGTTTTTTGGCAAGATTGTGGGTATCTTTAAGGAAGACAAATCGTCGTCCAAGCCGTCCAAACCACCGGACGCCGGGGGAGGGGACCCCCACTAGAGGATGACAGACGCAGCCCGCAGCCCGGGCAACCCCCTGCTTGTTCCGGGAACTGCGCCCGCTGTTTGGAACAGGAGGTGCCCATGCCTCGTCGTCAAGTCTGTTTCGTGTCGTTTCTCCTGCTGCTTTCTACCGTTCTAACCTGCGCCGCGGTCGCCGGCGAAACGCCGCATCCCGATCAGGTTCAGGCCAATACCACCGCCATCCACCCCATCGAACCGCCGACCCCCGATGCCACCGCTGAATCCCTCGAGGAACGCGCGGATTTGCTGCGCGCGGAAAAGCTCTACCTGGATGCCCTCGACTACTACCATGCCGCGCTTGCGAAAAAGCCCAACGCGGCGCCGCTCTACAACAAGATCGGAATCGTCGAGTTGCTGATGCAGCGCTGGCCCGACGCGAAGAAGAGTTTTGAGCACGCGATTCGGGAAGACCGTGAGTACTCCGACGCATACAACAATCTCGGAGTCATCTATTACATCGGCAAGAAGTATGGGAAGGCCATCGATCGCTATAACAAGGCGATTCGCTACCGCGACGATTTCGCCTCCTACTACAGCAACCTGGGCGCGGCACTTTTCTCGAAGAAAGACTTCGACAAATCTGTGGCTGCTTACGCGCACGCGTTGCAACTCGATCCCGACGTATTTGAGAGAAGTTCGCGCACGGGGGTTGCGGCGCAAATGTCGAAGCCCGAGGATCGTGCCCACTACGACTACGTAGTCGCAAAACTCTACGCCAAGATGGGCGTGGCCGATCGTTCGCTGGAGTACCTGCGACGGGCCATGGAAGAGGGCTATAAAAGTATTGACAAAGTTTACCAAGACGAGGAATTCGCGGGTTTGCGCAAGGATCCTCGCTTTCAGGCGCTGATGTCGACCCGCCCGCCGGCGATCAGCGACTGAGCCGCGGCTGCAAATTTTTGCCTTTCGCGCTCAAGGTAAAGTTTTGTAAAACACGGAACACGCAAGGCTTCGCGGAGTTAAAGTGTGTATCAACTCCTGAAAACAACAGGGTGAGTAAGGAGAAACGGTAAGCCCGCTGATTGCCGACCCGAGCACGCCCCAAGCAGGCAATCAGTGGGCTTTTTGTTTTTGGCTGTTAGCCTTTAGCTCTTAGGCCTTTAGCTCTTAGCTCCCCAAGAAAATTAGAGACCCGGCTAGCGCCTGTGGCGCAGGTCCCATATTCCTTGCAGTCTGAGGATTTATTCGCTTGCACCCCGGACAAGCTAACGGCTAAGAGCTAATAGCTAGGAACTTGTTCTCTTCGGACTCCTCTCGTAGATGTACTCGCTCACCACTCGTTTCCATTTGCCTTGTGCTTTCAGGATGTACTCGATCGCGTCGCGGGCCGCGCCGTCGCCCCCAGAATGTTCGGTCACCATGTGGGCTTCCGCTTTCACTTCGCGGCGCGCATTCGCAACGGCGATCGCGAGTCCGCAGTTCCGCATCACGGGCAAGTCGATCACGTCATCGCCGACGAACGCGGCTTCATCCGGTTTCAGGTTCTCGCTTTTGAGGATGCCCTCGAAGCAAGTCAGCTTGTCCTGAATGCCCTGGTGAACGTGCTCGATTTTGAGATCGCGAGCCCGCAGCGCCACGGTCTCCGAGATCCGCTTCGTGATGAGACCTGTCTTGATGCCGCCCAGCCGGGCCAGCGAGAAGGCGGCTCCGTCGTGCGCGTTGAAGCCCTTGGCTTCGATCATGGAGTGGCTCAGCAGGCCGCCGCCTTCGTCTTCGTGCTGCGCGGCATGCGCCTGCGTCGTTTGCTCCGCGCCAGCAGGCGCAGGGAAGATCCAGATTTTGCCGTCGGTGAGAACGCCGTCGACGTCGAAGAGAATCAGCTTGATTTTTTTCGCGCGCGCTTTGGACATCGCTGGGGATTCTAGCATCCGACGGAAGGTACGCCCGTGGCTCCAGCTACAAAGATCGTGCAAGGTGTTGGGATAGGTCCGTTCCCCATACGGGGAACTTGTCAGAATCGCATCACTTACTTCCACATTTTGGAGGAGCGCGTGAAACTCGCAAACGGCGGTGTGATCCTTCTTCTCTTCGCGGTCGGCGCAACAGTCAACTCGTCGGCGCAAAGACCCGAGATCAAATTTATTGCTGACACTCTGGTGGTTGAGGCCGATGGAACGTACAAGGCTGATCCTGATTTGGCAACCTTGACGTTTCAGATCTTTTCTCAGGACAAAGAGCTTAAGCAGGCATACAACACCGCTTCGCTATCCATGCAGCGCATCGGGGAACTGGCGACCAGGAACGGGCTCGCAAAAGAAGATGTCTCGAGTGGCGCGCTCACCGTCAGACCCTTTTACGATGGCGACCGCAAGAAACGTGCGCGGTCTTACTCCGTGCAAGGAGAAGTTGTCTTGCGCATTCGGGATTTCTCCAAGATCGGTCCCATTCTCGATGGATCGGTGGAAGACGGCGTAGCAGACTTCCGCTCTCTCACATACTCCCTAGCGGATGAGGAGGCGGCGAAGAAACAAGCTGTGGCGGATGCGATGCGTCGCGCCACTGGCCGAGCCAGCATCGCCCTCGAGCAAAGAGGGCAGAAATTGGGCGCCTTGCGCTACATGAGTTTGGACGTGAAGCAACTCTACGGGGTCGCCGAAGATCAAACGGCCTCGCTTGCGGCCCTCGGAGGTGGCATTCTAAACGAAGGCATTTTCGGACACCGCAAGGAGTTGCCCGCGCCTCCGCCCCCTCCGCCGCCGCAACCGGAAAAGCTGGCGTTCAACGCGACCGTGCAGTGTGCTTTTCAGATCCAATAGGTAGGCGAACAATTTGCGAAAGCATCGTGGTAGAATCAGCGAATGTCCCTGCCCGTTCCGGCCTCCCTAGCTTGGGCTCATCCGTTGCTCCAGGAGTGGTTCGTCCAGCGCTTTGGGACGCCTACCGAGCCGCAGGAGCAGGGCTGGCCGCACATTCTGGCCGGGCGCACCACGCTGATTTCCGCCCCCACCGGATCGGGCAAGACTCTTGCCGCCTTCCTGGCCTGCATTGACCGCCTGGTGCGCAAAGCGCTGGCTGGCGACCTGGCGGATCGCACCGAAGTCCTGTACGTCTCACCTCTGAAGGCTCTCGGCAACGACATTCAGAAGAACCTGGAAGTTCCGCTGGGCGAAATCCTGCAGATGGCGGGCGAGCGCGGACTGCTGATGCCCGTGATCCGCACGGCGGTGCGCACCGGCGACACGCTGATGCATGAACGCCGGGCGATGCTGAAGCGGCCGCCGCACATCCTGGTGACGACGCCGGAATCTCTCTACATCCTGCTCACCGCCGAAAAGAGCCGCGCTATCTTGCGCGATGTCGAAACCGTCATCGTCGACGAAATCCACGCTGTGGCCGACGATAAACGCGGGGCGCACCTGGCGATTTCGCTGGAGCGACTGCAGGCGCTGACATCTCGGACACCGGTCCGCATCGGACTATCGGCCACGCAGAAGCCGATTGAAGCGGTCGCGCATTTCCTGACGGGCAACGGCCGGCCTGATCCGGTGATCGTCAACATCGGCCACAAGCGGCAGCTCGACCTTGGCGTAGAAGTGCCGCCCAGCCCACTGGGACCGGTTGCCTCAAACGAGATGTGGGATGAGGTCTACGCCCGCATCATCGAACTGGTCGAGCAGCACCGATCGACCCTGGTCTTTGTGAACACGCGGCGGATGGCGGAGCGGATCGCGCATCAGCTGGGCGAGCGCATCGGCGAGGACAACGTAGCTGCCCATCACGGCAGCTTGTCGCGAAAGCTGCGTCTCGCCGCCGAGAAGAAATTGAAAGACGGCCAAGTCAAGGTGCTGGTCGCGACCGCCTCGCTCGAGCTCGGAATCGACATCGGGACGGTTGACCTGGTGGTCCAGATCAATTCTCCGCGCTCGATCGCCGTAGCTTTGCAACGTGTGGGGCGTTCCGGTCACTGGCGGGGTGCGGTTCCCAAAGGACGGCTCTTCGCCACGACCCGCGACGATCTTCTCGAATGCGCCTCCCTGGTGCGCGCCATCCGCCACGGCGATCTCGACCGCCTGATGATTCCTGAATCGCCGCTCGACGTGCTGGCGCAACAGATTGTCGCCTCATGCGCCGCTGAAGAATGCGGCGAGGTCGAGTTGTTCGACCTGGTGCGTCGCGCCTATCCCTACCGCAATCTTTCGCTCGAGACCTACCACGGAATTCTGGAGATGCTTTCCGAGGGGATCGCAGCGCGCCGCGGGCGCTATGGGGCATATCTGCATCGCGACCGAGTAAACGGAAAATTGCGCGCCCGCCGCGGCAGCCGCCTCGCCGCGATCACCAGTGGTGGCGCGATTCCCGACAACGCGCTGTTCACCGTCGTAGCCGAACCGGAAGGCATCGTGGTCGGCACGGTGGACGAAGACTTCGCCGTCGAGAGCAACAAGGGCGACGTGATGCTGCTGGGTAACACGTCGTGGATGATTCGGCGGGTGGAAAGCAACTCCGGACGCGTGCTCGTGCAGGATGCACACGGAGCCCCGCCCAGCGTTCCCTTCTGGCGCGGCGAAGCACCCGCAAGAACCGAAGAACTATCGGCGCATGTTGCCGCGCTGCGCCAACAGACGAGTGACCTGCTGGCCGACACCTTCCCGGTAGGCGTCACCCAAAACAATCCTAAGGTGGCCGCAGCGGTTGGGTGGTTGAAGACAGAGTGCGGATTGAGCGACTCGGGCGCAGAGCAAGCCGTCGAGTACATCCTGCAGGGACGAGCTGTGCTTGGCGCCGTGCCCACGCAAAACACGATCATCGCCGAGCGCTTTTTCGACGAAGGCGGGGGAATGCAGTTGGTCATCCACGCCCCATTTGGCGGAAGGATCAACAAGGCCTGGGGTCTGGCCCTGCGCAAGCGCTTCTGCCGGAGCTTCAACTTCGAATTGCAGGCCGCGGCGACCGACAACGGCTTGAACATCGCCCTTGCCGAGCAGCACAGCTTCCCGCTGGCCGATGTCTTTCAGTTCCTGCAGGCGGAGACGGTGCAGCCGATCCTGGAGCAGGCTGCGCTGGCTTCTCCGATTTTTGCCACGCGCTGGCGCTGGGACGCCACCCGTTCCCTGGCCCTGCTGCGCTTTCAGAACGGCAAGAAGGTTCCTCCGCAGATTCAGCGTATCCGCTCCGACGATTTGCTGGCGTCGGTGTTTCCCGATGTTGCCGCCTGCCAGGAAAACATCGAAGGCGACATACAGATTCCGGATCATCCGCTGGTGCACGAGGTCATGAAAGATGTCCTGACCGAGGCAATGGACATCGAAGGCCTGCAGCGGGTGCTGAGCGGGATTGCCGGAGGCAGCATCCGTTGCGTTGCGGTTGACACACCGGTGCCATCGCAGTTTTCGCACGAGATTCTGAATGCGAATCCATATGCCTACCTTGACGACGCCCCTCTCGAAGAACGCCGGGCGCGCGCGGTCGAGATGCGGCGCATTCTGCCCGACTCGGTGCTGGAAGAAGTTGGAAAGCTCGAGCCGGCCGCGATCGCGCAAGTCCGCGAGGAAGCTTGGCCCGACGTGCGCGATGCTGACGAACTGCACGATGTTCTGCACACGCTCGTGGCGCTGCCCGAGAATTGTTCCGGGCCAGCACCAACAAGCACCGACGTGGACTTGGCTCCGACGTCGAATACAGCCGCCGATCAGTGGCGAAGCTTTTTTGACAAGCTGAAGTTCGAGGGTCGTGCAGGAGTGGCGATTGTGGCCGAGGCCGAGTCGGTCACAGGACTGCCGGCAAGATGCCGGCGCTACTGGGTTGCGGCAGAGCGCACAGAGGCCTTCCGGCTGATCTTCCCTTCCGCTCGTTTCGAGCAGGAGCTGCCCAGGATTCCTGCCACGATTCCCGGCTACGACGATGCTTTGCTGGCGCTGGTAACTGGCTGGATCTCGCACCTGGGACCTGCCAGCGCATCGCAGTTGGGCGATCTTTTCGGGTTGCCGCCGGCAGAAGTCGAGAAGGCGCTCTTACGCATGGAAGCCAGTGGCTCGGTCCTGCGCGGCAAGTTCACCGATCCGAAAGTCCCCGAGACGGAATGGTGCGATCGCCGCTTGCTGGCTCGCATTCACCGCCTCACCGTCGCGACCTTGCGCAAGCAGATCGAACCGGTCTCGGCGGCGCAGTTCATGCGGTGGCTCTTGCGCTGGCAACATGTCGCACCCAGCACGCAGGTTGGCGGCGAGCGCGGCACGCTGGAAGTTTTGCGGCAATTGCAGGGATTCGAAATTCCCGCGAATGCCTGGGAGCGGCATGTGCTCTCCCGGCGCATCGCCGACTACGACCCCAAGTGGATCGACCAGCTTTGTCTGACGGGCGCGGTCGGGTGGGGACGATTGTCTCCGCATCCGGCAACGCTTGAAGACTCCAAGGACGGCAAGCGCCGCGTCATCCCGACCAGCGTGGCCCCGATCACCTTCTTCATTCGCGAAGAGGCCGACTGGATGACGCCACGCCATCCCGCCAGCGATCAGCCCGAAGCCCGCGGCCTCAGTACCGGCGCCCGCCAGGTGCTGGATTTCCTGCGCCAGCGTGGAGCCTCGTTCTTCGCCGACATCGTGCGCGGAACCGGGAAGCTCAAAGCGGAAGTGGAAACCGCGCTCTGGGAACTGGTTGCCGGCGGTCTGATCACCGCCGACGGGTTCGACAACCTGCGTTCGCTGATTGATCCCAAGCGGCGGGCTGGCCAGGGCAGCGGCCGCGTGGCTCGTCCGCGCCACAGCACCGGACGGTGGGCTTTGCTGCACACCGGCGACGAGGTCGAAAAGAATCGCTCCGTCGAATCCACGTGCTGGATGCTGCTGAAGCGTTACGGCATCGTGTTTCGCGATGTCATCGCACGCGAAGCCAACTTGCCGACATGGCGCGAGTTGCTGATGGCGTTCCGCCGTCTGGAAGATCGCGGGGAAATCCGGGGCGGCCGATTCGTGGATGGCTTCCTCGGCGAACAATTCGCCCTGCCGGTTGCGGTGGAATCGGTTCGCGCCATGAGAAAGATGCCGGCGTCCGGCGAAGTCATCACGCTTTCGGCCGCCGACCCGCTGAACCTGGTTGGCATTCTGGTTCCGGGTGAGCGCGTCCCGGCAATCTCGGGAAAGACGGTGACGTTCCGCGATGGAGTCGCAGACGTCAACTCAGCCGACGCTTTGCAAGGGACTCAGATCGCGGCTACAGGTTGATCGGTCGCCAAGTCGCGTTTGGTGAAGCCACGACCTGCCACACCAAAAGAAAAAAGGGAATCGCAGATCCGATGAGGGGGTCCCTTCGGAGTCTCGATTCCCAACACTGCCCAGCCAGATGCTGAAAGCGCTTCCCCCGTCGCTTTTGCCAGGCCAGTCGTCGCGTAGATGAATTGCAACCGACTGGCCAGGCAAGAAACAGGTTTTCCACATCAACACGGCATGTTGCTTACATCAATGAAAACAAACTATTTATAATTCTTTTCCGGGCTGTGAAGCGATCTTCGCCGTGGCGTCACTAGTAAAGAAAACCACTATCCGATCGGATAGTCGTCTATCCTGTCGGATAGCTCGAGCGGCCTTGGGCCGAACCTTAGGGGAGAGCAATGGCGAGCAATCCATCGGACCCGGCATTCGGAACAAGAACGCGGACCAACCCCAGGCTCGTAGCCATTTCGGGTCCTCTGCGCGAGTCGGTTTTCGCTTTGCCCCAGGAAGAGCTGTTCCTTGGCCGGGACGCGTCGAATGGTTTGCCGATCGGCGATCCTTCCGTGTCTCGGCGACATTGCTCGGTCTACCGCGAGGGCACCGGGTTCAAGGTTCGCGATCTGGAAAGCCGCAACGGAACGCTGGTCAATGGCGAAACCGTAACGGACCGTTGGCTCCATCATCTTGACGAGATTGCCGTCGGCGATTCGGTTTTCCGCTTCATGCTCGATGACGATGCCGACCAGACCACGGGATCAAGCCGCATCGTCGAGTTCGAAGACGGAAAGATCGCGCATCCCACCGCCGAGATCCGTCCTCAGGACGTTCTTTACCTCCAGCCCGACAAGATCCTCAGCGAACTGCCGGCGACGTCGCGTCTGGCAAGAAACCTGAATGCGTTGCTGAAGATCAGCCGGGTGGTGCATTCCATTCGCGATCTCGACGAGTTGCAGAACCAGATTCTGGACCTCGTGTTCGGTGTCGCTCCGGCCGAGCGCGGCGCCATCCTGCTCGACGGCACCAACGGGCGCGAGTTCAACTCGGTATTTGCGCGCAATCGTGATCCCAAGAATGATCGGCCCGTCCGGGTGAGCCGTACAATCGCCCAGCGGGTGCTCGAGACAGGACTGGCGATTCTCGGCTCCGACGTGCCCGGCAGCAGTAACCTGGGAGAAGTCGAGAGCCTGATTGCCTTGCAGGTACGGTCGCTGCTCTGTGTCCCTTTAACGATTTTCCGGCGCACCATCGGTTGCATTTATCTCGACACGATCAACATCGCCGACCGCTTCAACGCGGACCATCTGGAACTGGTCACGGCAATCGCGGGAATTTCCGCGGTTGCTCTGGAGAATGCCCGCCGGCTGCAGTGGCTGGAAAGCGAGAACCAGCGGCTGATGACGGAGATCACCCTCGATCGCACCCTGGTCGGCGACAGCTCGCGCATGAAGGACGTTTTTCAGTTTCTGGCGCGCGTTGCTCCGACCGACGCCACCGTTTTAATCGGCGGGGAAAGCGGCACGGGAAAAGAACTCGCGGCACGCGCGATTCATCGCAAAAGCCCGCGCGCGAACAAACCATTTGTCGCCATCAACTGTGCCGCGATTCCCGAGAACCTCCTGGAAAGCGAGCTGTTCGGATACGAGAAAGGCGCATTCACTGGCGCCGTCTCCCAGAAGAAAGGGCGCCTCGAAGTCGCCGATAGCGGAGTTCTCTTTCTCGACGAGATCGGCGAACTGGCGCCGGCTCTGCAGGTGAAGTTGCTGCGCGTGCTGCAAGAACGCGAATTCGAGCGGGTGGGTGGAACGCGTCCCATTCACGTGGATATCCGCCTGATCGCTGCGACCAATCGCGATCTGGCGGAAGCGTCCCGCAAAGGCGAGTTCCGGCAAGACCTCTATTTCCGACTGAATGTCGTGCACCTGAAAATGCCGGCGCTGCGCGACCACCGCGAAGATATCCCGATGCTGGTCAGCTTCCTGGTCGAGAAGCATTGCCAGAAGTGCGGATCGAAACCCAAGCCGCTTTCCCGCGAAGCCTTGTCCTGCCTCATGACCTACGACTGGCCAGGCAATGTGCGCGAACTCGAGAACGTGATCGAGCACGCTCTGGTGCTTGGCTCCTCCGACGATATCCTGCCCGAAGATCTTCCGGAGAATCTGCTGGAGCGCGATCCGGCGCCAGGGATGGGCGAGGCCAGGTATCACGCCGCCCTCAAAGACCTGAAGAAGCGGCTCATTCAGGGCGCGCTGGAGGAAGCGCGCGGCAGTTATACCGAAGCCGCAAAGGCGCTGGGCGTGCATCCCAACTACCTGCATCGCCTGATCCGCAATCTCGATCTGAAAGAGACGGTAAAGACAGCGGCGACACGAAGCCCCTTCTCGAAACAACCCGGTGCGCGCCTGTAAGCGGGCTCAACGTTCTGCATCAGGGCTGCGCGGCAGCGCTCTTGTTTGGCGAGTCTGGAATTTTCAGCTTCAACAACACGGCCGGATTCAGGTAGACCCCTTGCCAGCGCACCGCCAGGTGGAGGTGTGGACCCGTGGCGCGTCCGGAAGCGCCGCTCAGTCCAACTTCGGTTCCGCGCTCCACACGATCTCCCTCCTTCACTTTCAATTCCGAGAGATGGAGATAAAGGCTAAGCAATCCCTGGCCGTGATCGATCACCACGCAGTTGCCCTCGAAATATAGCGGACGCGCCAGCAGCACCGTGCCGCGATTGACCGCCATCACGGGAGTGCCCGGACCCACACGATAGTCGAGACCCTGGTGAACGCTTTTGGTCACGCCATTGAAGACGCGCCGCGTGCCGAACACGTCGGAGGTTTCGGCGCTCACCGGAGCCTCGAAGGGGCCCGACCACTCGCGCTCCGGCGAGATCCGCGCGAAGGCGTCGTGCTTGATGTCCTGATCTTTCTTGATTTCGTGCTGTTGCTCCGGGTTGGGCTCGGTGAATTGCTTCGAGACTTTCAATTCCACAGTCGGATATTTGGCGCGACCGACGCGCAGATTCTGCTCGAAATGGAGTGCCTGCCCCGCGGCGTTGACGGCTTCGAGTTTCAGGGGATAGGTTCCCGGTTTGGTTTCAAGGCTGACGCCAGCCAGAGCGAACCAGGTTCGTCCCGACGCGCGATCGAAGTCCACATCGTGACCCAGCCAGGTTGCCGTCAAGGAATTCACTAGTGCGGGCGGCGTGACTTCGATCAGCAAGGGCATGCCATTCGCAACTTGTGCCGGGGCCAGCCGGATCACCCAGCGGCCGCCGTTGACCGGGGCGTGCGCATCTGTGCCGAACGCAGAAGCTGCGGCCAAAACGCAAACGGATAAAATAGGAAGCCAGCGCCGGCTATGCCCAATTCGTGCCATCTCCTGCAGACTAGCACTCGCGAGCGACGCCAACACCACTTTCCGCCCTTATCATTTCTTGTTCCCAGTCTTGTTCCCGGCAACTCGATGAAACACCAGATCCAGCGAGCGGTTCCTGCCAGTCTGATTTTCCTGCTAGCGTGCCTGTGCCGAGCCGATGACCAACTTCCGTCTAACGCGAGAGTCGATAAGGTTCTGGTGCTCAAGAAAGAACGCACCCTCGAACTTCTCGACCACGGCAAAGTGCTGAAGAAATACAAAGTCGCATTGGGCGGTGCGCCAGTTGGTCCGAAGACGCGTCAAGGGGATCACAAGACGCCCGAAGGAACCTATGTGGTCGATCGGAGAAACGCGCACAGCGCCTACTATCGCGCGCTGCATCTCTCGTATCCGAATGCAGAAGACCGTGCGCGTGCGCGAAAATCAGGCTTGCCGCCCGGTGGCGACATCATGATTCACGGTCTTCCGAACGGCATGGGATGGATCGGCAACGCACACCGCCAGCGCAACTGGACTGACGGCTGCATCGCTGTCACCGACAAGGAAATCGACGAAATCTGGCAGCTCGTGCCCGACGGAACGATGGTGGAAATCCGGCATTAGCTCGAACCAGGTACCCCTTTTGAGCCACCTCTTCGACGACCAATTCATTACCAATCGTCGGCGCCGACGTCGAGAGCTTTCGTGTAACGTGGTTCGCCGTATTTCATGACCGCGAACCCAGCGACGATCAAATATTCGACTTCAAATTCGTTTAAGAGTTGTAGCGGTTCTTTGTAGTGTGGGTTTTCTGCCATGGCTGATTTCTTCGGCTAGTTCCACGAGTTCCCAAGCCGCCGCAAAGATTGCTTCATCTCCCTGCTCCTGCCAAAACTCGATGTCGAATGAGCGATCGGGGAACCCACTCTCGACGAGCCGCGTTTTCCAATTCGAATCGTTGGGACTGCTCATATCCCCTGCGAGTTGTCTCTCAACCTCACCTGGCCTGAAGGGCTGAAGTGCGTCCGCTAGTGATCGAAAGATTTGGTGGACCTGGTCGGGTTCGAACCGACGACCTCTTCCATGCCATGGAAGCGCGCTCCCAACTGCGCCACAGGCCCACACGACGCGGCGGAATGCCGCTTTTACAAGATGGGTTGCAACCGTTTTATTGTCCCGCAGCTCTCAGCGATAGTCAAACCTGAGCGCTGCCGACTTTGAGAAATAAATGGAAAATGAGTATTCTGAACAGGACGCGCGTCACTCCACCAATGAACCTGACCCTACTCCGCACCGTCTCGCTGGTTTGCCTTCTCGCTTGTTCCCTCTTCCTTGCGGCACAGGTGACTCCGTCCAATCCACCCGTGCCCTACACCTCGGTCAGTCAGCTGAACACGATCCTGTCGCCGCTCCAGCAGGCGTCCGAAGCCACGCAGGCCGATCTCGCCAAACTGCGCATCGACAAATGGAAGGCGGACTCGGGCTACAAGAGGCAGATCCTGAGCAACGTCGATTCCATCAAGAGGAATCTGCAATCGGCACTCCCGGAAATCGTCACCCAGCTGCAAAACTCCCCCGAGGATCTGGGCGCGACTTTCAAGCTCTACCGCAACCTCGACGCGCTCTACGACGTCATGACGAGCGTGGCGGAATCCGCCGGAGCGTTCGGGTCGAAAGACGAGTTCCAGTCTCTCTCCAACGATTTGAGCGCCTTCGAGAGATGCCGTCGCGAGCTCGGCGGGCGGCTGGAGACGCTGACTACCTCCAAGGAAGCCGAACTCAGCCAGCTTCGAACCCAGATCAAGACCCTGCAAGCAGCTCCTCCGCCGCCGCCCAAGAAGATCGTGATCGATGACAATGAACCCAAGAAGCCGGCGCCGAAGAAGAAGCCGGTGCCCAAGCCGCCTAAGCCGCCCAGCGCGTCGACCCCGTCGATAACTCCGCAGCAGGCGCCACCCACAAACCCGCAACAGTAACCATCCCGGCCGCGAGCGCGGATGGCTTCGTCTGGTCTCATGAGCGGGCGCACGGTCGTATCTACATCGATAAAAAGGACTTGCTCTCCCTGGAACCCATAACACCGGTTTGGGGTCTATGTAGATAGGTGTCGATCGCGTCATTCGGACAAGGTTCGGGTGTTGTGGTTCTGTTTTTCCTGAGGTTTGCGGCGTGGGAATCCTATAATACGGGGTATCGCCGTGAGAGCCATGGCGGGAGCAGCCACCTTGGGTGACGTAGCAAGTGCAATTGGAACGCGAGACCTCGAAGCCGCCATCGTCGCGGAGTTAAAGGCTGGATCCGAGGAGGCGTACGCCTGGCTGATCGGCGAGTTCCACCAGCCGATCTATTCCCTGGTGTATCGCATCCTGACCGACCCCGCAGACGCTGCCGACACCACGCAAGAAGTTTTCCTGAAGGTGTTCCGCGGCATGAAGCACTTCCATGGCGAGTCCAGTCTGAAGACGTGGATCTACCGGATCGCTGTGCATGAGGCGTCGAACCGCCGGCGCTGGTGGTTTCGCCATAAGTCCCGCGAAACCTCGATGGAGCCCCTGGATAACACCTGCACGCAAGGCAGCGGTCTGGCGCGGCAGGAGACGTTTGTGGACGACGGCGAGTCTCCCTTCGACAGCGCGGCTCACGAAGAGTTGCGGGCGCGCGTCGAAAATGAGTTGCGCCAGATTCCTGAGCCCTATCGCAGTACGCTGATTCTGCGCGATCTGGAAGACATGTCGTATGAGGAAATCGCCGAGGTGTTGGAAGTTTCCCTGGGAACGGTGAAGTCGCGCCTGACTCGTGGACGAGATGCGCTGCGCCGTCGCTTGAGCGAGTTCGTCCGGGAAGCCGGACCGGAACTGGGTCTGCTCAGTCCCGACGAACCCGACGCCAGCGCGCGCAGCCGAGTTGCGCCGTCTGGAGCAGGACTAGAGGTGACGTCATGAAGTGCGCCGAGGCAAAACCGATGTTCTCGCCGTACCTTGACGGAGCTGTATCGGGAATGGAGATGCGTGCTTTGGGCTTGCACCTCCAGCAGTGTTCTCAATGTCATCGGGAGTATGCGCTGCTCCGTCAATCGCAAGACCTGCTGGCCAAGGTGGGACGCCGCAAAGCTCCATCCGATCTGTCGCTGAAGCTGCGTGTCGCCATTTCGCGCGAAGCGGCCGCGGCCAAGCGCCCGCCCTTCGAGGGCGTCGTCGTCCGCCTGCAAAACATGCTGAACGCCTTCATGGTGCCGGCCACGGCGGGCATGGTTGCCGCCATTGCCATCTTCGGATTCGTCATGGGATTGACGCTGCCGGAACTCCAGGCCCGCAACACCAACGACGTTCCCTTGATGCTCTACACCGGTCCGGAACTCCAGGAATCTTTCTTTACCACCAGCCTGAGCTCCGTCAATGACGACTCGCTGGTCATCGAAGCCTATGTCGACGCCACCGGGCGCATCCAGGATTACCGCATCCTTTCCGATTCAGACAATTCACAAAAACTGTTGCCGGAAGTGAAGCGCATGCTCATCTTCACGACCTTCCGTCCCGCAATGTCGATGGGCCGCCCCACCCCCGGACATGCGGTTCTTTCTTTCTCCAAGATCAGCGTGCGGGGCTAGAGAAACCGATCGCCAGCGCCGTCGGATGCAGTCGCCGACGCACGCTTTCGCTGCAGGTTCGAGTTTGACCCTCCGCACGGAACCTCTTAAACTATCGCTGTATCTCCTACAGCTTACCGCCCGGTTGGAGGGTTTCCTGGGTTTTCACTTCCGACATTCGATAGTGGCCGCTCTTGTCGCCATGCTGTCATCGGTGTCTCTGGCACAGAACACTCCCAAAGTGACGCTCGACACCAGCGAGACCCTGTTCACCGTCTTGGCGTCGATGAACGCTTGCGGATACAACGAGGGTCTGAATGCTTCCGATCCCATCCGCAAGCAGATCCGGAACGAGATCGCGCGGGCAAGCCATGACTCGGATGATGCCCTTCAGGCGAACGCAGTCCTCTGCCAGTATTACCGCGAGCACATGCGTCCCGATCCCTCCCGAGATCTGGCGCAGTACATCTCTCTGGCTTTGTACCTCGGCGATCCGCCCAATTTCCTTCCCAGGGTGAAGGAAGCGGAACTGCCCCCCGATGCCGCCAACGTGATCGGCTTCGCCAAACTAGCGGCGAATTTCTACGAGCGAGCCGGGCTGCATTCCATCTGGCAGAAGCACCACGACGCCTATCAGCATCTGGCGGATCGTTATCATGAGCCGCTCGCGAAGACATTGTTCGACACCGAGATCTATCTGAAGCTGCCCTCCGCCGGTTATCTTGGACGCGGCTTCACTGTCTATCTCGAGCCCATGGGCGCTCCCGACCAGGTCAATGCGCGAAACTACGGCAACGACTATTTCGTCGTGATTACGCCGGCCGGGACTGAATTGAAGATGGATCAGATCCGCCACACCTATCTTCACTATCTTCTTGATCCGCTCGCGCTGAAGTACCCAGCCTCGGTGAAGCGTCTTGATCCTATTCTCGACTCGGTAAAGGCGGCGCCCATGGAAGAGTCCTTCAAGATCGACACTTCCTTGCTCATTACCGAGAGTCTGGTGAGGGCAATCGAAATCCGCATGCAAGGTTCGGCCAAGACTCCGGAAGCGCTGCGGACCGACGCAGTCGAAAAGTCCATGGAACAGGGCTTCATCCTGACGCGCTATTTCTACGATTCGCTGGGACCGTTCGAGAAAGATCCAACCGGGATCAGCAGCGCCTATATCGATCTGCTGGCCGGCATCGACCTCAAGAAGGAACAGAAGCGTGCAGCCGAAACTCATTTCGCGAGCGAAGCGTCCCCAGAGGTGTTGCGCTTTGCGCGGCCCAAGGACCAGCATTTGCTCCTGGTGGCCGAGAAACGGCTGGCGGCCGGCGATCTGAAAACTGCGCAGGAACTCGCCGATCAGGCTTTGCGCGAAGGCCAAGAGGATGCCGGGCGCGCCTTATTCGTTCTGGCCCAGGTCGCGACCGCGAATCGCGACATCGCCGGGGCCACCGGATATTTCCAGCGCGCGCTCGAAGTCGCCAAGGAACCGAAAGTCATTGCCTGGTCCCACATTTACCTGGGCAGGATTTTCGATTTGCAGGAAAAGCGCGAGAATGCGCTGGATGAGTATCACGCTGCCCTGAACGCGGGAGCCTTGCTCCCGGAAGTCAAGGCGGCGGCGGAGCGCGGTTTGAAGCAGCCTTATGAACCACCCGCTCCCCGGTAGCAGCGGCGAAATCGTACCTCGACTCCAAGCGTGAGTCGCAACTCTAAGGAGAAAGCATGAAGCAAGCAGCGATGATCGGTGTGGTGCTGGCCCTCGCGACCTGGACCTGGGCGCAGGGCACCAACAAGCCCACCCCTTCGAATCAGCCACCCGCGCAGGCCGGTACGTCGGCCACGCCCGCCCCGCAAGCTAAGCGTCCGCCCCAGGCGAAGACCACGCCCGAGTACGAGGCGTACAACAGCGCCGTCGCGCTGACCGATGCCGCCGCTGCCGAAAAAGCCGCGGACGATTTTGCCACCAAGTTCCCCGATAGCGAACTGCGCGTCATGCTATACAAGTCGGCGATGCGTGCCTATCAGCGGGCCGGCAATTCCGACAAGATCATCGAGATGGGACGCAAGGGGCTCGCCCTCGATGGCGACGACCCGGAGTTGCTCGTCACCGTTGCCGGCGAACTGGCCGAGAAGACGCACGATACGGATCTGGACAAGGACCAGCGCCTCGACGAGGCCAACAAGATGGCGCAGAAGGCGATCCAGACGGTAGACACCGATATTTCGATTCCACCCGGCACCCCACAGGATCAGATCGATGCCTACAAAGGCCAACTGCGCTCTTTCGCGTACTCCATCATCGGAACCTTGGAATTCAAGAAGGACAATTTCCCTGCGGCCGAAACCGATCTGCGGAAGTCGATCGATGCATATCCGTCGCAGCCCGACCCGGTCGTGGTTTTGCGGCTGGCTATCACTTTGGACCGGCAGGGGAAATATCCTGACGCGCTGAAGGAAGCGAACCACGCGGTCGAACTGACGCAGGACACCTCCGGAGCTGGAAAACTGGCGCGGCAGGAGCGTGACCGGCTGACACAACTGGTGGGAGGCAATCCGGCGGCGCCGAAGTCCGCGCCTCCGACTCCACCGAAGAATTAAAGATTCCCCGGGCCTCGCGCGGCGCGCCCACACGTCCGCGAATTTTGAATCCGTATGAAAGCCAAAGAAATCGTGGCGCTGGAGGCTCTGCTTGGGCATGGCTTCCAACGCCCGGAGCTCCTCGACCAGGCGCTCACGCACAGTTCGCAAGCGAGAGAGTTGGAGGCGGCGCAGCCGCCCAAAGACGGCCTGCGACCGGGCGATAACGAACAGTTGGAATTCCTGGGCGATGCTGTCCTGGCCCTGGTGACGGGCGAGGAACTGTTTCGACGCTTTCCGTCGTTTCGCGAAGGCGAGCTTTCGAAACTTCGTGCTCACCTGGTGAGCGAAAAGCATCTCATTCAAGTAGCGCAGAAACTGGGCCTGGGAAATTATCTGCGCCTGGGACGCGGCGAGGAAAAAAGCGGGGGCCGGGCGAAAACGGCCTTGCTGGTGGACGCGCTCGAAGCCGTGCTGGCCGCCTTGTATCTCGACGGGGGTCTCGAAACGGCGCGGAATTTCATCCTTCAAACCGTCATCGTGCCGGAACTGGAGCGCATGAACCCCGAAAGCGGGGGAGTTCCGGTCATGGATTTCAAGTCGGCGCTGCAAGAGGCTCTGCAAGCCGCCGGACGTCCCCAGGCGTCCTATGTGCTGGTCAAGGAGGCCGGCCCGGAGCACAACAAAACTTTCACCGTGGAAGTCAGGCTCACATCACCGGCGCAAGCGAAGGTTGAGTTCACCGGTCGGGCCGAAGGATCGACCAAGAAGAAGGCCGAGCAGGCGGCGGCCCGGCAGGTACTCGACTACCTGGCATCGCACCCGCGAAGTGCGGAAGCGAAAGTGCCCGATCCGTCGCCGGCCACATGACCACCTCTTCCAATCCGTCCAGAGAGCCCGCTCCCGACTGGTTGACTTCCCTGCAATCTCTGCTCGCCACGGTCGTGATCGCGGTCTTCGTCATCACCTACGTTGTGCAGGCGTTCCAGATCCCATCGCCCTCGATGGAGAACACGCTTTTGACCGGGGATTATTTGCTGGTCGACAAGTTGTGTTACGGCGGAAGCGGTATAAGCAACTACATCATTCCCTACCGCCCGATTCGTCGCGGCGACATCATCGTGTTCCACTATCCCGTGAATCCATCGCAGCATTTCGTGAAACGCGTGGTGGGCGTTCCCGGCGATCGCATTCGGTTGGTGAACAAGCGAGTCTTCGTTGACGGTGTTGCGCTTGCCGAACCCTATGTGCGGCATATCAAGCCCGAGCGCAATCCGTTTCGCGATGACTTCCCGCGGCTCGATGTGCTCGATCCCGGCATCAATGCCGACTGGTGGGTGCAGATGCCCAAACTGGTGGAGGATGGCCAACTCATTGTTCCCGAAGGCCATTACTTTGCGATGGGCGATAACCGCGACGACAGTTCCGACAGCCGTTATTGGGGATTCGTTCCCCGCGAAAACATCATCGGGCGGCCGCTGCTGATTTATTGGTCGATCCGAGATCCCGACAACGACCTGCCATTCCCCGCTTCGGTGGGTGATAAACTCTATCATTTCGCCTACGCGGTGACCCATTTCTTCCAGATTACCCGCTGGGACCGCACTTTTCGCGTAGTGAGTTGATATCGTCAGCGCAACGGGATGAAAGCAACGCAAATGGCCAAGAAAGAAATCCCTGCTCCTGAGAAACAGAGCGAGACGACCGTCGAATTCCTGGCGTCGCTCGCTGCCGTGCTGGTTACAGGTCTTTTCATCATCACGTTCATTCTGCAGGCCTTCGAGATTCCCTCCAGTTCGATGGAGGACACACTGCTCATCGGCGATCACGTGTTCGTCAATCGCGAACAGTTTGCGCCGAAGACAAACTGGGTTGGCCCGCTGCTTCCCTACCGCGACATCAAGCGCGGCGATATCGTCGTGTTCCTGTCTCCCGCCGAACCCGGACTGTACGTGGTCAAGCGGATCATGGGAGTTCCGGGGGATCGCATTCATCTGCGCGATGGAGCCGTTTACCGCAACGGCGAGAAACTGAACGAGCCCTACGTGATGCACAAGGGCCCGGTGCCTTACGATCCCTATCGCGACAACTTCCCGGCCATTCCGCCTTCCGACGCCTACAACGTTTCTCCTGAGTGGCAACTGGAAATGAGGTCCCACATCGAGGGTGACGATATCGTCGTTCCGAAAGACAGCTATTTCGGAATGGGCGACAACCGCGACGTAAGCCTCGATAGCCGCTATTGGGGGTTCATTCCAAAAGAGAATGTGATTGGGCGGCCGATGTTCGTTTACTGGTCGTTCAATACCCCCCCGGACCAGTACCGGCACACGGACTTCTCTGAACGCATCGGGTTCCTGGTCCACGTGGTGGTTCACTTTTTCGATCAGACGCGCTGGCGTCGTACGTTCCGGGTGGTGCAGTGACCCTGCGTTCCAAACGCGGCGTGGTGCTGGTGTGCGTCGTGCTTGGGCTTGTGCTGTTTCTGGTCCGGCCTGGAGCCGCTCGCCTGAAAACGCGCATTGCGACCTCCATCGGGATGGCGTTGCAACGGCAAGTCGAAATCGGGAGGGTGCACTTCCGCCTCCTGCCTCGGCCTGGCTTTGATCTGGAGAACTTTGTCGTTCACGACGATCCCTCTTTCGGTGCGGAACCGGTACTTCGTGCGCAGGATGTTGCCGCCTATCTCCGCCTGAGTTCTCTGTTTCGCGGCCATCTCGAAATTGCCCGTCTCAGTCTGACCGAGCCCAGTCTCAACGTCGTCCGGCGCGACGATGGCCGCTGGAATATCGAGAATTTTTTGGAGCGCACTGCCACCATTACCCGTGCCGTCGCCAAAAACTCTTCTGAATCGCATCCGGCGATGCCTTACATTGAAGCCGATCGTGGACGCATCAACTTCAAGATCGGCCGCGAGAAGAAGCCCTTCGCCATCACCGATGCCGACTACGCCTTCTGGCAGGAATCCCAAAACACCTGGGGCATGCGGGTCCGAGGGCAACCGGTTCGCACCGACTTCAATGTGACCGATACCGGGCAGCTTCGGATGAGCGGAAGCTGGGCCGGAGCGGACGTACTCTCTCAAACACCCGTGCGTTTCAACCTGCAATGGGAAGGCGCGCAACTGGGACAGTTCAGCAAGCTTCTGTCGGGCCGCGACAAGGGCTGGCGCGGCGCAATGACCGTTTCGGTCGGCGCCACCGGCACTCCCGCCGATCTGCACGTCATCGCCGAAGCCTCCCTGCTCGATTTTCGCCGCTACGACATCCCGGAGAGCGCACGGTTGGAGTTAAAAACCCACTGCGATGCGCGCTATCAGGTGGCCGATCACAGCCTTCACGAAATTCTGTGCCAGTCGCCGGTTGGAGACGGACAGCTATCGCTCCGCGGCACCATAACGAACGTGTCCGCGCCCACTCATTACGAAGCGCGGCTGCACGCTGTGAGCGTGCCTCTCGACGCTCTCCTGTCACTTCTGCGTCGCGCCAAGAAAAATCTTCCTGATGACCTTCAGGCCGACGGCACAGTTGATGGCCAGTTCAAATTGAATGTGGAAGGCGCCAGCGTCTCGATTGAGGGCCGCGGCCAGACGACCGAATTCCATCTCAGGACCCAAACTGCCAAGAATGACCTCACATTCGATGCGATTCCCTTCTCGGTGATCTCGGGGTCGCAGGCGAAATTGGCGAAAAGATCGCGCCTGGCAGGCGCTCACGCTCCCGAAGGAATCGAGCCCTTCCCGCCGGAACAGACTCGCCTGGATGTTGGCCCGTTTCAAGTCAAGCTGGGCCGCCCTGCTCCTGCCAGCGTGCAAGGCTGGGTTGCTCGTTCCGGTTACGGCTTTTCCCTCAAGGGCGATGCCGATCTGCAGCGTCTCGTTTCTCTGGCGCGAGCCACAGGCCTTCCAGCGGCGCAGCCCGCTGCGACTGGATCGGCCCGGCTGGATCTCGAAATCGCGGGCGTCTGGTCCGGCTTCCCCGGTCCCGAAATCACGGGCAAAGCGGAACTCCACCAGGTACGCGCAGAGTTTCGCGGCTTGACTGCTCCGGTAGAAATCGCCTTGGCGAAGCTCAGTTTGAACGACCGGCAGACCCATGTGGAAGCCCTTTCGGCTTCGGCCGCGGGCACGGAATGGAAGGGGACGCTCGATCTTCCCCGCGGATGCCCCGGCAGTGAATCTTGCCGCGCGATCTTTGATCTGCACGCCGACGTGATTTCAACCGACCTCATCCACGAGTGGCTGGTTTCCCGCACCTCGAAAAAGCCATG
>Ga0210401_10001961_pt1 | contig 23205 bp, 19 predicted proteins | sample IncBWH32MmetaG_FD_150866 | JGI IMG/M metagenome (GOLD analysis project Ga0210401, IMG submission 150866) | Forest soil microbial communities from Barre Woods Harvard Forest LTER site, Petersham, Massachusetts, United States - Inc-BW-H-32-M | ecosystem: Environmental > Terrestrial > Soil >... | reverse complement strand
GGATTCCAGATAATTCGCCAGGGCATCCAGTTGCGCTTCCCAGAAGATGCGGTACGTCTCGATCCAGGCCGCGGCGTCCTTCATAGGTTCGGGAGCGAGGCGGCAGCGGTGGATGCGGCCGTTGATCTCACGCCGGAGCAGGCCGGCGGATTCGAGGACGCGCAGGTGCTTGGAGACGGCCGGGAGCGAGACGTCGAAGGGAGCGGCAATTTCGCTGACGGTAGCTTCGCCGCGGGCCAGCCGCGCGAGAATGGCGCGGCGTGTGGGGTCGGCAAGCGCCCCGAACGTCGCATCGAGCGGGGCGTTGTCGCTAACGGAGGAATAGTTAACCATATGGTTTAATATCATGCGAAAAGCCATCCATGTCAAGAGCAATCGCGACAAACGATCACCCTCAACAAACCATCACCCTCAACGCACGATCATCCTGTAAGGGCAGGGGCTTTGTTTACCCTGAGCCTCGAAGGGCCCTCCCGGCGTTAACGCCGCCACCACGCGCAGGTGCCTGCTCCCCCAGTACGCGATGTAGTCAGTACGCCAACCCCCAGGCGCGGGAAAGCGTTGACCCGGATCGTCTGGCCTACTTACCATGAACAGATGAACCGGAAGCTTCAGGCGGCGTGCGGCGCGGCAGTGCTCGCGGGTATGGTGAGCGCCGGCTGCGATGACGCGGCAAAGAAGCCAGTGCAGGCTCGCGTTCCCGCAACGCGTCCGGCTCCGCAAACCGCCAGCGCTGTTGGAGCGCCCCGGCCGGTCGAACTTCCGCGGTTGCCGTTAACCACGGCATCGCGCCCTCTGCTTCTGCTGCCGCCGCAAATTCCTGGCGGCGAAAACGGTTTGATCGCCAAGGTCGAGGCGAAATTCGCTTCCGGCCAGCAAAACTACAAGGCCGGGCATCTGGAAGCGGCGCGAAAAGATTTCGACGAGGCCATGGACCTGATGCTGGAGAGTGGCCGGAACCCGTACGCCGACCCGAAATTGAGCGAGTTGTTTCACCGCGTGGTCGATACCGTTTACACCTACGAATTGCAGGCGTTCCGGGCTGGCGATGGATTCCAGGAAGCCCCAGCGGTGCCGGCGCCGATCGATGAAGTGGCGGAGATGACCTTTCCGGTCGATCCGCGATTGAAGGATCGCGCCGAGCAGGCCGCCAGGAATATTTCGCACGATCTTCCGCTGACCGTGAATGACGAAGTGCTGTCGTTTCTCAATTTCTTCCAGACGCCGCGGGGCCGCGCGATTGTCGAGACCGGGCTGCAGCGGCGGGGCCGTTATCAGGAGATGATTTCGCGCGTGCTGAAAGAAGAGGGCGTCCCCCAGGATTTGGTCTATCTGGCGCAGGCGGAGAGCGCGTTCCAGCCGCTGGCGTTGTCTCGCGCGGGCGCGCGAGGCATGTGGCAATTCGTGGCCTATCGCGGGCAGCAGTACGGGCTGCGGCATACCTGGTGGATCGACGAGCGGCAGGATCCGGAAAAAGCAACGCGTGCGGCGGCGCAGCATTTGCGCGACCTGTACGGTCTTTTCGGGGATTGGTATCTCGCCATCGCCGCCTACAATTGCGGCCCGGGCAACGTGCAAAAAGCCGTCGAGCGCACCGGCTATGCGGATTTCTGGGAACTTTACAAGCGCAACGTCCTGCCGAAAGAAACCAAAAATTATGTGCCGATTATTCTGGCGCTCACCCTGATTGCCAAAGATGCCGCACACTACGGCATCCAGGTCGAGCCGGAAACGCCGGTAGCGACCGACGTAGTGAAACCCGGGCGGGCCATCGATCTGCGGCTGGTGGCGGAGACCATCGATGTGGACGTCGAAACGCTGCGGGCGTTGAACCCGCCGCTGCTGCGATTGGCCACTCCGGACGATCCTTCGTTCGAACTGCATTTGCCCGCAGGCACGGCAGAGCGTTTTTCGGCGGAGATCGCGGATATTCCCTCGGACAAGTGGGTGAGCTGGCGGCGGCATCGCGTGGACGCGGGCGAGACGCTGACTTCCATCGCGAAAAAATACCACGTGACGCCGGTGGCCATCGCGGACGCGAACAATCTGGAGCATCGCGCGGCGCTGGATCCCGGAGAAAAGTTGATCATTCCGGCGGCGCCCGCGCAATTGGAGGCGAAACGCCGCCTGGTGAGCTATCGCGTGCGCAAGGGCGACACGCTGCTGGGCATCGCGGACCGTTTCAGCGTGGAATCTGAAGACGTGAAAAAATGGAACCGGCTGAAGACCAATCACGTCGCCCGCGGCATGGTGCTGCGTATTTATACGCTCGGCGGCGCGACCGAAGCGAAATCGGCACAGGCGCGAACGGCTCCGAAGAAAAAGGCCCACGCGGGCACTCCCGTGGCGCAGAGCACGACAAGTTCAGCGAATAAGAACTAACCCACGGAACAAGGCTGGCCCCGCAAATAGGAACTAAACCTTTCTTTTACTGTTACTTACAACTATACAAAGCTACTTCTCCGCGGATCCCCGGGGACGCCGGCGTTTCGCCGGGAGAGAGGAACGCCGCTGAAAAATTCGCGAACTTGCAGCCTGTCCACGCAGAATGCTTGACAACTTCCAGCGAGTACGATAACAACGGCGCAAGGCTTTGGAGCCGGGTTTACAAAACTCCAGCCGTTGCAGCGATACCGACTCGACACGTGCGATCCGGCTTTGCCGGATCCGATGCCTCGGGCGGGATTCCCCCTGGGGAGGATGGAATGGATCTCGAGAAGGACAACTTTGAAGAAGAGAACGAGCTGTCAGGGCTGGAAGAGGACGATGAGCTGGCGGGCGACGCCGACGTCGTCGAAACCGAAGAGGAAGAGCTGATCATCGCGGAAGTGGAGCCGGAAGAAACAGCAAAGCCGGCCACCAGGGTGGCCGCCAAACCAGCGGCCAAGCCGGCGGCCAAGAAGCCGGCGCCCAAACCCGCCGCGAAACCCGCCAAGAAAGCTGCAGCTAAAAAGGCGGCCAAGAAACCCAAACCAAAACCCAAGAAGGCCGCCAAGAAGCCCGCGAAGAAAAAGAAGCGTTAGTTTTGCGCGGCCTGAAGACCCCGTCTTTTCCATGATTGAAACCTGATGAAGAGGCCTCTGGGAAACCAGGGGCTTTTTCATTTGGCTTCCGATCGGTACCGTTCCGAACGTCCGCGCGTTCACTGTGGCACGACCCGGAGAGAAGCGCTGGTTCCAAATAGGAACCCAGTGATTTGCAGAACAGGAACGAGCGTCGCACGGCGAGGAATGCAACACGAAGAGGCTTGCCTCTCGGGACAAGTATCGCTAGGATAAACCTCCGATGTTGCGCGCAATGGAGCAGATACGGCGGATGCGCGGCGGCGCGCAATCCCATCTGATGCGCTGTTCAGACGGGCGCGAGCACGATTTATATTACGTCGTGAAGTTCCAAAATAACCCGCAGCACTGCCGCGTATTGGTGAACGAACTGCTGGGTACCAGGTTGGCGGCCAGGATTGGGCTTCCGACCCCGCCCATCGCCGTCGTCGAGGTGAGCGAAGAATTAATCCGGCTCACGCCGGCGTTGATGGTGGAATTGCCGCGATCACGGACCCCTTGCCGCGCAGGTCTGCAATTCGGCTCCTGCTATCCCGGAAACCCCCGTCTGCTGACGCTGCATGATTTTCTGCCTGACGAACAACTGCGCGAAGTGCAGAACCTCCATGATTTTGCGGGCATGCTGGTCTTCGACAAATGGACTTGTAATACCAATGGGCGGCAGACTTTGTTTTTTCGTCCAGTGGATGATCCCGAGACTGCGGGAAAATATGCGAAGACTCCAGATCCCTATGACAGCCGCTACATGACACTGATGATCGACCAGGGCTTCTGCTTCAACGCCGGCGAATGGAACTATCCCGACGCGCCCCTGCGCGGCCTATACACGCGCAATCGCGTGTATGAGGGTATTACCGGCATGGAATCTTTTGGCCCGTGGGTAGCACGCATTCAAAGCATTAGCGAGCGCGTCCTTGATGAATACCTTAACGAAGTCCCGCCGGAATGGTATGAGGATGATCGAGACGCGCTGCAGCGATTGCTTGGCAAGCTCTACGAGCGGCGATCGCGCGTACCGGAACTGCTTTTAGCGGCCAAGAACAGCAACCGGCAACCGTTTCCAAACTGGCGATAACCGCGCCGGAGCGCCGCGCCGAGCGGCCCTTGCGCGGCATTTTCGGGAGAGAGGTAAGGGAGCGGCCGGTTGACCTTGGAAGATACCCCGGGGAGCGAAATGGACTCATATGCCTGAAGATGAATCGAGAAAGGCCGAGCCGCCGAGCGGCGATCCGGACGGTATCTCTGGGAACGGGCCGGAGCGGACGTTCGTGCATCGGATCGTGCGTTACGCACCTAGCCTGTTGCGCGATGAATGGATCAATATCGGCGTGCTCTTGTTCGATCCCAAAACCGGGGAACGACGCCTGCGTTTGATCGAAGAGGAAGAAGAATATAACCGCGTGCGGCGGTTGCACCCGCAGGCCGATGAATCGCTGTTGCGGGCTCTGCGCGATCATCTCGAAAGCCGCTTCGCGGCTGTGGCGCCGGGCGATGGAGGCAACGCACCAGCCGGTAACGGCGGCAACCGCAGCACCTACCTCGCGACCAATGGCGACCATCCGCGTGACTGGTTCCGGATATTGGAAAAGTGGGACCAAACGCTCAGCAACGCGTTGCGGCTCGCAGATCCCAAGGCTACGCGAGCGGACGATCTGGATTTGGAACTGGCCAGGTTGTACGACGACCGCGTGGCGGTGCCGCAAGGGAGAGGACGCGCGGGTTTGCTCGGAAGCCGCGCCGGCCTGCGAAGTCACTGCTCAAATGTTTTCCACCACGCCAAAATCTGGAACCGCCTGGAAAAGTCCGTGCGCGCCTCGCAGTTTACGTTTCCCGGCGATCCCATGCGCATCGACTATGGATACCGGCGGAATGGCACGCGAGGCTTTGTCCACACGCTGTCGGTCACGCGCGCGCCCGCGGAAGCCAAAACCCTGGCATACACCGCAGAACGCATCGAGAAGGACGGCCGATTCCCATGGGAGTTTACGGCGGTGACCGACGTGCCGCTCGGCGACAGCGATCGCCATCGCTTCGTGCGGGACACCCTGCGTGCTGCCGGTATTGAACCGGTGCCCCGGGAAGGCTTCGCGGTCTGGGTGGCGAAGTTGCGGCCGATGCTGCAGTGAAAAAAGAAGAAGAGATGAGGTAATGAAGTATGAAGTAAAGACGGACAGCGCAGCTCCGTTGTGTGTCATTTCTTTCTCGCTTCCTTTAGCTCACTTGATCAGCTCTTTGCCCGTATCCTTTCGTTGCTTCATTACTTCGTTACATCATTACTTCTTGACTTCTCGCCGCGACGGTTCGGAAATGAGGGGAGTTCGCGTAAACTAGCGGGATTCATATGCTGCTGACACCGACACCGGAGATTCCATGGCTCAGGTTTATCCCTTTCCCGCATATCGCTACAACGGCTCGCGCGTTGCGTTTGACCGCGTGCTGACGCAGCCTTACGACAAGATTTCGCCCGCCGCGCAGGAGAAATACTACGCCGCGGACCCGCATAACCTGATCGCGGTCGAGAAGGGGCGGGTGCTTGGCGACGATGCGGCGGAGCACAACGTCTATACGCGGGCTGCCGAAGCGCTGGAGAGCTGGATTCGCGATCACGTTGTGGCCAGGGATTCCGAGCCATCGTTTTACGTGTACACGCAGGAGTACACCGTGCCGGGAACCGAGGAGCGGCGCACGCGGCGCGGATTCATCGGCGCGGGCAAGCTGGAGGAGTACTCCGCAGGCGTGGTGTTCCGCCACGAGCACACGCTTTCGGGGCCGAAAGCCGACCGCCTGGAGCTGCTGCGCCACACGCGCACGCACACCGGACAACTTTTTATGCTGTACAGCGACGAACAGCGGCGTGTGGACAATGTCCTCGCGGACGTGGAAGCGTCCGCTGCGCCGGCGACCGAATTGCACGACGAGTATGGAGTGGTGCATCGACTGTGGGTGGTGTCGGACCCTGCAAAGATTGCGGCGATCCAGGAAGCTATGGCCAGCCAGAAACTGGTGATCGCCGACGGGCATCACCGCTACGAGACGGCGCTGACCTATCGTAACGAGCGGCGCAATGAAAGGCGCAACGAGCGGCAGAACGAGCGAGGTGCGGCGGCGGGACAAGGCAGTTCGCCTTCGCAGGGGCAAGATCATTCGTCTGCGCCGGGCCAACACGATTCGCTCTCGCCCGGACAATATAAATCGCCCTTGCCGGGACAAAATTGGTCGCCCTTGTCGGGACAAGATAAATCGCCCTCGCCGGGCGAGAGCAACCCGGACGCGCCTTACGAACGGGCCATGATGACCTTCGTCAACACGCGTAGCGAGGGTTTGACGATTTTGCCGACGCATCGCGTGGTCGCGAACGTTCCGGATTTTTCGTGGCCGATCATGCGGCGATATCTGGAGCCGTGGTTCACCGCGGAAGAGTTTCCGTTTGCGAGTGACGAAGGTAAAGCAGAGGCGCGCGCCAGGTTCCTGCGCCGGCTGGCGGAGGCTCGCGACTCGCGTGCGATCGGGGTGTACCCGGCGGAGACCGGAAAGCGCGCGTTCTATGTGCTGACACTGCGCGCGGGCGCAAACCTGGCGCAACTGCTGCCGGGTGTTTCGCCGCTGCAACGGGAACTGGACGTGGTGTTGCTGCACGAAGGGATTCTCGAGCCGGCCCTGGGGATCACGCCGCAAGCGGTTACCGCGGAAAAGAACCTGACCTACGAGCGCGAGGCCGCGGCAACCCTGGAGGCGGTCGATCGCGGCGCGGCGCAGGTGGCCTTCCTGCTGAACCCGTGCGATGTCGAGCAGGTGATGCGTATCGCGACGTGCGGCGAGGTGATGCCGCAGAAGTCCACGGACTTTTACCCGAAGCTGCTGAGCGGGATCACCATGTACCGGGTGGATTCCTAGGGCTGCGCAGTCGACAGTCGCCGCGCTGTCGACGGTCGACAGTTTAGAGTTGAAAGCACTTCGGACGGCAGCCGCGCATCGCCGGGACGAACTCCGTTCCGTCGCTTTCTGCGCTGGAAAGCTAGTTAACAATTCGTGCCCTCCCCCCCGGCTTTTTTCGTAAGTGCGGATTCCAAAGGACTTTAAGTTCAACCATTTTGTAAGTGCGGATTCTGGAGGAGTTACGGGTGCATTTTTCGGATGTGCGGATTCTAAAGGGTTTAGTGAGCAGGAGAGCGATCGACGGCTGGGTTCGCTGGACTGGAAGCGAGAACTCACGACCCATGATAGCACAGAGTATTTATTCTGTAAATAGATAACTTTATAGTACTCATTCGAAGAGATATGGTGCTCGACCGCATCGGCTTTCGTGGAAAACCCAGGAAATACACATTGTCGGGCTATCTACGGCGATGAAAACGTGTCTCTAAACCCCGCCCTCTCGGAGAGGGCGGCTACAGGACTCTAGGCGATGGCCGTGCGATCGGACTGGCCTGGTCAGCGCGTCTTGTAGCAACCGGCTCCTAAGAATTCTATAAGGCCGAGATCGCGAAGAATCTGGAACTGCTGGCGCTTGTCGCGCACGTGAGCGTTTTTCGAATGAAGTCTCGCTAACACATCAATGTGCGCGTGGAGGAGTCAAGAGTGTTTCCTCAGGGGCTGAAGCCCATTGAGGTTATGGCGTTATGTCGAGCTGAGGCTCCGACCCCTTAACGAGTTTTGAAACCCGTGCGCGCCGACCACCGTCAGCGAGTTCAACAAGTTGTGATGCGGCAGAGCGCATCGTAAGGGCATACTTGGCGGAGGAGTTCCCGCTTAGGACGGACGTGGAACGGAATGGAGGGCAGCAGATATGGCGGCGCTACCTGGGGAACAGGTTCGGCGGATGCATGCTTACTGGCGGGCGGCGAATTATCTTTCGGTGGGCCAAATTTATTTGAAGGACAATCCGCTTCTGGAGCGGCCGCTGGTTTTGGACGACATCAAGCCGCGGCTGCTGGGGCATTGGGGCACAACCTCGGGGCTAAATTTTATTTATACGCACTTGAACCGGGTGATCAACGAGCGTTATTTGAACATGATGTACATCATCGGGCCGGGGCATGGCGGGCCGGGTATTGTGGCGCATACGTATCTGGAAGGGTCGTACACCGAGATTTATCCGCATATTGAGCGAAATCGCGATGGAATCAAACGGTTGTTCCGGCAATTTTCGTGGCCTTACGGGATTCCGAGCCATGTGGCGCCGGAGACGCCGGGGTCGATTCACGAGGGCGGGGAGCTGGGATATTCGTTGTTGCACGCGTATGGGGCGGCTTACGACAACCCGAACCTGGTGGTGGCTTGCATTGTGGGCGATGGCGAGGCGGAGACCGGGCCGTGCGCTACCAGCTGGCATGCGAACAAGTTTTTGGACGCGGCGCAGGATGGGGCGGTGCTGCCGATTCTGCACTTGAATGGCTACAAGATCGCGAATCCGACAGTGCTGGCGCGGATTTCGCAGGAGGAGCTGGAATCGTTGTTTCGTGGGTATGGGTACACGCCGCACTTTCTTGAGGGCGACGATCCCGAGCTGATGCACTCGCAGATGGCGGCGGTGCTCGACAGGATGCTGGACGAGATTGCCGCGATTCAGAAATCAGCGCGCGAGGGAGGGAACAAAGAGCGGCCCCGCTGGCCGATGCTGATTCTTAAGACGCCGAAAGGTTGGACCGGGCCGAAGATGGTGGATGGTAAACCGGTGGAAGGGACGTGGCGGGCGCACCAGGTGCCGGTTTCCGATATTCGCAAAAATCCGGAGCACCTGAAGATTCTCGAAGAGTGGATGCGCAGCTACAAACCGGAAGAGTTGTTCGACGCCAACGGGACGCTGGTGGCGGAGCTCGCCGATCTTCCGCCGAAGGGCCGGCGACGCATGGGAATGAATCCGCACGCGAACGGAGGGTTACTGCTGGAGCCTTTACGGTTGCCGGCGTTTCGCAGCTTTGCGGTGGAGGTGAAGGAGCCCGGCTCGCCGGACAGCGAAGCGACCCGCGTACTCGGAAACTATTTACGTGAAGTGATGAAGTGCAACCTGGAGTCGCGCAATTTCCGAGTGTTCGGCCCCGACGAGACCGCGTCAAACCGGCTCGAGGCACTCTTCGAAGTTACCGCGAAGACATGGGAAGCATCCACGCTTCCTGTGGACGAGCACCTGGCCATCGACGGCCGGGTGATGGAGATTTTGAGCGAGCACATGTGCCAGGGATGGCTGGAAGGCTACCTGCTGACGGGGCGGCATGGATTTTTCTCGTGCTACGAGGCCTTCATTCACATTATCGATTCGATGTTCAACCAGCACGCGAAGTGGCTGAAGACCACGCGGACGATGGCTTGGAGGAAGCCGATTGCATCGCTGAATTATTTGTTGACTTCGCACGTGTGGCGGCAGGATCACAACGGATTTTCGCACCAGGACCCGGGATTTATCGATCATGTGGCGAACAAGAAGGCCGAGCTGGTGCGAATTTATCTGCCACCGGACACGAATTGCCTGCTGTCGGTGGCGGATCACTGTTTGCGCAGCCGGAACTACGTGAACCTGATCGTCGCGGGGAAACAGCCGGCGCCGAACTGGCTGGACATGGACGCCGCGGTGACGCACTGCACGGCGGGGATGGGGGCCTGGGATTGGGCGGGGCACGAAGCAGACCATCCCGACGTGGTGATGGCATGCGCCGGGGATGTGCCCACGCTGGAGATTCTTGCGGCGGTATCGCTGCTGCGCGAGGAATTGCCCGATCTGCGGATTCGCGTGGTCAACGTTGTGGACTTGATGGCGCTGCAGCCGATGTCCGAGCACCCGCACGGACTGGCGGATGAGGATTTCGACGCGTTGTTCACGACGGACAAGCCGGTGGTGTTTGCGTTTCATGGATATCCGACACTCATTCACCGCTTGACGTACCGGCGGCGGAATCACAACAACATTCATGTGCGGGGTTACGTGGAAGAGGGAACGACTACCACGCCGTTCGATATGGTGGTGCTCAATCGCATGGACCGGTTTCAACTGGCGCTGGATGTGGTCCGGCGGGTGCCGCGGCTGAAGAGCATCGCGGACCAGGCGATGCAGCGGTTCACGGAGATGATGCAGCGGCACAAGTTGTATGTTTCCGAGCATGGCGAGGACATGCCCGAAATCGCGAATTGGAAATGGACGCCGAGATAGAAAGGGGACACAGCCAGGAATGGCTGTGCGACTAAATGAGCGATAAGGGCGTCTTCGTGGTGAATAGCGGGTCGTCTTCGTTGAAGTTCGGCGTGTTCGCCGGGCATCGGGTCGAAGCGCGGGCGGAAGCGCGTGACAAAGTGCAAACCGACGTGAAGGCATTGTTTCGCGGGGCCGTCGAGGGAATTGGCGGCGGTGAGGGAAGGATATGGGTGCGCGGGGGGACGGGTGAGACGCTGATCGAGAAGGCGAAGGCGTTTCCGGCGCAGAAGGATGCGGCGCGAGCGGTCGCCGCAGAATTGTCGGAGATGTCGCTGCCGGCTTTGGGGGCGGTGGGGCATCGCGTGGTGCATGGCGGGCCGTCGCTGACCGAGCACCAGAAAATTACGCCGCAGGTTCTGGAGAAATTGGAGGCGGCGGAGCACTTCGCTCCGCTGCACGTTCCAGTGGCGCTGGAGTTGATTCAGGAGACGCAGCAGCTTTTTCCTGGCGTGCCGCAGTTTGCGTGTTTCGATACGGCGTTTCATCAGACGCTGCCCGAGGCGGCGGCGCGGCTGCCGTTGCCAGTGAAATTCTGGGACGCAGGGATACGCAAATACGGTTTTCATGGACTGTCGTGCGAATCGATTCTCCATGCGCTGGGGTCGGATCGGCCGGCGCGGGTGATCGTGGCGCATCTTGGCAACGGCGCGAGCGTCACCGCGATTGCGAACGGGATGTCGATCGACACCTCGATGGGGCTGACGCCGACCGGAGGAATCGTGATGGGGACGCGGCCGGGCGATCTGGACCCCGGCGTGTCACAGCACATTCTGAGGATGAATGGAAACAACGTGAAGGAATTGGCGCGGCTGCTGGACAAGGAATGTGGATTGTTGGGCATTTCGGGGGCTTCGCCGGACATGCGGTCTTTGCATTCGGCGGCAGCGAACAATCCACGCGCTCGATTGGCGATCGAGATGTTTGCGCGCTCGGCGAAAAAAGCGATCGCGAGCTATGTGGCGGTTCTCGGCGGGCTTGATTTGCTGGTGTTTACGGGGGGGATCGGAGAGCACGACGCTGCGGTGCGGGCGGGAATTTGCGAAGGGATGGCGTGTTTTGGCTTGCGGCTCGATGAAGAGGCCAACCAACGGAATGCTGGAACAATCAGTGGAACGGATAGCAGCGTGCTGGTTCGCGTGGTGACGAGCGACGAAGAGACGCAGATCGCGCGAATTGTGCTTCGGTTAACGGAAGATGATTGATGACGGGAAATTTGGCGGGCGGAAGTTTTGCCGGGGTTGAAGCCGGGCGGGGCAAGCCCCGCCCCTACCAGGTAACTTTGGCTCGATCACGGATGCTTCGGTAGCGAACACAAGAGCGCCCGCTTCCCTTCGAGACTCAGGGTGGGTGAACAGAAAGCGGCCGCTACAGAGGCTTAGGCTCCGGCGCCCTTGGAGAAGCTAGAGACAGCGGCGGCTTCGGTGTCGTAGACGTCGAAGACCGTGAGCAGTTTGGTGATCTGCAGCACTTCCTGGAACTTGCTGCCGAGATGGCAGAGGCGGAGCGAGGCGCCTTGTCCCTTTGCGCTGTGATGCGCGGCGACGAGCGTGCCGAGACCCGCGCTGTCGATGAACGTGATGTTGTCCATGTTGAGGACAATTTTCTTTTTGCCCTCCGCGAGGAGTCCCTTTACTTTTTCACGCAGCGCGTTGCTCTCTTCTCCAAGAACGATGCGGCCGTCCAGCGCCACCACGGACACGCCATCCACTTCGCGGTTCGTCATCTTCAATGCCACGTTCGTATCCTCCTCAAATTATCGCTCAACGTACTGGAAGCGGTTCAGGGCAACCGGTCTGAGACCGCACAGCTTATCAGTAATAGTCCGCGCAGGACATGTAATATCCGCAGACCAGGCAAATCAACTTGCAACGCCGGGACTCGAGCCGCTGCGAGCAAACCGGACAATACCGCGAAACGTCTTCGTGCGCTGCGACCGAGAAGTCACCCGGGCTCGCTGCGATCGAGTTCGAGTGGTCCTGGGCGGGCACAGCTTGTGCAGAGAGAACATCACCAGCCTCCTGTTGGACCCTTCGACTCTCAGGGTAAACAGGAGGAAGCCCTGCTTTCGCGGCACGTTCCACGGCCCGACGGTTATAGCACATCCCCTAGCAGGGGAAAAGCGGGTGACCCGTTGGGACAGGCTCGGCCGAGGTGCAGGCAGGGAGAGCGAGCGGAGGGTGACGATTCGCGAAGGTCGCGCATGAAACCTATGTCTCCACAGGCGCATCTTTTAAGTGTAGGATGAATGTTCTGTAAAGACGGACTACGGGCCCTGTAGCGTCCCCGGGAAGGTGCTTTATGCGCCGAATCTGGATGGTTGCGAGTTTCGCGCTGATTTTTCCAGTTGTTGCGAGTGCACAACATCGCGGTGGAATGGGCGTTGGAATGGGGATGTCGGCGGCGGCTGTGGCTCCGCATGCAGTTTCTGGCGGCGCGCCGCATGTGGTTGCGCGAGTTTCTACAGGGACGCGGACGGGGACGACGGTCGTTCAACGGACGCGCGCGGCGGGAACGCCGAATCGGAATATTACCGTCGCCTCGGGTGCTACAAACCTTCCTGTGTTTTCAACGGCTATGAACGTTCCTGGGCTGGGTTTTGATTATCCGCATTTGGCGGCCGTCAGCCCGCATCAGGGACATGGGCGTTTCGGCAACCGACAGAACATACCGTTCGGGTTTGGGGGCGGATTCTTATTGTCGTCGCCTGGAATCATTGTGGACAATCCGCAGGCGGTAGAAGAGGCTCAGCAGGCGCCGCCTGACGACAGTGGTGTAGGAGGCCCGGCTGGAGTCGATGGCGCGCGCGATTCGCAGTATGCCTATGTGCCACGGACCACTCCGGCGCCCGAGCCGCCGGCGGATGCGTCAGAATATGTTTTTGTGCGGCGCGACGGCGGGCTGCTGTTTGCAGTGGCATATTCCTGGGACAACGGGACGTTGCGATATGTGACGCGCGACGGAGTTCGAAAGACCGTTACGCAAGATTCGTTGGATATGGATGCGACGCAGCAGTTTAATGAGCAGCGCGGATTGAGTTTTCGGGTTCCTGCTTAGAGCGCATCTTTAGCAGATAACAAAAATAAATCCGAGTGTTTCACCGGCGGCCGGTCTTACGATCGGCCGCTTTTGTTTTGGCGGATGCGTTTTGAACAAGACGCGTCGGCTCGGGCGGGGCCCTTCGAAACTCAGGGTAAACAAGCTCCGGCCCTAAACACTGTGCGCGTGACTGGCGATCGGCAGGGATGCGCTACTTTGCGGGCTCGGGCATGACGTAGCCGGACTGTGCGGGTAGGCCCGCGCGTTCCAGTTGAACTGTCGAGTGGCCGATGTTGAAGTCCTTGGCGGCTTTTTCCTGGATGGCGGTGAGGATGCGCTCGCATTCGTCCAGGTGCATGTCCGGAATGCGGGCGTGCAGGCTCAGGGCGTTGTGATCTCCGCCCAGGGACCAAATGTGGACGTCGTGAACTTCGTAGACGCCGTCGATGGTGAGCATGGCGCGGGCTACGTCTTCGACGGTGCAGTCGCGGGGGCTGCCCTCGAGGAGCACGTGGGCGGATTCGCGGAGGATGCCGATGCTGGACCAGAGGACCAGGATGCCGATGGCCAAGCCGAGGAGCGGATCGATCCAGCGAAGGCCGGTGGCTCCGATGACGATTGCGCCGATGATGATGGCGATATTGGAGAGAGCGTCGCCGAAATTGTGGACCAGGATGCTGCGCAAGTTGAGATCGCCGCGGCCGCGCACTAGTGCGAGGGTGATGCCGCCGTTCACGGCGAGGGCGGCCAGCGAGGTCCAGATCATCCAGCTTTCAACGACGTCCACCGGGGAGCGAAAACGCTCGATCGATTCGTAGCCTAGCCATAGGGCCAGAAAAACCAGCACAAGGGCATTGGTGAAAGCGGCGAGGGTGCCGGCGCGGTGGTAACCGTATGTTTTCTCGGAGTCGGCGGGGCGCTCGGCCCAGCGCATGGCAAGCCAGGATATGCCAAGAGCGGGAACGTCGGAGAGATTGTGGACCGCGTCGTTGAGCAGGGCTACGGAGTGGCCCAGCAGGCCGCCTACGATTTCAGCGGCGACCAGGCCCAGGGTGGCGGCCATGGCCCAGCCGAGGACGGATGGGCGCAGGGTTGGGTGCGCGTGGCCGTGGTGGCTATGGCCGTGACCACCGTGGCTGTGTCCGTGATCGTGATGCGCGGCACTGGGGGTCGCAGTTTGACCCGGCGCACAGTCGTGGTCGGGAGCGTGGGCGTGATCGTGAGAATGCGTATGCATCGCCGTCAGCTCTATTCTACCTGCCTCCCTTGTCGCAACGAAGTCAACCTCCGTGCGTAGTGGACATCTTGACACGCAAGCGATGCGATTTCGTTGACGGTCCGGCGGGCGACTGCCAACATCAATTAAGGCCCATCATTTCCGAGGTATACGTGCGGGAGTATACTGCGCCCCATGTCGAGAACTGAACCATGAGCGTTCCCGTCGCCAAATTGAGTTTCTGGGGTGTGCGCGGAGCAACGCCTACCGTGGACCCTGCCACCTGGCGCTATGGTGGCAACACACCCTGCCTGGAGCTGATTGCGCCGGACGGCACGCAGATCATTTTAGATTGCGGCACCGGCTTGCGCATGCTTGGCAACCGTTTGGCGGCGGCCAACGGTGACCGTGTGTCCGAGACTCATATTTTTGTTACGCACTATCACTGGGATCACATTCAGGGCATCCCTTTTTTTGCGCCATTTTATGCGGACAAGAACGAATTTCACTTCTATAGCTTCCGCTCGAAATATTTGGGGCGCGATAGCCTGAAGAAGGTCTTTGAGACGCAGATGGCGCTGCCGTATTTCCCGGTGGATATGTCGGCGATGAATGCGAAGCGCAGGTTTCAGGAAGTGGCCGGCGGCGATTCATTTTTCATCGGAGAAAACAAAGTTACGACTCGGGCGCTGAATCATCCGCAAGGCTGCCTGGGGTTCCGCATCGAAACACCGGCAGGAACGGTGGTCTATGCCACCGACAACGAGCCAGGAAATCGCGATCTCGACAAAGGTTTGCGGGAATTAGCGCAGGGTGCGGATATCTTCATTAATGACGCGCAGTATACGCCGGAGCAACTTGCGGGGCCCAAGCGCGGCTGGGGACATTCGTCGTGGAAAGAGGGCGTACAGATAGCGCGTGAAGTGAACTCAAAAACGCTGGTGTTGTTCCACCACGATCCGGACTCGACCGATCGAATGGTGGATGCGATTTTGCGGCATGGACGTGAGGAGTTCGATTCGGTCTTTGCGGCGAGCGAGGGGATGGTGATTACGCTGGGGGCCCCGGGAGGACGCGTGGATGCGCACATGCCTGGGACGCGGACCGCTCTGCGACGCGAGGCGCAATTCCGGGCGCGCGTGTCGGGCGTGACCGAGGGCGGACGGCCGTTCGATGAAGAAACGGTGGTGAGCGATTTGTCGCTGCAAGGGGCGCTGATTTCTCTTCGACACAGCCCGCGGTTGCAGTCCGAGCTTCAAGTGATCATGGAGACGCCGGGGCCGAATGGCCTGCAGGCAGCGATGCGATTGCGCGGGTATGTGGTACGCATTGATGCGGGTTCGGAGAAGGGGCTGAGTGCGGTCGGAGTCGTGTTTACAGATTAGATTGATCGTCGCAGTGGATGTTCTCGCCTGGAGTTGAATCTTTCCACATCGTTGCGGGGGCGCATGGCCGGTTGAGTTTTCTTGGCACGGCCGTGCGCGCCGTGTAGTCTGAGTCGGGTGAAAAACGTGCAGAAGCAGGCAAATTTTGTGCCCGTGGGCGCGCTCGACAAGCGACCGCCCTCGCGGCGGGAGTTGCTCCGGGGTCTGGTGCGGCAGGCGCCTTTCGTGGCCAAGAATTTTCAACTCTATTTTCGAAATGCGTGGCGGCGCCACGTGTTGCACACGAAAGTTGTCGCGCCCTATGCGGTGACGTTCTACGTGACGCACAAATGCAACCTGGCTTGCAGTTACTGCACGCAGAAGGAACCCGATGTGTTCAGCGACGAACTGGGGACCGCTGACACGTTGCGCCTGTTGGGACGAATCCGCAAGGAAAGCGACTCAATCGTGATCACCGGCGGGGAGCCGACCCTGCGGGCCGACATCGAAGAGATAGTCGAAGCGGCGCGCTTCAAGCACAAATTCAGGTCGCTGCTGCTGATCACGAATGGGACCCTGCTGGATCGCAAACCGAAAATTCTCAATGCTGTGACCGGACTGGTCGTCAGCTTGGATGCTTTGCGCTCAGATCCGACCAATCCTTTGTCGAAGCCCGCGGCCTTGCCAAAGGTGATGGAAAACCTGCAATTTACTAAGGAGCGGCTGGGCAGTCCGCGACGAATCACCATCAGCACAGTGATTGAGGAATGGAACATCGCGGAAGTCGAGCGTTTGCTGGACTGGTGTGGCGAGCAGGGATTTGTGTTCGCGGCGCAGTCGGCGCAGATGGAGAAGATGCCAAATCTGGGGCTGCTGAAGAATCCGCGGTACCAGGCGCTGGTGGATACGATCATTGCGCGACGCCGCGAGAACAAGCAACCGATCAATGGAACTCCGCGGACGATCGAAACGCTTTTGAGATTTCAAGATTTTGAGTGCTTTCCAACGATGTTCCCGCGCGTTTATCCCAACGGCGATGTGTTCTATCCGTGCGAGCCTTTGCACAAGATCGCTGGAAACCTTCTGCGCGACGGATCTTTGCGGAAGATATTCGCGGCGGGGAAGAAAAAATACGGTGATGTTCCGCCGTGCCAAGGGATTTGCTACCTGTTTGGGAACGTGCTTTCTCATTATTACGTAAATGATTTTTGGGGGCTTGCGGGGGATTTCATTCGCTAGGCTGGCGAAAACCGAAAGAATTTAACGCAGAGGGCACGGAAGCGCGGAGATCATCGAGGAGGAAACGAAGAAACCGCTGTGTGACGCGTGGTAGTGCTAGCTCAGTTCGGCGATTTTCTTATCGAGGTGGGTTAACGCGGCTTCCAGCGATTTTCGGTGGTGGGGGTTGGTTGCGGAGGCGAGATCATTGGTGATGCGGGTGCGGGACATTTGTAAATCGTTGATGCTTTGCTCCCGCAGATGCTGCTCGACGCTCTTTTGTCCGTGTTTTGTCGCGGGCTTGCTGGTTTCAACGGATTCGACTTGCGCTTCGACGTCCTTACTTTCCCAGCCTCTGGCCATGCCTATATTGTGGCACAGTCCGTCTGGACCACGAATTTTTTAATCGGCGCGAGTTTCGTGCGAGGGTTTCGAACCTTGTCGGCTATGCGCCGGCGGCGCGGGCACGCGGCAAAATCGGCAGAGTCGAGTGCATTACGCCGCGTATCGTGCTCTCCGCAACGCGCGCAAAGTGTTCCGCGAAAATTCCGCTATAAGAGAATTCTTCGACGTGGTCGGTGCGGCGAACGCGGAGGATCCACCGATCGCCGGCCGCTTCGACGTGAACCGACGAAACTTCGGATACGGGAATCGTCAGCAGCGTCTGCAGCCGCGAACCCAACACCCAGACGTAGTCCGCGCCTACAAAAAGCTGCGCGGAAGCGGGTTCACTGGATCCCTGCGGATATGGGTACTTGCCGCCATTAACAACGACGAGCGCGCCCAACTCGCGGGCTTTGTCGTCCACTCCGGTGCCGGAGTTGGCCGACGGGAGCAGGGCGCCAGTGAGAAAGAGTACGAGGCCCGCAATGGCCGCCAGCCAACTGTTCCAAAAGGCGAGCGGCAGGATGACCAGAGCGGCTCCGGCAATGCCTAACAGAACGCGGAACGCGGTCCAGGACCGCTCGTCGCGGCGGAGATTCAGGACCTTGGGTACGAGTAGAACGACTGCGAAGAGCCCCCCGATGGCAAGTTTCTGTAGTCGCGCGGCGATATTATCCGTTTGTGAGTCTGCCGAGGTGGCCGTACTGTTCATGGATCGGTCTTTCTATTCTCTAGATTCGATTTGGTCTCAAAAGTTGCATTAAGTTTAAGGTGCCAGACCGTTAATTTCGCGCATACGGGCGAAGGCGCGGCGGACGTGCGGGATGGTGATCGAGCCGCCGACAATCAGAGCTACGTTCAGCGCGTCAACAACTTCGTCGCGTTTCCAGCCTTCTTCCCCACAGCGAACCAGATGATAGGTTATGCAGTCATCGCAGCGTAGCACCGCTGACGCCACTAGGCCCAATAGCTCTTTCGTCTTGGTACCCAGGGGACCCGGCTCGTAAGCCTGGTGATCCAAGGCAAAGAATCTCTTCATGCCCAGGTGACCGCAGCCGAGGATCTCCTCGTTCAAGTCGGCGCGAAAGCTCTGAAAATCATCCAGCCCGCCGGGCATGGCTCCTCCGGGAACACAGCAATTCACTGCCTTCGAAATGGGCATCTATTATCAGCCGCGCGGACCGGTTGAGAGTGTGAGGCGCACGTTTCTACGATCAAGCCGTCGCTTAAGGATAAATGGGGCGTCCTAGTACTCGCCCCGGCACTTCGTAGCTCGTCAGGGTTCAAAGCCGAACTGTTACCTTTTCTTGTCAATCAGGCGATGTCAGTCGGCGGTGGGAGCCAGAGCTTTCTCCACCAATTCCTTTGCGCCGGGTTTGGCCGCGAGGACCATCTCTAACCATTCGGTGCCGACGTGCGAGAGACGTACCGCTTCACTGGTGAGCGATTCCGGGCCACCCGAATCGGCGTTACCGAAAAAGATGCGATCCATGGGATGAGCGGCGGCGAGGCGATTCTTTGTGTACTGGCCGGGTGTGGCCATGAACATCGGGTGGCCGCGCCGATAGATGCGAACCTCGATCGGATCGACGTTGAAATCGGGCATGAGCTTTTGAAAATCCGCAAGAACGCGGGTGGCCAGAGTTTTGCAGTCCCCTTCGTCAAGGAGAGTGGAACGCTGGTATTCCCGAAGTGGCGTGTAGAACGAAAGAATGTTGTTCTTTTGTTTGTAGCCCGGCTGATTGCGGACGGTCCAGTCCGCGACGATGAAATCGGTGAAGGTGTTGCCCGGGCACCAGTTGTCATAGCCCCGGTTGTAAACCGGCTTGTCAAAGATCAGGTTGACGACGGGATACGGTGCGAAGCGGGTGCGGCGCATCGCAATTCTCTGATCGTTGGGCAGATTCAACACCAACCGAGATGTGATGTGTTTCGGAGTGCACATCAGGACAGCTTTCGCAGCTACGGTGGTGAGCTCTCCTTCGTGGAAATAGGTAATTCGGACAGCATCTTTGTCCTGCACGACGGCGACAACCGTGGCATCGCCGAGCATGCGGTCTTTGTATTGGGGTTGCAGGACTTCGACCAGTTTGTGGGTGATGCAGCCGAGGCCGCCGGGAAGGATCACACGCTTGGCGTCGTCTCCCTTTGCGATGTATTGGACTGCCGAAATGCCCACATACGCCGAGGCCTCTTCACAAGTGGCTCCCCAATTTGAGGGGCCGTACCCGTCCCACCACTGCTGCACTTCGTGAGCGTACGGGGCGGTGTACTTCGTCAGCAGTTCCGAATCCAGCTCGGTCATGCGCTTGTGCACATTAATTTTCATCATGTCGTTGCGAAACTTACGGAAGCTGGCGCGCACTTCCTTGGGAAAAGGAAGTTCGTCGATTCCCTTGATCCAAGTATCCGGGACGAAGGTTTTGTTGATGATGGTCGGATCGGGATTGTTGACCGGCAGGAGCTTTAAGCCGATCTCTGACGCGAGTTGATTGCCTTCGTCATCGATGTCGGCGTATGCAGAACCCGTGGCGAACGGTTGTCCTGCGTATTCCTCCTGATAGGCGTTGCCTCCGAAATGATCCTCTTTTTCGAGAACGAGAAAATCTTTGCCGCGCAGGAAATAAGCTGCGGAGAGGCCCGCGACGCCGCCGCCAATGATGACGACGTCGGCCTTTCGCGTGGCGTCCGGGCGATCGAACGCATGGCCATCCCGGACCTGGTGGCAGATTTCGAAGTGTTCGCCGTCAACGAGCGGAAGAGCGCCGGTCGCCGGTGCATGCGGCGCTGCGACAAGAGTGGAGTCGATGGGGCAGCCCGCGGCGACGGATCCAACCACAACAAACTTGATGAAATCGCGGCGTGAATTGGACATGGGGCTCCTAGGATCGTTCGAGAAGGTCTTGAGGTTCGGCGCCGAGGCCGCGCGTGCGCACGCGGTACCAGACCACGATTAACGCTACCGAAACCGCAAAGATCAGCGTCGAAATGGCGTTGATTTCGGGGGTGATGCCGCGGCGCAGGCGTCCCCAAATTTCGAGTGGGAGCGTATTGTCGCGGCCGATCAGGAAAAAGGTCACCGCGATTTCGTCCATGGACAGCGTGAAGATCAGTAGCCCGGCGGCGATCAGCGAGAGCTTGAGATTGGGGAGCGTGATGCGCCAGAACGTTTGCCACGGAGTCGCGCCCATGTCGAGCGAGGCTTCTTCCTGTGCGCGATCTATTTTTTGCAGACCGGCGAAGAGTTCGGTGGTGGCGACAGAGATGAGAGCGGTACCGTGGCCCAGAAAGACGGTGAGCAGACTCAGCGGCAGGCCCATGAAGACGGCGAACATCAGCAGCGAGAGTCCCGTGATGATGCCCGGGAGGATAAGTGGCAACAGCACGAGGCGGCGGAACAGCGCTTTGCCAGGGAAGCTGGCGCGATCCAGCGCGAGGGCCGCGAGGAGGCCGAGCGTGAGGGCCAGGACAACGCTGGCTGTGGCGACGATAAGGCTATTCAACATCGCATCCCAGATGGCGCGGTCGGCGAAAAGTTGCCGATACCAATCCATCGTGAAGTGACGCGGGGGGAATCCGCCGACGCCATCGCGATTAAAGGAATACGCGATGAGCACGACGATCGGCAGATAGATGAAGGCGAACACGAATACCGCATAAGTAGTGAGAATGGGCGCGCGAGACCTGGTGTTTGACAAGGCCATTTGCGAGGTCATTTGAACGACCAACGTTTCTCGAGCCGCTCGGTAAGGAAAAGCAGCGTCACGGTGATCAGCAGAATGCACACGGAAACGGCGGCGCCCAGGGGCCAGTCATATGCCGCACCGAAAAGGCTTTGCACAATGTTCGCGATCATGGTGCCCGAGGGGCCACCCACCAGTAGTGGCGCGAGGAAGTCGCCGAGCGACAAGACAAACGCGAAAGTAGCGCCTGCGAGCAAACCGGGCATGGAAAGCGGGAGAATTACCCGGAGGAACGTAGCCCGTTGGCTGGCACCGAGATCTTGAGAGGCCTCGACGAGCGGACGCGGAATATGCTCGAGCGCGGCGTAAATCGGCAGAAACACGAACGGAGTGTAGATGTGCGTGAGCATCACGACGACAGCGAAAGGACTATAGAGAAGGAAGCTAACGGGTGCGTGCGTGAGATGAAAGTACTGCAGAAAGCCGTTGAGCACTCCATCGCTGCCAAGAATGGTCTTCCAGGCGTAGCCGCGAACGAGGTAGCTGACCCATAGCGGAACGATCACGAGTTGATAGAGCAGTTCTTTGCGGGCTCCGGCGTGGAAAGACAGGTAGTAAGCAAGCGGGTAGCCCAGGAGTAGTGAGAGGAACGTTACCGAGGCCGCGATGCGCATGGTGCGGAGCAGCACTTCGACGTACAGCGGATTCGTAGCGAGCTTCTGATAATTCTGTAGATTCCATTGATGCACGAGGAAGCCGTCACGCACGAGCCAGAAGCTGTGGGCAAACATCAGCGCATAGGGCAGCAGCAGAAAAAGACCTACCCAAAGCAACGGTGGGAGCGAGACGATCGACTTGTAAGCGCGTGAGTACATGCTGCTACTCGCTCACGCGAATCGCGTCTGTGGCCTCGAACGCAAACTCATGTTCGCCGCTAAGCGGGCCGCGAGCGGGAATCCGAGCGCGCAATATCTGCGCAGCGCCGCAATCGATTTCGAGCAGTTCGCTGGCGCCGCCATAAATCTGCTGGCGTATGCACCCGCGGAAACGGACACGCGGCGCGGCGCTTGATGAGTCGATACCCAATTGAATCGCTTCTGGCCGAAGGGAATAGAGAACTGCGCCATCGGCTGCGGAAGATTGCCAGACCAGAGCGCCGCAAGTCGTTGTGCCACGGTGAACGTTCCCTCGCAGCAGGTTTGTTTGCCCGATAAATTGGGCTGTGTAGGCCGTGGCTGGGTGGGCGTAGATTTCGCGCGGCGGGGCGATTTGTTCCAGGGAGCCGTTGCGCAGCAGCGCTATGCGGTCCGAGAGAGCCATCGCTTCTTCCTGATCGTGGGTGACGAACAGGAAAGTGATGCCGACTTCGCGCTGAAGCGCCTTCAACTCGCCTTGCATCTCCTTCCGCAGATTTGCGTCGAGCGCGGAGAGTGGCTCGTCGAGCAGCAGCAATTGCGGGCGATTTACGAGCGCGCGCGCCAGCGCTACGCGCTGTTGCTGGCCGCCGCTCAATCTTCCGGGCCGAGCGTCTGCGAATCCCGCCATTTTCACCATTTGCAGCGCTTCCTCCACGCGCCCGCCAATTTCATCCCTGGGCGTGTTTTTGACGCGCAGACCGTACGCAACGTTGTCGCGCACCCTCAGGTGAGGAAACAGCGCGTAATTCTGGAACACAGTGTTGACGCGGCGTTTATGCGCGGGCACGCTGTCCAGTCGCGCTCCGTCCATCCAGATTTCGCCGGAGGAAGGCTGCTCGAACCCGGCGACCAGACGCAGCAGCGTAGTCTTGCCCGAGCCACTTTCGCCGAGTAGCGTCAGAAATTCACCGGCAGCAATGTCCAGCGTCAGGCCCTTCAGCACCAGGTTCTCGCCAAATTTCTTGGAGACTCCCCGCACTTCGAGCAAGGTCTTGCCGCCAAGCGCGGGTTCTGCGGGCGAAATGGCGGCAGGCGAAGTCACTGCGCGTTCTTCACCTCGTTCCAGATCTCCGTGTATTTCGGGCGCCGCGGAACATCCTGCCAGAAATAAATTCGCTTCATGTAATCGTCGGGATCGT
>Ga0210401_10001960_pt1 | contig 23213 bp, 18 predicted proteins | sample IncBWH32MmetaG_FD_150866 | JGI IMG/M metagenome (GOLD analysis project Ga0210401, IMG submission 150866) | Forest soil microbial communities from Barre Woods Harvard Forest LTER site, Petersham, Massachusetts, United States - Inc-BW-H-32-M | ecosystem: Environmental > Terrestrial > Soil >... | reverse complement strand
GTTCATGTTCGCGAACCGTGCACTGGCGTTTCTTCAAGAACGAGTGGTGATCGTGGAATGGCAGCGCGGGCTGATTGGATGGCTGCTGATCGGGCTGATTGCGGGATGGCTGGCCGGGAAATTGTCGCGCGGGCGGGGATTTGGGTGCATCGGCGACATTGTGTTGGGATTAATCGGGTCGGTAATCGGCGGATGGATTTTCACCAGACTGGGGATTGTCCACGAGAATACGTTTCTGTTTTCGTTGGCAGCCGCGACGGTGGGGGCGGTGATCCTGGTGGCGATTGCGCATTTGTTTTTTGGCGGGGACAAGGGATAGGGTCCCGTGGATCCCAATGGACTGGGTGGAGCATCAATCAAGCCACGATCCCTCGCTGCGCTCGGGATGACAAACGGGATGATAACCCAGGGACGCCTCGCCACATAAGGCGGCCGCTACAAAAGCCACGACAGAAGAAGAAACCAAGAGGGCACGATGTATCTTGCCGCTACACAATGCGGCCCGCCGCCCGGAGGCGGCGATTAGGATTTGGGGAAGTTGGGATCGGCTTTGACTTCTTGAATTTGCTTGGTGTGGCGTTCGCTGTGCGGCGCCGATGAGCAGGATGGATTCGTAGGCATCCCATTTCGTTCCGACGGGGCTGTTGACGGCATGGTCGCGGAGTCCGGGAGTGTTCTTGAGAAATTCCTCGATCTTGGCGCGGCTCTCGACGAAGTGGTCGATGGAACCTTGTGGCGACGCGAAGCGGTTGGTGGGCTTGAGCGGATCAGGAGCCCGAACCTTGGTGGTGCGGTCCGGGACACCGGTCAGAATGCCGGCGTCGATCACAGCGATATCGCGGTCGGGAACAGTGGGGGCGATCATCACCTTCTCAACAATCATGCCACGGATAAAATCCTCGGCAGCAGCGATGTGCTCTATGCATTCAGCAACGGACCAGCGATCAGGAGCAGATTTGAAGTTCCACTGAGCTGGAGAGAGATACTTGGTGGCGTCGAGGCCAGTTGAAGGGCCTTTTCTTTGTCGGCCTGAGTGAGTTCCGGAGCGCGGACGGCGACTGAGAAGAGCCGAGGAACAGACAGAGCGAGTAGCGCCAATCTGCGAGCGAAGGTCTTCATTTTTTCTCCCGTTACGACGCGGATTCCGAGGCTCCTGCGGAAGCCCGGCGATAGATCTCATCCATCGAGAGATCTTCAATGTGCGTAGCAATATACCAGTGATTGCCCCAGTTATCGACAAGGCCGCCACCACGATCGCCGTAGAACTGGTCTTTCATGGGTAGCCGGAGTTTGGCACCTGCGTGCAGCGCTTGATTGAAAACGTCATCACAATTTGGCGTGTAGTAGTGCAGAGCGACGGCGCGCGGTCCCCATTGGCCATGAGCTTCCGCGAGTTCGAGGACGGTGTCGCCAATCTGGAATTTCGCGTGGCCGATGGTGCCTGGCTTGGGCTCGTGTTTCGCAAGAATTCTTGCGCCGAAAGCGGATTGCACGAAGGAGAGGAAGCCGGCGGCGTCTTTCACATGGAGGCCGGGGTTGAGGTCCTGGAGAAGAGCGGGACGATAGCTGGAGCCGGCGGTGTGCGTGGCGATGAACCAGTGATTGCCAACGGGATCTTCGACGCCAGCTTCGCGGTCGCCGTAGTCCATCTGCTTGGGAGGGTAGATGGATTTGGCGCTGGCGTGGATGGCGGCATTGTAGGTGGAGTCGACGTCGCTGACGTAGTAGTGGAGTCCGGCGAGGAGCGGTTCATGCTCGGTGCCGCCAACGTCGCTCATTTCCAGAATGGAGTCGCCGAGTTTGACGGCGGCGTGAGAGATGCTGCCGTCGGGATTCTCCGCGCGAGTGGTTTCCTCGGCGTGAAAGGCGGACTTCAGGAAGTCGAGAAGACGAGAGACACCGCGAACGACGAGATACGGTGTGACGTTGCGGTAGCCTTGGGGTACGGGAGAGAGCGATTTGGTCATGGCGTAGTTCCCTTTCGGTGACGGGCGAAATTCGAAAAGCGAAAAACGGACAGCAAACCTCAGTCGAACCGGCGTTACCGTGGTGCGGCTGATCTCGCCGTGATCCCTCCACTGCGCACCGGCTGAAAGGCACCGCTGCTCCGGTCGAGATGACAAGACGAGAAAGGCGACCTGAGAAGCACGCGCGGGTCGATTATGGCGCGGGTTGCGCCGTGAGTATTGTAAAAATTTGACTTGGCCGACAGGAGAATCGAGGTGCGGCATCAGTTGAGATCCTTCGTCGCGGCAAACGGCGCCGCAACTCAGGATGACAGTTGGGGCGGGCACGGCAGCCCACGCGGACAAGAACTAACCATGACAGCTGAGGCGGTAGACTAAAAACCTACGGGAGGATCGGTAGATGGTTGTGGTGGCCGGGAAAGCCGGAGTGGTCCGAGAGGTATTTGGAAGGATTGATGCCAGAGAAGGCGCGGAAGTCGTGGATGAAGTGCGCTTGATCGAAATAGCCGCAATCGAGAGCGACATCCGTCCAGCGAACGGGACGCCCCGACGTGACGCGGCGAAGGACAGATTGGAAGCGGCGAACGCGGCAGAAGAGCTTCGGGGTCAAGCCAACGTGATACTTGAAGAGTTCGATGAAGCGGCGGGAGCTGAAGCCCGTTTCGGAGACGATTTTGGTGATGTTGGCCGTCTGCGGGGCGTGGAGAAACGTTTTGACGGCGTATTCAACCGTAGGATGGTCCTCAAACATGCCAGCGGCCCGCTGGAGGAGAGCGATTTCGAGGGCGCGGAGTTTGCCGAGAGGAGTGGGAGCTTCGAGGACGCGGTCGCGGAGTTGTCGCGCAAAGAATCCCCAAAGATCGCCGAGTTCGAGATGCTGATCGCAAAGTTCAGCGCTGGGGAGCTTGAGAAATGGAACCGCACCGGCGGGACGGAAGGAGATGCCGACGACGTGGTTTTGTTCCTCGGTGTCGATAGCGAAGGATTTGGTTTGAGGGCCGGAGAGAGCGCAACCATCGAGGGTGAACATTTTGCGAGTGTCGTCCGGATCGTAGAGACGGATCTGGTCTTCGGCGAGGTTGATGACAACGGAGATGCAGCCGTCGGGCATGAGGCGTTCTTTGGCGTGGGCTTGAGGGTCGTTCCGGTAATACCAAAGGAGCTCGACAAAGCGAGAGAGAGGAGGGCCGGGAGCGAGAAGCAGCCGTTCCATGGGGGAATGGTACGACAGCCGGGAGGGAGTGCGAAAGAGGGATGGGAGGAGACGCGGAGATCGAAGAGGGATCCCTCGCTTCGCGGGGGATGACGGGGGTGAGTTAGTCGAGGGAGACCTCACGGGTAGGGACCTTGCCCCGATCCGTCCACTGCGCGCTAGCTGAAATGTGCTGGCGCTGCGGTCGAGATGACAAATTTCACCCAAGAGCGAGTTCAAGGCCCACACACAGAGACGGCGTGTGGGCCACTCGCGAAAGTCTAGAATCGAAAAGCGAAAGGTAAAAACTGGAAATTCGGCAGAGCGCGCATTCTTCAGCGTCTGGTCGATCTCCCAGCCGCCATTATGTGTAGTGCGTGAGAGCGCCGCACTCCTTACGACGCGAGCGGGGGAAGAAACAGTGTGATACGCTTTTAAGTGCGAGCAAGATGGAGATAGCCTGCCTTTGAGTAAAAACAATCAGACATTGTTAGCGATACCGCTGGGAGGACTCGGCGAATTCGGCATGAATATGATGGTGTTCCGGTATGGGGACGACATCATCGTGGTGGATGCGGGAATGATGTTCCCAGAGTCGGAGTTGCTGGGTGTGGATCTGGTGATTCCGGACATTACCTACCTGAAGCAGAACCGGCATCTAGTGCGGGCGATTGTGCTGACGCACGGGCACGAAGATCACATTGGGGCGCTGCCGTATATTTTGCGGGACTTGAACGTGCCGATTTATGGGACGCGATTCACGCTGGCGCTGGTGAAGAAGCGGCTGGAAGAGGCAGGGCTGCTGGATTCGGCGACGCTGCGGGAAGTGCTACCAGGACGCAGGATTGAGCTGGGACCGTTCGAGATCGAGTTTATTTCGGTGACGCACAGCACGATCGATTGCGTGGCGCTGGCGATTCGAACGCCGCTGGGCGTGATTATCCACACGGGCGACTTCAAGATCGATCAAACGCCGGTGGATAAGGTGCCATTTGATCTGCACGCGTTTGCGAAGTATGGGAACGAGGGAGTGCTGGCGCTGTTCAGCGATTCGACGAACGTGGAGCGACCGGGATTCACGCCATCGGAGCGAACCATTGTGCCGCGAATAGAGGAGTTGGCACGATCGGCGCCGCGGAGAGTGGTGCTGTCGTGCTTTGCGTCGTCGATCCACCGGATCCAACAGGTGATCGACATCGCGGAGCGGGTGGGAAGAAAGATCGCGTTTGTCGGGCGAAGCATGATCGACAACGTGGAGATCGCGCACAACCTGGATTGTTTGCGCATCCCGGATGGGATGGTGGTGCGGCCGCAGGATATACGGAGCTTTGAACCGAGAAAGATCATCATACTGGCGAGCGGGTCGCAGGCCGAGCCGATGTCGTCGCTATCGCGAATCGCGGTGGACAATCACCGGTTCGTGAGCGTGGATGAAAATGACACGGTGATCTTGTCGGCCAGGATTATTCCCGGAAATGAGAAGGCCATTTTCCGGATGCTGGATCACATGTTCCGGCGACGAGCGCTGGTCTATTACGACAATTCGGCGGGAACGATTCACGTTTCGGGGCATGGCAGCCAGGAAGAACAGAAACTGATTTTGCGACTAGTGAAACCGAAATATTTTATTCCGGTGCACGGGGAATACCGGCACTTGTTCCGTCACGCGGCGCTGGCGCACCAGTTGGGCGCGGTGAGCGAAGAGATCATGTTGATGGAAGATGGGAAATGCATCGAGTTCACAGAGGACGGCGCATTCCGAAGGGACCCGGTGACGGCGGGGCGCGTGCTGGTGGATTCGGGTTCGCTGGAAGAGATTGAAGCGATCGTGGTGCGCGACCGGAAGCATCTGTCGGAAGAAGGGGTGGTGATCCCGATTATCGCGATCGACAAGCATACGGGCAAACTGGAGTCGGCGCCGGAAGTAGTGTCGCGCGGATTGATGAGCGAGAACAACGGGGAGTTGCTGGAGGGCGCGAAAGAAATTGTGATGAAGACGTTCGAGTTGTCGAATCTCGAAGAGCGCGCGGACTGGTCGGTGATCAAAGAGAAGATTCGCGTGGATTTGAAGAGATACATCAGCAAGCAGACTTCGAAGAGGCCGCTGATTTTGCCAGTAATTTTGGAAGTGTAGGATTGCCGCATGAAGAAAGCGAAAACTCGCGCGCGCGGTTCGGTGCGGAAAGTCAAGGGCGGCCTATCAAACGTTGAGGAATACCTTGCCGGCGTGCCGGAACCTGCCCACGGCATGTTGACGAAGATTCGCGATGCGATTCGTTCCGTTGTGCCGGCAGAGTCCACGGAGATCATCAGCTACCGGATCCCTGCGTTCAAACACAAGAAAGTGCTGGTATGGTATGCCGCGTTTTTGGACCACTGCAGTCTGTTTCCCACTGCTGCGGTGATTGAAGCGTTTAAGAAAGAACTTAAGGGCTACTCCATGTCCAAAGGGACGATCCACTTCCCGATCGACAAGCCGGTGCCGACTGCGCTCATCAAGAAACTGGTGAAGGTGCGGGTGGCGCAAAGCGAAGGCAAGAAAGCTCGCTGAATAGGTAACCGCTGAAAAGAACAGCCTCAGGCCTGAACAGGTGAAATTGCGGTTTGCAACATTAGGACTGGAGGGCTGGCATAAAAGCCAGCGCTACAGGGAAAACAAAAAACCACAAGGCTAGTTCAGAGAGTCTTGCGGGATATGCAATGTAGCGTGACTTTGCGGACCTGCTGGAACCCCATTCCGAGATAGAATTTGACGGCGCGATGGGCGCAGCCTACATGAAGCCACGCGACCAGGCCGTCGCAACGATGGCTGCGCACCGAGTGCCAAATCAGGCGGGCGGCGAAACCTTGTCCCCGAAATGATGGGTGAGTGCAGACGGCGCTGATTTCGGAGTAGCCGTCGAGTTGCAGGCGCTCGCCTCCCATAGCGATCAATTCACCGGCGGGGGATCGAACACCATAGTACGAACCCATTTCGCAGGTCCTGCTGCGAAAAAACTCGGAGAACGCGAGTGTGGTGAGATCGACCATCTTTTACGCGCTTGCGGTGGAGAGTGGAACGATGCCAATCGTGGGACTTGGCGCGGAAAGATCGGCGGGAAGCACCATCTGAAAACATAGCAACGTTTCTTCACACGTGAGTTGCGGCACCTGGGGTATTGCTCGTCGCTAAGCCAGGTGGACTCACCGGGAGCGAGGAGCGCGTGAAGCTGCCGCTTTGCATCGCACTCGGCGCGTTCGCGGCAGCAAAGGAGGGTGATGAAGCCAAGCAAGAAGTTAACAAGATGAGGACGCCGAATGCGAAGAGCGCGGCAATCCCTTTCAAGAACCAGGCGGCACGCTTGAGTTTCATTGGCACCCGGGAAATTTCTGAGCGAGTAAGCGAGAATATTCATTTTGATTTTGTTGCAGGCAAGAACTACACGTCGGAAGGCGGCGGCACACAAATGAAGGGGCAGGTTTCGCGGAGGAACTGCAGCCACGCGTGGCGTTGGTTCGTCATTCCGAGCGAAGCGAGGAATCGCTCTTCAGCAAAAACCCAAGAGAGATTCCTCACTCCGCAGACTCGGAATGACAGCAAGAAAGGAACGGAGATGAGAAGCACGGAAGATTTGCTGGAGGGATTCGAGCTGCACTCCCCAGAAAAGATTCGGGCGGCGATTGCGGCGGGGGCGGATGTGAAGGCGCCCATCCACGGTAAGCGGCCCATCGAATGGCTGATGGAAATGTACTTGCGGTCAGGGCGTTTTGTGGAGTGCGTGCGGGTAATGCTGGAGGTGGGAGCGACACTGGACGATTCCATGCTGGAAACGATACTGCTGGATGATGACATGCAGTTACGCAAATTGTTGCAACAAGTGCCGCACAGCCGCAGGAGGAAATTCCACCTGGAGTGCGCGTACACTCCGCTGCACGGAGTTTCGCCGCTGCACGTTTGCGCGGAATACAACAGCGTGAAGTGTGCTCGGGCGCTGTTGGAAGCAGGAGCGGATGTGAACGCGCGCGCGGAATTCGATGGTGACGGGCTGGGCGGACAGACAGCGGTGTTTCACGCGGTAAACTCCAACGGGAACTATTGCCGGCCAGTGATGGAGTTGCTGGTGGAAGCGGGGGCGGATTTGGACGTTCGCCTGAAAGGGCTAGTGTGGGGAATGGGATTTGCGTGGGAGACGACGATCTTTGATGTGACGCCGATTTCTTACGCGCAATGCGGGCTGTATTTCCAGTTTCATAGGAAGGAACAGAATGTGTACGGAAATATTGCGTACCTGTGGCGGAACAAATATGGCAGCGAGATAAAAATGCGCAATGTGCCGAACAAATATCTGGAGGATGCGCGGGTGTTTCCGCCGCGGATGTAGGCAGCGCATCGGCCGTTCGGCCGGTTGCGTGGATCAGAGGTGTTGCGCGATCCCTCCACTCCGCGCCAGCAAAGGACGCTGGCGCTCCGGTCGGGATTACAAATGACGAGCGAAACTCGAAAATGGAAAGTAAAAATTCGGGGAACCCGAGGCATCCGCGGGGCTGCCAGGAAAGCCAGTGCTACATCGAAGACAGTTCGAACGGAATGATCGCGTCTATGTTGGAGTTGGCGGACCGCCTCAGAACGCGGTCCCTACACGAGAAAGAGAAACCCCACGAGCGGACGGCAAGCGTGGGGTACGTAGCGAAAAGCCTCACCCCTGAAGGGGTGAGCTACAGGAGCACTACCGCGCGGACTAGCGGAGGACACGGAGGAGCATGCCGGTGGAGTTGTCGATCTTGAGTTCGCCTTTGTCCTTGGCGAGAGTGATTTCACCGAGGGGTTCGGTGCGGCCCATGCTGACGACGGTGAGGCCCTTCGAGTCATAGATGCCGCAGGAGCTGGCGGAAAAAACCCATAGGGCCTGAAGGCGGTTATCATCGTCGGAGTCGCCCTGACAAAGCGATCCTGGCGGGTTGCTGATGCGAACGAGCACGCCGCTGGGAACGCCTTTGCCCACCGTTTGCTTCTTGAGGTTTTTCACGTCACCGCCGATTCCGTATCGGATATCTCCCCCAATTTGCGTCGTATTGGCCCAGGCCGAAGGAGTGCCTGACTGGCCAGGCGAATCGGGAAACTGCGCCGCTTGAACGTCAACCATGGGAGCCATGGCGCGGAGAGAGGTGACGACCGGAATGGTCTGGTGGTGAAACTCGAGCTTGTCAAAGCGGAAAGTAATCTTGCTGCCGGAGCCATCGGAAGAAGGAGTGGTGGAAACGACGACGCCGGAGAGGGTGGCGCCTGCGGGAATCTTGTCGCCACCGGGGAGAGGAACGTCCTGCATAATGCGCGCTTCGATGGGGTGGTTTTTGGAGGAGTCGTTGGAGGAAAAGGTGTGCTTGATGCTGACGGGAAGAATGGTGCCGGCGGGAATGTGGAGCGATTCCTGAACGTGGGCAGCGGCGAAAGAAGCGAATAGCAACAGAGAAAGAGCGAAGGCAGCGAAGGGCGAGCGGAAGAAGGCCAGCGGTGACATGAAAAGGGCTCCTGAAAACAAGTGGTGAACGATCCGCGGCGCACGGATGCTAAGGAGGAACTTAGCAGTGGGAATGGAGCCAACACAAGTGGGAATGTGTTGCTGCGATCCCTCCACAGCGCGATCCGACGCGCCAAAAAACGGCGCGTAAGAAACAGCCGATCGCTCCGGTCGGGACGACAAAGACAAACCCAATAGCAGACCGGCTTCGTGGGCGGCATAGCGAAACGGCTCACCCCTTAAGGGAGAGCTAAAGAATTTGTACGACAGCACGCCCCGGGGCTAGGGTCTGGTCTGAGTTGGGATGGCGTGAACGCCGGAAGAGGAGAAGTCAAAGCGAATCAGCCATTCGCTGGGGACGGAGTGACCGTCGGATTCGGGCGATGAGAACTGCCACAGGCGAGCGGCTTTTTCGGTGAGATTGGCGAAATATTTACTGGGGCCGGGATCTTCGAGCGTGGCGTCGGTGACTTTTCCGGAGGTATCGACCTGCACGCGAGCCGTAACGTGGAACGTGCCTTGAATGGATGCCATAGCTTTGGCGTTGGCGGTAGGTAGAACCTGATCGAGAACTTCACCACGAGCAGGAGTAGATGCGGCAGGCTTTGCAGTTGCTGCGGAGGATGGCGATGTTGAACGAAGAACGGCAAGGGCGGCTCCCTTATCGCGAGCGGGGAGAGCACCACTGACCGGCGGGTTTTCAGCGGCGACGGAATCAGACGCGGGAGGCTCGGAAACTTTCAGGGAATCGGACTTGGGAGAGTTAACGTCGGCGGATGAAGAGGAAACTGCCTTGCTGGCCGCAGCCGGCTGAGAAGGAGAACTGTCGGCAGAGGCCATCTGAGGTGTGGATGCAGTGGTAGGTTCAGTGTGCAGGCGGAGAAAACGCGGCAGGCCCACTATGCCAACGACAAGGATCAGTGCGCCGACGAGTGCCGGAACCAGGAAGGTGGCGAGCCCGGGAGTTCGCCGGGGAAAAGGAGTCGACGACTCCGTGACGTGCAACTTCAACTTGGGTAGGCGGGACGAGGGGGCAGCCGGAAGTTTGGAGAGAGGAACGGCCGGCTCTGGCGACAAAGGAACGCTGAGGGGAGAAATGGCGACGGGAGAAGCGGGCAGAAGTGAACTTGCCTGTGCGGGAGAGGGCTGGCGGGATGAGCCTCCGCCGGGAGCAACCGGGGATCCGACTGCCGCGGAGAAGGCTGCTGAAGGTGTGGGAGCAGCAACCGGTTCAGCAACGCCGCTGAGTCGCGCTGCGATTTGCGCGGCAGCCCAGCGATCCGTGGGATCGCGACGAAGCGCGTGTCGCGCGATGTCGAGGAACGGCTGCGGGAGTGAATTGGGGACGATGGGCTCGGCGGTAACGTCGAAAGGAAGAGCCGGAGCGGCTTGCGTGAGTGCTTCGACGAGGGTGACACCAAGCGACCAGACATCGGAGGAAGGAGTGGAAGGTTTTGCCGGAGAGGAGGCGACTTCGGGAGCGTCGTAAGCGTCAGGTTCGCGGAGGGCCTCACGCGGCTGAGTGATTGGACAGATGGTGTCGGAAGAAAGCTTGAGCTGATCGCCGACAGCAAGGAAATTGGAAGGCTTGATGTGGGAGTGGACATAGAACTTGGAGTGGAGATAGGCGAGAACGTCCACAACGGGATTGAGCATATCGCGTGTTTCATCGGGAGTGAGGGGGCGTTGAGGAAGAATCTGCCCCAGATTTTCTTCGGCGCATTCCATGACAACGTAGAGAAGGCTCATGCCTTCCAGGCGACAGCGGCCCCAGTGAAAGAGGCGCAGAAGACTAGGATGAGACAGCTTCGCGACCTGGTTCCAGACGGCAAGTTGCTGGCCGGCGGTGGGATCGTCGGCCGAAATAAATTTGATGGCAGCCTGACGCGGTTGAGGGTCGGGGAGTTGCGTGAGGAAGACCGCGCTGTGATTGGTGGCAGCGAGGAAATGGTGAAGCGGGAACTTGTTGTCGGCCAGTTGGCCTTCCCATTGTTTCCAAACATCGCTCATAGCGCACCCCTCCCTGTGTGAACAGGCCAAGCAAGAAAATAGCGAGGCGTTTGTGCAGGGCTGGAAACCACTGAACGAACCGCAGACGCCGGAGGCTGGGCGGCGGTCTACGCGTCCATTCTCGCACGAAATGAGAGAGAGTAAAGGGAATGGATGTTAATTATTTGGAACATGGCGGAGCCTAGAGAGAACGGCCGGCGGCCGCTGCGGAAGCCCAGGCCCACTGGAAATTGAAACCGCCGAGGTGCCCAGTGACGTCGACGACTTCGCCGATGAAGAAAAGGCCTGGGACGGTGCGCGATTCCATGCTTTTGCTGGAGAGCTGGCGAGTGTCCACGCCACCCGCGGTGACTTCCGCTTTCTCGTAGCCTTCGGTTCCGGCAGGAGTGATGGACCAGGCGTGAATTTGTTGCTCCAGCGCGTCAAGAGCGGGGTTGGAGAACGATGCCGGTTGGTAAAATTCCAACCAACGCGAGGCCAGGCGAGCGGGCTGGAATTCCTGAAAGGCCTTGCGAGCAGCGGCGAGGTTGCGGGTCTTGGCGGCGCGTATGGAAGCGGAGACATCGCGGTCAGGGGCGAGATCGAGGGAGATGGGCCGGCCTTCTTTCCAGTAGGAAGAAATCTGGAGAATCGCTGGACCGCTGAGTCCACGATGGGTGAAGAGCATCTTCTCGCGAAAGGAATGATGTTCGGCTGAGGCGATGACCTCGGCGGAAACGCCGGCGAGGTCAGAATAGCGATGGCGGTCGGTGGGCTGGAAAAGAAGCGGGACAAGAGCGGGGCGGGGCGGAATGATGTTGATCCCGAATTGTCGGGCGAGGTCGTAGCCGAAGGAGGTGGCGCCCATTTTAGGAATGGAGAGGCCTCCGGTTGCAACGACGAGGACAGGCGCGGAAAAGTCGGCTGACTCGCAACGTACGATGAATTCCGTGGAGCGCCGGACTTCGCGGATATTGCAATTAAGGAAGATCTGGACGGAGGCGGCGCGGCATTCTGACTCGAGGAGGTTGGTGATGTCGGTCGCGGAGCGGTCGCAAAAGAGTTGGCCGAGGGTTTTCTCGTGATAGGGGATGCGGTGTTTTTCAACGAGAGCGATGAAATCTGGAGGAGTAAAGCGCGCGAGGGCGGATCTAGCAAAGTGCGGATCGGAGGAAAGGAAATTGTCGGGCGCGCAATGAATGTTGGTGAAATTGCATCGGCCTCCGCCGGAAATGAGGATTTTTTTGCCGAGACGGTCGGCGCGCTCCAGCACGGCTACGCGGCGTCCGCGCTTCCCTGCTTCGATGCCGCAGAAAAGGCCGGCGGCGCCGGCACCGAGAACGATGGCGTCGAATTTGCGCGGCGATGACAAAGGGGCCCTCCGGCAAGAGAAGAGTTTCACATAGAGTGCGAGGAGAAAGGAAAGAGAGTCCGGCGTGCCGGGGAGAGCAAGAGGCATGAGGATTAGCGGGCACGAGCTAGAACTAAAGTGAGGTCGTCGATTTGATTGTTGGCGCTGAAGGACATTACGGCGGATTGGATTTGGGTGATGAGCTGTGCGGGTGAGAGGGCGAGGTTGGCAAGGACGAGATCGACGAGGCGAGCTTCGCCAAATTCGTTGCCGGAAGCGTCGTTGGCCTCGGTGACGCCGTCGGTGTAGATGACGAGCAGGTCGCCGGGAGCGAGAGAAACTTTTTGCGTCACGCATTGCCAGTTGGCGGACATGCCGATGACCGTGGAAGTGGAATGGAGGCGCTCAATGGTGCCGTTGGTGCGGAAAAGGAGGGGAGCGTTGTGGCCACAATTGGCATACTCGAGCTGGCGAGTGACGTTGTCGTAGACAGCGAGGAAGAGCGTGGCGTAGCGGTCGTCGGGAGTGCTGTCAAAGAAAAGCTGGTTGACGGAGTTGAGCAGGCGAGGGAGATCGTCGAGGGCGATGGCATAGCGGCTGCGAAGATTGGCCTGCAGATTAGCCATCAGCAGAGCGCCGGCAATTCCCTTCCCGGAAATGTCCGCGAGAACGAAGGCGACGCGCGAAGAACCGAGATCGAGGAAGTCGTAATAGTCGCCGCCGACCTGGCGCGCTTGCATGCAGGCTCCGGCGTATTCGAGAGTGGCGAGCGGTGGGCGGACTTGAGGGAAAAGGCGGAACTGGACGTCGCGGGCGATGTCCATTTCATGAGCGGCGCGGCGTTCGCTTTCCATACGATCGGCTATGTTCTGCGCGAGGCGAATGTTTTCGAGGGCGATGGCAGATTGCCCAGCGACGGAATCGAGGAGACGCTTGTCTTCACTGGAGTAGGGCTCTTCGGAAAGGGGCTGGCCAAGAACCAGGAGACCCACGAGATGAGTGCCGTGGCCGACCAGGGGCACGAGACATTCGGGAGAAAGAGGGGTGAGCGGAAATTTTTCCGGTGCATCGCTGGAATCGGGAGGGGGAACGTCCCACGCGCGGCCACGAGCGGCGAGTTCGACAAGGAACGGTGAATTCGCAGGAAGGGTGGCGAGTTCAGGAGGAACAGGGCGGCCAGCGGCGACCAGGGTGTCATCGTCAGCGCGGAAATAGAAGGCCAGGGACTGGGGATGGAGAGCCTCGGTGAGATGGTGGTCGAGCAGAGCGGCAAGTTCTTGGCGATCGGTAACTGAACGCGTTTTGTCCGCGAGATCCTGGAGGATGAGACGGGCATCGTAGGAAGTGCGAAAGAAGGCGCGATCGATGCGTTGCGTGCCGCGCTTGACGACAGGGCCAGAGACCCATATGAGAGCAACGCCAAAGAAAGCGCTAAGAGCCATGCCAAATTGCGAGTGGCCTACGAAGAAACTCGAGAAGAAACGCGTGAAAAAGAAGATGGCGAAGAGCGCGCCAACGAAAAGAAGGATGTTGTAGCCGCGCTGAACGAGGACATAGCGGGCGCTGCGGCGGAGGAGAGCAGGGATTTCGAGGACACGGTGCTTAACGACAGCGTAGGCGAAGGAAAGAGGATAGAGAAAAACGAGGAGCGGAAGCGAATCGTTGAGCCACGCGGGGGGCTTGTAGCCAAGCAAGTCAGCCGCGACGCGTTCGAGAATGATGGGAACGATGCCCACGGCGGTCCCCCAAAGCATGACGCGAGATTTGCGGCGGGCTTCTACGGAGGTTTCCCTGCTCACCGAATTCAAAAGAAGCGAAACTACGGCGAGAAGAAACAAGGAATAGGAAATTGTGAGCCGAACATAGTTGGCGGCGCTGTAACCGAACATTTTGGAAAGCGAGTCCGGCCAGTGGAAATCTCCTGTCGCCAGGCCGGGAAGCGCCTGACTGAGACCGAAGAGCAGTGCAAACCATTTTAACCAGGGCACGCGGCGGTCGATGGGTGAGCGCTCGGGGAAGACAGCAAAGAAAGTGTAGAGCATGGCAGCAAGCATGCCGGCGAACAGGCTTCGAAAAATATGAACGAGGGAGGTCAGGGCCGGAGGAAAGATGTTGAAATTCTGAAAGTTGGGAATAGCAATGAAGCATACGAAGAGGAGGCTAAGAAGCCAAGCGTAGGGATCATCGATGCGCAGGAAGAGCACGCCGAAGCCGACGAGAAGAAAGAAAGCGGGAAAAAAGCGTGCGAGGTAGCGAACCGAAGCGAGAAGAATGCCCTCATTAGGCTTGTCAGGGTTAGTGGCACGAAAGATAGCGTGAAGGTTGACTGGCAACGACTGGCCGGGACGGCGAACGGTAAGGTCGACGGGATCACCGGGGGAGGAGTGGGTCCAATAGTATTCGAAGGGATCAAGCGAAATGAGGAGTATGCCATTGACGCCCACGATCTCGTCACCGGGAAGCAGGCCAGCCTGATCCGCGGGACTGCCGTGTTCAACGTTATAGACGGAGATGCAGGAGGACGAAGAATCGAAAGTGGTGGCGCGGGAACGATTAAAGCCAATTTCTACGGGATAGTTAACTGCGAAGCGGACATCGTACATCCACAGGGAAGCGTAAAGAGAAGTGCTAACGCAAAAAACTACCGCAAGGAAATAGAGGAGCGGACGAGGAAGAGAAGTCCACGGGCGCATGGGAAACACCATTGTAAGGCAGGACCGATAAATCTAGAGTAGTGCCGGGAAAGATGAGCGTCAATGGTTGGGATTAAGCGAGCACGAGGTTATTCCGTGATGACGCGATCGGACCACTCAACCAGGTTCACAAAAATTGTGGGATTGCCGAATTTTGCTCCCCACTGCGCCAAATCTGCTTCCGTGACCCCACGGGCCCGGCTGCAGGCGCCTCAAGCAAAGACGGGAATGTGTTTGGCGGTAATTTTGTCGAGAGTTTCGCTGAGGGGCGGCCAACCGACGGGGACGACAGCGTTGGCGGTGACCTTGCGCATCAAATCCGTGGCTTCGCCAAGAAGAAAAATTTGGACTTCGTGGCCGGCTTCATTGAGGGCTAGAGCATGCAAAAACGGGAAAGCGGCCTTGGTGGGATCATCGGAGCCCCAGGCACTCTTCATCATGATTTTGAGATTCTTTTTGTGCTCATCGGATTTCGCACCAAAAGAGAGAAAGGGCAAGCTCAGAATCTGAGCCAGGAATTGACGTCGCGCCATGGAGTTCTCCGTTGAACAGCGTTCCAGGGGATCAGTGGGTGAGACGGTACACTTATCAAGTAAGTGTGACAAGCAAAAGATGGTTGGCGGAGCCGAACGCAGCGGGAATCCGAAAATGGAGGAAAGAGCGTAGTACCATGAGGAGCGGAACTGAGGCGTGGTGAAGACGGAAGGCGAAGCCGGCGGCGCGGCGAGCGATTGGTCGTTGCTAGAGAGAGTGGTGCGCAAAGATGAGGCGGCGCTCTCTGAACTGTACGACCGATACAGCGGATTGGTGTATTCGGAGGCCAAGCGAATCCTGAGGGACTCGGGCGCCGCCGAAGAGATTTTGCAGGATTTATTTTATCAAGTATGGCAGACGGCCAGCCGATTCGAACCGGCGCGAGGATCGCTGGCCGGGTGGCTGCTGGTGGCGGCGCGGAACCGGGCAATCTCCAAGTTACGCCGGAAAGCAGGGAAAAACGAAGAACTGGACGAGAACGGAGCGGATCTGCGCGTAAACGTGGAAAGCAGCGCGGCGCAAAGGCTACTGTTGGAGAAGGTGCGGGCGGTGATGGGAAGGTTGCCGGATGGGCAACGGTTGGCGTTAGAGTGTGCGTATTTCGAGGGCATGACGCATTCGGAAATTGCGGCGAAAACTGGGGAGCCGCTGGGAACGGTGAAGACGCGGATCCGGTCAGCGATGGAGACGTTGAAGCAGGTGCTGAGTTGAGTAACGCAGAGCACATACGGGAAGAAGAGCTCGAGCTTTTGGCGCTGGGCGCGTTGCCAGAGGAAGAATCGGCAGCGGTGCGCGCGCATGTGGCGGGGTGTGAGGACTGCGCAAAGAACCTGGCGGGAGCACGGGGACGCGCGGCGACGCTGGCGTTCGGAGTGCCACAGGAACAACCAACGGCAGGCGCGAAGGAGAAATTGTTTGCTCGAATTGCGACGGAACGAGGGGAAACGCGCGAGGATGCAAGCGGCGCCGGTGAAGTTGTACCAGGTGGACGAGAGATAAGGGTCGAGGCAAGAAAGAGGAGTTGGTGGAATTGGGTGCTGGTGCCCGTGGCGGCGGCGCTGGCGCTGGTGAGCCTGGGATTGTGGCGAGAGAACCAGCGACTGGCTCGCGAAGTGAGGCAAGTGCGGCTGGAGGCAGTGCGACTGCAGCAAGAACGGGTGCGCGTGGAGAGGCTCGTGAATGTGCTTGCCGCGCCAGAAACGATCACCGTGAAACTGGCGGGGACGGCGGATGCAGCGCAAAGCAGCGGAGTGGTGAAGTACAACCAAAGAAGCGGAATGGTGATTTACACAGCCGAGCTGCCACCGCTTCCGGCGGACAAGGTGTACCAGATGTGGCTGGTGCCGACCAGCGGTGTGCCGATAAGCGCAGGGACATTCACGCAAGGCGAACCTGGGCAGGCACGGGTGTGGAGCGCACAAGTTCCGGCGAATAGCGAGCCCAAGGCGTTCGCGGTAACCATCGAGCCAGCGGGCGGAGTGCCGCAGCCGACGGGACCAAAGGTGCTGCTCGGCGCGAGTTAGCCGCGACTGGGAGAAGCCAGCGGCGCAGGAGCGCCCAATTCTTTTCCCGGTTGAAGAAAATCCAAACACGCGGTGGGTGACGTACTCAGGGTGGAACTACACAGTTCCGCTCCGGCGGTAACTCGGGGGTGGGCCGAATAATGGGCGGTTTTCGCGGGCTCATCGGCTCCCCCTCGTGTTTTTTATCCCCAATAAAGTCGAAAACGGTGCCACCCGGGATTCTGCCATTTTCGGCAGGACTGAGACCTAGGTCACAGCAATCGACGTTTTATGCACGTAGGCTCGCTTGGGGGATTGGTGTCCCCCACGGAACGAGGTCTAGCGGCCGGGAGACGTCCATGAAACGAAGTGCGCGGATGCTGGCAGGGTTGGGGTTTTTGTTTGTGACTTGGGCGCGTTGTGGTACGGACGGAGCGAAATGCAACGGGATTTGGCGGAGATCAGGGAATTGTCCGCGCAGATGAGAAGAGACCACGCGCAGGAGACGGCGGGAAACAAAAATTGAGAAAATTGGAAGTCGCAGTGAAGTGCCGCGCCTACGGCGCTCGAATTATGTCGTGCTGAGTTCCCAGCCCTCACGGGCTGGGCTAGTTCTTTCGCGTCTGCGGCGCTGAAGGAAACAAGCGACGAGAGCGTGGCATAGCAATGACAGCCGGAAGGATGTCTGAGTGAAACAAGGAAACCAAAAAAACAAGTGCAGAGGCGGGATGTGGGATCCGAGATGGTCTCATCGATGGAAGTTGAGTGGCGATCCAGTCACGATTCGTCTACTTCGCTCCGGCTGAAATGCACCGGCACTTCGGCCAAGATGACAGCATCAGAAACGAAAACGCGCCGATTTGAAAATCGGCCACTACAAAAGAAGGAAAATCCGCCCGCCTCAGGAGGCGGCCGCTACAGAAACAACAACAGTCAAGCGGCGAAGTGCTGCTACATCTGGATCGGATCGTTTAGGTGGCGGGCCAGATACCAGCAGGGTGCTTGTCCCGAGTGGGGAAAAAGAGTGCGTGAGCATGGAACGTCTTCTTCGGGGCGCAACGAATCGATTTCGTATTCGACTTTGTTGTTTTTGCCGGGAATGGCGATGATGCGCGTACGGTGCATGGAACTGGCAGCAGTGCCCAGAGAGGGGAAGCTGAGGCGCAGGTGGTACCAGGAGAAATCGAGGGCGTAGGCGAGTGCCACAACGGCAAGGGCAGCGAGCAAGGCGCGACGAAGGAGATCCATGGCACGAGAACGAGTGGGCAGGTCGGCGTCGGACATGGAGTTAGTCTACAGGCCAAGGGGAAGAAATGGGACTCGGATAAGCGCGGCTGAAGAGGTGCGTGGGAAGGCGCAAACCACGTCGAAAGGCACAGGTGGCGCGAATCGGCGCAGACGTCGGAAGTAACATTACATTTGTTGCATGCGTTGGAGTTAGCGAGCGCGTGGAAAGACGCAGACTGGGGCCGAGACGTGCAAGAGTTATTGAGGACCAGTGTAGCGTGGGGGAATCTTCACGCACGTCTTCGGTCCTAGTTCACGTTCCAGGCCTTCCGCTGCGCTACTCTTCGTCGTTGTATGCTGGGGGACGAAGCGGGCAGGAGGCGGCATGAAAATCCTGATCGGAGTTGACGGCTCGAGTGCCTCGGATGTGACAGTGCAGGAAGTGACCTTGCGTCCATGGCCGAAGGGATCGGAATTCAAGCTGGTGACCGCGGTGGACCCGTTCTTTTTCGTGCGGGCGCCGCAACTGCTGGACGAAACCAAGAAGTCAACGAAAGAGGAGTTGGAAGAAGATGCCGCGGGGCTGCGCGAGAAGGGCCGGCCGGTGAGCACAGACGTATTGCTGGAGAATCCGCGGCACGCGATTCCGAAATTAGCCATGGAATGGAAAGCTGATTTGGCGGTGCTGGGTTCGCACGGAAGAGGCACGTTCACGCGGCTGTTGATTGGAAGCACTGCGCAGGCGGTGCTGCGACACGCACCGTGTTCGGTGGAAATTGTGCGCACGCCACGCAGAGATCGGGCGGGTCGCGACTTGCACGGGATGCGTGTCCTGCTGCCGACCGACGGGTCAGAATATGCGGTACTGGCGGCGAATAAAGTTGCCGAGCGGCCGTGGCCCGAAGGCTCGATATTCAAGGTGCTGGCGTGCCCGGAATATCCCGTGCTGATCGGGGAGTATCCCTACTACCCGCCGGAGCAACTGGTGGAGCTGTCGAAGGCGAGCGAGGCGCGTGCCAAAGAAGCGGCAGAACAAGCAGCCGCGGTGTTGCGGAACAGCAGACTTGAAGTGAAAGCAGAAGTGACGGAGCCGCGGGATTCACCTGCGCGAACGATTCTCTCCTCGGCGGAGCTGTGGCAGGCGGATTTGATCGTGATGGGGTCGCATGGAAGGCGCGGTTTTGACCGGCTGGTGATGGGCAGCGCGTCAGAGTCAGTGGCGATGCACGCGCACTGCTCGGTGGAAGTGGTGCGGCAGTTTTTGATTTTATAGGCCCACGCCACAAACACGCAACCGCGCCCTGCGATGACCAGCAACAAAACGGTTCCGGAAGGTAGCGCGCAACAGCGGGCCAAGACAGTCGCTGCAAAGGCAGAACCTCAGCCCTAAAAGGTCTGAGCTATAATAATGATCGATCTAGTAAACTTTTAGGGAGGCGACTTCTTTTGCGCCTCTGCGATTCCCGCCTCCGCAAGGGGCGCCATGATTTGATATCCCGCTTTATTCGGGTGCACACCATCCGGACTCAGTTCTGTCCTCAGCCCGCCTTCGCCGTTGGCCATCGCAGAGTAGTAGTCTACGTACACGAAACCATTCTTCGCCGCGTAGTCCTTGATCCAAGTGTTCAGCGCCCGGATCTTGGGAGCGGGCTCAAGTCCGAGATGCCAATGAAAATCGCTCGCGGGCAGGACGGAGCACAAGACGACGCGAATTCCATTGGCGCGCGCTAGCTCGCCCATGGATGCGATGTTGCCAGCAATCTCAGGGAGCGTAGTCTTGCCAGTGTTCTCAGCGATATCGTTGATGCCCGCCAGCAATACCACCACTTTCGGTTTCAGATCGATAACGTCCTGACGAAATCGCACCAGCATCTGTGGCGTGGTCTGGCCGGAAATGCCGCGGTTGATGTACGGCTTGCCCGGAAAGAATTCGGCGCGATCCGGAGATGCTGCTGTTCCCTTCCGCCCCCAGCCTTCGGTGATGGAATCTCCTATGAACACAACGCGGGTTTCACCGGCTGCCGGAGGCGGCAACTGCTGATCAGCGTCTCGATACTTTGCTAGGAAGGCCCAGTCGGTGAACGTGCGCACCAATTGGGATTTCTGGTAAGGCGTCAACTGCTCCAAGCCCGGTATCGGTTCCGAAGGCTTCTGATCGGGAGCAGGAGACGACGGTGCGGGCGCCTGTGAATAAGCCACCCGGCCAGACACCAAAATTGCCATGACCAAACAAAGACCACAGAGTGCGCGCACAAACGTCGATTTGCTATTCACGTCGTTCGCTCTCCTCTCGACCACAGGTCATCTTAATACGCCGATCGAGTCGCCGAGAAGAGTGGTCTGACCGTGTTCCCCTCCGTGACGGCAGTTATTTCTTTTTGCTCGGATCGTCGTCAGGGTTCACATAGTTGAATTGCAGCGGGGACATGCCGTGGACCTGGACAACCACCTCTCCGCTGGCCATGGCGTAATGATGCATCTGGGGATCGAGATAGGCAAAACTGCCCGCTGGAAAAGCACCCATCTTCGCTTCATCAAACTGATCTCCCATGCCCACTTTGAATGTCCCAGAGATTATCGTGACGTTCTCGCGATTTGGATGCCAGTGTGGCGCGATCCGATAGCCATCCGGCATTTTTAACCGTACGGTATAGTCTCCGCTCGCGGCACCTGGGTTCCCCTCCACTACCGCAAGCTGTGCGCCCGACGGAACGAATGCGGGTGCCGGGCCGTAAGGAATCGTGTCCGGGGTAAACGCGTTCTTTTCGGTGGAGTTCGCGTGCGCAGCAATCAAGACCATTCGACCTGAGCAACTCAATACCGCCGCTACAACGAGTCCGAGAAGCAAATTCCGTTTCATTGTTATTCCTCCGTAGTCCGTCCGGGACTGGGCAGCATCTTCTCTTGGCTACCTAGGAGTTTCAATGGAGAGGTTGTAACGGCTGTATATCTTTTCTATATCGTCGCAAATTACTGAACCCTGGCGCATAATGCCAAAACGGAACCTGATGCGCACCCCGCAATCCACGACTGGCGATATCGAACTCGACCTTGGGCGCTATGAACTTCGGCGGCTTGGACGGCGTGTGAAGCTCGAAAAAAAGCCTATGGAGCTGCTGATCTTTTTGGTTGGCCGCCGCGACCAACTCGTTTCCCGGAGAGAAATTGTTGCGAAACTGTGGCGCTCCGATCTGTTCATCGATACGGAGCGAAATATCAACAATCTGATGCGAAAACTTCGCACTGCGCTCCATGATGATTCAGCGAAACCCCGCTTCCTGGAAACTGTGGTCGGCAAAGGCTACCGATTCATCGGGCCCGTGCGCGTCATTGATCCCCGTTATCCGCACTCTGATTTCCCAGGTGCGGCGGCGGTGCCAGTGAGCGAGGAAAGCACCAACACGTGGAACCATCATTGCTCCCTCGCTGTGCTCCCTCTCTTTCTTCTTGGTAATGCCACCGACGAGCGTGGCCTTTGCCTTGGATTCGCGGACGCGCTGGTTTCGCACCTTGGCAATTTGCCGGGTGTAGACGTTCTGCCCGCCTCCGCGGTGTTGAATGTGCCTCCCGATGCTACCGGTTCCGATCTCGCTTCCCGCCTGGGTGTGCGCTTCGTGGTGCGCGGCGCGATTCAAACATCGAAGGGGCAGTCGCGTCTTTCCGTGGAAATGTTTGACAGCTATTTAGCGAGTGTCTGCTGGAAACGGACTTGCCACCTGGATTTGAACCGCTTGACCGAACTTGAAATCGATATGGCCAAGCAAATCGCCGCAGCGCTGCACAGGCCATTGCGTCCATCCGTCAGTCAGCGACGCACGCGTTACAGCAACGATCCCTTGGCCTATTCGGAATTCATGCACGGTTATCGGCTCAGCTCCTCCGGCGATCCCACGCTTCTGGACGAAGCTGCAGCACACCTTACGAACGCGGTCACGCGCGATCCTGCTTTTTCGCTGGCACACGCCACGCTTTCGTTCGTCTGGGCTACTCGGCACTTCGAATACGATCCGGCGAGGACCTGGCTGGAGAAGGCCGAATTCCACTGCCGGCGCGCGCTTGAGGTGGATCCGGATTTGCCGGAAGGACACGTTGCCAATGCTTTTCTGCTGTGGGGGCCGTCGAAAAACTTCCAGCATTTGGAAGCTATTGCTGAACTGCGGCGCGCCCTGGCCCTACAGAAGAATTTACCTCATGCCTACAATCGTCTGGGCACAATCCTGGCTCACATTGGCTTGCTCGATCATGCTCGTGAGATGTATGAAAGCGGACGATCCTTCCATCCTCAAAAGGCTGTGAGCCACAGCATTGTGCAGGTGTACGTCTGGAGTCGCGACTACGATCGGGCCCGCGAAGGCATTCGCCGGTGGCGCGCCGAAGTTCCCGGCAACAAATATCCGCTCTATTTTGCTCCGCTGCCGGCAATGATGAGTGACGATTGGAAAGAAGCGAAGCGCCTGCTCGATGAAGCCATGCAAGTGCTGCCTGAAGAGCCGCTGATAGTCAGTCTGCGTGGTCTCTTTTTCGCGTTGACGGGAAAGGCAGAACCGGCACTCAAGTGCTTAGCCCAAGCCTGTGCCAATCCCAAGTCCTTTGGGCACGCACATCACACGTATTACCAGATCGCGTGCATTCTCGCGGTGCTCGGGAGACGCCAAGCAGCATTCGAATGGCTTGAGCGGAGTGTCGGCACAGGATTCGCTTGCTGGCCGTTTTTCCTGAAAGATCCTGGCCTGAAGAATCTGCGCGGTCTTAGTGAGTTTGAGACTTTGGTGAGCTCTCTGCAGGCGAAGTATCCCGACCATCTCGGGCTGCTTTAGTTGCGCCTCTCCTTATTTGTTCTTGGCGGGAGCAGTAGCGGACTTCGCATTTTTCGGACTGGCCGCGCTCCGAGAGCAAAAGCGGCGCGAGTCACCATCGTCGAGCCCGGCGCGGAATCGGCTGGATTCGCGGACGCGGGTGCGCACACCATCGATGGTCAGAGGGATCGCTTCGCGGGCGACACCTCGAATGAGAAACAAGATCAGCGCGGCTTCTCCTGGAGAATCCACACTGGACCCGATGCCGACACCTTGTACGCCGGCCTTGCTCATCCACTCATCCATGTGGGCCTGATGGGCGGCTTTCGCTCGGGCAAACTCCGCCTCTGAAATCGGGTAAACATTTTGCGTCGTGACCGCCGTTTGCTCCAGCGCCGCGCTTTGTTCTGGCGAAAGGACACCGCGCTCCCTAAAAAGTTCTCCTTCAACAAAACGCGTGCGAA
>Ga0210401_10001959_pt1 | contig 23217 bp, 17 predicted proteins | sample IncBWH32MmetaG_FD_150866 | JGI IMG/M metagenome (GOLD analysis project Ga0210401, IMG submission 150866) | Forest soil microbial communities from Barre Woods Harvard Forest LTER site, Petersham, Massachusetts, United States - Inc-BW-H-32-M | ecosystem: Environmental > Terrestrial > Soil >... | reverse complement strand
GGTCGCCTCGACCCCAAGGCAGCTAGCAAGGCAGCTACCGCGCTGCGATGACGATACCTCCTTGGCGAGCGGCAAGCGTCGCGCTTATATTCGGGTAGCGCCGGCTGATGCGCGTAGTTTGCGCTCTGGTCCAGTGGGAGCCGTTCGGCTCCACCATCGCGCGGCGCCTGGACCGAGAGCCCGTAAGCGTTGATGGACCTGCCATGCCGAACTTTATTTCGGTAACGCCCGACAACATCGAGACCGAGCTTGCCGACCTGCCCCGCCTGGTCCGGCTGGCACTCGGATTTGGCGCGCAGCTGCGACGGGGGACGCTCGACGTCACCCTGCCCGATGGCCGCGTGGTCCGCCTCGGCGGGGCGGAGCCCGGCCCGGCCGCGGCGATGAAGCTCGCCAATTACGGCTTTGCATCGCGGCTGATCAACGGCGGCGACATCGGGATCGCCGAGGCCTATCTGAACGGCGACTGGGACACGCCCGATTTGACGCAGTTCCTGCTCCTGTTCTGCGTCAATCACGAGCTGATTCAGGCCATGCTCCGCGACAAGCCGCTGGTGCGCTTCGTCCAGATGGTCCAGCACTGGTTCCATCGCAACACCAGGCGCCAGGCACGGCGCAACATCTATGCGCATTACGATATCGGCAATGCCTTCTATTCGGCCTGGCTCGACCCGAGCATGACCTATTCCTCGGCCCTGTTCGAGGAGGACACGGAAGACCTCACCGCGGCGCAAAACAACAAATATCGCAAGCTCGCCGAGGCGATCGACCTCAAGCCGGGACAACGCCTGCTGGAGATCGGTTGCGGCTGGGGCGGCTTTGCTGAATTTGCCGCCAAGACGTTTGGCGCCAAGGTCGTTGGCCTGACCATCAGCCAGCAACAGCGCGATTTCGCGCAGCGGCGCATCCAGGCCGCCGGTCTCAACGACAAGGTCGAAATCCGGCTGCAGGACTATCGCGACGAGCAAGAGCAGTACGACCGGATTGCCTCGATCGAGATGATCGAGGCGGTCGGCGAGCAGTTCTGGCCGAAATATTTCTCACAACTGCGCGACCGGCTGCTGCCGGGTGGACTGGCGGGCATCCAGGCCATCACCATCCAGGACAGCATGTTCCAGTCCTACCGGCGCGAGGTCGACTTCATCCAGCGCTACGTGTTTCCCGGCGGCATGCTGCCCTCGCCGCAGGTCCTGAAATCGCTCGGCGAGCGGTTCGGCGTTCCCGTCATTCGCGAGCGGATCTTCGGGCAAGATTATGCCAAGACTCTCGCGACCTGGCGAAATAACTTTCGCGCAGCATGGCCGGATCTCAGGCCACTTGGCTTCGACGACCGCTTCAAGCGGCTCTGGGAGTATTACCTCAGCTATTGCGAGGCTGGTTTCCTGTCCGGAAACATCGACGTCCGCCAAGTGGTGTTTGCAAAGCAGCGCTGAATGAGGCGTGACTTACACTTTCGCCTGTCATGCGCTACGGTCCCTGCCGTTTGCACAGAAAAGCGGCAGTTCGTGACCACATGATCATCAAGAATGACGTCATCGAGGCGATCGGCAACACCCCCCTCATCAAGCTGAAGCGCGCCTCGGAGGCGACCGGCTGTATCATTCTCGGCAAGGCCGAGTTCATGAATCCCGGCCAGTCGGTCAAGGACCGCGCCGGCAAATGGATGATCCTGGAAGCCGAGAAGCGCGGCGAGCTGGCGCCGGGCGGCCTGGTGGTCGAGGCCACCGCAGGCAATACCGGGATCGGGCTTGCGGTGGTCGCCAGCGCCCGCGGCTATCGCACGCTGATCGTCATTCCGGAGACCCAGAGCCAGGAAAAAAAGGACATGCTGAGGCTCTGCGGCGCCGAGCTCGTCGAGGTGCCGGTGCTGCCCTTTTCCAATCCGAACAACTACCAGCATGTCGGGCGAAGGCTCGCCGACCAGCTGCGTCGGACCGAACAGAACGGGGTGCTGTTCGCCGACCAGTGGAACAACCTCGACAATGCCAAGGCGCATCATGATTCGACCGGGCCCGAAATCTGGGACCAGACCGGCGGCAAGCTCGACGGCTTCATCTGCTCGGTCGGTACCGGCGGCACGCTGGCCGGCACCAGCGCCTTTCTCAAGGGAAAGAACAAGGACATCGTCATCGGCTGCGCCGACCCGCACGGGGCTGCGATGTACGAATTGTTCAAGCACGGTGAGCCGAAGGTGACGCCGGGTGGATCGATCACCGAAGGCATCGGGCTCGGACGGATCACGCCCGTCATCGAGACCGCGAAGGTCGACGATGCCTATCTGATCCCCGACGAGGAAGCGGTCCGCGTCATCTACGACCTGCTCGAGCACGAGGGCCTCTGCCTCGGCGGCTCGACCGGCATCAATGTCGCCGGTGCGATCCGCTTGGCGAAAGCGATGGGCCCGGGCCACACCATCGTTACGATCCTGGCCGACTCCGGCAACCGCTATCAGTCCAAGCTGTTCAATCCGGAGTTCATGCGCGCGAAAAACCTGCCGGTGCCGGAATGGCTGGAGAGGCGCACCAAGATCGACGTGCCGTTCGAGAAGGTGTGACGCCCCGTAGGGTGGGCAAAGCGAAGCGTGCCCACCACCTTTCGGACCGCACGGATAGCTGGTGGGCACGGCGCGAAGACGCGCCTTGGCCCACCCTACAAGAACATCAATGCCGCAAAATCTGGCTCAAGAACAGCTTGGTCCGCGCGTGCTGCGGGTTGGCGAAGAACTGGTTGGGCGTATTGGACTCGATGATCTGACCGGCATCCATGAACACGACGCGGTTGGCGACTTCGCGCGCAAAGCCCATCTCGTGGGTGACCACCAGCATGGTCATGCCCTCTTTGGCGAGGTCGACCATGGTGTCGAGGACTTCCTTGACCATTTCGGGATCGAGCGCCGAGGTCGGCTCGTCGAACAGCATCACCTTGGGATTCATCGTCAGCGCGCGCGCGATCGCGACGCGCTGCTGCTGGCCGCCCGACATCTGGCCCGGATATTTGTTGGCCTGATGCGGGATCTTGACCCGCTCCAGGAATTTCATCGCGGCAGCTTCGGCTTCCTTCTGCGGAATGTGGCGGACCCAGATCGGCGCCAGCGTGCAGTTCTCCAGCACGGTCAGATGCGGAAACAGGTTGAAGCTCTGGAACACCATGCCGACCTCACGCCGGACCTCGTCGACGCGCCGCAGGTTCGGGCCGAGTTCGATGTTGTCGACCACGATCTCGCCTTCCTGGAATTCCTCCAGCGCATTGATGCAGCGGATCAAGGTCGATTTGCCGGAGCCCGAGGGCCCGCAGATCACGATGCGCTCGCCCTTGGCGACTTCGAGATTGATGTCGCGCAGGACGTGGAAATCGCCGTACCATTTGTTCAGGGCCGAGATATTGACGATCGATGTGTCGGTCATGGTCCCTACTCAATTGCGCCGGTGCGCGTTGAGCCTGTGCTCGACGAACAGCGAATAGCGCGACATGCCAAAACAGAAGGCGAAATAGATCAGTCCCGCAAACGCGAATCCGGTGAACAGCGTCGACGGAGTTGCCCAGGCTGGATCGGTGAAGGAGGCGCGCAGGCTGCCGAGCAGGTCGAACAGCGCGACGATCGAGACCAGCGTGGTGTCCTTGAACAGCGCGATGAAGCTGTTGACGAGACCGGGGATGACGTGCCGCAGCGCCTGCGGCAGCACGATCAGCGCGGTGGTCTTCCACCAGGACAGCCCGAGCGCGCTCGCCGCCTCGCCCTGGCCGCGCGGGATCGCCTGCAGGCCGCCCCTGATCACCTCGGCCTGATAGGCGCCGACAAACAGCGCGGTGCCGATCACGGCCCGCAGCAATCCGTCCACGGTGACATTGCCCGGCAGGAACAAAGGCAGCATGTAGGTCGCGAAGAACAGCACCGTGACCAGCGGCACGCCGCGCCAGAACTCGATGAAGGTGACGGAGAAGATGCGGACCAGCGGGATCGTGGAGCGCCTTCCCAGTGCGAGCGCAATCCCGATCGGCATCGAGGCCACGATCCCGGTCACCGCCACCACGAGCGTCACCAGAAGGCCGCCCCATTGTCTGGTGTCGACGACCGGCAGGCCGCCGCGGTCGAGCCCCATCACGGCGATCACGAGCGCGACGCCGGCGAAGCTCGCGAGTGTCGCAACCAGCGCACGAAAGCCGGTGCGCAAGCCACCGCCGAGGGTGATGACCAGCAGCGAGACGATCAGCGTGGTGATCGCCAGATCCGCCCAGACCGGGCGACCCGAGGTTTGAATCTGGCCGTTGAGCCAGACCAGCGGCGAAACGACGAACGCGACCGCCGTACCGATGAAGGCGATCGCCTTGCCGAGGACCCAAAAGAGCGATCCGATGAGCGGGACTGAGGCGCCTGCGCGCATCAACCCGTCACCGGCGCCGCCGATCGAATCCGCCAGCGCCGTGAGCGTGGACACCGTCCAGCTCACGCCGAAGCCGCGCAGGCCGCCGCCATAGAGCAGGAAAAATGCGACCACCGGAAAAGCCAGGAAAAACAGGCCGGCATTGAGACCCTTTGCCGGCAGTCGTGGGATCAGGAGCGGCACCAGCAGCACGACGCCGAGCGCATATGTCAGGTTGACGCGCCAACGCGCGCTCTCCGGATAGAAACCGTAGATGTATTGCGGAAATTTCGCCTGGATCATCGGCCAGCACGCGCCGACGGGATGACCGACGGTCTCGGCAAGACAGGCCGTGCGGTCGGCGCCGCGCCAGACCGCGTCGACCAGGAGGAACTGAACCGCGGGAAGCACGGTAAACCAGATCAGGAGCGCGCCCACGACCGTGAGCAGAATATTGGTCGGCGAATTGAACAGACGCGTACGCAGAAAACCGACGAACCCGGTCGTCTTTACCGGCGCCGGCTTCTCCGGGACGAGCTCCTTGCGGACGAAAACAGCATCGCTCATGGGCCAAGGCTCCTGCCGAGCCGCCAGCCATAGAAGCTCATGATCGCGCTGGTGATCAGCGACAGCATGAGATAGACGCCCATGGTGATGGCGAGGATCTCAATCGCCTGCCCGGTCTGGCTCAGCGTCGTTCCGGCAAAGACCGAAAACAGGTCGGGATAGCCGATCGCGACCGCAAGCGTCGAATTCTTGGCCACGTTGAGATATTGGTTGGTCAGCGGTGGCAGGATGACCCGCATCGCCTGCGGCACCACGATCAGGCGCAGCACCGAACCCCGGTACAGCCCGAGCGACATGCCGGCCTCCATCTGTCCCTTGTGCACGGAGAGAATCCCCGCGCGCACGATTTCGGCGATGTAGGAGGCCGTATAGGTCGACAGCGCCACCGTCAGCGCCACGAGCTCCGGAATGACACGGGACCCGCCGGCGAAATTGAACCCCTTGAGCACCGGCACTTCGAGGACGAAAGGCGCGCCGAACATCAGCGTGCTCAGCAGCGGCAGGCCGATCACGAGGGCGAGGACATAGGGCCAGACCAGAATGGCGCGGCCCTTCTCGAACAAAAGCCGGCGCGCATAGTGGCGCAGCCCCAACGCCGCCGCGATGCCCACGACGAGCGCCACCATAAACGCAAGGAGCCCCGGTTCGGGTATCGGCCTCGGGATCACCAGGCCGCGGTTGTTGAGATAGCTGCCGAACAGCGCAATGCTCTGCCGCGGCGCGGGCAGCGCCTGCAGCACCGCGAGGTACCAGAACAACAGATGGAACAGCAGCGGCAGGTTGCGGATCAGCTCCACATAGCCGCCGGCAACCCGGGACACCAGCCAGTTGGGCGACAGGCGGCCCAGCGCCACCATGAACCCGATCACGGTGGCAATCAAGATGGAGATGACCGACACCAGGATGGTGTTGAGCAGGCCGACCAGGAACACCCGCGTATAGGTGTCCGAGCCGGTATACGGAATCAGGCTCTGGCTGACGTCAAAGCCTGCCGTGTTGCGCAGGAAGCCGAAGCCGGACGTGATCCGCTGCGTCTCCAGGTTGGCCCGCACATTGGCCACGATCTCATAGGCGACCCAGACCAGCGCGGCGGCGAACAGGAGCTGCAGGGCAAAGCCGCCCCAGCCGCCGCGCCCGCCGAGCGCGCGTTTGAGCCGAAAGGCGAACTGCAGCGGTGGCTGGCGGGGCGTGATGGTCATCGCCGCAGCACTTTTCGCGATCAGCGGATCGGAGGTGCGTATTGGATGCCGCCCTTGTTCCAGAGGTTGTTGAGACCGCGGGCAATGCCGAGCTTGGAGCCCGCGCCGACGTCACGATCGAACGCCTCCCCGTAATTGCCGACGGCCTTGATGATCCGCGAGAACCAGTCCTTGGTCAGGCCGAGCTGTTCGCCGAGATTGCCATCGGTGCCGAACGCGCGCTTCAGGTCCGGCTTGTCCGATTTTGCCATCTCGTCGACGTTCTTCTGGGTGACGCCGAACTCCTCGGCACTGATCATGGCAAACAGGGTCCACTTCACGATATCGAACCACTGGTCGTCACCATGGCGCACCATGGGTCCGAGCGGCTCCTTCGAGATCACCTCGGGGAGCACGACATGATCGGCCGGATTGGCGAGCTTCAGCCTTTCCGCATAGAGCCCCGAGACATCGGTGGTGAAGACGTCGCAACGGCCGGATTCATAGGCCTTGACGGCCTCGTCGGCGTTGGCGAACGCGATCACCTCATACTTCATGTTGTTGCCCTTGAAGTAGTCGGCGAGGTTCTGCTCGGTGGTGGTGCCGGTCTGCACGCAGACCGACGCGCTGTTCAGTTCCAGCGCGGAATTGACCTTGAGCGACTTCTTCACCAGAAAACCCTGCCCGTCATAGTAGGTCACGCCCGCGAAGTTGGCGCCGAGCGAGGTGTCGCGCGACAATGTCCAGGTCGTGTTGCGCGAGAGCACGTCGATCTCGCCGGACTGCAGCGCCGTGAAGCGGTCCTTGGCCGACAGCGGCACGAATTTGACCTTGGTCGGATCGTCGAAGATCGCCGCCGCAACCGCCCGGCAAATGTCGACGTCGAGCCCAGTCCAGTTACCCTTGTCGTCCGGGTTGGAGAAGCCCGGCAACCCCTGGCTCACGCCGCAGGACAGCATTCCCCGGTCCTTGACCGTCTTGAGCGTTTCCGCGGCGGCGGCTTGCGATGCGAAGCCGGTGGCAAGGGCGAGAGTGAATAACAAAGATACGCGTTTCATGGGCATGGCCTTTCGAGGGTCGGCTTTCAAGGGTCGACTTTCCAAGGGATCGTCCTGGGACGTCCCGCAACACCGATGGGCCTGCCAATGATCCCCTTCAGGTTGCGAAAAGATTTGCGCAACCCGCGAGCAATGGGTCGGAGGTCGCGGCAAGCCCCTCAACGTGCGGCGACTTAACAGTTCGGCCGCATCACAGAACGACTGGCGGGCCGGGTCAAGGGGTTGACGGGGCTCTTCTGTGGCTTGTTATTAACGGACCGGCCCCGCCCTGCCCTTTCCTGCGGCAATGCGCAACCGTTGAACGCGACAAAAGCATGGATTCCTCCGACAATTCCGGCATGCTCGCCCCGCCGACCCGTCTGGTGACTGCGGGCCGCGACACCAAGGCACAGAAGGGCTTCATCAACCCGCCCGTGGTCCACGGCTCCACGGTGCTCTACCCGACGGCGGAGGACCTCCATGCCCATCGCGGCGAGTACCAGTATGGCCGCCATGGCACCCCGACCACCAGGGCGTTGCAGGACACGCTGATGGCGCTCGAAGCCCGCAATGCGCGGGCGTCGGGCTCGCGCCGTCGGGGCTTTCGGCGATCTCGACGGCCCTGCTCGCGGTTCTCAAGGCCGGCGACCACCTCCTGGTCACCGACAGCGTCTACCGGCCGACCCGCAATTTCTGCAACGGCCTGTTGGCCCGCTATGGCGTCGAGACCAGCTATTTCGATCCGCTGATCGGTCGGGGAATCGAACGGCTGTTCAAGCAAAATACCCGCGCGGTGCTGGTGGAAGCGCCGGGGTCGCAGTCCTTCGAAATGCCCGACATTCCCGCCATCGCCGCGGCCGCCCATGCCCGCGGCGCGCTCGTTATCGACGACAACACCTGGGCGACGCCGCTTTATCATCGTTCTCTCGAACAGGGCGTCGACATCAGCCTGCAGGCCGCGACCAAATATGTCGGCGGCCACTCCGATATCATGTTCGGAACCATCTCCGCCAATGCCACGACCTGGCCGACCATCGCCGAAAACATCCGCCTGCTCGGCGTCTGCGCCGGTCCAGACGATGTCTTCCTGGCGCTGCGGGGCCTGCGCACGCTTGCGGTGCGGCTCGCGCAACACCACGCTTCCGGACTTGAAATGGCGCGCTGGCTGCAGGGCCGTCCTGAAGTCGCGCGGGTCCTGCATCCGGGGCTGGAAAGCGATCCGGGGCACGCGATCTGGAAGCGCGATTTCACCGGCGCCTGCGGCCTGTTCAGCGTCGTGCTGAAGCCAAGACCGCAAGGAGCCGTCGACCTCATGCTCAATACCGTCAAACTGTTCGGCATGGGCTTTTCCTGGGGCGGCTTCGAAAGCCTCATCATCCCGTTCGACTGCGCGAGCTATCGGACCGCAACCACATGGAATCCGGGCGGTCCGGCGCTCCGCCTGCACATCGGGCTCGAGACCGTCGACGATCTCAAAGCCGATCTCGATCGCGGCTTTGCGGCGCTGAATGCGCATTGAGGCGCCCGGCCTGCGCGGGTGGAACACGCGCTGCTGATTCAAGGCGGCCGGCTTGCCGAACCATCGTCGAACAAGAGCATTGATCCGATCTCGATTGGCATTAGCCTGAACACTCGTCCGTGCGTCCGGAAGCACGATGGGAAGCATGGTTCTCCTCGACCTGTTGGGTGGCGTGGCGCTGCTGCTGTGGGGCCTGCACATGGTCCATAGCGGGATCCTGCGCGCGTTCGGGCCCGACCTGCGGTTGCGGCTGGGCAAGGCGCTGAACAACCGTTTCAGCGCCTTCGCCGCCGGCATGGGGCTCACGGCGGTCCTGCAAAGCAGCACCGCGACGGCCCTGATCACGAGTTCGTTCGCGGCTGAGCTCGGCACCTATCGGAGCGGTGACGTCGAGCCTGCCAAGCTGCCGCCCGCCTCCGCGGCACAGCCGCTGCCGCGATGACGGCAAGGCTGAGGGATTATCGCGCAGCCGATGCGGCCGAACTGGGCCGCGTCGCGGTATCGGCTTTCGAACCGTACAAGTCGGAGTACTCGGACTGGCCGGCAATGGCGGACAGGGTCTCGCGCATGTCGGAATTGGCGGGTACTGGCGAGATTATCCTCGCCGAAAAGGACGACAAGACCGTCGGTGGCGTCGTCTATGTCGCGGGTGGGAGACCGAAAGCCGCATATTTCGATCAGAGCTGGCCGATCATTCGCTTGCTTGTCGTGGACCCTGCCGTACGTGGTCAGGGCATCGGACGAAGGCTGACCGAGGCGTGCGTCGGCCGGGCCCGAAGAGATCGCTCTCTCATCCTGGCCCTGCATACCTCGCCGATCATGGCGGTCGCGCTGGCGATGTACCTGCGCATGGACTTTAGGCTGCTCCGGGACGCTCCACCGATTTTCGGAGTTCCCTATGCAGTCTGTACAAAGGACCTCGGCACGGATTGACGCGATTGTTCCGTGACTCACCGGCGCGAGGCCGAGGGCCTGGCCCGTTCCGAGCGCTTCAGGGGCTGAAGCGGGCCCGATAGTCCTGCGGCGCCACCGCCAGCAGGCGGTTAAAGCTGCGGCGCATGGTCTCCTCCGATCCAAAACCGCAGCGCTGCGCGATGCGCTTGACCGGCAGTCGCGTTTCCAACAACAGCCGTCGCGCCGCTTCCAAACGAAGCTGCTCGACGGCCCGGCCCGGCGTCATGCCGGTTGCCTCCGCATAGCGCCTGCTGAAGCTGCGCTCGCTCATGCCGGCCTGTCTGGCCAACACCGGCAGCGAGATGTCGCCGGCCAGATGCTGGTTGATCCACTCATGCAGCGCGCCGAAGCTGTCATCCGCGGCCTGCAACGAAAGCACCGCGCTGTATTGCGCCTGGCCGCCGGGGCGCTTGAGAAAGACCACGAGATAGCGCGCAACCGCCAGCGCTGCCGCGCGGCCGAGATCCTCCTCGACCAGCGCCAACGCGAGGTCGATGCCGGCGGTGACCCCGGCAGACGTCCAGACCGTGCCATCGCGCACGAAGATCGGATCGGATTCGACCCGGACCGTCGGAAAGCGTCTGGCAAATTCGGCGCACACCGACCAATGCGTGGCCGCCCGTTTGCCGTCCAGCGCCCCCGAAGCCGCCAGCAGAAATGCCCCGGTGCAGACCGACGCGACGCGGCGCGCATCCTCGGTGCGCTGCCGAACCCAATCGACCAGCGCCGAATCGGACGCCGCCGCCGCGACGCCCGGGCCGCCTGCAATCACCAGCGTATCCAGGGCCGAGCCGGGAGCCGGCAACGGGCGCGTGGCCAGCGCCACCCCTGCGGATGCGGTCACGCTTTGACCGCCCTGCGTCACGATGTGCACCTCGTAGGGCGGCATCGTTCCGGCTTCGGCGGCGAAATCGTTTGCCGAGGCAAACACCTGAACCGGCCCCGTCACATCCAGTAACTGCACCGCCGGGAAAGCGAGCACTTCGATGACGCGTCGCATAGGCGGCGGAGAGCGCGGGTGCTTCGGCATGGACAGCGATCTTGGCGAGAAACGAGGGCGAATTGGCGCGCCGGCGTCGGCGCCGCTGACTAGATAGCCCGATATCGACGCGGCGCGAAGCGGCCGGTCAAGAACCGGCCGTTCTGCCAGGCGTCAATCGACCTGAAGAGGATCTAAGATGACCAGCACCGCCACGACTTTGACCTTCACCAGGAAACAAGCGCCGGATTGGCTCCTGGCCTTCTGGAAAGAGATTGACGACAAGACCTTCGGCAAGGGTTTTGACTGCTTCGCTGAGGACGCGACCTGCAATCTCGGCGTCGCCGACTGGCATGGACGGGAGACCATTCGCGACAATTTGCGCGCATTCATCGATACCGGATTTACCGCGCTTCATGATGTGGTTGAATATTGGGACGGCGGACAGCTCAAGGTTTTTCGCGGGATCGTGACCATGACGCCCGACGACAAGAGCAAGCCGCCGGTCAAGCCGGTCATGACCCACTTCTTCTACATGGACGAGGCCGATCCGACGAAAGTTAGCCGCTGGGTCGGGTCGGTCGGTCCAATCGCATTTTGAGGCGCGATCTCCGATCTTCAGAACGCGAGCCAGTCCGTCGGCGACGGGCTGGCTTGGTCGGCGGCTATGTTCAATGCTTTGCCGACGACTGCCAGCCGTTGATCATGATGAAATAGAGATTGCGCAGATAAACCACGAGGCCGAGCGCCTGGCCCGCGATGAACACCGGGTCGCGGCGGTAGAGCGCATAGACCAGGAGCAGCGCGCCGCCGCCGATCGAGAAGAACCAGAACGCCACCGGAATGACGCTGGCGCGGGCGCGCTCGGAGGCGATCCACTGCACCACGAAGCGCATGGTGAAGAACGCCTGCGCCACAAAGCCGAGCAGGACCCAGGCGTCGAATTTCACGACAAAAACGTCGTGCAGATAGTTGATCAGGTCAGTCATGCGAAAACACCTCGGTCACGGCCGGCGTCGGCCGCTTGCGGCGGATCAGCCACCAGACGCCGAACAGATCCAAAATTCCGATCCACAGCCGATCGAAGAACCCGTAATTCGAGACGCCGGCGTGGCGTGGCCGGTCGATCACGTCGACATAGGCGATCTCAAAACCTTCGCGGCGCATCAGCGCGGGGAGAAAACGATGCAACCCGTCGAAATAAGGCATCATCAGAAACACCTCGCGCCGGAACGCCTTCAGGCCACAGCCGGTGTCACGGGTGCCGTCATGCAGGATGGCGCTGCGCACGGCGTTGGCGACGCGCGACTGCAATTTCTTGAAGCCGGTATCCTTGCGTCCGACCCGCTGGCCGGCAACCAGGCCGACGCGCTCGCCACCTTTCTGGAGGGTCGCGATCAGGTCCGGCAGGAAGGCTGGATTGTTCTGGCCATCACCGTCGAGGGTCGCCACGATGGTGCCGCGCGCACGTCGCACCCCGCTGCGCACCGCCGCCGACTGGCCTGTCGAGGTGGCGTGGCGGAGCTGGCGCAGATTGGTCCGCTGCTTCATGGCCGCCGCGAGGCGCTCCGCCGTCGCATCGGTCGAGCCATCGTTGACATAAATGATCTCGTAGGCCCAGCGGCCATCCAGCGCAGCCGTGATTTCCTCGATCAGGGGCGCGATATTGTCGGCTTCATTGCGAACGGGAACGACGATGGACACCGCGACCGCTTGATCAGGAGAAGGCAAATCGACGCTCATCTTTGGCAATGGGCCTGAAAGGATGGGTCCCGCGCCATCCGCGGGCCGCTTCTTAAGGAGCGAATGAAGAGCCGGCAACCCCTTTTCGGCCAGCTCACGCGCGATCTCGTTTTCGTTCTCTATCCATTTGTTTTCGCACGATCTTTCGAAACGACGGCTAGCGGGCGACGATCGCACCGTCGCGGCCGATGACAAAGCCGATCCGTCGCGCGGCGAACCAATAGCGCACGGTCATGGCGCCGAGGATCCCGATCACGGCGCCGGCGACGACATCGCTCGGATGATGCGCCAGCAGCACGAGCCGCGTCGTCGCGATGATCACGGCGTAGACGGCCATGGCCACGCGCGTCCGCGGCCAGATCGCGGCAACCCCGAAGGCCAGTGCGAAAGCGGTGACCGCGTGCGCCGAGGGAAAGCTGAAATAGGCCTCGGTTCCATTGAAGGGTTCGAAATTGAATGGATTGGCCTTGCCACCCACGAACGGTCGGCCGCGGCCGACCGCCCATTTGACGATCTCGGTCACCAGCACCGGAACGGAGACGGCGAGAAGCAGATACTGGATGCGCGCGCCAAAACGCAGCAGCGCGGCACGCGCTCGCGCGCGCGCTTCCGGCAGCACGACCGCGATCGCGAGCAGGGTGATGGCGAGCGCGGAGATCACATAGGCGTCCTTGCCGAAATCGGTCAGGACACGCAGCGGCCAAAGCGCAGGCGTGCCCCGCGACGGCATCAGGCCGATCTCGGTCGCATCGAAGCCGATCATCAGGATGATGACGAGGACGGCGCCGGATGCGCTGAGCCTAGTCACCTGCCGCCGCACCAGGCGCTGTGCCGTCAGGGTACGCTCCGGATGCGTGGGAGGGCCTGCCAGTTGCTCGACGGAATACAGCGTCAAGCGAAAGAGCTGGACGAAGTAGGTCTCGGATGGCGGAGGGCTCGCCGGAGCTGACATGTCACTCGATGCCTTCGGAGCGGAAGATCGAGATCGAAACCGCCCGGCCCTGCGAAATGTTGTAGCCGTCGACGCGGTTCGCGACATTGTAGCGCAGCCCGATCGCCTCCGCGCGCAGCACGAAGCTGCGCTCCGAGCTCTTCTCGACCAGCGCAAACCTGCAACTGCCCTGGGCCAGGAAATCCGCGGCGCCCGATCCGTCCGTCAACACGGTCGAGGTACCTGTCATGAAGACCAGGCTTGGCTCGTGAAAGCCGGCGGCCGCCGCCTTTGGCCCGCTGCAGGCGACATTGCGCAGCGCGCGCGCAATCTCCGCGCTCGGAAACAGCGGCGTCAGCGCCGGCAGCACCACGCCATAGACCGCGAACGCCAGAAACATCGCCGCGACCACGGCGTTCAGCAGCGATCGTTCGGCGCGGCCGTCATCGTAGAGCCACCAGGCGAACAGCCCGAAGATCAGCGCGGCCGCCACGAACGGCCAGGCCAAAAAGGCCGGCTGCCGGGTCAGGATGATGGCCCCGATCACGGCTGTCATCGACGTCAGCGCCGGGATCGCGAACCACCAGGCCGCGCCCCGCATCAGCCAGGAACGCGACAGCACGCGTCGCTCCAGCGCGCCGACGGTCAGGATCGCGACCGCCGGATAGAGCGGCAGCACATAGTGCGGCAATTTGGTCAGCACCGCCTCGAACACGATCCACGAGGGAACGAGCCAGGCCAGAAGATATTGCGCACCCGGCTCGCGACGCGCGCGCCAGACCGCTGGCGCCGCCATGCCGGCGAGCGGCGCGCCCGGCCAGAACGTGATCCAGAACAGCAGCAGATAAAGCCCCGGCGGCGCGCCGTGCGATTCCTGCGCCGACAGCTTGCTCAGCATGTCGCCGCCGATCGAGTCGGCGAAGAAGGCGTCGCCGGCCCGCCAGAAGATCGCGATGAACCAGGGCAGCACCAGCACCAGCATCCACATCAACCCCCAGACCGGGCGCAGCCGCGACAGCCACGCCACGCTCCGATCGAGGATGGCAAGGGTGACGATCGTCAGCCCCGCGAACATCAGGATCAGCGGCCCCTTGAGCAGAATGCCGCCCGCCAGCGCCGTCCAGAAGATCGCCGGCCAGCTCCACGGCGGATGGGCGGGATCCTCACCGCGCTGCCAGGACAGATAGACCCGTGCCATCGCGCCCATTGCCGCGACGACCGTGAGCAGCAGCATGGCGTCGGTCTTGCCGAGCCGTGCCTCGACGCCCAGCAGCACCGAACTGCACATCAGAAGCGCGGCAAGGACCGCGCCGCGCCGCGTCACGAAGGCAAGCGCTGTCCAGTAAGTCAGAAGCACCGCGCCGATCGCACCGATCAGCGAGGGGATGCGGTAGAGCCAGATCCGCAAGGGCGCGCCCGAGAGGCCGAGCGCCGAGGCGGCTTCGACGGAAGCGGCCTGCAGCCAGTAGATGCCGACCGGTTTCTTGTAGCGCACGTCATCCTGAAAGCGGATGTCGACGAAATCAGAGGTCTCGACCATCTGCTTGGTGGCCTGCGCGAACCGTGCCTCGTCGCGATCGATCGGCGGGATCCGAAAAAAACCCGGCAGGAACAGAAGCAGTCCGCAGAGGACCAGGAAGGCGGCCGCGCGGGTATGGCTGAAGGTGACGAACTCGATGACGCGGACCAGCCGGCTGCCTGGATTCACCAGGCTTTTCGGCTCCCGCGGCTCTCCAAAACGAGGTTTTGCATAGGTCTCGGCCATGAGTTCCGCATACGATGAAACCGCATGGGCGACAACCGCTTGCGCCGGCCGTCACTGTATTCTGACCACGACTGTGTCCGCGGCGCCCGTGGCGTCGATCACGGTGAGGCGCGCAAAGCCCGGTCCCGGCGGATCGATCAGACGCTGTCGGCGGCCATCGATCTGGCCGACCGCCGTGCCGTTCACGAGCATGGTCATTGGCAGCACCCCGCCGGCGACCTTGACCGGCATGGCGGAGGCCTCGGCGCTGCCCGAGCGGTCCAGTTCGATCCGGGAACCGTTCAGCGGAAACTGAATATGCAGCGCTTGATCGCCGCCGGCACGGACCAGTTCGCCGAACGGCCGGAACCGGCGCAACGGCAGCGGCAGTCTTGCATTGCTCGCCAGCAGTGCGCCCTTGGGCGGTTTCGGCAACGCCGCCGGCAACTTGCCAGTGCGGGCGAAGGCATCGAACAAAATGGGTGCGGCCGCCACGCGTCCGATCAGTCCCGGCACGGGCGCGCCGTCGGGGCGTCCGACCCAGACGCCGATCGTGACGCGGCCATCGAAACCAACCGACCAGGCATCACGGTAGCCATAGCTCGTGCCGGTCTTGAATGCGATCCGGTTGCCCGTCGCGTTGTCGGGCGGCGGCGTGCCCAACAGCACGTTGCCGACTTGCCAGGCCGCGACCTGGTCCATCAGCCTTAAGGGATCGCGCTCATCGTCCGCGTCAGGCATGATCTCGCGCAAACGGAGCGTGGTCCCGAGCCGCGGCAGCCCGGCATAGAGCTGTGCGAGGTCCTGCAAGGTCACGCCGACCCCGCCGAGCCCCATCGCCAGCCCCGGCGCTTCATCCTTGGGCAGCACGAGGTTCGCGCCGGCCTGGCGCAGGCGCGATGCGAGCCGGCTCGAGCCGACGCGGTCGAGCAGCGCGATCGCCGGCACGTTGAGCGACAATTGCAGCGCCTTGCGCACCGGCACCGTGCCCTGAAACGTCTGATCGAAATTTTCCGGCGCATAGGAGCCGAAGCGGATCGGCCGGTCGTCGATCAGGCTCTCGGGATGGACAAAGCCGTCCTCGAACGCGAGCCCATAGATGAACGGTTTCAGCGTCGATCCCGGCGAGCGCACCGCGCGCGTCATGTCGACCTGCCCGGCGCGGCTATCATCGAAATAATCCGCCGAGCCGACATGCGCGAGCACGTCGCCGCTCTCATTGTCGACGACCATGATGGCGACCGAGACGTTCGGCCCCAGCGCAATCGCGCGGTCGTGCGCCAACGGCTCCAGCACCTTCTGCAGGCGGGAGTCGAGCGTGAGGTGGATCACCGGCACATCCTTCATGATCGCGACCGCCTGATCGGAAGCGTGCGGCGCCAGGATCGGGATCGATTTCCGCATGTGCGGCACCGCGACGGCCGTGGCCTGAGCAGCGTCGTCAGTGGTGATCCGCTTCTCCTCGACCATGCGGTCGAGGACACGGTCGCGCGCGGCACGCGCCGCTTCGGGATAGCGGTCGAGCCGGCGGGTTTCCGGCGATTGCGGCAGCGCCACCAGGAGCGCGGCCTCCGCCAGCGCCAGCCGCTTTGGCTCCTTGCCGAAATAGGCGATGGAGGCCGCGCGGATGCCCTCGAGATTGCCGCCATAGGGCGCGAGCGCGAGATAGAGATCGAGGATCTCTTCCTTGGAGAGCTGCCGCTCGAGCTCGACGGCGCGCACGATCTGTCGGAGTTTTGCGTAAATCGAGCGCTCGCGCCGCGGCTCCATCAGCCGCGCGAGCTGCATCGTGATGGTCGAGCCGCCGGAGACGATGTGCCCACGCGTTGCGAGCTGGAAGCCGGCGCGCAATAGCGCCAGCGGATCGACGCCGTGGTGGCCGTAGAAGCGCTGGTCCTCGAAGGCGAGCAGCACGTTCAGATAGGTCGGATCGACCTCGGCCCTGGCATTGACCGGCAACCGCCAGCGGCCGTCGGCCATCGCATAGGCGCGCAGCAGTTTTCCGTTGCGATCGACGATGGTGGTCGAGATTTCGCGCGCCTTTGCCAGCGGCAACGGGCCGAGCGAGACCACCCAGGCGGCGAAGGCGAGCGTCGTGACGACGGCTGCTGCAGCGGCGACGGCAACAATGCGGAAAACGCGCCGTCGTCCTCCGCCGTCGTGCCCAGCCTTGTGCCGGGCATCCGTTCCTTGCACCGTCATTCCGGGCTGGTCCGAAGGACCAGACCCGGAATCTCGAGATTCCGGGTTCGGTGCTTCGCACCGCCCCGGAATGACGAGGTTACTCGTGGAGGACCCACTCATTTCGCCGCGCGCACCTCCATCGTGCCGGTGCCGGTGCGGCCGTAGCGCGAGGGATTGTACATGTCCTCCACATGGGCCTGCGGCAGCACATATTTGCCGGGCGAGATGGCGCGCACGACATAGGCGACCGTGAACACCGACTTGTCGTCCGACTTGCGGTCGATCGCAGCGGAGAAGCGATCGTCGCGGAACTCGGCATTTTGTGGCTCCTGGCCGTCCTCGATCCAGTCCAAGGTGCCGGTGTCGCCAGATGACACCAGATGCGGATTGTCGATCTCGAAGCCGGCCGGCAGATAGTCCGACACCATGATGTGACCGTATTCCACCTTGGGCTCGGTGATCTTCAGCACCACGGCAAAGCGGTCGTTCTGCTTCGCCAGCGCGACGTTGGCCGGCTTGCCGTCGAGCGTGAAATAATTGCGCTCGATCGCAAATCCGTTCGACGCCGCTGGCTCCGGCGTCAGCGGCGATCCGGACACCGACACGACCGCCTGTAGCGGCGCGTCGCCGGTGTTGGTGATCTTGATCGGCTTGTTGTCGAGCTCGGAGGCGCGATAGCTGCGGAACAACGCCGCCTTGATCGGCATCCCATCGAGATCGAGCGACACCGTCTCCTTCGCCAGCGCCCGCGCTGCGAGCACGAGCCAGGCGTTCTCTTGCGTCGAGGTGTAGGGCGACAGACCGCGCGCCGCCTCGACCCGCAACACCGCCTGCGTCAGCGTCGCCTTCGGCGCATTGCCCTCGCCGGCGAGCGACACCAGAGCCGCCGCATCGCGGAGCTCAGAGCCGTAGTCGACGCGGCCAAAGGTCAGCACCGGTTTTGGCGACAGGCTGTCGAGCGCCGCCTGATAGACCTTTTCGGCGCGGTTGCGATCTCCGACCAGCGCCAGCGCCGCGGCGAGCTGCGACTTGACGATCGGTGTCGCCAGATTATTCAGCTTGGTGTCGGCGAGATAGCGCAAATCGCCGATCGGGGCTGCGCCGTTGCGGGCCAGCACGTAGAGGCCGTAGGCCAGATCGCGCCCGCCGTCCTTGTCCGGCTCGTTGGCGTTGACGACGGCATTACGGATGCGGTCGAGCGCGTTCTTGAACAGCACGTCGGGCACCGCAAAACCCTTCTCCCGCGCACGCGTGAGGAAATCCGTGACGTAGGCGTCGAGCCAGGCGTCGTCGCCGCCGGCCGACCACAGGCCGAACGAGCCGTTGGACCCCTGACGAGCCAGGAGCCGGTCGATCGAGTCTTTGATGCGCTGGTCGACGTCATTGTCCATCGCCAGATGCGCGCCGGCCGCAAGCTCATTGACATAAAGCAGCGGCATCGCGCGGCTGGTGATCTGTTCCGAACAGCCATGCGGATAGCGGTCGAGCGCCTTCAGAATCGTCGCGGCATCGAGCGCGGTCGACAGTCCCGCCGACAGCGACACGCTGCCGGTGCCTGGCACCAGGTCGGAGAACATGTCCGGCGTCAGCGTCAGGCTCTCGTTCTTGGCGAGCGTACGGATCGCCCGCCGCGCCAGCGTCTGCGTCGCGGGCCGGACATCGAGCGCGTAGTGGCGCGCCAGCGTCAGGCCATTCGGTCCTGATATGCCGACGTCGAAATTGGCCGTTCCGGCGCTGGCCGCATCGATTGCAAGCGACAACGAGCTGCGCTGCTTGGCCGCGAGCTTCACGGTGCTTTCAGCCTTGCCCGAGACCTTCACCGGGCCTGAGGACTTGACGCTGATCGTGTAGTCGCCAGCCGCGCCCTCGACATTGTCGATGTCGAAACTCATCGTGCCGTGGTCGCCATTGCGCAGGAAGCGCGGCAGCGTCGTCGTCAGCACCACCGGGTCGCGGATGGTGACGTCAGTGGTGGCGCGGCCGAGTTTCGTGGCGCTCCAGGCCACCGCCATCACGCGCGCGGTGCCGGCAAATTCCGGAATGTCGAAACTGACTTCGGCGGTGCCGTCAGGACCGACCGTGACGATCCCGGAATAGAGCGCCAGCGGCTTCTGCGTCGGCGGGCTGCCCTGCAGCTCGGCCGCGCCGGCATCGCCGCCGGACTTGATCTGGCCGCGGGCGCCCTGCATGCCGTCGATCAGCTGGCCATAGAGGTCGCGGATCTCGGCCGAAAGCTGGCGCTGGCCGAGATAATAGTCGTCAGGTGCCGGCGGCTTGTAGTTGGTCAGATTGAGAATGCCGACGTCGACCGCGGCGACGACCAGTTTCGCATCCTCGCCCGGATTGAGTCCGCCGAGCTTGACCGGAATTTTCAAGGTCGAGCCCGGACGCACCAGGTCCGGCGGCGACAGCGACAGGCTAAGCGTCCGCGCCATCTTGTCGATCCCGAACCACTTCAAGCCGATCGCCCGCCCCGGCATGCGCTGCGCCGCCGTATCGAGCGGCCGGCGCAGAGTCGCCAGCACATAGGCGCCGGTGCCCCAATCCTTGCCGACCGGAATCTTCACCTGCGCCGTGCCTTCCTTGACGTCCACGGTCTGCGTGGTCAGCAGCCGGTCTCCGAGCACGTTGACGCTGAGCTTGCCGGCGGTGCGCGCATTGACAGTGACCGTCATGGTGTCGCCGGAGGCATATTGCGGCTTGTCGATCGAGGTCTCCAGCAGGTCCGGCGTGTCCGCGCCGCCTTCGGAATACCAGCCGACATCGAATTGCACCGAAGTGAGCGGCCCGTCGGCATCCGTCGACTTCACGTCGAGCCGATAGCGTCCGGGCTCGGGCTGCAGCGAAATCCGCGCCGGCTTGTCGGCCGCGACAGCGAGATCGCCGTCGGCGACGCGCGTGGTCGATTTGACCGGTTCATATTCCCAATAGGAGTTCTGCCGATACCATTGGTAGCGCGACTCCAGCCTCATCAGCTCGTAGCGCAAGCCCGAGCGCGCCAGCGTCTTGCCGTCGGGGCTCGCGAACACGACGTCGAAGTCGGCCTTGTCGCCCTCCGCCACGCTCTTGTCGCCGAACAACGGCTTGACCCCGATCTCGGCCACGGCCGCTGACACCGGCAGCACGATCTTGCGCTCGACCGCGCGGCCTCCGGTCTCCGCCATGCGGATGAAGATCTGCGCCTCCTGCGGCCGCGTCGAGGTGGGCGCTTTCGCGAGGCTGACCGGGAAAGTGGCCACGCCCTTGTCGTCGGTCTCGGGCAGGTTCTCGATCGGCGTGCGCTCGTTGGAGGTGGTCTCCTCATCGGCCACGCCGAACTTGTAGCCCGGGAAACCCGGACGCTCCGCGGCGGGTGCGACCAGCATGTCGCCTTCGACCTGCAGGTTCGAGGCCGGCGCGCCGTACAGGAAATGGCCGTCGACCTTCAGTTCAACGGGAGCGTCAGGCTTGATCAGCTTGTCCTTGGAGCTCAAATCGAATTCCAGCCGCTCGGGGATGTAATCCTCGACCATGAAGGTGGTCTCGCCGACCGACGACCCCTTCGGATCGGTGAACGCCCTCACCCGCCAGGTTCCGCTCGGCACCGCCGAGTTGAGCGGCACGCTCAGCGAACGTCCGCCGGCGCCCTGGTCAGCCAGCACGGCACGGCGGAACTCGACGCCGTCGGGCCGCTCCACCACTAGCGTCAGCGGCGTGCCGGCGAGCGCGTTGCCGCGCCCGTCGCGCAGCAGCGCGGTCAGAAAAACCGTCTCGTTGGAGCGGTAGACGCCGCGCTCGGCATAGACGAAGGCGTCGGCGCCTTCGGGCACCTCGCGCCCAGCCACGCCGCGATCGGTGAGGTCGAAGGCGTTGGCCTTGAGGCTCAGGAACGCGTAATCGGTCTTTTCGCCCGTCACCGTCAGCATGGCCGGCGACAGCCCGCCCTCGCCGCGCGCGAGCCCGGCCTCGAACAGCACATGGCCGGCCTCGTCGGTCTTGCGGCTGGCCAGAATCTCGTTGTTGCGGGCGATCAGCCGCACCTCGGCGTGGGCGACCGCCTCGGTCGAGGCCAGCGAATTGACGAAGACATGGATGCCGTCATTGCCGGAGAACGCGGCAATGCCGAGATCGGAGACGATGAACCATTGCGTGGCGAGCTGGCTGTCGTCGTCGTTACCCGTCGGCGTCTTCGGCGCCGCCGTCATCACATAGACGCCCGGCTGGAGCTCGCCGAGCGCCTGGTCGACCGGGAATGCGGTGGTGACATCCTGGTTCAGGGTGGTCGCGGTCGCAAGCTCACCCGTCCACACCTTCATGCCGCGCTGGTCACCGAGATCGGAGAGCTGGTAGCTCGAGATCGGTTTCTGGAAATCGCTGTCGATCACCGTGTTGATCAGGTTGCGGTCGCCGATGCGATAGACGCTGACGGTCACCGCGGGCGTATTGACGCTGACCAGCGGAATGCCGCGCTGGCCGGTGCGCGGCAGCACGTAAGCGCGGCCAGTGAAGTGCACGAACGGCTTTCTGTCGCGGACATAGATGTTGAACTCGGCCGATTTCGGCAACGCCTCCTTCACCGCCGACGGCAGGCCGGCGCGCAGGTTGATGTTGTAGCGTTCGCCGTGCTTCAGCCCGTCGACGCAGAGCTGCTTCTCCTCGGTCGAGAGCGCCGGCTTGTCGGTGCCGGCGAGCGTGACGAACGGGGTGAAATCGGTGCGCTTCAAGAGGTCCTCGGAGAACTGGAAGCAGGCCCGGGGGCTCGCCGCGTCGGAATCCACGGTGTAGTCGAGCAGCCGGAAACCGTGCTCGTCGCGCAGCGTCTCGTACCTGCCGCGCACGTCTGATGTCTCGCGCAGGTCGAGCGATAGCCGCAGCGAATCCAGCGCCGGCCGCCACAGTTTTCGCTCCGCCAGCGTCTTGCCGAGCACGCCGAGCGCATCGGCCTCGTCCTGGGCGTTGCCGGCGCGCTGATAGGCGATGTAGGCCGCGGTCGACGCCCGCTCCATCAGAAAAGTCTGCTCGGTGGTGTTGGCGGGGAAGATCAGGAAGATGGTGCGGGCGAGCCGGAGCCAGTTGGCGGAATCCTCCGGCGAGGCCGCCGCGATCTGGCCGAGGATTTTCAGGCCGTTCCGGAAATCATTGCGCTTGAAGGCCGCATCTGCGTCGGTCTTGAGCGTCGCGGCTGATTTGTTGACGGGCCCCGCCTCGCTCTTGATCTGAGCCTCCAGCTTGATCGCGCTATCTGCGAGATCGTCGCGCTTGAACGCCTTGTCCGCGGCATGCGTCGAGTTGAGCCCAGCGGAGCAAAGTCCGAGCGTCAGCGTGACGCAAAAAACCAATGCCCGAAGCAGACCGATCATGAAAAAACTCCTTCGCGGACGAACGCCGCAGGATGATGAAGACTTGCGCAAAAACGTGACGGGCGGATGGCTGGGAACCCTGGGCGGACCGAACGTCGCAGGCAGGTTGCCCCTCGCATCGCGCGCGAAAGCCCCTCCCCGGCCTTTGCTATCCGTTGATATTGCGCCATATGCGATGGCCCTGCCTCGGCAGGGAACGTCCAACTCGGCCGAAATCGTCCTGGTTGAGTCATCCTAATCCGGCGGGACGCCAAAGCCTTGTCACGGCAGCGTGACAGATTCACGGGCGGAACGGTCCATCCCGTGCCTTGGTCGCGATTGGCGGGAAAACGGTTCGCACGGGTCTTGGCGAAAAGGCAGATTTTTCATATTGACAGTGCTATGAACGGCGCGTTCGCCGGCTCCGGCCGGGCCCCGACGGTCCCATAGCTCAACTGGATGACGGTCCCATAGCTCAACTGGATAGAGTAGCGGATTTCTACTCCGCGGGTTGCAGGTTCGAGTCCTGCTGGGATCGCCACCAACAAGCTGTGTCCCACCCGGAGACATGGGTAACAGAACGTACCTAAGACATAGGTGACAACAACGTGGCCGTTCGGGTTGTCGAGGGGTGCCCGGCCCGGACACATGGGTAACAGATCGTACCTGAGACATGGGTGACACCCTTGTGCCGATCGGGGT
>Ga0210401_10001958_pt1 | contig 23232 bp, 26 predicted proteins | sample IncBWH32MmetaG_FD_150866 | JGI IMG/M metagenome (GOLD analysis project Ga0210401, IMG submission 150866) | Forest soil microbial communities from Barre Woods Harvard Forest LTER site, Petersham, Massachusetts, United States - Inc-BW-H-32-M | ecosystem: Environmental > Terrestrial > Soil >... | reverse complement strand
CGACACATTGGTGGTGTAACGAAGAAAAGGATCAACCAGAATGTAGGACTGACGGCCGATTGACGGTCAGTTATTTGTTTTCGTCCAGATTTGCAAGAGTTGTCAATGACTTGCCGTTGTTAGAGTTCTACGTATGTGACCCAAAACCTGTCGTGACCCCCTTTTCGTTATGCCCGTGCTTACCAAAATCGTTCGGCGTACCCTAATCCAGTGCGGCGCGAACGACTTCTAATGTCGGGGTGCTGATAATGCATCGCAGTCTTTTACGTCTCGATGGCCCATTGTCCTCATGACCGCGGCCAAGGTCCCGGTCCGCATGAGGACTCGAGTGCCGTAATCATGGCGGGCACAATAAAGGACCAGTCCCTTCGGGAGGCCAGCTTGTTGCCGCGCCTTTCGAAACAGCCGATCGATTGAGCGAAGGTGACCCGCAGCAGAACGCTTGGACGGAAACACCCAGCCCCTCTGCCCTTGTGCAACACGGTGCACGCAAACGCTCCAGGACGCGACGGCTCATCGGAACAAGTCGTCGTCCTTCCGGAGTTTTGCTATCCGGCACGAAGGTCACGCGATTTTCCCAATCGCGATTTTCGATGGGCACGCGGTAGAATTCCCTTTGGTTTCTCATCCCGGTATCCCGCATCAAGATCACGATGTCACGAAAGAGTTCACGCGTTCGCTGACGCCAGTTGCAGGCCGAGGCTCCCGCTAGTAATCTCTTTTCCGCTTCATCGTCAAGCCGAAGATGCCGCCCATGCTCCTTCATCATCCTGATCTTTGGAGCGTGACCGATCATCTTCCACTCCTCCGCTTTGTGAGCATTCGGTTCAACGTCCGCAAAGCGCAGTTGGCATTCGCGGCGGAGCCGGGAAATTTCAATTGTTCAGCGAAATCTGCTGTGATCTGGTTGACTCGCAAACCTGCTCGACCGTTTCTATAACGCGGACCGCATCAAGCGACGATTCGGCATTAGCAGCAGAGGTTGCTGAGCATGCATATAAACCGCTCGGCGGCGTGCGGACCGCTGGAATGATGTGCCGGTGATGCTGCAATGCCCGATGTGATGGGCCGAATTAGTCTCGGGAGAGACAGGGAAGATCGGCTGAACAATTCGAAGTGTTGAGAGCGGCTGGCCCTCCCAAATCGATGGGATTATGCACCCGCAACAGGCCCGAGTCACTGCGCAGGTGGCTGAAACTTGGCTACTCCGATACAGGGTTCGCGAGTGGAATCCCGATGGCTGCATTGTGGGGCGTGAATAAATCCACAGCCGAACCAGAACTAATTGATCAGAGTTTCCCTAGTCGGAATCACCCGGCTTACAACTACCCAGTAACGTAGGGCTCTCGAATGAGGTTAATTCCTAGGAGGGCGAGGAGCTTGCCTAAATGATGAAAAAGTTTGACTAGCAGAGTCATAAACCTATGTTGCCCCAACACGAACGCCAGCGGAAGAGCGACTGTATACACCGGAACGGCGATGAACGATTTTGCAATGTTCAGCGGTCCGCAAATGGGCAGGAGATGGGCTGAGTGTCCGTATAGTAACGCTTTCCGCAACATGTAGGTACGTTTCCAGCGTGCCGGAGGGACAATCTCGTAGGCCACCGCGTCCGCGGACCAGATAAAATTACGACCTTGCTCAATCTTTCTCCGGAAGAAATCCTGGTCCGATCTCGCCCGAAACTCCGGTCGGAAGGGCGATTCGCCGACCGTGAAGACTTCCTTTTTCACGAGGACGTTACCGGTGCGCGCTTCCAGCCAGTGCACCTTGGTTCCGGTCGGGTTGATCCTGCGTTCGTAGAGATTGCTCTTCGCGAGCCACTTGGGCGGCTTTTCGTCGAAGTGGCGCCTCACTGGGCCAAGTACACCATCCACGTTGTATTGATTGCAAGTGTCGAACAAAGCAAGCAGCCAGTTGTTCACAGGGAACTCATCATCGTCAATGAAGGCAATGAAGTCGCCGTCGGCGTTCTCCACGGCTTTGTTTCGCGCCAGCGGGATATTCTGATAAGGCTCGACGCAGTACTTGATAGCAACGGTCGAAGTAGCGGAGAACTCTGACACCACAGCCTTAGATGATTTCAAGTGGTCGTTGTCGGCGACCACGATTGAGTAGGTGAACCGGCCGCCCGTATCCTGACCGTCGAGACATGCCAACAGGCGTTTGAGGAGGCCCAGCCGCTTGTAACTGCAAACGCACACACTGATATGCTTAGTTTCGGCAGATACCGCGACTAAGGTCGGCTTCCGGTCATTTGCTGAAGCGACAATACCAGAATCGGCGGCAGCCTTTCCCATCGCGTTTCCTCCCACTTCGACAGAGCGCCGGTACCGGCCCACCAGCGCATACTCCCAAGATGTTCCCCGATCGGTCGATGGTCGGAGTGCATATGTGTACGCGCCCTCTGAGATTGAAGTTCTGGAGAACATCGAAAACGTACCCTCGCCCTGGTGCAGGTCCGCTTGAACAGATCGCCGTCCGCCGTGCAAATTATTATCGTAGGATCGCTGGCAGCAATGTGTACGCAATAATATCGTGGATCACTATGTTCCTGGTTGAGTTTGCGGCGTCGCGGGCGGTTCAGCAGAGCCGGACGCTCATCATAAACGGCCAGTCCGGACAAGTCTCGGTGCTGCGGATGTACGGCCGATCCTTCGTCGATCTCGAAGCCCTGGCACAGCTCGCGAATGGCAGCCTCGGCTTTCATGGCGATCAGATCGTGTTGATCCTTCCCGCCCCCGCCGGAAACGTTCCTGCCAAAGCTCCTTCGAGCTGCCAGCCCGCACTTTCCTCAGGCGCTACAATCGTTGTCAATCTGCTTGGGAGTCGGTCAGATATCGAAAAGTCAATATGGAGACTACTAGTGTTTCACAAAATTAGAACGCTAGCCAGACAAACGTCGGTGCCGCAGATATTGCCGTAAACACTTTCACCGATACACACCAGGAGACCTGGTGACAACGTGCAGGACTTTTCCGCCAGCTTCGCGCGTCGATCTTCAACTTGCTCTTGATGAATTCTTCGCCCAAAAGCACGCCACCCGACGCTTAGGGCTAAACCTACCGGATCATCCCGGTTTGGAGATCGGTATAGGACAACTACTCGGTGCGTCAGTGAACCTCGACATCGGACCCCTACAATATGACGACGTAGATGTGGGTGAGGCACTTCCAGCGCGATGTCTGCGTCGGGCGTTATGGTTATCGACCGCTGAAGTCGCTCCTCTTGCGGTGCTCGTCCGATCTTCGGGATTCAGCGGTATGCTGGCATTGCAGGTTGAGATAGCAGTACCAGGCGGTGAAGCTGGCCTGAAGTTCTCAGAGCAATTCTTCGACACCCTCGAAAAAGACATTAACAAGGGCCGCGCTTATCGTGGCAAGGTTATCTCGTTGGAAGGTGTATCCGACCACGGGGGCGGCCGCACCGGGGTCGTAAAAGGTTCACCGGCTTCGCCAAGTTTGCCGCCAGGATGTCATACTTCCCGAAAGAACCATAGCCTTACTTGAGAGCAACTTGACGGGGTTCATCGGAGTGCGTGACGGAATCCGAAAGCGTGGACTGTCGGCAAAGAAAGGACTTTTGTTCTACGGTCCTCCGGGAACTGGAAAAACACATACACTGCATTACCTGGCGGGCCCCCTTCCAGGACATACGACGCTGGTGATTACAGCCGACCAGGTGGTGCTTCTGGAGCACTATTTCAAATTGGCCGCGTTTTCTTCAACCGTCCATCATTGTCGTCGAGGATGTTGATCTGATCGCCCGAGAACGAACACAGCTTCGGGGCTCCGGCCAGGAGATGCGTCTGAACAAGTTGCTCAATGAAATGGACGGTCTGCGTGAAGACGCCGAGATAATATTCATTCTGACAACGAACCGTCCAGATCAACTCGAGCCCGCTCTGGCATCACGGCCGGGTCGAATCGACCAGGCAATCGAGTTTTCCCTTCCAGATGACATTGGACGGACCAAGTTGGCGCGCCTCTATGGCCGCGGACTGGAACTGGATGACGCCATCGTAGGAACGATTGTGTCACGGAGCAAGGGAGTCAGTGCAGCATTCATCAAAGAGTTAATGCGGCGATCGGCGCAGTTTCTTCTTCGAGCTGGCAGAGACAAGGTCTTGACTTTAAGCGCAGTCGATGCTGCTCTTGAAGAAATGGTGATTCTCGGAGGGTCCCTCAACCTCAAATTGCTTGGTGCAACGGACTCAATTCCCGGAAACACATGACTTAGTTAAACAGCATCCCGATCAACCATTTTCTTTTCTGCCAATTTCTGACGAAATATCGCGTCCATAACAATGTCGGCAGTGTCACGCACTGTTCGACGGGGCCAACATCTGGGTGACTGCCCTTCGGCAGCAACAATGTGACTAAGCTGCGCGGCAGTGACGGCGCGTCAACATCTGAGAGATTTTCAGCAAACACCTGCCAAACGAAGGTGCCAGAAATTTTTCTTGACACTCAGTATCGCGAGGATGATACTTGCCGCCTCGTCGCATCACCTCCCCAGCGGCCCTCTCCGGGTCAGTTGCCGCTCTCTCTGCTGAGTTGACTCCTGGAAACACGAGTCCGCATCTTGTGATCGAGCCTCCGGCTCGTCCGCATATGCTGCACAAAGGAAACGGGAATTTGCCGTGACCCGGAGCTTCAGACGTGCTCGGCTACCTGACGGAGAACCCAAGAGCGGAACCTGGAAATTCGAGCAGTCATACGTTTCTTTCTTGATAGGCTTTCTTCAGTCGCCCGTGTGGAAGTTTTCAATGATGGCCTCGGTCAATATTCCAGATGAACTCGCAGCGATTCCTTCTTTCCCGCGTTCTGTCTTCGCGCGGGTTACCCGTGAGAGCACTGCTTCCAGCAGCGGCGTAACCCGGGTGAGCTGCCGTGCCCGGATCATCAGATCCCAGACTGGCTCGAATTTCTTCCAGCCCAAAGCATAGAAGAAGTGTTTCGCCTGATGCTTGAAGGTGCCGTGATGCAGCGAGGCGCGCGCGATGGACGTCCAGCGATAAAACTCGCGATAAGCCCAATCGTATCCCGCCTTCAGAGTTTCGGGCTTCAGGCGCGCCGGACGATAGACGACATGTCTGGTGTCATAGAGATTCCAGTCGCGCGTCAACATCCGTCCTTCGCGCATCATACGGGCGTGCAGTTGCGTCCCCGGATAAGGCGTTTGAACATGAAAGGTCGCGGTGGTGATGCCGTGCTCGATGGCCCAGTCTACAGTGCGCCGGAAGACGTCTTGATCGTCATCATCCATACCAAAGACAAAGCTGCCGTTGATCATGATCCCGAGCGCATGCAGGCGGTCGGCAACCGCCTGGTAGTCGCGGCCCAGGTTCTGGCGTTTATTGCTGCGCTTGAGGTTCTCTAGAGTGAGAGTCTCAAAGCCGACGAAGATGCTACGCAGCCCGGCTTCGGCTGCACACTCGATCGGGTCGCCGCGCAAAATGGAATCCACCGTCGCGGCGCCTTGAAATAGCCGCCTCATGCCTTTCATGCCATCAAACAGCGCGTTCGCAAAGCGTCGGTCGCCAAGCAGATGATCGTCGAGGAAATAGAGATGCCGTCCAGGCAAGCGCTCGATTTCAGCCAGTGCATCGTCCACCCGCTGCGTGTAGAACCCTCTCCCGCCCTGAAAGAATGCGTCCTTGTAACAGAAGTCACAATGCTGCGGACATCCGCGCGTGACGACGATGGAATTTGGCACCAGATAGTAGTCACGCCGGATGAGATCGCGGCGCAATGGGGGAATACGTTCCAGTGTGCGGCCTGATGTAGAGATGTAAACGCGCTCCGGGTTCCCCGCCCGAAAGTGTTGCAAGAATTGTGGAAATGTCTGCTCTCCCGGCCCTAGGAAAATAGTATCCGCGTGAACGGTCGCCTCCTCAGGAAGCGAAGTAACATGCAGCCCTCCGAGACAAACAAACGCCCCTTTGCTTCGGTAATGGTCAGCGATCTTATAAGCGCGATAGGCGTTGGTAATGTAAACCTGGATCACAACCAATTCCGGTGAATCGTCAATTGCGAGCGGCTCCACATGTTCGTCCACGATGACCGCCTGGTCATCCGGAGATAAATATGCAGCAAGCGTGGCCAGGCCCAGCGGCGGAAACAAGGAATACTTAATCGGCCGCCAATAAGGGCTGGTCGCCTCGGTAAGGGCGGGCAGAATGAATTTCACCGTAAGCGGCCTCGAACCTGGAGCGATCATCGCGCAGACTCCACGGAATGCGCGGTGGCTACCGGAACCCCGCCAAAGCGCCGTTCACGCCGGTTGAACTCCGCCAGCGCGGCATCAAGATCGGTAGCGTCAAAGTCCGGCCACATCCTATCCGTAAACAGAAGCTCGGCATAAGCAGACTCCCACAGCAGAAAGTCCGAGAGACGCTTCTCGCCACCGGTTCGAATGAGCAGATCCACTTCGCCGCTCTCTGCGGTCAGGGCCTGCGCCAGCATGCGCCCCAGCACATCGGCCGACGGCGGTTGATCCGGAGGTAGCGCGTTGGTCGCTCTAGCAACGGCGCGCGTGATGGTATCGCGCGAAGAGTAGTCTATGGCGATCCGCAAATGAAGGCGACTGCCCTCGGCGGTAGCGTTTTCTGCTTGGCCGATCTCGCGCAGCAGCAGATTGGGCAGACGATCGCGCCGTCCGATGATCTCCAGCCGGGCACCGTGTTGCCGCAATCTTTCCGTCTCTAAGCGCAGGTAAGCCCGCATCAGCCAGAAAATGCTCTCCACTTCGTCGGCCGGACGGCGCCAGTTGTCAGATGAAAACGCGTAGAGCGTTAGCCACCGGATGCCGAGAGCAGGCGCATGCTCGACAACCCGTCGCACAGCGGCAACGCCGGCACGATGTCCTGCCACACGAGGCAATCCGCTCTGCGTTGCCCAGCGGCCGTTGCCGTCCATGATGATGGCTACATGTAATCCCTTACGCATATCAAGCTCACTTTGCGCTGCAAAGTTACATGACAAAAAAAAGTTCAGGCCCGCGACGGCGCTAGGCCGCGGACTAGTCCGGTAGCGGGCCCTTCTTCGGTAACTCTTGCCGCATCCCGAACCACTTGCTCGAGCGTGGATAAATACTCGATATAGCGCGCACGGCCCGAAGCCGTGATTCGGCAGATCGTCTGCGGACGGTTGCGGTCATGTTTCTTCACCAGCTCAACCATCTTTCCTTTCTCCAGCACTCGCAGATGCCGGCTCAAATTGCCGTCCGTAAGAGCGCAAAGCTGCTTGAGATCGCCGAACGCCAATCCTTTCGGATTCGTGACCAGAGATGTCAGCACGCTGAGGCGCGCACGTTCATGAATCACACGATCCAAACCCTCATACGCAAAGCGTCCGTCACTCGGCGGAGCTTTAGTTTTCATCCCTACCCTCCTTCGCGGTAAAAAGCAAAATCGCCGCGACCAGCAGCTGCCCTGCTCCATACGCAATACCCATGGCCCACGGAGAGAGGGCCCGGTTGTCCGCGAGCGCGATACAGGTTAGACCCGTCAGCAAGTACCACGCGCCCACAGCGGCTACTGGACGCGGCAGGAAGCGGCACGACGAAAACACGCCCAGGCTGAAAATAATCTGCCAGAGTCCGGGAAGCATCCATAGAGCCCCTGGAACAGATCGCACGAGGACAATCGTTACAAGCCCACCCGCGCCGACCGACGGCAGGAATTGCTCCACGGCCATACGGATCATCGCATCCGCCATGCCCGAATGAATGCGGCGTGTGCGCGTATACGTCTGCGTCCCAATCAAGGCAGCCGACAGGACGGCGGTCCAATACCAGATGCTTAAGTATGCGGCAATATGATTCGCGGGATCCGGCAGCCACCGCGCCTGTGCCCCAGCGGCCGCAACCGCTAGAACACCCGTACATGCAAGGGTTGCAGGGCCGTAACCACGAAACTCAGTACTGTGGGCCACCTGCTTGCGAATGCTAGTGATATCGTCCAGAGCTTTGTTCAGATCATTCATATCGTTTAAGCTTTGCATTGCAAAGTAACTCAGTTGGAGACGCTTGTCAAATGTGCCAGAAACTAGTTTTGTGGGCTGCGTCAGAGGTGTTCTGGTTTGTCTAGTCGTACAACCGGAAACGATGGTGATCTTTAGGCGGCGGGGACCAGCTTTCGTGACACGCGACATGTCTGAAAAGCAGTTCCTTGCGGCTTTGGAGCGCCACGGCATGAAGTGTGAGGGATTCATGGGCTACGTGAATCTTGGCATCCTCGGTCACCGTCCGGTATCGATTGGAACCCGTTTAGGGCAAGCACCAACGTAATTTGTCATCCCGCAGGCCCCCCGCTAGTCTCAAATTTTGCACATACCATCGGAGGAAGTCATGCGATCAAGACGATGGTTGTACGCCTGCGCTGGGGTACTGTTCGCGCTCGCTAGCAGCGCGGGCTTCGCCCTGCATGGGAACGGCCACAGCCGCGACAAACATGGCGATCACGATGACGACGACAGGGGCGGCTCTGTTTACAGCGATCACGACCGCGATGCTATGCGGGACTGGTATGACGACCATCACGACCACCTCCCGCCCGGCCTCGCCGAGCGGGATCAGTTGCCGCCCGGTCTGGAGAAACAACTCGTGGTGCGCGGCACACTCCCACCGGGCCTGCGGAAGAAAATTCAACGTTGCCCGGAAGACATGGAACGGCGGCTACCGCCTCCGCCGCCAGATTGCGAACACGTCGTCATCGGCGGTCACGTCGTCCTGCTAAACATCAAAAGCTTTGCGGTTGTGGACATTGTTCACTTCGAGCTTCGCTGATCTCTTGCAGGAAGTGACAGGCGTTGCTTGTGGACTTGAACATCCGACCCTAGAATCGCGTACCGAGGCGTTTAACCATGTTTGGGAGCTGTGCCATGAGAAAAGTCAGTATTTTTGTCATCGCCATTTTCCTGGCGCGTCCGATTTTCGCAGCGAATGAGAGCAGGGAACAAAAGCGCCTTGAAGCCTGTGGCCAGGTATTCAAGGAGATCTTAGACATCCCCGATGGGATTCCGAAGGATCTGCTCAACAAGGCCGAATGCGTCATTGTGATTCCTTCGGTTCTGAAGTTCGCGATCGGCATCGGAGGAGACTTCGGCCGGGGTGCGATCACCTGTCGAACCGGCGAGCATTTTACAGGGACTTGGAGCACTCCCGCACTGTTCGCGCTCGAAGGGGCGAACATCGGTTTCCAGTTGGGCGGTCAGGCCACGGACTTCGTCCTCTTGGTCATGAATCCCAGAGGGGCGAACTCAATCTTGAGCAGCAAAGTGAAGCTTGGCGCCGATGCCTCCGCAGCGGCGGGGCCCAAGGGACGTGCAGCGGCTGCGGATACTGACATCGTGATGAGGGCAGAAATCCTCACCTATTCCCGCTCACGCGGTTTGTTTGCCGGTATTTCGCTCGAGGGCTCAACGCTTCGGTCTGACGGCAGTGCGAACAAAAAGCTCTATGGTCGAAGCCTCAGCGCTAAGGAGATCGTCCGCGAAGGCAAGGTTGGCGTTCCGGCTTCTGGCCGCGAATTAATCTCCCTGCTGGATAAGCACTCGCCGAAGAATCAGTCCGATCCCGTATCGCTGAAGGAATAGCCCGCCGCGCAAGACCGCCCAATATCGCTTCAGAATTCGTTTGGGCTACTTGGCGACCGGTTCAAAAGCTGCCCAGAATCCCCCTCATTGTCGGCTTTGCAAGTGCCTGAATCTACGAGGTTACAAAATTCGCGCCTCTGCCGCCCACAAACTGATGATTTTGAGTAATGCGTCTTCACCGTAAGCTTATGTGAGCGGGAGGGTGACGTTGATGAGCTCCCATTCTCTTCTAGGATAGCTGTCTCGCGTCGCCTTTCCCTGCGGCTGATTTATCATACTTCGCCGACGCACCATGGAGTCTTCAACATGCGACGTCATCCAACACTCTCGGAGGAAGTCAAAGCTACATCCAGTCTTTGGGCTGGGAGAACAGGCACGGTCTGACCGCTGAAGAAGAGAAGGAAGGAGGTGGAAGAATTCAGCTTGGTTTCCTAACCGGACCATCACTGTCTCCTGTCATGAAATTACCAACACCGTTGACCATCACGCTGATTCCAGAGAATCATGTCGATCTTTCGCGGAGTCCATTCGTCGGTGTGGAACAATTCGTTCAGTTGTGCGGCCTTCTTTCGCAATATATCTATAAGCACCACCGCATCATCATGGGTCAGACTCTTTGGTTTCATCCCCAGTAGCTTTTACCTCTCGGGTAATGATGGGACTTCAAGCAGAGCCTCAACGACAAACCGGTCAACGGTTCCGAACCACTTCGGAAACAGCACGGCCAATAAACCCGAACCGCCTGCGGGTCCTAACCCCTTTATATATATTGCGCTCGTTCCAGCGCTCTTCGGAGATTCTTCGGATCACACGCGAAAAGAAGGTCTTTGACAGTGCAAAGCTGCTCGGGCCTGTTCTTTTCCAAGTCCGCTAACCGCTTCCCGAGGTAGGTGCCTTTGAATTTCCAATTGAAATACACACGCAGAAAGCCGTGCCAGCCTTCGGAGTTAGACTTGCGGATAATTTCGGGGTCCAGCTTGTCCATGAATTTTTCGACTTTGAGGTTGTTCCGGACCGAGGGATTCTCCGAGTAGCTCGCGAGGGCATCACGCCATTTCTTTGTATCACGTGATTCCCACAGCACACTGATACTGTGCTGCACGAAATCAGAAGCCGATTACGGCGCTGGTAAATCGAACCTCCCCATGGGATCAAGGTGTACGTCTGTCACAATTTGCTCGTTAGCGTCGTTTTAAGTATGTGAATCCGGAAAGGCGGGCATTATCGTGGGAACTGCACACACTCTGAGTCGCTCCATGACCCTGCGTGACAGTTCATCGGAGCATTGGGACGAGGCAGATTTCCGGGCTGTCTTTCTTCAGCAATACGCCCGGATCGTCGCCATCTTGGTGCGCCTGCTCGGCGATCGCTCGCCCGCGGAAGAAGCCGCCAACGATGCTTTTTGGCGCCTATACCGCCAGCCTGCTTTGCAGATCGACGGCAACGTCGGCGGTTGGCTGTACCGAACCGCGACAAACCTTGGAATCGATGCCCTGCGCGCCGCTGGCCGCCGCCGCCAACACGAAGAGGCTGCCGGACGCATCATGAAAGAGGCCACGTCCACCGCTCCGCTGGACGACTTGCTGCGCGACGAAAAATGCCGGCTCGTACGCGTTGTGCTGGCCTCGATTAAGCCCGCTCAGGCACAACTCCTGATCCTGCGCGCCTCGGGGTTGTCCTACAAAGAACTCGCCGAAACCCTCGACGTGAAGATGAGCGGCATCGGCACCATGTTGAACCGTGCCGAGGAGGAATTTCGCAACCGTTACCTCGCACTTCATCCGAATGAGGAGGAATTATGACCTGCATTGATGATGGAATTTTTCGCGCCCGTCTGGACGGCGAACTTGCTGGCATCGCACTGGCTGAGGTTGATCAGCACCTCGCCTCGTGCTCCGATTGCCGCGCACGATTCGAAAAGCTGCGCGCCGAAACGGCGCGCACTGCGGATTTGTTGGCGACCCTGGCCCCGGCTGCGGACGTCACCGCAATAAACCCGGCGGTGGCCTATGCCCGGTTCAGCAGCCAATTCGGAACGGCCGAGCAATCCAAGGCCTCCTGGATCAGTCGACTCTTTGCTCCCCGCTGGCGCCCGGCTTGGGGTTTAGCAGCGGTGGCCGTGGTTGTCGCGATTTTGGTTGGTGTGAACCCGGTTCGCACCTGGGCGCAGCGGGTCCTGGCCATGCTGCGGGTGCAGAAGATTGCTGTAGTCACAATCGATCCGACGACGCTGATCAGCGGCGGCGAATCCGACTCACGTCCCTACAAGCTGATCACTCAGTTCATAGCCGACAACGTGCTAGTCACCACGGACCCTGGCAAACCCGACATCATTCCCAACGTGGCCAAAGCCGTGCACTTGGCCGGATATCCAATCCGCACCATCGGCAGTCTGGGAGCCCCGCAAAGTATCGAGATTAACGGTGAAACCGCGTTCCAGATGACCATCAACCGTGATCGCATCGAGACTCTGCTGGACGAGGTTGGACGTGCGGACATCCGTATTCCTGAGTCGGCAAACGGCGCATTGATCGCCGTCCATATTCCGAAAACGGTCATCTCGATGTATGGTGACTGTCCGGTTCGGCACAGGCACGCAATCTCCGATACACCGTCCCACGCAGAGGCTCTGGCCGAGCGCAAGATGGAACGGATGGCGAGCATGAATAACAACAATTGCACCTACCTTGTTCAAGCCCCCAGCCCGACGGTGAGCATGCCGCCCGAACTCAACGTGTCGGAAATTGCTGAAGCAGCGTTGCAACTGGCGGGTATGAGCCCCGTCGAGGCTCACTCCTTCTGCCAGACCGTCGACTGGTCGTCTACGATGGTAGTTCCGATCCCGCGCAATACGAGTTCATATGAGACGGTGAGCGTGGACGGAGTGGAGGGCACCTTGATTACGGAAACCTTCCCACAGGGGAATCGCTATAGTCTGTTGTGGATCAAGAACGGAGTGATCAATTCCCTGGCTGGGCACGGGAACTCGTCCGATGCCCTGACTTTGGCCGCTTCGTTGCAGTGATCCATATCCAGTAGGAGGGTCCGGTACAGATGAACCGATACAGATGAGCCGAGCCTCTGATCTCGCCATCCGTGCCCGCGGACTTCGTAAAGTCTTCAGCGGCAAAGTGGCAGTCCGAAATCTCACCCTTGATGTTCCCCGGGGGGAGGTTTTCGGCTTTTTGGGACCAAACGGTGCGGGTAAGAGCACGTCAGTCAAAATGCTGCTGGGCCTGATCTTCCCCACGAGCGGAGAGGCCGAGATTCTTGGCTGCCCTGCGGGCGACGTGAAGACGCGCAGCAAAGTTGGTTTTCTCCCTGAACATTTCCGCTTCTACGATTGGCTTACCTCGGACGAACTTCTCAAACTGCACGGCCGACTTTATGGCATGCCGCACGCCCTGCTTCGAGAGCGCGTTCCCGCCTTGCTCGACGTGGTGGGGCTCACGCCGCACCGCGACAAGCGTCTGCGCGATTTTTCCAAGGGCATGCTGCAGCGCATTGGCCTCGCCCAGGCCCTACTGAATGAACCCGATCTGATCTTTCTCGACGAGCCCACGTCGGGTCTCGATCCCTTCGGCCGCCGCCTGGTGCGTGACATCATTAAGGCGCAGCGCGATCGCGGCGCCACCGTGCTTCTCAACTCCCATCTTCTCGGAGAAGTAGAGATCACTTGCGACCGTGTTGCATTTATCAAGGATGGCGAGGTGGTGGAGACCCGCCAGCTGAATGGTGAGGACGAAGAACAAATTACGGTGTCGATCCGGGCGGTCAATGTGAGTCGCGAGGTTGTGAATGGCCTGTTCCAGTGGACTCCCTCAGTTCGCTCGGAAGGCGACCGACTGACGCTCACCTTGTTATCGAGCGCCCTGTTGCCGGAGGTTGTGCGTTATTTGGTCGCAAAGGGAGCCGATGTGTACGAAGTCACTCCCGAGCGGCTTTCGCTGGAAGAACGTTTCCTCGAAATCGTCGGCAGGGACGGAGGGCTGTGATGGGGATCTGGATCATGGCTGGAGTCACATTCCGCGAAGCGGCGCGCAAGAAAATGCTGTGGATGGCGCTCGCCGCGGGCGTTGCGTTCCTGATCCTGTTCGGCACTGGCCTCCATTTCCAGGCCAAGGACTTTGCCGCCCACGGCATGAGTCCTGTCCTGCGACGAGAGATCTCGTTCGCTATGCTGACCATGGGCCTCTATGCCGTCGACCTGCTGGCGGTGCTTATGACCATTCTCACCTCGGTCGACACACTCTCCGGCGAAATCGCCTCGGGCACGATCCAGGCGGTTGCGACCAAGCCCGTTCCGCGCTGGCATGTGCTCGGGGGCAAGTGGTTTGGCTTCCTCGGCATGCTGACCGGATTCATTGCGATCATGGTCGGCGGCGTGAATGCTGTGACCTACGTTATGGCGGGCGTAACTGCACGGCACCTCGTGCGCGGTTTCTTACTGATGTGGATGGAGAGCGTGGTGCTGCTTTCGATAACCTTTGCTTTGGGGACTTACTTTTCGACCTTAACCAGCGGGGTACTTGCGCTCGGGCTCCACGGGCTCGCTTTCCTTGGCGGCTGGATTGAACAATTCGGAGCCCTCACGCAGACGCAGCGTGCCGTGAATGTTGGGGTGATCGCCAGCCTGCTTATGCCCAGCGAAGCCCTCTGGCGGCGCGCTGCCTTTGAAATGCAGTCTCCGCTCGCAAATGCGATGCGCATCTCCCCGTTTAGCACGCTCTCCGTTCCGAGCATGTCCATGGTCTTCTATGCCGCGCTGTACCTGGCAATCTCGCTGCTTATCGCCATTCGCCGCTTCTCTCAGCGTGATCTGTGAAGCTGTTTCTCGTCGGAGACCAGCGTTCTTTGAGCGGCCACGACATCACGAAAGGCAATAACGGCTTTCCGGCGATCCAGGCTACGATTTGGCGTCGCGCGACCGCTGAAGTTGGACCGGACGCAACGACGACGTCTGGTCAGCCTTCTTCTGCAGGGACCGATGATGCACGGCTACCGGACGAATCTTTGGACCAGCGCGCGGATTGCGGAATTGATCCGGAACCAGTTCGGAATCCAGTATCACCGCGATCACGTCGGACGTTTGATGCACAGTCTGAACTGGAGCCCGCAGAAACCAGAACGACGCGCCCTGGAACGGAATGAGAACGCCATCGAGCACTGGCAACAGAAACATTGGCCGCGGACAAAAAAAACGCTACGCGGCTGGGTGCCCACCTAGTTTTTGCCGATGAATCGGGCTTCTTTTTGATTCCTTATGTGGCCAAGACCTGGTCCCCGCAAGGCTGTACCCCAATTCACTATCATCGCCAGCGACGGCGCGACAAGGTCTCGGTCATTTCGGGAATCTCCGTAAGCCCCCGCCGGCAACGCCTGGGTCTGTACTATCAACTTTATTTCGACAACATCGGGCAAGAAGACCACCCTGGATCGTTGCGACTGATGCATCGAAGGACACATCAACCCGTTTCATGGGGGAGAGGTCGATCACAAGCCCCTGATGGCATAGAGCTCTTCCCGCCCACTCGTGTCCGCCACCGCGCACCGATAAGGGGAACCCGTGTTCACGCGCACTCCGCACCCCTACCTGTACATCGGCGGGTGTCTCACACCGTGCGAATACTGCTGCTGATGTTGGACAGCCCCGTTCCATATCCGCCGGGTTTGAACCTAATCGTAATCACCTTGCAAGGCGACGCTTCCTCGCATAACGGCGCGCAGGCCACGGGCCGCGGTTAGCTCTGAAGTAGTAGGTATGTTCGTTACAGCATCAATTACTCCTCCGATGATTCGTGTCAGCCGACTCGGAAATCTGAGTTCGACACTCAGTACTCGATCCACTCCGTAAAAAATGCAGCCAGATTGACCCGCCGAGACGAGCTTTGGTCGTAGTAGTCCGACCATTCCGCAATTCTTCCCTTCTCGACGCGAATTTTCGTTGCGCCGCGCGAGGAAACTGGGAATCGACAGCTGATCGAGCCGTAGGGCACAGTCTGCGTCGCTGCAAGTCTCCATTCGGCAAAGGCATAATCTCCACTCTCAAGAATGGAAACCACTTCCAGCGTCGTATCCGGGAACAGCTCACGAGATTTCTCAAGGAATTCCTTCAGGCGAGTCTTGTCAGTAAACTCGAGTGCAAGGGCATGGTCGTTGAACTTGAAGCGCTCATCAAACTGCGCCACAGCTTCAGAAATCCGCCCCTCACTCAAAGCGGCCAAGGCGGACTGCAGTATCGCTCGCGGGCCGTTCATCCAAGGTGAATCTTCATCGCCCGGCACTACGATTCCTTCGTGTATCCCAGTCGTCAATTCACGCACCATCGTTAACTCCGAATTTGCATTCATCTTCGCCACGCTCATCGATTACTCCTGATTGTTTTTCGTACACAGGACAAGACACGCGCGCAACGCACTTATTCCCGAAACCACCGAGAAACTTTCAAAAACTTTATTGGTTGGAGTTAAGCGGAGTGGTGGGCTAAATCGGCGAAATCGAAGAAGATAAGGCGCCCTATTACTTTCTTAAGGGTGAGCATTGAGATGGCTACGATCAGCCATGTTCTGATGACAGACAAGACAAGACGTGCGGGCCGGCCCAGATACCGATGAAACTAACGCGTATGAGAGACCATGATCGGTCCACGTGATCACTCTAAAGCCTGAGTCGTTGTGATAATGAAAAGTCAGCTTGCCAAAGCGGACTTCATCGCCGCCTGCCACTACGGCAGACTTATTGGAGTCAACTAACAGGGTGATTTTATCGTTCTGTCTTTCGTACGTTACCAACGCCGCAGGGCTTCCTTTGTAATTCACCAAGGTAGCGCCTGTGAGCCGGTAGGCAAGGTTCTTTTCAGATGCGGACTCAGCCACAGGCAGTCGAAAATCGAACGGGACCTTGTCCGCCAACCACGCCGTGACCTGTTCCGGAGAGCTTGATTCCAGTGCCGGCCGAAGATCGCCTTTTAGGTAGCTTCGGTGCTTTTCAATCGCAGTTTCCATGTAGCTCGCTGCTTGAACCCGGCGTTCGATGTTCGGAACAACTGCGAGACACAGTGCGATAGCAACGGCTACGGGCGCCAGCCCTCGCCAACTCGCGAGGCGTTGCAGCGCGCCTGACAGTCGTTCTCGCAAAATTCGAGACGCATGCTGATCGATCGAATCCTGAGCGCCCCTCGATGCCGGATTTTCTATCACAGCTGCCGTCAGCCAGTCGCGTAGCCCAGCGGGGGCTGGATACAAAGGACGGGATCGATGCAAGCTTGCGGAGAGTTCTTTTTTCGCCTCCACATGCGCTCGGCAACCGGCGCAAGAGTCCAAATGCGAGAGAAAGTCTTCGACCTCCAGGCCCTGGAGGTCATTGTCGAGGTAGCGCAATATTTTGACTGCGTACTCATCGCAGCTGTTCATTCAAGAGCCTTCCCAAGTTGACGCTTAAGGAAAGCTGTGCGTGTCAGCATGTATCCCGCCCACTGGTTAGACACCCTAGGCGACAAAATATTCCCGTCAATTGGGTTTAATGTCGTCGAATGATGTTGCCTCGAATCCATTCGTGTGGTCATGCCGCCGTCCCATTCGTCTCGCTGATCTCTTTTTGTTGCGGCCGGGGGGCCATCAGACCGCCGGACCGCAACTCGCGGAGTCTGGAGCGCGCTCTTGCCAGCCGCGACATGACGGTGCCGGGCCTTACGCCGCAGTTTGGAATCAGCCCTTGTCCTGGAAGCGTTGCATATGGCTCTGCTGCGACGCCGCCCACGGCCCGGGCTCGTCCATCATTCCGACCGCGGCGTGCAATATGCCTCGCGAGACTACACCACACAACTCGAGCAACACGGCATTCGGATCAGCATGAGCCGATGGGCAACACCCTACGACAATTACCCGAGCGGAAAGTTTCATGAAGACTCTCAAATACGTGGAAGTCTACCGCACCGAATACCGCGATCTGGAGGAAGCCCGGCTCTGATCAAACAGTTTCTGGAAAAAGTCTATAACCAGCAGCGCTTACATTCGGCGCTGGGCTATCGTCCGCCGCGGGAGTTCGAACGCAGCTTACGGCGCTCGCCAGCCTTGGAGAAAAGACGAGCATGAGTTTTTTCAGGCATGAGGAAATCTATCGATCCGATGTAAGTCCCGCTTACAGTTGGGAGGCGCGGCAACTCAACGTCGCCGCCTCCGTGCTCATCGGCTGCGATGAGTTTCCGTCGGCTATTCCTTGGCGGGTTGCCCTCCGGCAGAGCCCGCCTCCGCTTTACCGACGGGTAACGATTCTCAACAATCCACTTTGCCGTACAATCATTTTTCAGCGTACGGCAACTACCCCCTTAACTTCGTGTCTCAGTCCAAGGGTGCACTCCACACACTTCAACACCTGTCCCTCGCTCCATTCAAATTGCATAAGGCCCGCGTCCGCCGCGCAAGCGGCTTCCTTCTGACGGTTTTATCGAAAGCGCGCCAAAGCGTCGTCGCCGCACGGACTCCGTCTCGAATGCGCGCTTCCGATAAAACACTAGCGTGTTCCAGACATAAATCTCTGGAGAATGGAGTGGGGCACGCTGTCAGGTTTGGCGCTACTGGCATGGCCGTTTCGTTCTCTGAGTTTTCTCGCCCGTGAAGCTTAAGTTCGAAAGTCGCTCCGGAATTTGCGGAAAAACGTACGAATATCCGTCGCCAACGCTTCCGGCTCTTCCATCGCCGCGAAGTGTCCCCCGCTCGCGAATTCGGTCCAATGCTGGACGTTGTAGCCCCGCTCGATCCACGAGCGAGGCGGGAATGGCGCTTCCTTCGGAAGGTGCGCGATGCCGCAGGGTACTTCGATCCGCTCACCCGGTGCGAGATGAAGGGGGGCTGTCCTCGTTTCGAAGTACAAACGGCACGACGAGTGAATGGTTTCGCTCATCCAATAAAGCGTGACATTCGCCAGCAACTCGTCCCACGTGAACCGTTTTTCAAGGTCGCCGTCGCAGTCGGACCAGTCTCTGAATTTTTCAAGGATCCAGGCCGCCAGCGCGGCGGGAGAGTCGTTCAGTCCGTAGGCAACGGTTTGCGGCGTGCGAAACTGAACGTGTTCGTATGCCCCAGATTCTTCTTCCCACCGGTCCGCGTCTGCGAGAAACTGCTGCTCTTCTCGACTCAGGACTGCTCCGGGCTGAAGGCCTGGTCGGTAGGACCCCGGACTGTAATTCAAGTGCAGCCCAATAATGCGTGCAGCGTGACGACGTCCCAGCCAACTGCTCACCCCGGCTCCAAAGTCGCCGCCGTGGCAGGCAAAACGTTCGTATCCCAGTTGCGTCATCAACTCGGCAAATAGGTCCGCCATTCGGGCGGTGTTCATCCCACGTTCTGTCGGTCGGCTGGAAAATCCAAAACCCGGGAGAGACGCCACGACTACGTCGAATGAATCGGATGGTTCCCCACCGTGCGCTGCCGGATCGGTAAGCCGGGGACCCAGCTTCAGCATTTCAAGAAACGATCCGGGCCAGCCATGGAGCAACAAGATCGGGATCGGTGAGGGTCCCCGTCCGAGCTCGTGAACAAAATGGATGGACTGGTCGCCCGCGATGTATCGCAGGTGATGCAGGGACGCCAGCCGCCCGATTTCAGCTTTCCAGTCAAACTCCTCCCGCCAATAGTGGCAAATGCGTTGCAGATATGCGGGATCAAATCCGTACTCCCAGCCCGAACCAGGAATCGTATCGGGCCAGCGCGTGTGTGCGAGTCGTTCACGAAGGTCCTGAACTGCACTCTCGCAATAGGGTAGTTGAAAAGACTGGATTGCCATAGATTCTCCGCCACAGTCAACCTGATCTGTAACCTATTAATGCTAATATAGTGGTTACACCTTGAACCGTCAATGGGCAAACACGAGGTACAATATTCCACATGGACTATGAATTTCTCGGCGGCAATCTGGCGCTCGATTTCACCAACACCTTGCACAGCCACGGCATGTCCGATCCCGGCGAAGATCTGAAGACCACCGCCGACCTCGTGGAATGGGCAGCCCAGGCAGGACTGCTTCGCGACACGGAGACCCATAAACTAGGGAGGGTTCACGCTGACCAGATGCGATTCCGGCGCGCCTTAGCGCTGCGCGAGTTACTCTATGAAATCTTCAGCCGGGCGGCAAAAGGAAAGAAGCCCCAGCCGCAGGCACTTCGGAATTTTCAGAGCTTCTACCAGAATGCGATCCGGCGCGCCGAATTTCACCCAGTGGCCAATCACTACCGGCTAATGTGGCCGGCGGCGACCCATCCTTTGGAGCGCGTCTCGCAAGAGATCGGCCGTTCGGCCGCAGACCTTCTGACGTCAGAAGCGTTGACACGCGTGCGGCAATGTTCGGGAGAAAGCTGTTCGTGGTTGTTTGTCGATAACAGCCGCAACGGGATGCGACGCTGGTGCGATATGAAGGCGTGCGGTAACCGCGCCAAAGTCCAACGCTTTCGCCGTAACCTCAGTCGAGCTGTCGGAAAGTCTTCTGGGCGAAGGGATGATTTGGCGAAACGCGACCCTGAATCTCTTGTAACGGCTTAGTTGCTGAATGGTCGGCAGCCCTTCCCTAATCGGTAAGGTAAGGTTTGCCCGTGATCCGCTCAGAATGGCAAAATCGCGGCCATCTTCTGACCCGCTCCAGGCTATCCGCTCCGCAGCGATCGCGGTAGCCCGAACCATGGGAGCAGGCTGTTTTCGAAGCGGGTCATGGCGCCGATACGGGCGTCGGTGAGGGTGAGGACGTAGAGGCCGACTCCGTGGCTGATGCCGGTAGGAGTAAGCAGGTAGGCTCCGAACGCCGGCTGGCCGTTGGCCCGCGTGCGCACGAGTTCGAACCTCCGGCCTGCTCCGAAGATGTTGGCGCAGAAGCCGGCCACGAGGTCTCGGCCCTCGTATTCGAAGGGCATCGGTGGCATCGAGATGAAGGCGTCGTCCGTCAGAAGGGCCACCAGCCCGTCGAGATCAGCGGACTCCCACGCATCGACGAACTTGGCCACGATCGCATCCTCCACAGGTGAGTCGGATGGGGGAGGCGGTTCGCGGTCGGCGGACTCGGGCCGTCGCCGCTGCAGGCTGGCACGCGCCCGTTTGAGGGCGCTGTTGACCGATTCGACAGTCGAGTCCATCATGTTCGCCACTTCGTTCGCATGGAATCCGAGGACGTCGCGCAAGATGAGGACTGCGAGCTGGCGAGGTGGCAGGACCTGAAGGGCGGTCACAAAAGCCAGGGAGATGGATTCGGTCTGCTCGTACCGGGCTTCTGGGCCGAGCGGCACGTCGATCACACCCTCGAGAAGGGCGTCGGGAAATGGCTCGAGCCATACGACCTCGCCGAGCCGGGTCGGCTCGGGCGGTACAACCCCGGGCACGTCCCACTCTTTGGCGGGTCGGCGGGTGACCGAGCGGCGCGCGTTGAGGCAACGGTTGGTGGCGATTCGGTAGAGCCAGGTTCGGAGTGAGGAGCGTTCCTCGAACCCTCCAAGGCCTTTCCAGGCGGCCAGCAGCGTATCTTGCATGGCGTCCTCGGCATCCTGGAAGGATCCGAGCATCCGGTAGCAGTGCACCCTGAGCTCTCGGCGGTACGGCTCAGTCAGCTCTCGGAAGGCGTCGCTCTCCCCGGCCCGTGCCCTTGAGATCAGATCGCCTGTCATCACTGTCGCGTCACCCTCTTCCCACATCCTTCACACCCCCATCTCTGTAGACACCGGCCGAGGGGCAAACTGGGCGGTTGGGTGAGCGCCCAGTTTCTCGACGTTGGCGTGTCTATTTCATCGACGGCTCTGACGATTCTGAAATCGACGGAATGGCGAAAAGGCCAGCTGCGCGCAGATGCGCATCAGCCGATATTAACTCATCAAGTGAAAGGAAACAGAGATGATGCTCCAAAACAAAGTTGCCGTGATCTACGGAGCCGGTGGTGCCATCGGTGGTGCTGTTGCACGCGCCTTTGCGAGCGAGGGGGCCAGAGTTTTTCTCACAGGGCGCAAGCAGGCATTCGTCGCAGCGATCGCTAAGGAAATCGTATCCGCTGGCGGATCCGCCGAGGCGGCGGAGGTCGACGCTCTCGACGAACAAGCTGTCGACAAGCATCTACAGTTCGTGATTGGTAAGGCGGGACGCGTCGATATCTCGCTCAACGCAATCGGCATCCCGGATAAGGAGGTCGTCGGCGTCCCTCTGGTCGAAATGGATGTCAAGCAGTTCTCGCTGCCGATCACGGCCTACACGACGTCGTACTTCCTGACCTCACGTTGGGCAGCAAAACAGATGATTCCGAACAAATCGGGGGTGATCATGACCGTCTCCGCACTTCCCGCGCGGATGGGCTCCCGATTGAACGGAGGCTACGGTCCGGCACAGGCTGCCAAGGAGGCACTCACTCGAGATCTCTCCGCCGAACTTGCACCTCAGGGCATTCGCGTGGTCACTCTGCGACCACATGGCATGTCGGAGACAAGCACGATGAGGGAAGTCTACGACCTCAAGGCAAAACCGTCGGGCCTAACCTGGGAACAGTTCGAAGGGCATCTCGCCAGCGCAACCCACCCGCGACGGGTCATGAGGCTCGACGAGATGGCCAACGTAGCGGTCTTCATGGCTTCCGATAAGGCCAGCGGGATGACGGGGACTACCGTCAATTTGACTATGGGCAGCCTGGATGACTAGCGGCTAAAACGAACGAGGCTGTGCCAAGAGTGAGCGCACGCCTGTGCCCGACCACGACCCGACGACGCAAATACATTTTCGAACTGACCAAGGAGAACGCCGCGTGCAAGCGCTCTACACCGCCGTCGTCACCGTGCCGGCTGCTCGAAGGCGGCGAAGTGGTCTCCCTTCTTTAGCTCGCTTTCTCCTCTGCGTCGCGCTTTCGGGAGGCGGCTTCTCCAGCGTCGGACACCTCGACCCACCTCGAGTTAGGCGAGGCCTCGGCGTCGTAGTTGTCGTGCCAGTTCCACCACTTGTACGGCGGGGTCTGGGGGTAACCCTCTGGCGAGTCCTCCCAAGTCTCCTGACGGCCGAGCGGCGTGATGTCGAGGTAGCTCCAGGTGGTGCCCATCGCCTCGTCGCCGCGACCGTTGATGAAGTAGGTCCGGAACACCCGCTCGCCGTCGCGCAAGAACACGTTGTGGCCGTGCCATTCATCGACGCCGAAGTCCGCGTCGAAGCCGTCGGTGATGGTGTACCAGGGCATCTCCCAGCCCATCCGCGCCTTCACACGCGCGATGTCCGCCTGCGGCGCGCGTGAGGCGTAGGCGAGGGTGGTGTCGCGGGCGTTCAGATGGGCCAAGTGCGCGACTTGATCGGCGCCCAGGGAGCAGCCGCGGCAGGCGTGCTCGGGCCAGCCGAACACCCCAGGCTCGAAGAAGGCGCGATAGACGATCAACTGAGGGCGGCCCTCGAACAAATCGAGCAGGCTTACCTTGCCCTTGGGTCCGTCGAACTCGTACTTCTTGTCCACAGCCAGCCAAGGCATCCGTCGGCGTTCGGCAGCCAGCGCGTCACGGGAGCGGGTCAAGGCCTTCTCCTTCACGAGGAGCTGCTGGCGCGCAGCCTCCCACTCCTGCTGCGACACGATCGGGGGTGTGTTCATGGCGCGGTGCCCTTTCCCGTGTTCCTTTTCTCTCTCTTTGCTTGTTGCC